>Ga0315308_1000008_pt1 | contig 111148 bp, 121 predicted proteins | sample TDP3_MG_FD_203078 | JGI IMG/M metagenome (GOLD analysis project Ga0315308, IMG submission 203078) | Freshwater sediment microbial communities from Lake Towuti, South Sulawesi, Indonesia - TDP3 | ecosystem: Environmental > Aquatic > Freshwater > Lake > Sediment | place: Indonesia: South...
CTGAGAAGTGGCTCCGGCAGTGGTTCTGGTGGGCCACTCATTCCCGTCTGAAACCTCTGCGAGACTTCGCTCATCTGCTGCGCCGTCATGAAGCGGGCATCTTGGCGTGGATAACACTCCGCATCTCCAATGGAGCTCTGGAAGGGATGAATCACAAGATTAAACTCGTCAGTCGTCGAGCCTATGGGTTCCGAGACCCTTACAACTTTGTCATCGCGATCTTCCATGGGTGTGCTGACCTCCCTATGCACTTATGATCACAAATGGGACAAGAGCCGTTAATTTCTAATCCCCCAAAGAATTCACAAGGGTTTGCACCGTGCCCCTTGTGCCGCATCGGCTCAAAATCGCCACATTAAAAGCTGTACAGGTAATGATAGGGTTGACAATGGAGTATGATTTGGAATATTAGGGACATATGAACTGCTTCAGGGGAAAGATCGCTATTGTTACAGGCGGAGCGTCCGGTATCGGTCGGTCGCTGTGCGAAAGCCTTGGAGAGCTTGGTGCCGTGGTTGTTGTTACAGACATCAATGGGGCCGGCGCCGAAAAAGTAGCGACAGCAATTGTCGGGTCCGGGGGAAAGGCCGAGTCATTCACGGTGGATGTCACAAGCCCGCAGCAGGTTCAGCAAGTGGTTGATGACATTGTGAGAAGATATGGCCGGCTTGATTATATGTTCAACAACGCGGGCATTGACATCGGGGGCGAACTGCGAGACTTGAGCCTGGATCAGATCCGCCAAGTTATTGACATCAATCTCTGGGGGGTCATCTACGGAACACACGCAGCATACCGGGTAATGGTCAAACAGGGATTCGGTCATATCATCAACACCGCTTCCATGGTTGGTTTGATCCCGCTACCGATGGAACCGGCATATGTGACTGCCAAGCATGCTGTCGTGGGATTGTCCACTTCTCTTCGTGTGGAAGCGGCGGCTCTCGGCGTGCGGGTCAGCGTTGTCTGTCCGGACTTCGTCAAATCAAATTTTTATCTGAGCTCCAAGCATGTCAATGTTGATGAAAAGAAATTGATCGATGAGATCCCCGATTTTGTCTATATCAGCCCGAAGAGATGTGCCCGAAAGATTCTTCGAGGAACGGCATACAATAAAGGGATAATCACGGTCGGCCTCTTCGTAAAACTGCTTTGGAGGACATACAGGTTGAGTCCGCGGCTTTTCATGCTGGGCCAGCGCCTTTACGCCGCCCGTCTGCGCAGGCTCCGGCTGGAAGGTAATAGTTAAATCAAGGAGGTGGTCAATGCTCCAGATTGATTTACTTGTATCTTATGGCCTTTCATCGGTCATTGCTCTCGTTTCACGGAAAAAGCTGGTACGGGAAAAGAGCCTATGGATCAATAAATACTTCGTTGTTACCATTCTATGGCTTACCATGACTTTCGCACCGCAGGTCGTTTACCTCTGTTGGAGGTTTCCGGCGTGGGAGTCTATGTTTGTCGCCAGGGACGGTACGGCATACCCGCCATGGCTGGCGAGCCTTGCTTCGATTGGCATGATCGTCATGGGCGTCCTCGGCTTCATCATCACGGCCTCTCTGGTTAAAAAGGGAAGACTGAAGGCCGCCGTGGCGCAAGTGGTCTGGAGCCTGGGGCTTACCGGGCTGCTCGTGACTTACGGCTGGGATGGCACCGGGTGGAAAAGAATGCTGTATGCTGGATCGGGCACCGACTGGGCAGCCGGGATCGAATATTCGATCGCCGACTTTTTCGTTGGTCCGATAGCCATGACGCTGATCTTGGTGGAAGCGTTGGTGGTCGTGCCCTATTGTATCATTTTTTTTCTATTCCTGAAGGAAGCTCGGCCGAAGACCAAGAAATGATTCTGAATTGACCCTTATGAAGGCGATGGTCCTCAATACAGCCGGGCCCGTAACCTCAAATCCCCTGCGTTTGGTTGATGTTCCACGGCCTGAGCCAGGGCAGGGAGAGGTCCTGATCAAGGTGAAAGCATGCGGGGTGTGCCACACAGATCTGCATATCGTTGAGGGAGAGATCCCCCCTGTGAAGCTGCCAATAATCCCGGGCCACCAGGTTGTTGGCGAGATAGAGACCCTTGGCCAAGGGGCGAAGCGATTTGTCATTGGAGAGAGGGTTGGAGTTCCATGGCTTCATTCCACCTGCGGCAAGTGCGAGTTCTGCAAGAGGGGCGAGGAGAACCTGTGCGAACAGGCCAGGTTCGCTGGATACCATGTTGACGGTGGCTATGCCGAGTATATTAGAGCCCCTGAAGGATTTTGCTATCGCATCCCTGCCCAATATTCGGATGTTCAAACTGCTCCATTGTTATGCGGCGGCGTGATCGGTTTCAGGGCTTTACGCCTGAGCGGGTATCAGCCCGGAGATAAGATCGGACTCTTTGGATTCGGCGCATCTGCGCACATAGTCCTCCAGATCGCCAGGTATCAGGGCTGCACAGTCTATGTGTTTACCCGTTCCGAGGCACACCGGTCTCTGGCCAGAGAATTGGGCGCTGCCTGGGCTGGAGGTGCAGAGGACACTCCTCCTTCACTTTGCGACAGGGCAATCCTCTTTGCCCCGTCCGGGAAGCTTGTTCCTTTGGCCTTAAAGAAGCTAAGAAGGGGAGGGGTTCTCTCCCTTGCCGTGATCTACATGGACAGGATCCCGGAGATGGACTACATGGAGATTATATTCTGGGAGAAGGTCGTGAGAAGCGTTTCAAACAGCACACGCAAAGATGTGGAGGATCTCCTTGCACTTGCACCGCTTGTTCCAATCAGGACCGAGGTGGAGATATTCCCTTTAGATGAGGCTGTAAAGGTCCTCCGGCTTATGAAAGAAAGCAGGCTAAAGGGCGCTGCAGTCCTATGTCCCTGATATGGGGGGGCAGGACTTCTTGGAGCATTGACTATGATTAAGAGGGACACTACACTGGATGTGTTGTGGGAGTGACAAGAGATTATAGATAATGCCTGACTGGACTGGAAAGAAAGTTCCCATTCTACTTTTTATATTCTTAATCATCCCGGCCCCTCTCTCAGCACAGGAAAGGACCGAGGATCTCGCTGTCCTGGATATATCATTTACAGGTGAAAAATTAACAAAGCCGGAGATTGAGTTTCTTTCGGACGATATAAGGGAGAAGGCAGTCAAACTGACAAGATACAGGATTATGAACAAGGAGAACATCTTTGCCATTCTCAGGGACAAGGGAATAGAACTCGGCAAATGTCAGGAGGCCGAATGTGAGGTGGAGTATGGGAGGATGCTTCAGGCAGACAAGCTTGTGACCTCCAGCATCCTCTTTTCCGGGGGCATTTATTACATCAAGTTAAAGCTCTACGATGTGCCCACAGCGAGCATAGAGAATTCAGTGAGCAGGGAGTGCAAGTTGTGTGACTTCAGCGGGCTGAGAGAGGTCATAAGGGGCGCCTCAGAGGAGCTATTTTCCGGGGTGAAGCCGGTTGAGAGGATAGCACGGAAGATCGAGGAAAAGCCTGAAAAGGGGAGGAAGGCAGGGGGCATATATGTCTATCCCTCGCTCAATTACTATGTCTCTGATATTGGTGGGCTTAATTATGGTGGAGGGGTGGGATACAGATTCAAGCTTCCGCTCCTTCTCACCCTCGGGTCTCAATGGACAACAGGAAGGCTCTCAAAGGACGGGATAGAGGGCACAGCAAATTTTATTGAGCTTTATACAATGGTTGGCATTAACTTTATCAGGGATTTTGGGGCCTATATAAAACCAAGTGTAAATTTTCATTTTATAGAGGGCAACGGCAGGGACGCCTCTGGCCCAGGCGTTCGGGTTGAGGGAGGATTGCATTTCTTCCAGAGGCCAATCTTTATTTCAACGGGTGCATTCTATGATGTGACGACAACAGGGATAGCATTTTCTTTCGGGGGGTATTTCTGAGATGAAGAGATATAGAGATACTATCTTCTATATTCTGTTCTCTGTGAATTTTCTCCTGCTCACAGGGGGGTGCGCCAAGGGCCTGGAGGATTTCTTCAATCCTTCAAAACAAACCTGGGCAAGGACTTTTGGTGGGACAGTCGCTGAAGGATCAGGATCAATTCAGCAGACGAGCGAGGGGGGGTATATTGCTGCAGGTTGGACTGACTCATTTGGTGCAGGTTATTCTGACATCTGGGTCTTGAAGTTGAACTCTGATGGGGCAGTGGCCTGGCAGAAGGCTTATGGTGGGACATTCACAGATTTTGCATATTCGATTCAGCAGACAGACGATGGGGGATATATTGTTGCAGGTTATACCTACTCATTTGGCGCAGGCGATTATGATTTCTGGGTCTTGAAGTTGAACTCTGATGGGGCAGTGGCGTGGCAAAAGGCTTATGGTGGGGCATTTCAGGATCAGCCAGAACCAATTCAGCAGACGAGCGATGGGGGGTATATTGTTGCAGGTTTTACATACTCATTTGGTGCAGGTTATTCTGACATCTGGGTCTTGAAGTTGAATTCTGATGGGGCAGTGGCCTGGCAGAAGGCTTATGGTGGGACATACTGGGATTATGTAACGTCAATTCAACAGACGAGCGATGGAGGATATATTGTTGCAGGTTATACCTACTCATTTGGCGCAGTCGATTATGATTTCTGGGTCTTGAAGTTGAACCCCGATGGGACAGTCGTATGGCAGAAGGCTTATGGTGGGACAAACAATGATTTTGTACGGTCAATTCAGCAGACGAACGATGGGGGATATATCGTTGCAGGTTGGACTGACTCATTTGGTGCAGGTAGTAGAGATTTCTGGGTATTGAAGCTGGACTCTGATGGGACAGTGGCATGGCAGAAATCTTACGGTGGGACATCATTTGATACTGCAATTCCGATCCGGCAGACGAACGATGGAGGATATATTGCTGCAGGTTACACTGCTTCTTTTGGTGCAGGCGCTAATGATGCCTGGGTCTTAAAGCTAAACTCTGATGGGGCAGTGGCCTGGCAGAGGGCTTATGGGGGGACATCCACAGATATTGCATATTCGATCCAGCAGACGGGCGATGGGGGGTATATTGTTGCAGGTTGGACTGACTCATTTGGTGCAGGTGATTCTGACTCTTGGGTATTGAAGCTTCCCCCTGACGGTGCAATAAACTTCAATCCCTCCAGTGGAGCCTTCATGACGACTACAAATGCCATCGTTACCGGGACATACGCAACAATCACAACAACCGCAGCTACTGTAACCAACACCTCTGCAACCGTCACAAATACAAACGCCACAGTGACCGATACAAACGCCACAATCCAGCAGCAGGCCCCATAGTGAACCCATGCCACTCTGTGTTTATTGAGAAATAACAAGGCCAATGTTATTATAAAAATATGGGCGTCGTTACTATAGAGATGGATCTCTCCAGCCTGTCCGATATGACGACACAGGAGCGCATAACCGCCATCGCTGACACAGGTGCCACCCTGACCATAGCGCCGGCCCCAGTGCTTCGTAAACTCGGAATCCAACCTGTGGACACGGTGAGAACCCGTATTGCTGATGGGCGAGTCATCGAGCGCCAGGTGGGATTTGGATTTGTTACCGTGGATGGAAAACACACGCCTGCGCGACTTGTCTTTGGTGAGCCACAGGATCCGATAGTGCTCGGCCTTGCTGTCTTGGAGGAATTAGGCCTGGCTGTTGACCCCATTGGGCGCCGCCTCATTCCCGCTGATTTTATCCTCTATAAACAAGCAACTGAAGGTCCGCCTGTCTGAGAGCGATTCCCAGGAGCCTTCTCCTGGACTGTGACCAGAAGTCCTGCACCCTGCCCTGATTCAGTCTTTAGCAAATAGAGAAGATCGGACTCTTTGGATTCGGCGCATCTGCGCACATTGTCCTCCAGATTGCCAGGTATCAAGGCTACACAGTCTATGTGTTTACCCGTTCCGAGGCACACCGGTCCCTGGCCAAGGAATTGGGCGCTGCCTGGGCTGGAGGTGCTGAGGACAATCCTCCTTCTTTATGCGACAGGGCAATCCTCTTTGCCCCGTCCGGGAAGCTTGTTCCTTTGGCCTTAAAGAAGCTCAGGAGGGGAGGGGTTCTCTCCATTGCTGTGATCTACATGGACAGGATCCCTGAGATGGACTACATGGAGCTGATTTTCTGGGAGAAGGTCATTCGTAGCGTTTCCAACAGCACGAGGAAGGATGTAGAGGACCTTCTTGCACTTGCCCCGCTTATTCCAATCAGAACCGAGGTGGAAACATTTCCTTTGAATGAGGCTGGAAAGGTTCTACGGCTTCTAAAAGAAAGCGGGTTCAGGGCCGCAGCAGTCCTCCACACCTGATATGGGGTAGGCAGGACTTCTTGGAGCATTGACTATGAATTTGAATTGTTTATATGACATTGGTATAGTCATTATAATTTGTGAAAGGCACGATCTCGAGAAAAAGACTCCAGAATGAGAGGAAGTTTCCAGCGTGGGAGGCTTTGCCTGGGGGAGGACGGCTTTATATATTATAGGTCAAGGGGAAATTAGGGTGAAGGCGCTGTATATCAAGGAAGTCAATAATGAAGAGGAAACAACCAGATTTTGTCAGGAAATTTATAATGATAAAGGACGATTAGTCGAAATTCATGAAAAGTTTCCAGTGAACAAGGGGCACCGAGAGATAAAATGAAGAATATGACCGTCAACAAAAAAGTAGTGGCTGATCAGATTCTGAGGTACATCAACCGTAAAATAAGTCTTGATGAGCTCGTTGACTGGGCTGAGGAAGCCATTCGGGAGGCCGATTTTGACGCCCGTGAAACTGGTATTCTGCGCGATATTGTTGGACACCTCGGACTTGCGGATGTCAAAGAATTTGGTTTGACATGGGATGACTGTTATGAATATCTTCACAGGATGGGGTATGACATTAGCGTGAGGATTTCAAAAAGCGCTTAGATGAAGAGAAATTGTCAAGAGCCCTCCTTATGAGATGCCCAGGTCTTTTTTGATGCGGTGGAGCAGGGTGATGCGGTTCATGTTCAGGAGCCTGCGGCCCAGGACTGATTGTTTTCTTTTCTTCTTGATACTCTCCGTCTCAGTTTCCACCTATGCCCAGGAGCGTTCAGGGGACCTCGCTGTCCTTGACTTCAAGGCAGGAACCGGGCTGACCACTGAGATCAACCTTGGCCTTTTAGGCCAGGTCCTAAGGGAAGAGGCTGTCAAGGCCACGAGCTACAGGGTCATGACCAAGGAGAACATCTTTGCCATCCTTCAGGACAAGGGCATAGATCTTTCAAAATGTGCTGATGTGGAGTGCGAGATTCAGTATGGGCGGATATTGCAGGCGGACAAGCTTGTGGTTGGGGAAGTGAACCTTGTGGGAAGCGCCTACTATCTCAGCCTAAATCTCTATGACACGCCGACCGCAGCAATAGACAGGTCTGTGACGAAAGATTGCGAAGGATGCGGCTTTCGCCAGCTTGTGTCCCTGGTAAGGGATGCAGCACAGGAGTTATTTACCGGCAGGGCCGTGAAGGCGGTTGAGAAGAAGGAGGTAGGGAAACAGAGAAAACCCCTGCTTGGCCTCCTTGTGTATCCCCTGATGGATGTTTACTTCTCGGACATCCGTGGGATGACCTATGGAGGAGGTGCAGGGTATAACTTCATCAAGGGCAGGGTCATCAATCTCATGGCTTTGGGGGCGCAGTTCTCGACCGGAGAGCTTTCAAAGGAATTCGGATACACCATAGAAGGGTCGGCATCATTTATAGATGTGTATTGTGCCCTTGGTGTTCGTGTGTATTCTTTGCTTGGAATCTATCTCAAGCCCAGCATCAATTATCAGTCCCTCACGGGCGAGGGAAGGGGGAAGGCGGGCATGGGCATCCGGGGCGAGGCAGGGTTTTCTGCCTTGCGCCCCCCGTTTTTCCTGTTTGCTGGGGGTTTTTATGGGGGTGTGACCAATGGGCTTTCCATCTCTGTGGGGGGATATTTCTGATGAAGAAAGGGATATCCCTGCCGGTTTTCCTTCTGCTGTGCTTTGCCTGCTCCCCGCCCATTGAGGATTTCTTCAATCCACCCAAACAGACCTGGGCAAGGTCTTATGGTGGGACATTCACCGAATCTGCAGATTCAATTCAGCAGACGAGCGATGGAGGATATATCGTTGCAGGTGGGACTTACCCATTTGGTGCAGGTGATAATAGTGATGCCTGGGTCTTAAAGCTTCCCCCGGATGGTGCAATAAACTTCAATCCATCAAGTGGGGCTGCCATGACGACAACGAATGCCATTGTTACCGGCACATCCGCAACAATCACAACAACCGCAGCCACTGTAACCAACACATCAGCAACCGTCATAAATACAAGCGCCACAGTGACCGATACAAACGCCACAGTCCAGCAGCAGTACCCATGAGGGTGAGTAATATAAGAATGAGGCCAGGGAGCTATTGCACCAATCACGAAACAACTCCTTTGCTCCTCTCGGCTAACGATGATAGAATTTTACTATGAATATAAATATTCCCGAGGAGGTCAGAAGAGGTTGTGATGAGCTCCTTCTCTCTATTCAGAAAAAGCTAAAGGGCCAGCTCCGCGCTTTGGTTCTCTATGGCTCTTCGGCAAGGGGAGAGATCAAAGAAGGTAGCGATATAGACCTCTATATCATCGCTGACGGGCTTCCTGATGATAGAGTGGAGCGAAGTCTCTACCTCGCACGGCTTGTTGCTGAGTGTGGGTTTGAGAGAAAGATTTCTCTAAGAGGAAAAAGGCCAGAAGAGTTGAATGACATACTTCCACTGTATCTTGACATTGCCGAGGATGGGCTCATCCTCTACGACCCTGATATGCTTGCTCGTTTGTTTTTCCAAAAGGTTAAGAAGGCGCGGGAGGAGAAAGGCCTGGTGAGATATCGCACTCCTGACGGATACTATGGATGGGCGCCATTAAGACCACTGAAACCCGGGGAACGGATAGAGTTACATCTCAAAGACGAGGCGCATGAACTCAGAAGATGAAGCGGCGCACCGCCTTTCATTGTGCGAATTTCATTTGAAGGGAGCAAGAGAAGAGATGGAGGATTATCTAAAAAGCGGCGACAGAGATCACCTTGCTCACTGTGTCAGCGAGGCCCAGCTTTCTATTGAAAATGCGGCTAAAGCTCTTCTTTTTTGTTCTCGTATCCCGAGTAAATCTCACGATGTTTCTTCTGAGCTCAAAAGAATGGTGGAAGAGCTTTCACAGGTTATTCCCCCGAATATCCTCGAAGGAACAAAAATGTTGGGTGTGTGGGTGAAGGAGACAGCTCCGGAACATTGGCGAGCGGATTATGGTGATGAGGCGGCACATCTTCTCCCCGGACAATTGTATGATGAGCCTAAAACGAGGGATATTCTTAACAAGGCTGAGGAAGCTTTTTCACTGGCCAAAGAATTTATCTCTTTCTGGTTCAAAAAATGACATTTTTTTCACCCCTGTCATTTTGACTCCAGGGGTCACTTCGAGATTGGCCACATCGAGCTCTGTGACCTGGTATAGAAACTGGGAGAAGTGGAAGCTCCTAATAAGGGTGTTTGGCCGACCCGCCTTCGGCGGGTACCCGGTATTAGAAACACAATGGTGGAAACCCTTGAGGTTTCTTCAATCTTCACCACGATCCATGCTGGGAGCGAGTCGTGCAAATGTGGGGTTGAGGAACTGGAGATTCAGGAGTTTCCCCAAAATTCAGTAGCCCAAGCTTCTAACTCTCAGAAAGATCAATAGAAAGTGATTTTTCAAATAGAAAACGAAGCCTCGCAAGAAGTTTCTTCTGCAGATGCTCTATGGGATTCAGGCGAGCAAGGATGTGAAGCTTTCCAACATTGGGCGGGCGCTGAAGGAAGACATTGTTCTGCTCAAGACGTAGACGCGCTTGTCGCGGCAGATCAATGCCTCTGATGTCACCGAGGCGATCACGCAGCGACTGATTGAGGAAGGAGCCTCTCAGGTGAAAGAGGACAGTGTGCTCGTGCAGAAGATTCTGGAGAAGGCCCAGAGGTTTTTTGAGATTGCCGAGTTCAAATACTATGCCCTGGCGGATGGGATTTACTGGATTTTGGCAGGAGTGAGAGCCGGTCTTCTGTTATTAGTGAAAAAGGGGACAGAAAGCCCTCAAATGCTCTTGCCCTTTGGTCTATAAAAAATGGGGAAACTCCTGATCCTGTCATATTGACTGTGAAAATCACTGGCTCTATAATTCATTTATATGGGAGAAACACTGGCCAAAATCACAATTGCACCCTTGACCAATCGTAAGAGGAAGATCATAAGGGCACTGGTTGACACCGGCGCTACATACACCATGCTTCCCAGAAAGGTCCTAAAGTCTCTCGGGGTAAAAGAGGTCCAGAGGATCACTGTTCAGCTCGCAGATGGAAGGCTGGCAGAGCGGGACTTGGGGAATGCCATGCTTATACTGGAAGGAAGAACTGTGGCAAACCCTGTGGTCTTTGGAGAAGAGGACGACGCTATTATTATCGGTCTTGTGACGCTTGAGTCTTGTGGGCTCACAGTAGACCCTATCAGGAGAAAGCTTCTCCCCCTTAAAGCTGTCCATCAATTCCTCTCAGTAAGTTGATCTCTGCCACTTTCCTGGACAAATTGACACTATTCCTATATGACGGCACGGGAGCGCATAACCACCATCGCTGACACAGCGCCACCCTGACCATAACACTGGCCCCAGTGTTTCGTAAGCTCGGAATCCAACCTTTAGACACATGGATAGGATCCCGGAGATGGACTACATGGAGCTGATTTTCTGGGAGAAGGTCATTCGTAGCGTTTCCAACAGCACAAGGAAGGATGTTGAGGATCTCCTTGCGCTTGCCCCGCTCATTCCAATCAGGACCGAGGTGGAGATATTCCCGCTAAATGAGGCAGGAAAAGTCCTCAGGCTCCCAAAAGAAAGCGGGCTCAGGGGCGCAGCCGTGCTTTGTCCCTGAACCCGGCAATGTCCTGATTTTTTCTTTCGGTTCTTAAATACTCAGTATGACCTCGGGAGGCCGAGTGTGTGCTCTGCGATGAAGTTCAGGATCATCTCCTTTGTAATGGGTGCTGTGCGCATTAGCCGGACAGCCTCCCACAGATGGATGAGCCCATACTCCTCGCTGAAGCCGTATCCTCCCAAAGTCTCCATGGCCCTGTCCACTGCCATAAGCCCTGCCTCTGCACCGAGATATTTGGCCATGTTCGTATATTGGCCCACTTCTCCCGGGTTCATGTCCTGGTCATAGGCCCAGGCTGCCTTGTAAACGAGAAGGCGTGCAGCTTCCTGGTATATTTTCGCCTCGGCCAGAGGGTGCTGGACCGCCTGGTATGTCCCAATAGGCATATTGCGGAAAACCTTGCGGTCATGTGCATAGGCAACTGCCTTCTGTAGGCAGTATTCGCTGAGTCCAACAGCGGATGCACCTGCAAGGATCCTCTCAGGGTTCAGTGCCTTGAACATGGCAAAGGCCCCCTGGTTTTCCTCGCCCACGAGGTTTTCAGCAGGCACTTCGCAGTCTTCAAAGAATATGGTGAACTGGTTCATTCCCTCAATACCCCTCGTGGGTATTGTCTGAAGGGTGATCCCTTTTGATCTGCAATCCACCATGAACAGGCTCATTCCGAACATCTTGGGCTGGCCCTCAGCTTCCAGCTCCTTCAAGGTTTTTGTCCTTGTTACAAGCAGCATGTAGTCAGCAACATCAATGCCCGTGATGAATGTTTTTGAGCCATTGATAAGATAAACATCGCCTTTTTTCTTTGCATGGGTTGTAATTCTGAATGCGTTAGAGCCAGCATCAGCTTCTGTGATGGCGAATGCGCACTTGCATTTGCCGGCTGCAATCTTCGGAAGGAACTTTTTCTTGAGCTGTTCCGGTCCATTCTTCAGAATGCAAAGAGAATCCATGATCGTTAGTATCATGATGGCGTTGCCGAAACCAATTGAGCCCATTTCCTCAGTGGCAAATGCCATGGCGAGCAGGCCCATGTTTGTGCCGCCGTATTCAGGAGGGATCACGCTCCCAAAGAAGCCCGCCTCTGCAATGGCGTCCCAGATCTCCTGGGGAAATTTTCTTTCCTTCATGACCTTTTGCCGGATCTCCTCCTTTTGTTTTGCGAATTTTTCCAATATATCCCGCGCCGTCTGCTTGATAGCCTTTTGTTCGTCGCTCAAGCTGAAATCAAGTGCCATAAGTCACCTCCATGCTGATGGTATCATAGTCATTAGGGACTCGTTCTGCAAGAGAAATGGGAACGATCCAGGACAGAAATAATATCCATTTTTCCCTTGACAGTCTTAAATGGGAAGTATAGGATACATCAACTAATTCATATGAAAAAGTTTCCATATTTTTTTCATTCATGTATCCTCCTCTTAATTTTTTTCCCTCTATTCTTGGCATTTTTTTCAGCGCCACATGTCTTTGCTCAGGAACGCTCCGGCGATCTCGCTGTCCTTGATGTGCGTGCAGGGACAAAGCTCCCTGTAGAAATCAACCTTGTACCAGCCATTATTGATGAATGCCGCATCAGTAATATCGCCCGAACGAGCTTTCCATAGAGTCTCGGGAATTTAGATCAGGAATTTCTCACCTCTGACCCTTTAATTCTTGGGAAGGGCCTCCTGTGAATTTCCCAGGGATACGGAACTATGAGTGGTTTAGGTTGACAAATTTATTTATAGGCTATAGACTATATTTGATATAGTTTAAAACCTATAGGATGACATGGACAGATATATTCGGAATGCCCAATTGCAGATATTGGAGGCATCTGCCCGTTTTTCCGGGGGATTTGCGCTGTCAGGGGGCACCGCGCTGGAGCTATATTATCTTAAACATAGATTTTCCCGGGACCTTGAATTCTTTTCCTCACGCTATACCATCAGAACGATAAATGCCATGGTTGAAGCGTTTGGTCGTGCAATTGGCAGAAGAGTGACATTAGAAAATGAATTGATCGCGGCCAATCGCGCAAGGGTTCGTTTTTATACCGCCGCCATTCCACACGCCAGCAGCCCTCTGAAAATAGATTTTGTAGAGGATGTATTATTTGAGAAACCTATAATCAAAAATTTTTCCGGGGTGGCCGTATATGATGCGAGAAATATATATTTTCAAAAGATCACTGCTGTCACAGGGATACGGCTGTCCAGAGATTCCCTGGGAAGGGAAATAATAATGGGAAGAAATGAATCAAGAGATGTTGTTGACCTGTATTATCTTTCACGCAGGGTTCAGCCACTGCATAAGTATTTGAAGCATATTTCCGATGAATATCAGAGAGGAATGGTGCAGTGGTACCGTAGTTTTTCACGGCAGGAGTTTAAGCTCGGATTTCTGGACCTCGAGATTTACGATAAAAATCTTGATGGGAGAAAAGTCATCGCCTATATAGAAAACGAAATAGAAAATTTCGTAAGAGAAAAGACAAAATGAACCTCAAGAAATATTACTGGGGCTTGAACGAAAAGGCGCTGAAAGAGACAGGAAAAATACTTCGGGATCCTTCTCATCCACAGTTTAGGCAGCGTATGTTCACTTTGCTGTCGAGATGCGACAGGCCAAAAGAAGTGTTTTCTGTCATAAGTAAAGACCATTTCGTTAAGATATGGCCGGAGGTGAGGAAATATTGGGCAAGGACCTCCGAGGCACAGGACTTTAGGGCTTGGTGGGAAACTGTATATGAACAGATCTCAAAAAGTCATATGCGTCCGAAAGGAAGGCCCTTGGAGGAATTTCAAAATATCGGCGCCATCATCAGAGATGCACGACTTGAGAAGGGATGGAGCCAATCTGAACTTTCTGAAAGGGTTGATATCCGGCAGCCTGATATCTCAGCGATTGAAAGCGGAAGAAAAAACATGACGCTTGAGACCCTTATTCGTCTGTTCAAGGCATTGGATATTAAAAAACTTTCGTTATGAAATTGCTGTTAACACCAAGGATTTAAGACTACCCCAGACGGTCTACTCTTTCCGTTAAAGTAGATATCCAGGGTTAGGGCATTCTCACCTCCAGCCACTTAATTCTCTTGATGGACTGTGGATGGACTTAATCAATTAAATGATTCAATAATGATATAATAAAAAGAGGACACAATGCCGGTCATTAAACAAACATACGACCTAAGAAATAAAGCCAATGAAATCTCAGAACTTGCGCACAAATCGAGTGAGCCTATCTTCATCACCAAAAGTGGCGAGGGGGATATGGTTGTGATGTCAATTCTGAATACTTTTTGTAGGGAGAAATCCAATCGTGAAATTAGAATGGAGATTGGGTTGAAGGGAGGAGATTCTTGCTTGGAGAAAGGCAAACACTTGAATGTGACATGAATTTATGCGTGAGAGTTGTGAGAAAATCTGGGCTGTGCTATTTTCGTCAGCATGAAGATCCATCTTTTTCGCTCTCATGTGACCAGACAACAGTTGAATGAGATGTTGGAAGCCTTAGGAACATACATTAAGTTGGCTGTAGATGTCAGAAGGGCCGTCGTGTCCGGAGGAGGAGTATTTCATGCAGACTGTGAGGCTGTCCTCCTCGAGGATGGTAGTATGCAGGAGGACATATGGGGAGCAGACTGGATTCCTTCCACAGGCGAGATACGGTATGAAGCGCTCATTAATATTCGGCCGCGGCAGAATAATCCCTCAATGGAGATATGTGACGCATCCATTAGGGACCGTGTTCGTGAGATAGTTGAACTCTTGCTGAGTGAGAAGTGAAAGACCAGGCAGTCATTCGAGATAGGTATATGCGCGACCCTTTGTCCGTCAGACTTGGCGGGTTAGCATCCAATCTTGCCCGTATTAAATCGTTCTCTGATAATCCCATGCATCAGCATATTGTTGAAGACCTTATCAACGAAAGCAAATATTTTATTGAGTGGACTGCTCCCGATGCAGAATTGGACATCCAGAGCGAATTGATTGAGTTGCAGCTTCAGTTGGCCCGATGGCATAACCGATGGGAGGTTATTTGGCCAGATCCAGTTCAGCGGGCATTGATGGCCCAACAGGTCTATATGTGGTCGCAAAAATTGTTGAAGCTGTCAGGGTTGCTACGCTGAGCCCAAACATTGAGATAGGATACTGCGAAGAATCTGCCCCTTATCACCAGATGTGATATAATACTGCATAAATGGGCGCTATTGTAGAAAAATTGACCATAAGGTCTGGAAAGAAAATAAGAAAGGCAGATGTCTTCTTTGATTCCGGTTCTCCTTGGTCGTTTATTCGATCGGATGTTGCAAGGCTCCTTGGCCATCCCTTCCCCCTGACAGGATCCATAAAATTCAGGGCCCTGGGGAATGGAACATTTTCATGCAGGGAGGGTTTTCATCTCCTTGTGAATATCAAGGGGATCTGGTGCCCTTATTTTTTTTATGTGGCGACAATACGGGATTTAGATGACGAAATCCTCATTGGCCAGGATTTCATGCAGGTTTATAAGATCACCTTGGATCTGAAAAGGGAGAAAATTGCTGTTAACACCAAGGATTTAAGACGACACCAGACGATATACTCTTTTCATTAATCAACGGTTTGGGAGAAATTCCGGTTCTATTAGTTCAGGAAGGACGCCTTTTTCCCATCCCATCCTGAACATTGTCCTGACTGCCTTTATTCCCTTCTGTCCATAGGACAGCGTGTACCTGTTAACATACATCCTGACAAATGTATTCACAAGTGCCTCGTCTGCAGACCTGGCATACTGTAGGGCAGACTCCATTGCCAGTTTTCTGTGTTTCATTCCCCATTGGATGCTCCTCATGAGAAGGGAGGATATTGCCCGGATGGAGCCCGGAGAAAGGTCTTTGCGCACTGCATTCGCACCAAGGGGGAGCGGAAGGTTTGTTGCCCGCTGCCATTCCTGTCCAAGGTCCATTAATTTTATTAGGCCTAAGTTCTTATAGGTCAGCTGTCCCTCGTGGATCAATAGGCCGGCAGCGTATTTGCCCGAAGCAACAGCCCCTGGGATTTTGTCAAAAGGGAGCTCCATGTATGGGAACTCTCCGAGGAATATCCTCAACAGCAGGAATGCCGATGTCCTGATGCCCGGGATGGCAATGGTATGTTTTTTTAGCTCTTTCCGGGGTTGAATTTTCTTTGCAACAAGAATGGGGCCATATTTGTTCCCAAAGCTTGCCCCGCATGGGAGCAGGGCATAGATATTGTGAACATAGGCATAGGCATGAAAGGAGATGGCAGTGGCCTCAAGCCTGCCCTTCATTGCCCAGCGGTTCAGCGTTTCTATGTCCTTGATGACCAGCCTGACCTTCATGCCGCGGGTATTGATCCGCCCTTCGGTCAGCGCGGAAAACATGAAGGCGTCGTCTGAGTCAGGGGTATGGCCTATTGTAACAATCACTTCTATTTCTTTTTCTCCAGGAAGGCACGCAATCCCTGTTTGGCTTCCTGCGTTAAAAAGGTCTGTGCTCCAAGATGAGATTCAATTGCGAGGCCGTCCTCCAGGGTTATTCCTATGCCCCTGTTCACAGCCTCAAGGATCATGCGCACAGCATGCACAGACTTTGATGCAATGACACTGGCGAGTTCTTCTGCAGTGGACATAAGTTTGTCAGGAGGGACGACTGCATTCACAAGACCGAGTCTCAGCGCTTCCTGTGCATCAATCATTTTTCCGGTGAGAAGCAATTCCAGGGCAGGCCCCTTTCCAATGTGGCGCGGAAGCCTCTGGGTCCCTCCATAACCCGGTATGATCCCAAGGTTAATCTCGGGCTGGCCGAACCTTGCCTTGTCCGAGGCAATACGGATGGAACATGCCATGGCCATTTCGCATCCGCCTCCGAGGGCAAACCCGTTTATCGCTGCGATCACAGGCTTTCCCAGCCCCTCAATGCAGTTGAAGATGACCTGCCCACGGCGAAGATATGCCTGTGCCTCAGGGATAGAAGCAAGGGCCTCAAGCTCCTTGATGTCTGCCCCTGCGACGAATGCTTTTTCTCCCATGCCGGTTATGATAAGGACTCTCACCCCGTCATCCTTTCCAACCTCTCCGATGGCCTGGCCGAGCTCTGTGAGCAGCGGCGTGCTCAGGGCGTTCAGGACTTCGGGACGCGCAATAGTCAGTATTGCAAAATTTTCCTTCTTTTCGTAACGCAGCAAAGAATATCCCATGTTTTCCTCCTTTTTCTTCCCATATATCCCAGCATCCCTCTCAAGTCAATTATACGCCTGCCTCAATTTCGTCATCTCTGAAAGTATGCCTCTTACTGTAGTCGTCCCATTTATGGGACGTATTTTTAGCCCGATGAATCGGGTAACTACACAATTGTCATTGCGAGCGTAGCGAAGCAATCTCGTTTTTATTAAACCATCTCATTTTAGAGATTGTTTCGTCGTCCCTATACTTCGCGACTCCTCGCAATGACACACAATAGTCAAATAAATATTTCACCTGGCGTTGTCCGTGATCCTCCTACATGGTAATATGTTTTTATGTTCCTTAAGATTTTATTTGCTGCCCTTCTAAATTTAATGCCTGCGTTGAGTTCTGCAGGAGAGGGGTGGGTTAACAAGCCGTCACTTTCCGGAGATGATGCCCCAAGTGGGTCAGGGAGTATTCAAACAATTGTAATCGATCCAGGACATGGCGGCTGGGATTACGGCACTGTGAGCGCATCCGGCATCAAAGAGAAAGACCTTGTCCTTGCCATCTCAAAGAGCCTCGCAAAGAAGCTCTCCCAGGTTTTTAAGGCTAAGGTCATCCTTACAAGGAAAAGTGATACCTATGTGCCTCTACCCAAGAGGACTGCGGTCGCAAACGATGCGCATGCAGATCTTTTCCTGAGCATTCATGCCAATTCCTCGCCAAAGGATTACATCAAGGGAATAGAGGTGTATTATTTAAGCGAGATGCCGTCGGACGCTGAGGCCGGAGAGACTGCAGAGGCGGAGAACAAGGCCGGTGCCACCGATGATACAGAGTATCTATCGGATCTTGACAAGACCCTTCTCGATCTTGTTCAGACGACCCATGTTGAAGGTAGCAGGCTTTTTGCAGAGAGGATTGTCTCTTCTATGGAGCTTAATGTGAAGGAAAGGCTGAGGGGGATCAAACATGCGAATTTCTGGGTCCTGGGCCGGGCCGAAATGCCTGCCATCCTTGTGGAGGTAGGTTTTCTGTCTAACAAGCAGGAAGCAAGGGATCTTCTTCTCACCTCGCTGCAGGAGGAGATTTGCAGCGCAATTGTAAAAGGAATCAAGGACTTCCAGGAGACTTGGAAGAAGAGCGCCGGGCGTCCTGAGGAGGGCAAATATGAGAACTGACGGAAGAAAATACAATGATTTGAGGCCTGTGCGGATCACCAGGCATTACCTCAAGCACCCGGAGGGATCTGTTCTTATTGAGACTGGGGACACAAAGGTTATCTGCACCGCCTCTGTTCTTGAGGGTGTTCCTCCGTTTCTGGAAGGGAGCGGAAAGGGATGGGTTACAGCAGAGTATTCCATGCTTCCCCGCTCAACGCCGACCCGTTCAAGGAGAGAAAAGGAAAGTGGGCGCTCCCAGGAGATTCAGAGGCTCGTTGGACGCAGCCTTCGTGCAGTGATGAGAATGGACGCCATTGCAGATAAAACTGTATGGATTGATTGTGATGTGATCCAGGCAGATGGAGGGACGCGGACATCTGCAGTCACAGGGGCATTTGTTGCACTTGTTGATGCCTTGTGGGTGATGAGGAATAGGAAGCAGATTCTGGAACTACCCCTTAAGAACTCTGTCTCAGCAGTAAGTGCTGGCATTGTTGATGGGAAGGCACTGCTTGACCTCACATATGAAGAGGACTCAAGGGCTGAGGTAGATATGAACTTTGTGATCACAGGCTCAGGCACGCTTGTAGAAGTGCAGGGCACAGCGGAGAAGACCCCCTTCTCCAAGGTTCACTTGGATGAAATGCTGGCCCTTGCAATTGAGGGAGCAAAGCAGCTCCAGGTTATTCAACAGAAGGCACTGTCTGATGCGTGGATCGTCCTTCCTGGCCGATAGGAATTTTTTCCTCTCCCTTTCAGGGAGAGGGCAGGGTGAGGGAGAAAGAATAAAATGGATATTGTTATTGCCACCCGAATTTTTATACCTGTTTGATTATTAAAAGTGCCCAACTTTCCCTAATTCTTGCCTTTCTCTTCTTGCCTTGATAATGTTTTGATGATGAGGAAAATCAAATCGAAAACACCAGAAGAATGGTTTAAGCAAGCTGTCTACGATGTTGATACTGCAGATGCGATGTTTAAATCGGGTAGATATATATATACTGTTTTCTTATGCCATCTGTCTATTGAGAAGGCATTGAAAGGTTTATACACTCTAAAATATCGTGATATTCCACCTAAAATTCATAATCTTATTTATTTGACTAAAAAGATAGGTCTATTGTACCCAGATGTTTTGAAAGAGTTTGTCACCGCATTGAATCGTGTGAGTATTCCAACACGTTATCCCGATGAATTGAAGGTATTGTTAGTAGAATATAACAAACATAGAGCAAGCAATATTCTTAGAAATACCAAGAGGACACTGAAATGGCTAAAGGGAAGATTAAACAAATAGTCTGGCACTTGAAAAGTTTATTAGAGTTCAGAGAACTCGAAATAGACAAAATTATATTGTTTGGATCCCAGGCAAGAGGGCATTATAGGAAAGAAAGCGATATCGATTTAATTATTATTTCAAAAGATTTCAGTGGTAAGGGTGTTTTTGAAAGAGCAAGAATGTTAGGAGATGTTGAGTGGTTGTTAATGGATAAATTTTTAATTCCCCTTGATATTATAACAATGTCGCCAGAAGATTTTGATAAGGGCATTTCCCCCATATCTCAATATGCAAAAGGAGGCGAGATAATCTATCAAAAATGATACATCCGGTATATCTATCTGACGCCTGGATCGTCCTTCCCGGCCGATAGGAATTTTTTCCTCTCCCTGAAAGGGAGAGGGTAGGGTGAGGGTGAAAGAATAAAATGAATATTGTCATTGCAACCCGCAACGCTGGCAAGTTCAAGGAGCTTAACAGGCTCCTGGGCATTCCAGGAATAAAATATTTATCACTCCTTGATTTTCCGAAGTGCCCTGTTCCTCCGGAGGATAAAAGCACCTATGCTGAGAATGCAATGGTCAAGGCTGAGGCAGTTGCGGCGTTTACCGGGCTGCCGGCTGTTGCAGATGATTCAGGCTTGGAGGTGAACTATCTCAATGGAGGGCCAGGGATCTTATCGGCACGATACGGAGGGGAAGGCTTGGACGACAGAGGACGGGTAAAGAAGCTTCTTGGAGAGCTGAAGGGAGTGGGAATGGAGAGGCGAGGTGCTCGGTTTCGCTGTGTCCTGGCGCTGGCCTGCGCAAATCGCAAGGAGTTTGTGGAGGGGGAGTGCACCGGTCTCATTGCAACTTCCCCGAGGGGAAAGGCAGGCTTTGGTTACGACCCGGTTTTCATCGTTCCTGGGCTCAACAGGACCATGGCTGAACTCGGCCCAAAGGAGAAAGACAGCGTGAGCCATAGGGGTCAGGCAGCTCGGAAACTGCGTCCAATCCTCCAATCCCTTAATCGAACTTGAAAAACAAAACGATTGCGATCCTTGGCGGTTACGGACAGGCAGGAATTCCGATCGCCCGGTTACTTTTGCAGGAGTCCGAAGCGCATATCATTCTTGCTGGCAGGCACAAAGAAAAAGCAGAGAAGGTAGCATCACAGTTGAATTCAGAAATTTCGGGCACCCGTGTATCCGGAAGTTTTGCGGATGCCTCTCGGGGAGAAACCCTCAGGTCCGTTTTCGAGAATGCTGACATGGTGCTGGTATGTTCGACTACTGCTGAATATGTGAGAGAAGTTGCACAGACGGCGCTGGCCGTAGGGATAGACTATATGGACATTCAATACCCACTGAAAAGGCTTCAGGAACTCCAATCTCTGGCGCCTGCCATACTCAAAGCTGGCCGCTGTTTCATTACTGAGGCTGGGTTTCATCCTGGACTCCCTGCTGCCTTCGTAAGATATACAGCGTCATATTTTTCCCATCTAAAGAAGGCGTTTGTTGCCACAAGGATGAATGTTCAGAATATCGGTTCTGTGGATTCAGTCTCAGAGCTGATGGAGGAATTAAGTGATTATCAAGCGTATATCTTCACAGACGGCCAATGGCGAGAGGCCGGTTATAGGGATACCAGAAGAATAGACTTTGGCCCTGATTTTGGCAAACATATCTGTTTTCCATTTCTCATGGAGGAGATGCGTTCTCTTCCCGAATTGTTTCGCTTGGAGGAAACCGGGATGTTTGTTGCGGGCTCTAACTGGTTCGTTGATTATTTGGTGTTTCCCTTGGGAATGGCATTGGGAAGGATCAAGAAGGGATTGGCTTCCCGTCCCCTGACGAGATTGTTTATCTGGGGAATGCGCATTTTTTCACGCCCCCCTTTTGGCGTGGTCTTGAAGATTGAGGCTGAGGGTGAGAAAGACAGCAGACCCAGGGCTGTGGATATTAAGGCGCGCCACGAAGATGGATATTATTTTACTGCCGTCCCAACAGTGGCATGCCTGCTCCAATACTTGGACGGTTCTATTGCCAAGCCAGGGCTCTGGATGATGGGGCATATGGTGGATCCCATCCGCCTGTTCAAGGATATGGAAAGGATGGGAATAAAGATTCAGGTCAAAATTACAGATGGGTACGGGAAATGATAGCGTGGTTTTCCAGCTTATTGAGAGACCGTTAAAATTTTGATATAAAGGGATTAGAGATGTTCGCACCTGCCTTTTATGCAGTAGGCAGTGGTAGAAAATAAATGGGCGCTGTCCCTATTTATGGGTCAGCCTGCCCTGATTAGCATCGTTCGCACCTGCCTTTTGTGCAGTAGGCAGTGGTAGAAAATAAATGGGCGCTGTCCCTATTTATGGGTCGGGGCGTAGCGCAGCCTGGTTTAGCGCACCTGCCTTGGGCGCAGGGGGTCGTGAGTTCAAATCTCGCCGCCCCGACCATATTAAATATTTAAGCAGTACTACTCTAAGATTTTCCTTCAGAGAACTTCCCTGGAATGTGATTTCCGCAGGATGGGCAGGAGCCATCCTTCAATGCATTTTTTGATATGGAGAAGCCCTGCCTCTCAATAAGAAGTGTCCCGCACCCGGGGCAATATGTGTTCTCAAAGGCATGACCCCAGATATTTCCAAGATAAACATAGTTCAGCCCCTCCTTGATCCCAATCTCCCTTGCCTGCTCCAGAGTTTTAACCGGAGTAGGCATAAGATGCGACAGTTTAAGGTGTGGCACGAATTGCGTCACATGCCATGGCGTGTCCCTGCCCAGGTCATGTGCGATCCATGATGCGATGTCTTTCAACTGGGCTTTATTGTCGTTATATCCGGGAATGATGTTGGTAACTATCTCAACATGCATCCCCCATTTCCCGGCCGCTCGCTTTGTTGTCTCAAGGATACCTGTGAAGTTTGTCATATGAGCGATCCTTCTGTATCCATCTGTGCTGAACGCCTTGATATCCACCCTGAATGAATCCAGATATGGACCGATCAGGTCAAGGGCCTCAGTAGTGATGGAGCCGTTTGTCACATAATTGGTCAACAAGCCTTGTTCCTTTGCAAGCCGTGCGCCGTCCAGCGTGTATTCAAACCAGATGCTTGGTTCGTTATAAGTCCAGGATATCCCCAGACAGTTGTTATCTCTTGCTATCTTTACAAGTTCCTCAGGGATGATAAAGAGTGGATTCCTTTCAGGAATCGCATCTGGCCGCGCATGTGCGATTTCCCAGTTCTGACACCCCGGGCATCTAAAATTGCATCCGCTGCTTCCGATTGAGAGCCATGGGCTCCCTGGATAGAAATGGAACAGGGGTTTCTTCTCTATGGGAGAGATCATCATGGTTGAGACCTTCCCATAGATGAGGGAAAAGAGTTTTCCTTTCTGGTTCCTTCTCGTGTAGCAGTATCCAATACCGTTCTCGGGAATTGAGCATCTCCTCTGGCAGATGTTGCATCTGATTCTGCCTGCCCGCAGCTTCTTGTATAGGAGCGCCTCAACCATGTGTCTTAATACTTTATCATGCGCCAATTTCAGATAGCACTGTCAGGCACTACATGATATTATGCTTTGGAATCAGAAAACGAGGAGGAAATATGAGGATACACACGATTGTTTTCGCAATTCTTGTCTTGGCAGCCGGGCTCTCATGCAGTAGGGGGGAGTTGCCTCCTCCACCTGCCGGGGTTCCCCCATGGCCTGAGTGGGCCTTTTCCCACTGGGTTTGGTATGACGACCCTGCTGATTGCGAGCCGCAGCCGCCAGTACAGACGACCCAGGAGTGCTATATCAATCTTGTTAACGACTATTTGAAAAGGGACATACCTGTTGGTGCCATTATCATAGACAGCCCCTGGGAGACCGGTTATAACACCTTTGATATTGACACCAACCTCTTCACCACCCCTACAACGATGATCGAATGGTTCCATGACAGGGATGTAAGGGTCTTTTTATGGATAACGAGCATGATCAATGTGGACACTGCTGTTGAGCAGACCCTCCATGCCGAAGGGGCAGCAAATAACTTCTTCATGACAGCAGGGGAAGGGATGGGCCCTGCGATCCTTGAGTGGTGGAAAGGGAATGGAAGCCTCATTGACCTTTTCAACCCCGAGGCACTTGAATGGTGGCACTCAAAAATAGATAAGGCCCTTGAGCTTGGTATTGACGGCTGGAAGTGCGACGGGGCTGAATACAACGTTAGTCTATTGGAACCTTATTCACCTTATCTTAAGAAGAGTGTAAAAAGGGTTGAATACTCCCATGCTTATTACGGAGATTTCTTCAATTATACGCGGGAAAAATTGGGGAATGACCGTATTATCACTGCCCGGCCGGTGGATACCTACAAAATGGACCCCAGTAAGTTCAGCGAAGATATGCTCCGGGAGTGGATGTCTTTTGCACCTCGCGAGATCAACTGGGCTGGATGGGTTGGGGATCAAGATGCAACCTTTGAAGGGATACGCGCAGCCCTTGTGAATATGTATCATTCCTCCAGGCTCGGTTATGTTGCATTCGGTTCAGACATTGGTGGATACGGTAGTGATGATAATGCGCCTTTTGGTCTAAAGAGAACAAAAGAACTTTTCCTGCGGTGGGTGCAGCTCGGAGCTGTGTGCCCTGTCATGGAGAACGGCGGTAACGGAGAGCACAGGCCCTGGATATTTGATGATAATTATGGCGGGACAGAGACTACTGATATCTATCGGACATTTGTGAAACTCCACTATGCCCTTATTCCCTATCTCATGTCCGAAGGCGCCCGGGCATTTAATGAAGGCGTGTCTCTCATGAGGTTTCTTGATGCGAAGGATTTTCAATATTTTCTTGGACGGGACATCTTCGTGGCACCTATACTGGCAGAGGGTGGTTCTGTAAAGATAAGCTTCCCAGGGAGCTATTACTGGGTCTATCTCTTTGACAGAAGCAAGGTCTATAAGGGCGGCACTACACAAACGCTTACATTTCCTCTTTCAGAATACCCTGTCTTTTTAAGGAAGGGCTCTATCATTGAGAGCACCCTGAAGGTTCCTTAGTCCACCGAAGGGGTTTTTATAATGCGGAAAGCAGCGCTCGTAATTTTGATTGGAATTGCGCTGTTTTTCTCGTGTTCACGGGAAGTTGCGGCACCTGTTGAACCACCCTGGCCTGAGTGGGCCTTTTCCCACTGGGTATGGGAGGACGAGAGCACACAGCAGAGTGCCATTGACCTGGTGAACGGATATCTCAATAGAAACATCCCTGTGGGGGCTGTGATCATAGACAGCCCATGGGAGACTGGATACAACACCTTTGAATGGGACCCGGTGCGTTACCCGGATCCTCCTGCAATGATCAAATGGTTCCATGAGCGGGGCGTGCGGGTTTTTGTCTGGATTACCTGCATGATCAATATCGGGAACGATGAAGAGAAGGCCTTGCATGACGAAGGGAGCATAAAGGGTTATTTCATGACTGCAGGTGAGGGGATGAGCCCTGCAATCATTGACTGGTGGAAGGGGCCTGGAAGTTTTATTGATTATTTCAATCCAGAGGCAGTTGCCTGGTGGCACTCGCTAATGGATAAGGCACTTGCACTTGGCATTGACGGCTGGAAGGTTGACTTTACTGATGGTGATGTTTTCCTCGCCCCATATTCTCCATACCTCAAGAGGAATGTCCAGAGGATTGAGTATTCCCATGCCTATTACAGGGACTTCTTCACCTATACGCGGGAGAAACTGGGCAGGGACAGGATCATCACAGCCCGGCCTGTGGATGCAGGCGGCAGCTTTGTGTCCAGCATGCCCACGGAATTGGTGGAGACGCTCCTCTCTTATGCGCCAAGGGATATCAACTGGGCTGGTTGGGTGGGTGACCAGGATCCCACTTTTGATGGGATGCGGAATGCCCTTGAGAGCATGTATGAATCCTCAAGGCTTGGCTATATCGCATTCGGGTCTGATATTGGCGGATACAGGGGAGGAAATAGAACCAAGGAGGTTTTGGTGCGATGGACCCAGCTCGGAGCACTGTGCCCTGTCATGGAGAACGGCGGGAGCGGGGAGCACAGGCCATGGATGTTTGATGAGGAGACCCTTCGGATCTATCGGACATTTGTCAGGCTTCACTACGCCCTGATCCCCTATCTGATGAGGGAGGGCGCCTTGTTCTGGCGAGAAGGTGTTTCACTCATGAGGTTTGAATCTGCAGCAGATTATCAATACATGCTGGGAAGGGACATATTTGTTGCACCAATCCTATCGCCAGGCGGAACTGTGATAGTGAATTTTCCAGGGGGATCATCCTGGGTCTATGTTTTTGACAGGGCAAGGCTCTATCAAGGTGGAACATCGCATGAGTTGACATTTCCGCCTGCTGAATATCCTGTGTATCTCAGAAAAGGCTCCATAATTGAGAAAACATTAAGATTCCCTTAACCGCGAGATTGCTTCGTCATCCGCCTGAGGCGCACTTTCAGAGATGACAATTGTGTAGTTGCCCGATTAATCGGGCTAAAAATACGTCCCATAAATGGGACGACTACAGTAAGAGGCGCACTTTCAGAGATGACAATTTGGGTTATAGATTCTCTTTAATAAATGATTTAGAATAATAATATAGCGCCTGTAGCTCAACCGGACAGAGCAGCAGCCTTCTAAGCTGTTGGCTGGGCGTTCGAGTCGCCCCAGGCGCGCCAATATGATTTTATGGTGGGCGTAGCTCAACGGTCAGAGCGCCTGGCTGTGGCCCAGGAGGCTGAGGGTTCAAATCCCTTCGCTCACCCCATTTTATTTATGCGGATCTATGACTTTTAATTTTGCCGGGAACGACAAATAGAGCGAAAACAGAGGAGAGGAAGGCCGCAGCACTACAGAGTAATAGCGCTAAATGGTAGCTGCCGGTTCTGTCGAATATCATAGCAGAAACAGGAACGCCCACGATTATCCCCATGGCAAAGCCGCTCATAATCAGCCCCATGATCTTTGGGAAATGGAGTTCTCCGAAGCACCTGCCTGTCAGGATTGGGAATACTACTGCGTTCCCGCCCAAGCCAATCCCGTAGAGGATTGAGTGGACCCCGAGGAGCCGTGCGTTGTTTGCCCCAAGATGCACGAAGATCAGGTCAAGCATGGCAGGTCCGGCAGCCATCAATATGCCGGCTCCTGCAATGAGTATGTTCGGACGCCATCTATCAGCGAGCCAGCCGAAGAGAAGTCTTCCCGCAATGCTCATTCCTACAGCAAGCCCATAATAGAACGCCGCATTCTGCGAGCTGAATCCTGCCTGTTGGGTAGCAAATGGAACAAGGTGAAAGTTCATGGATGACATGACTATGAGCTGAAGAAGGTAGATGGCGATCAATAGCCAGAAGGAGGATGTCCGCACGGCCTCTCGAACGGTAAGACCGCTCAACTTACGCACTGGTTTGTGCTTTGCCTTGGCGATGCCATCATGTTCAAGTCCGAGTTCTGATGGCTTGGTTCGGATGAACAAAGCGATGATGGGGATGAGCAGTATCCATACGACTGCGAAAGAGAATAAAAAAGTCTGCCGCCAGCTTATGGTCCTGATTAGCCACTCATTAAAGGGAGGAAGGAGGAAACCGCCGCTGCCTATTCCAATCATGGCAAGGGCCATGGCCCTGCCCCGGTAACGGTCAAACCAGTTGGTAATGAGTGTCTGCGCAGGTATCAGAGTTGTTCCTGCGATAGCGAGTCCAGCCAGCATGTTCAAAGCATAAAGCATCCAGAGCTTGGACATTGAAGCGAAGCCGAGATTGATCAGACTTCCGAGGATAGCTGCGGAAAGCATTGTATTTCGTGCACCGAACCTCGAGATGAGGGAACCCACAATCGGCCCGGAAAAGCCGAAGATGATGGCCCATAAAGCTGCGGATAAGGAGATCTCTGTTATGGACCAGCCGAACTCTTTCTGGAGAGATTCGATGAACACCGGGAAACAGTACATGCCCATGCCTCCAAAATTGAACAGGATCACGAACAGGGCTGTAACAATCCACCAGCCATAGAATGTGCTGGTGCGTGCTCTCCAATCGGTCATGGCGGCACTTGAGATCTTACCACGGAAGCATTGAAGATTCAATTATCAGCAGTAAAAGGATATAAAAGCGCCTGTAGCTCAACCGGACAGAGCAGCAGCCTTCTAAGCTGTTGGCTGGGCGTTCGAAGTCGCCCCAGGCGCGCCAAAATAATTTTATGGTGGGCGTAGCTCAACGGTCAAAGCGCTTGGCTGTGGCCCAAGAGGCTGAGGGTTCGAATCCCTTCGCTCACCCCATTCCTTTTATTATGTTTTAAATAGCGTTTGTATCGGCGATTATCAACTGCAATGATTGACATAATGTCTTTTTTATGAGACATTGGAATTGTGTTGGTCGTCACTCGGCCTTGCAAACGGGAATTGATCGACCTTCCCGAAGAGGTTAAAGGCCATCTGGCAGATGCCATTGCTCGGCTTGAAAATGGACTCATGCTGACAATGCCCCTGTTACGCCCAATGCCGTCCATCGGACAAGGTGTTCACGAGCTGAGGCTAAATCACAGGAGCGGAACATATCGTATGTTTTATGTTCTAAGAAGCGGAACCATTTACCTCATCGGGGCTTTTAAGAAAACCTCTCAGAGGACCCCACAGAGGGTTCTGGAACGAATGAGGGAAAGGTTTCGTAGGGAGGTGAGATTATGAAACGAACATCAGCAGGCAGGCTTGCACGTGAACTCGGCATCAACAAGAGCAGGGCACTGGAGGCTGTGGTCAAGGCCGATCTGATCGCTGCGATCCTGAAGGCAGCAGAAAAAAAGGGCCTGACGCATGTAGAACTGGCACAAAGGTCAGGGCTTCCCCGGAGCGCGGTGACGGGCATCCTATCCGGCAGCCTTCAGAAAGTGACCATTGACCGCATCCTAAAACTTATTGAAGCAGCAGGTCTGGAGGCTGAGATTAAAGTCAGAGAGGCTGCATAAAGGTTATCTACGACAAGGACGTTTTATTTCTCACAAATATTGATTTGTGGTGAGCGTGGCCCAATGGTCAGAGCGCTTGGCTGTGGCCCAAGAGGCTGAGGGTTCAAATCCCTTCGCTCACCCCATAAATTTTTAGATGGGTCAGTTAGTTCTGATTTTTTTGTTCAGAGCCCTGCCGATTATCCGTTGAGTCGGAAAGAGACCGGTCAGATCATCGAGGCTGACCGTGACCCTGTCGCCTTCAAATACATGGCTGATTTTGAAATGGTTGCCGCCGTCAGCTTCGGTGTAGTCAATAACGAATTCGTTATTAGTGTTCCATTGACCCCTTGCAGCCACGGTCGGCTGCAATGGCGTTGGCATAGTGAATCGGTACACCTCATCCAATCCAACCGCAACTGTAGTCTCTTTGTCGCTAAGAACGAATATAAATTTAGCCTCGTCGGGCCTCTTGAATTGAAGAGAGATCATTTTGATGTCGAGCAAGTTTTGGCCCAATGCGAACTTTCTCCCTGATACCGTGCGTGCCGTTTCCGGAAGAGAAGAAGCAGGCCTGCGTTCGGGCGGTTGGACGGCTGCGGCAATTTTTGCTCGGAGTCGCTCTTGCGCCTGAGGGTTCTCCGGAAGAGGTTTTCCGGATTTGAAGAGGTTTTCCGGATTTTATCGCGGCCATCAGCAATGGGACAAGCTGACTACGGTCGAAGCCGGCCCCGTTCATGATCGCGACAATGTCTTTTTCCGGCCAGACGCTGATGCTCTGACCTCCGCGGCCGAAGGCTTCGTAAATACCCCTTGCTTCGCCGCTCCTGATCCACCAACCGTAGCCGTAGTCCTCGTTATTTTTTTTAACATGCATATGCTGCCTCGTGGCCATACGAACCCAGTCGGGCGGAAGAATTTGATTGTCCCCCCACTTTCCGTGATGCAGGTACAGGTATCCGATCCTGGCCATATCAAGTGGATGCATCCGCAGGTCGGCCCATCCGTGGTTGGTGCCCTGGGGGTCAGCGGGCCAGGCGGTCTCTGTGATCCCAAGTGGGCCGAACAGATGTTGTCGTGCGAAGTCTATCGTCCTCTTGCCGGTCGAGCGTGCCACGATCGCTGAAAGCAGATGCATGCCGCCGCTGCAATAGGCAAACTCCCTGCCGGGTTCCGCGGCAATGGGCAGAAGAAGGGTTGAGGCGACAAAATCCCTGCTCCTCAGCATATCAAGCACCTCTATTTCGCCAGGTGCATATCCACAGTTCAGGCCGTTCGACATCATCAGCAGGTGCTCAACCGTTATGCGCCGCTTGGCGTCCGACAATAAGCCCAAATAATCAGGGAAGAAATCGGCAATCGGCTGCCTGATGGTCTTGATATGGCCCTTGTAAAGGGCCTGTCCAACAAGGGTAGATGTAATGCTTTTTGTTACCGACGCCCAGTCGTGGAGCGATTGGCCCGAATAGGGGAAGAAATAAGCCTCCAGCACAAGGTGACCATGCCGTATTATCAAAAGGGAGTGAATAGGCAGTTCCTTCTCTTTGATAAGATCGAGGGCTGCTGCCAGCGACTCAGAGTCCATCCCCTGCTGTTCGGGACTGGAGGAAGGCCACCTGTCCGTTGGCCAAACAGGAGGGCTGCGGTGGGTAAATAAAAAACATCCTGCATGACAGAAGGCAACTGAACCGATAAATACAAATAAGAAAATAATTCGGATGAATGCTGCCAAGGCTATTGGATGGAAGCGTTCTTGATCGGCAGATCTATATGTGATGGCCTCTGTCTGTCGCGATATACCTTGATCTGCGGCGGGTCAGGGAACAGGGGTGCGAAGTGGCTTGCGTCCGCGCCTGAGATTGCAACTCGAATCCTGTGCCCCTTTCTGAATAAATACGATGTTGGAAGCAGGTCAAATGTTATCTCTGCCGACTCGCCAATAACGAGAGGCATGGCGTCCTTTCTCATAAATGATCTGTAGGGGACAGGAGATATATACAGGGGCTCCTCTTTTGGGAGCTTTCTGTGGATCGCCCGCAGAAGCCCCTCGGTGACATAATTGGAGTCGCCGTCCTCGTCCACATCCTCAAGGTAGGCAAAGAAGGTCCCGTCGGTCGCGCTCGACGCCACATTTATCGTTACGATGGGGTGACCCGTGACCTCTGTGTCCTTTTCGAGCGGGGAAGAGGTATAAACGAGGAGCTTTGAATCTGCCTTGTTCCTCTTTCCATAATCTATAGGCGCGTCCACATCGAGCTGGTTCCTCCAGCGGGTGGATTTCCCTGTGTTCGCAGTGTAATCCACCTGGTATGCATCACAGGCTTCATCCTCCTGCGGCGCACTGGAGGAAAGCGATCCCCCTTTTGAAAAGTAAAAGGGAACGCTTTTAATCCCCACCGGCGGCCAGGTATCGGAATCCTTCCACTTTTCCTCTACCATTGTGAAATAGTGGACCGGCTTCTCGCGGTCAATGCCTGTATCCAATCCCTTGAGGTAATGGTCGAAGAAACGGAGAAGCTCCAGGTTGCGTTCGAAATTAGACCTTGATGGGCCTGAGTTTGGGTTCACATTCCAGCCGCCTCCGTGGTTCCAGGGCCCGAGGATCAGCTTGCTGCCCGGTGTCTTGACATTGAGGAACCACTTTATCGCAGCAATAGGATAGCCGCCGTCAAGCCATCCTGAATAACTATATATGGCTGCGCCCGAGGCCCGGATGTCATCCACATAATTGTGCGGGCTGAACATTCCGAGGCTGCCAGCCAATGAAAGGGGCTTGCCAGGTAGTAAGTTCAAATAATCCTCCGGCGCTTTTCCCTCGTAACGGGGGTCTCCGGGGGCGATGTCGTCTCGGAAGACGATATGAGCGCCCTGATCATAGACGAGGTAATTTGCTGCGTGCGCCTTGATCGCTGCCTTGAGGATGGATCGATCCTTGTCAGAAGAGACAGGTGTGACACCGGCCACAAAAATAGCGGTCCACCAGCCCCCTACGGGCGATACCCTGTTTTGTTCAAGATTGCGTGTAATCCTCTGCCAGTTCCTGAGGAACCAATCGGACATGACGCCTCCTGGGAATCCGGCATCCGTGTATGTGTCATAGAGGGCAAACATAGGGACTACTGCTTTGACCGCTTGGTGTCTGAGAATAAGGAGCATACCAGAGGAGATCCCGTCATAGGATACGCCGGTAGAGCCCACATTGCCGTCTGACCAGGGCTGGCTCACGATCCAATCCACGATCTCCCGGTAGTCCTTCAACTCGTCCGGGGACCACGCGCTCATCCTCACCCCCTCGGATGCGCCTGAGCCGCGTATGTCCACATCGAGCCATGCGTATCCCCTCCTTACGAGGTATTCGCGCCTCTTCGCATATAGGAAGGTATGGTCAAAGGGTTTGCCCCCGAGAAAGATCCTGAAAGGCAGGCGTAACTGAACCGAGCGCATATAGCAGGTCTGGTGGAGTATGGTTGGTATCCTTGTGTTGTCCTTCAACCCTTTGGGAAGGTAGAGGTCCACTGCGATCCTGACCCCGTCACGCATTGTGATGTAAAGGGATGTGTAGTCCATCCCGCTGTATTCCGGCTCCCTTGAGTAGCCAGCCTCGGTGGCCGCATACCAGTTTGAATCATGGATTCCTGCCTTGAGCGCATGAGTGAATGTGATAGCCAAAAGACATGCTGTGGCGAATATGAGCACGGCTGTGAGTCCATGTAGCTTCACATTCCGATATATTCTCGTCATCATAACTTCCTCCTGTAATGCGCCGATTATACACTTGACGCCGATAATAAGTCATTCAATTTTTGTTGATTTTACATATGCTGTTGGCTTAGCAGGGTATTACTGCTCGAGTTGTTGATTTCCCAGATGCAGCCAAACCAAATTGTTGTCTTTTATAGAGGTGGATAGAAAGTGTAATTCAAAACGCTCCTACTTATGTATTCTCGTCATTACCCTGTTCATTGCAGGGTTTCTCTCTTGATTTTATGAGGATGTAGAGCGAGGTTCTCTACTGTCGGTAGGCGTCCTTACGATGCTGAATGTAATCTATGTACACCTCATGTCGATCTGAAGAGACAGCATATAGAATTCTATAGTCCCCTAACCGACAACAGTAATAGTCTTTCAGAATGCCCTTCAGACGTTTAATCTGGGGGCCGCGGTGAGGGCACTCCGCAATCTTCCTTAAGGCTTTATCCAGTCGCTCCCTGAGATCTTGTGGGGCGTTCCTATAGAATTTCGCAGCATGGGGAGATAATAGCAGCTTATAAGCCACGGACCTTGGCCCAGTCGATGTAATACCCCTTGCGGCCCTTCTCTCGCGCCTCGATTCCCTCCAGGAGCGCCCTCATTGCCTTCATGTCCGTCAGGATCTCGGTCATTTCCTCCACTCCATCGGGATCGGAGACATAGACAAGCAGGCCTTTATTCAGGATCTCTGAGAGCGTGCTCTCCCGGTCCACAGCGACTTTCTTGGCAGCCTTATACAGGGCCGGATCAATGACAAATGTGGTTTTCACACCCATTGTGCTCACCTCCCATATAGCCATACTACCATATAACCATACTACCATCCATTGAATAGGCTTTCTCTTTGTGCCCCCCATCAGGACATGATATGTCTCTGTAAGTGCCGCAAAAGATGTCCATACTGTTTACACCGAAGAAGATAGGGCAGGTCGAGATCAGGAACCGCTTCGTGCATTCTGCAACCAATGAATCCATGGCCAGTCGGAGCGGCGAGGTTACTGACGGCCTGGTGAAAAGATACCGCAAGCTGGCCAGGGGCGAGGTGGGTCTCATCATCCCCGGATTTATGTATGTCCATAGATACGGGAAGGCCCAGAGATATCAAACCGGCATCTACAGCGACGAGTTGATCCCTGGATTGCGGAAAGTGGTTGATGCGATCCATGAGGGGGGCTCCAGGGTCTTTTTCCAGCTTGCCCACTCTGGAAGCCAGACGACAAAGGGCATGCTGGGGAGGAAGCCCATGGGAACTTCCGATACCAGAAGAGATCCTGTGTATTTGTTCAGGCCCATCAAGATGACCGACGAGGATATCGAGCTGGCCATCAATTCCTTCGGCGAGGCAGCCAGGCGTGCTGCAGAGGCAGGGGCTGATGGGGTGCAGCTCCACGCCGCGCACGGGTATCTCATCAGCCAATTTCTCTCCCCATTCCTCAACGATAGGGATGATGCCTGGGGCGGCACGGATGAAAGACGATTCAGGCTGTTGAGAGAGATATTCCTAAAGGTCAGGCACGCTCTTCCCGACAGCATGCCGGTGATCGTGAAGATCAACGCCAATGATTGTGTCCCGGAGAACGGCGTCGTCCCTGAGCTGGCCAGGAAATACTGCGGATGGCTGGCGGAGATGGGGATCAATGGGGTGGAGGTGAGCTGCGGCCTGGGTGTGTATTCATATATGAGCATCATAAGGGGCGATGTTCCGATGGAGCTGCTCAAGAGATTTCCCTTGTGGAAAAGGTTCATTGGCTGGTTAGTGTTGAAGGGTAAGCAGGGGAAATTTGGGTTTGAAGAGGGGTATAATGTTGGGGATGCCAAGGTCATCAGACCAGCCATAGGGAACATCCCCCTTATTGTAGTGGGAGGGATGCGGTCAAAGTCCTATATGGAGAGGATCTTGAGCGATGGGTCAGCAGACTTTGTGTCCATATGCCGCCCATTCATAAGGGAACCAACCCTTGTAAAGAGGTTCAAAGAGGGGAAAACCGAGGTTGCAAGCTGTGTCTCCTGCAATCAGTGCTTTGCAGCGATAAGAAACAACCAGCCTGTAAGGTGTTATAACAAAACCGCCGGAGGACAGCAAAACAGGTATAGCATGACAAATATATGATGAGAATTCGAACTGCGGCTCTGTGTTTTCTGTTTCTTGTTGGGTTTTCTCTCTGCGCTCATGCCAATCCCATGGATCACTACGGCCTGGGGAGCAGGGGGGGAGCTATGGCCAATGCCTGTGTTGCCGTTGCAGACGATTGGACAGCGCCCTACTACAACCCTGCTGGCATGATCAGGAGCAGAGAGACCTTTGGAATCGGTTTGGTCGGGGTTGCCTCCGGCTATGTGCATATACGGCCCATGGGAACCGGAAAACCCACGGATTCATTTGAGAGAGTGGAAGGACTGGTAATAGGGACCACCGATCCTTTGGGCACGGAAAATCTGAGATTGGGGATCAGCCTGTATTTTCCCCTGCAGCGGTATCAGATGGCCAGGACATATTTTGTTGACGAGAGGGAGGCCCTGCCGGGCAAAACCAACCAGCTCCACTTTGAGTTCTACGGGGAGAGGGAGCAGAGACAGGTCATAATCCCGGCCCTGGCCTACAGGTTCGCGCCCTGGCTTACCCTTGGAGCCGGCGTGTCCATTCTCAACAATACGAGCACGGTCACGACCGTCTATGAGCCTAATGTCATGGATATGAGCAAGGCGATCATCAATGTGAGCAACAACACCATATATACCTATGCCCCGGTTTTCGGAATCGTATCGGATCTCCCCTGGAATCTCACACTCGGCGCTGTATACCGGGGGGAGATCGCCTTCCCCATCCACGGACCTACAAATATCACTGTGTATTATCCTCCGTATAATCCTCCGAGCAATCTCACCTCTTATACCTTATATCTGGATTTCCTCGTGAACTATACGCCGGCCATGGCGTCAATAGGGGCTTCGTTTACTGGCATCACCAACACCCTTCTGACAGGTGAGCTTGGATGGGTTGGCTGGTCCTATTATAGGGACAACCACAACACCTACCCATCCCCAAGGCTCAACGATGTTTTCACGCCGAGGATCGGCATGGAATCTTACATCCATCCCTTGATCCTCCGGGCAGGGTATAGCTATGAGTCCTCTCCAGTGCCTCACCAGGGCGGTAGGACGAACATCGTTGACAATGCCTCCCATATCTTGACCCTCGGCGTAGCCAGAAATTTCGGGCTTCATGGCCTTGGTGCCCGGGTGGGGCTCTTTGGCCAGGTGCGATACCTTGTGCCCCGGACTGAGACGAAACAACCCATCAATAATTTTGACCCATCTGCTCCACATGACACGACCCAATATAAATATCCCAATCCGCCAAATGGATACTGGAACCCGGGGTATCCCGGCTGGGAGAGCTGGGGCTGGATCTTTACCACGGGGATTGACATCTCCCTGAGCTACTGATCTGGACAAAAAATGGGCGCTGGTCAGGAGCGCTTAGATAATAGGACGGGTCATTGCCAGGTCAAAGTAAGAAATAATTCCCCGGCTTCTTAATTGGATGAGAAACTTGATCGGATCCAGGCATCCCTCTGGTCCATACAATCCGCCTTCTTTCGTGGTCACTTCTTTCCGGGCAAGCATCAGGGTGCCGATTGCCAGGGAAACACCGGTGGCCTCGCGCATCTGGCCGATCCCGCATCCCATTTCATATGACTCCTTGCCTGCGCGCGTACCCCAGACATCTATGCGGACTGCGCCCCATTCTGGCTCCTTTGCCTTTCCAACGCCCTCAAGGCGCTCCAGAATCCGGGCAAAGAACTTCCTGCGCAGTCTTCCACCAAACAACCCCATTTTTGCCGGCAAGACCAGCGCGCTTGAGCCTGGCCCAAAGCCCATAAAGAAATTGACCTCCTCTATGCCCTGGAAAAATAAGGGAACAGTCACTGGCTCGCTGTGTCCCATGTTCCAGAGCTTGGCCGGGCCAAATTTGGGGAATTCAACCACGCGCGACTCTGAGCAGGCAGGGACCATGAGGCGCTTTCCTCCACGCCAGGTTGGGATTCTGCCGTTCATTATAAACAAGGTATGACCGATCACTGCCGGACCTCCGCCCGCATTCAAGGGCATAAACACATAAATATCTGCCCTGCGAATCTTGTCCATGCGCTGGGCAAAGTATCGAACAGCGAGATTGGATATGCCGGGGCTGGTGCCCAGGCCGATGATGGCAATGACGCCCTTTTTCCTGGCTTCATCAGAGAATTGGGCGAAAACCTGGTCAGCGGCCAGCCAATCGTCACATATGCTTGCATAGTGAACCCCTGCTTCAACTGCTGCTCGCACAAGCTTTGCTTCAAAGAGATAAAAAGGACCGAGCGCAGAGGCTGCAACATCATAACCGCGCATCGCCTCAACAAGGCCGTTGTGGTCATTGGCGTCTATGTATTTCACATCCACCCTGGCTTTTTTGCCCTGGAGCTTTTGAGCAATCTGTTTGGCAGATTCCAGGTTTTGATCCGCAATGGTGACCAGGTCAATTCCTTCTGCACCTGTCAGGACCTCTATTGCCTTGCTTCCCATGTCTCCTGCGCCGCCAGCGACTATTATCTTCATTTTCCCTCCTTATAATTTTTTTCAGCGGAAGAGCTTTCGGACCGCATCCCTGATTTCTGTTGCAGAAGGCTTCATGGCATTTTCCAGGCCTGTCTGGTATGGAACAGGAACATGCCGTGCTGCTATCCGGCGGATTGGTGCCTTGAGAAAACGGAAGCCAAGCTCGGCCACCCTTGCAGCCACCTCTGCCCCAATGCCGCCGGTGAGATGGCCTTCTTCAACAATGACGAGACGTCCGGTGCAGGAAACTGAATTCACTATTGCCTCTGTATCCAATGGCACCAGGGTGCGTGGATCGATGACCTCTGCCTCGATCCCCTCTCTGGCAAGCTCATCTGCTGCCTCAAGCGCCTGTGGGACCATGTAGAGGATGGCCACAATAGTCACATCCTTTCCTTCACGCCTGATCCGCGCCTGTCCTATCGGCGTCAGATACTCCCCTTCGGGCACCTGGCCGGTAGAGATGTAGAGGAGTTTGTGCTCGAAGAAAAGAACTGGATTGTGGCTCCGTATGGCGCTCTTCAAGAGGCCCTTGGCATCCAGCGCAGTGGACGGCGCAATGATGATAAGGCCGGGGATGCCGAAAAACAAAGATTCCAGGGATTGGGAGTGCTGTGCAGCCATGCCCAAGCCCCCGCCGCCGGGCGAGCGCACCACCAGGGGTATCTCATACTGGCCGCCGGACATAAAGCGAAGCTTTGCAGCCTGGTTGATCAGTTGGTCTGCACAGGTGGTCAGAAAATCAGAGAACAGGATCTCGGCCACCGGATGGAGTCCGGTCATGGCTGCTCCCACTGCAGATCCTACGATTGCCGATTCGCTTATCGGCGTGTCCCGGACCCTGTCTTTTCCGAATTCCTCCTTCAGGCCCCGGGTGACAGCAAAATATCCACCGGTAGAGACATCCTCGCCCATTAAAAACACCTTGGGATCCCTTCTCATCTCCTCTGTCAGGGCCTCATTTATCGCCTGTGAATATGAGATTTCTCTTGTAGTTAGTGGAATAGGAGTTGGATGGTAAAGCTCTGCAGGCTCCGGAGCATAGACAAATTCCAGGAGTTTCTCTGTCCGTGGTGCTGGAGACTCCTTTGATTTGGCCATTGACTTCTCTATGGTTTGCTTGACCTCCTCCTCCATTGCCGATGCATCAGACTCCGTAATGATTCCTTGCTTCACAAGTGCCCGCTTCCAGAATGCAACTGGGCAGCGCTTTCGCCAGGACTCTATCTCCTCAGGGCTTCGGTACTGGGCCTCCTCTCCCTCCATGTGCCCCCGCCAGCGATATGTAAGGCATTCCACAAAGGTTGGGCCCTGCCCATTCCTGGCACTCTCCACTGCCTCCCTGGCAACCTGATAGACTGCCCAGACATCGTTGCCGTCAACACTGCGGCTGGGCATGCCATAGGCAGTTGCCCGATCCGTCAAGCGACTGATCTTCATATGCTGCGATATAGGTGTGAATTCGCCATATTGGTTGTTCTCTATCACAAAAACAATGGGCAGGTTCCAGACTGCGGCAAGGTTTGCTGCCTCGTGGAACATACCCTGGTTTGTCGCTCCATCCCCGAGAAATGATGCAGTCACCAGGTTTTTCTTTTGATAAGAAGCAGACAGGGCTGCTCCCACACCGATAAGCGCACTTGCTCCAACAATGCCGTTGGCCCCAAGTGCCCCGATCTGTGCATCGGTCACATGCATGCTCCCGCCGCGTCCCTTGCACAGGCCAATCTCTTTGCCGAGGATCTCGGCCAGCATCCGATCCGGCGATGCCCCCTTTGCCAGCATGTGGCCGTGCCCCCGATGGGTAGTGGTGAAGTAATCATCCGGATTAAGGGCAAAGCATATTCCGACCGCAGATGCCTCCTGTCCGGTTGAAAGATGAACAACAGTTGTAGGCAGTTCGCCTGAGGCAAAAAGGCCGGCCAGCTTTTCCTCAAATTGGCGGATAAGGATCATTCGCCTGAGCATCTCTTTCTTGAGCGCGGCCTCGTCCTTTGGCAGGATCGGCCTTTCCCCGGTTTCGGCCTTGTCCTCTTTCAAGGGTTCCCCTATTGGGATAGGAATTTTATATGCCTCCAAGTCTTCTGCGGCAGGCGACCATCGCCTTGTTGTAGGGATCAGGCCCCGAATCTTTCGGAGAGCCAGGGATATGCTGCGGCCTTTTGGCTTGTCCTTCAAGATCATCTCCGGATAGCCAAGCTCCTCAAGGATCCTGGGATAGAGTGTGAAGAGTGGCTTCACTGCAGGCAGCAGCTTGAGGGCTTTGGACACTGCGCCGCGTGCCACGATCTGCCTGAGAGCGAGGGCCGCTGTTACATTGAGCCTTCCGGACCAGAAGCGGTGCGCGGTATCGCCGGATAGGGACATCTCCACATGAGGGACAAGGCTGCTTTCTCCGAATTCTATCGTTGGCGGCTCCCGTGTCAGGTCCAGCGTGACATTGCCCGGAGGTTCATAATATTGAAATTGGATAATAAGGTTTGCTTCTCTGAGGCGGGCAACCAAAGATTTGTCCTGCATGGCCCGCTTAATCATGGCCCCTATAATCTCATAAAGGTGTTCAGTATCTCGATAATAAGGCATTTCATTTTCCTCCCCGGAGGGAATCTATGCCACCCTTACCCGACACGCATGATGCGCATATATCCTCCCATGAACGCACAGTGCTTGTCCAGCGGCTTTTAATATTCTTTACTCATGCATTGGGTTTGCATCGCGTTATATATTCCCCTAAAATGAAATTATAGATTTGGGCTTTGCAATGTAAGCAATGAAGATAGAAAAAGCAAAATCGAAACGAAATGACCGTGGGAAAAACAGACAAGACTAATCGAGATCAAGGATGTTTTTCGTGACAAAACGCACATTAACCGTACTAATCATTTCATTGGTTGTCTATTCATGCTCACGAGGGACAGAGGCGATTGAATTGGTCAGGAAAAGCAAGCAAACCCCTCAGAACGCAGCGCTTGAGAAGGCGAAGGCCTCTATGGGAGGAGGGATTTCAGGGTCATTGACCGAGTTGTTCGGGAGGGCAATGCTAAAAGATCAAACCGTCGAGGAGTGGACGAATGAATTGAGTCAGAGCGAAAACTATAAAAATCGAGCATTAAAGTGGGAGGCGAAGAAGGCCGGGAAAGGGATCTATCTGGTTGCTTTCGGAACAAAAGATGTTGGGGAAGTAAAGGGTATTTGGGGATTCTATTGGGAAGCAAATCTGGAGACCAAGACCGTAAGGTATGTCAATGATGACAAGGGCTTGAGCCTCAAATACGGCATGGATAATCTTCGAAAAGATGCTCCTTTCGTCACGGCCCCCTTTCGGGAAGCAAAGATTAGCATTGCCCGGCATCGGAATAAATTTACTAAAGCCTGGGAAGAGGATGGGATTGTTTGCTCCATCGATCTCGATCTGCTGAATGATACCTCGAAAAGTCTTAACAAAGCATATGTCAACATGTCTTTCTATCTTGTTTTTCCGGGCGATAAAACCGTTGAAGTAAAGGAGAAAGGGCCCCTTCATAGAGTGGTCTCTTCCTCCCATCCCTGGAGGCCAGGGGAGGCTCTCAGGATCCATGGGGAATCCAAGCCCATTGATCTGGTGTATCGCGATTATATGCCGAACCTGGCTATTGTAGATGTGATTGTGACAGCTTCAGATCCGTTGGACTTCAGCTTCGAAGGCGCTGTTGATAGGCATCAAATGGAGTGGCCGTTTGGAAAGGCAAAAGATTAGGAATTAAACTATTCTTCCTCAGAAGACTTTCAATCTCCATATATACTTTCCTCCGATTGATAAAAGATGGCAGTAGGAATGCACTTGCAGGGGTTGATAGTTTCATAGAAGAGCGTAACATATTAATTATAAGGTGCGCCTGTAGCTCAGCTGGATAGAGCGCCGGGCTTCGAACCCGTAGGTCGGGGGTTCAAATCCCCCCAGGCGCTCCATATTCCTTTTATTTTGAAATCTATTCTTGAGTCTCGATAGTTTTATCTTTGTTTCCTTTTTTAGAAGTTGCTTTAGTATGGGATGGAGACTTTGGACAAACTGTTGTATCAGTAAGATAAGAATCCATATGTTTTATAAAGGTATCCTGAAAATCCTTGCATAAACCAGAGGACTTCAGGCACTCTCCGCCATCTCTCGTCAAATCCGCCAGAAAATCTTGAACCTTAATGTCAGGGTAATCACTCGTTTCGCCTTTACCTTCTACAAGTGCAAGAAGGTAAATATAACTTGTGGTTATCTCGGCAGATGTTGTTTTTAAGCAGAGAGTAAATAAAGGAGGAGGGCAAACCAATTGCTGAGAGCCTCCGCCTATATTCTTATAATAACAATCTCTATTGGTAATTTTATAAGTTTTACCATTAGTAAGATGAGTGCATTGATAGAATTCAACTTGATGATTAATAGAATCAATATATTCTTTCCATTGTTCACCAGCACAGGAAACATATTTCTGAATTTCCTGTGGAAAGCGATCGAGATTAGAACCAGCCCAAGCACAGATAGGAATGAGAAGCAATCCAATGATGAAAATTCTTCTCAAGCCGCGTGTTCTAAACATGCCAAACTATATTACATCTATTGGATTAAGGGGTCAAATGCTGTGATGATTAAGAAAAATTTTATAGTGTTACAGGGCTATGCACTTGACTCTTGTTATCGTTCATGTCGGGTGCCTTATCACCGATGACGGCCACCTTTAAGCATGTGACCAGGAACGGGGTCAATGGCCACCGCCTGTTGGACCAGACGATAGAAGAGCATACCTCGCGAGCGCGAGGTCCTGCGGTTAAAACGGAAAGTGAACTCGTCAAGGTAGTAGTCCATGTGGGAAGGTCGAACCGCCCCTTGGTGGATTCCCAACAACCAGCGTTTCAACAGAGAAGCGACTCGATTGGCCAATGGCAACAAGTTCTCCCCGACACTTGGGTCCTCACGGACAACGGTATGGGTGTACCCCACTCCCGGCAATCCTCTATACCCCGTCCAGCTATCGGTCCGAACCACACTGCCAGGCTCGATAGCCTCCCGTGTGGCCTCCTCCAGGGTGGGGGCCGAGGCATCGGGAATCCGGCGCAGACGAATACGCCCTACCCGCTGTCCATCCTCTTGGGCCGCGATAAAAACCAGGACTTTGCCAGCCGCTCCACGCCCGCGCTTGCCTGGTCTCGGGCCCCCAAGGAAGGTCTCATCCACTTCCACCGTCCCCGCCAGCCGGTCTCGCCCGGGGCGCACCATCGCCCGCCGCAATCGGTGCAACCAGGACCACGCCGTGTGGTAGCTCCCCAAGCCCAGCGCGCGCTGCAGCCCCAACGCACTCACCCCGTGTTTGTGATTTGTCACTTCCCACATCGCTTGAAACCACAGTCGCAGAGGCTTCCGCGTGTCCTGGAAGAGGGTGCCTGCTGTGAGGGAGGTTTGACAATCGCAGTGCATACACCAATACACTCCTCTGCTCATTGTCCAGGCGTTCTCCCCACCGCACCGGGGACACCGAAATCCTCCGGGCCAGCGAAGCCGGAAAAGGTACTCGCGGCAGGCTTGCTCTGATGAGAACCACTCCCCGAACTCCAGGACAGTTTTCGGATAGTCCTCCATGGAGAAGAAGGATACAGAATGTCTTAACAAGAGTCAAGTGCATAGCCCTATAGTGTTATTCTGAGGCAGAACGGGCGCAGCGAAATCCTTTATCGTTATAGGTCAAAGAGCTCTTGTCCCTTGAACGGCTGCTTGAGCGCAGTTCCCACGAGAAACCCCTCCACGCCCCACCGCGCACAACACGGAACTCTCCTGATAATGGCCCCTGTGGATTGTTTGCAGGGGACTCCTGATAATATTTCTCGTCATACCAGTCCTGGACCCACTCACGAACATTGCCGGCCATGTCACAGAGCCCGAAGGGTGAGTTTCCCTTGGGCTTTGAGCACACAGACAGTGTGGAGTCCCTTCCACACCCCTTGCCTTTGTCATCCATGACTGCATACTTGCAGCTTTCTGTCTGATTCCCCCATGGATACTTCCTTCCGTCAATGCCGCGGGCCGCCTTCTCCCACTCGGCCTCTGAGGGAAGCCGTTTTCCAGCCCATGAGCAGTAAGAATTTGCATCATCCCAGCTCACACAGACTACAGGATGGTTATCGCTCTTAAACACTCCCAGCAGCCTCTTCCCACCGGTTATTTTTTCCTTGCCCGTCCAGATATCACACTCGCTTTCATTAAATTCCTTGCACTTTTTTGCATGGACACACTCTTGATACTCTTCCATAGTAACCTCGTGCTTGTCTATATAGTAGGCGTCCAGATAGACCTTGTGATAGGGCTTTTCATCGTCTTTACAAATATTTTTTCAATTGCCTCGTTGCATCCCATCATGAACTCGCCGGCCGGGATTAAGACCATTGGCCCGCCAATGGCTTCATCGGATTGGCCCTTCTTCTTGTCAGGCTGTGTCTCCAGGTCAAAGGTCACCCTTGTGAAACTGTTTGCCGCGAGAAATACCTTCTTCTCCTGGGGCTTATATCCTTTAACTGCCACTTTCACAGTATGTTCACCGGGCGGCAGGGAAGTGGAAAGGGGCGTTTCACCGGCCTCTTTGTTATCAATAGTAAGCCGTGCCTTGACTGGAGAGGTAGAGATCGTCAGCTTTCCTTGTTTAGGGACAAGGTTCAGTTCCACCTTGCCCATGATGCCCGGCGCTACTTTTACATCATGCCTTGCCGGGTCACAGTCCGGATGATCGGCACGAAGTTTGTGCGCTCCAGGCATAAGCCCTGAGAAGAAGAGAAACCTCCCCTCGGCTGTTTGCCCCATTGGTGTCCCATCAAGCATTACACTGGCACCAACAGGCTTTGTCTCAATCAAGAGCGCGCCCTTGCCTTTCTCTGTATCACCCAGACACATATCCTTGACCGCATCCTTTACAGCCTGCCTGAGTTTGTCAAAAGAACACTTTTTGCACTCTTTGTCCGCTGTTCTGATAATGCTTGCCAGAGGAACATCGTAGAGCTTGAGCCTTATGTAAAATATCTTCTCTGAAAAGATTATGCGGGATGCAACCAGCATATCTGCCCGAAGCTTCCTGCCGAGTTCTATCTCGCATTTCTCATCGCATGTTTTCAAATCAATGTGCTTTCCCTGAAGGATTGTTGAGACACCCTCCTTGGTCATGATTCTAAAAATGGTCAATTCGGCAACCCTTGCATGGATGTCATCTGTGAGAGATTCAATCTGTTCTTCGGTAAGTTCTTCACCGGAGAACGCCATCTCCAACACGGCTAAGCCCTCAATGCGCTCCTGGGCAAAGACAGACGGAGTAGGAAATAAAACAATCAGTAAAAAAGGGAGAATTGCACAAACCCAAAGATATTTTCTTGCCATATCGCTATATTAAGTCCAGGGCTTACCCCAATGCAATTTATATATGATAAGTTTTACAATATTTCTACTTGTTTCAAAGTAAGTCCTTCAAAGCATTACATTTTTTGCCACCGGAATAGAAACTTCAAGATATCTCGCGGCCTTAATGTAAGGTATAACCCGATGCAAACTGAAATGGCATATCTTAAAATTGCCTCACGAAAATCCGAATGTATTGTGCCGAACTCGACGCCTTTCGTATACGAGATGCTTGTATTCATAAGAATACTTGAGATAAGAGCAGGTAAACTTTTGAGGAAAATAAAAAGACCCATAATTCGGACAACAAATTCATATATTTGCATATTTGTTGGCAAGGAAGGAAGATGTAATTCCTTATCCTCGGGAATGAGCTCCATAGATATCTGGTGACGATATCGGATAAGCAGAATCCCTATACAGGCCAACCATAAGGGAGTGACGATAATAGATCCATAATAACCGTATGCATTTGCGAATCCCCCTTTAAGGGGTTCAAATGAAATTAGATAGAGATACGAGGATAATGTTGAAAGGGCGGAAATGATGGATACCAATGCGATGATATTAATAATTATGATGAATAGGTCTCTTTGTTTCATAAAGGCACCCTTCCTTTCATTTATATGGAAATCTACTTTGCTTGGATAAAGATGTCAATGTGATATATGGGGAAGTTTGCATTGAAAAGTGAGGCAGTGTAACCTATGATAATTCTTGAGTGGGTCGTTAGCTCAGCCTGGTAGAGCAGCTGACTCTTAAACCGACCAGGGAAAAAATCGCCTTCATCCCAAAAATCATAAACTTATCCTAACCTCCAATCTCTTCACGGTTTTTCCCTTCAGTGCAAACATTACGATATGAGCAGGGAATGCAACACTTTCACTAAAAAAGGGATTTTTTGGCATTGGTTTGGCAATGGAAAAGGTTATGTAACCTGGCGATCCTCTTTTCCATGGCTGCTTGCAGTCGGTGCCAGGGCATGATAGTGTGATTTTTAGAACATGCCAGGCCCTCTGCCGGATGTCACGATAACAGATCATGCTCGCTCAGAGATGGACCGGCGCCAAATTGACGAGGCCACGGTGAGGTCAATCGTGGCCACCCCTGAACAGATTGTTAAGACAGGCAGGGGACGGTGGATTTATCAGAGCAGGCTTCGTCAGGGGGATGCAAGGAAGATGTACATAGTCCGGGTAATCGTGGACCTCGGTCCTTCGCCCCCGGAGGTGGTTACGGCCTATAGGAGCAGTAAGATAGAAAAATACTGGAGGCAACAATGAAGGTAATTTATGATAAAGAAGCTGATGCTCTCACCGTTATCTTCAAGGATGGTCCGGTTGAGGAGAGCGATGAAAGCAAGGAGGGAGTCATACTCGATTATGATCGGGAAGGGAATCTTGTCTCTCTGGAAGTCCTGGATGCATCCCGAAGGATAAAGGACCCCTCATCGGTGACATTGGAATTGGCTTCTACCTGAATTTTCTCCACGGCATCTCAAGGAGACAGTCAGTAAGCTCCCATTAATTTTATCAGACTTCATTCAAACGGAAAGGTTTCATTGAAAACCGAAACAGTGTAACCTATGATAATTATTGGGTGGGTCGTTAGCTCAGCCTGGTAGAGCAGCTGACTCTTAATCAGCGGGCCGCAGGTTCGAGTCCTGCACGACCCACTTTTTAATTTTCGTTCAATATTTTTTAAGTAGATACTGCATAATCGGGCCACTGAGAATTGATGTAACAAGTGCCATAACAATTAATGCCACAAAGATACTTTGGTCAATCAGATGATACTCGAGAGCTACCGATGCCAAGATAATCTCCATGGCCCCACGGGCATTCATTCCAAATCCGACAGCGAAAGCCTCCCTCATAGGCATCTTGCCCATCCATGCTCCCAAAGTGGCTCCTCCGATTTTGCCCACACAGGCTACAATGAAGATTATAAGCACAATCGGAAGATGGAAGTTTGCTGCAAAGTTTATTTGGAGTCCGATAGAAACAAAATAGATGGGGGCAAAGAAACTGATTGCAAATTGATATATCGTTTCATGGACTGTATTTCGTTTTTTGGAGGTTTGTGCCAGAGCAACACCGATAAGAAATGCTCCCCAAATAGCATGGATTCCTATTGTCTCAGTGACCGCAGCTGCAACGAGTACTAATATAACAATTACTTTGATAATTTCACTTGGTACTACAAGTTTGGACCACAACCTGGGCAGTATGTGTTGACCTGCCCAACGACCAACACTCAGAATTATGGCGAATAATCCCAGTACCAAGACAAGGGTAATCCACAGGCTTCTATTAGTTTGACCGTCATGCACGACCTGGCTCAGGATTACTGCAAATAGCGACCATCCGATGAGGTCATCAATCGTGGCTGCGCCTATCACCACCTCGCCCAGTTCCCTTTTCATCAGGTCAAGATCCATAAGAGTCCTTGCAATTACAGGAAGAGCAGAGATTGACAGGGCCGTTCCCATAACCAGGGCAAATATCAAGATATTTTTATTCGCTTGATGTCCCCATATATCAGGCAGGATCACGACCAATCCGAATCCGAGGCTGAAAGGCACTGCTATTCCCAGGATACTCGTCCAAGCAATACGTCCTCTCAGACGTTGTAGACGCTCCAGATTCACTTCCATTCCGGCGACGAATAGGAAAAATAGCATTCCCAGTTTGATAACTGCTTCCCTGGCAACAGAGATAGTCCCTGAAGATATAAAAAGCCCCGAATGCATGTTGGGAGCAAGAGCTCCAAAAACAGTCGGCCCTAACAATATGCCTCCGATAAGCTCACCCACAACTACCGGCATATGCAGCCTGCGCATCATCTGCCCAAAAACCAGCGCAACGGCAAGTATCACGGATATCTGAAGGAAAAATAAAATCAGATCATGGTGACTCATGTTTCTTTACAGGATTATCCCTCCTTTTTTGTGATTGTTATTGTGTGGCTGCCGGATGAGCCATTCCACGGGACAAGACAGCGCTGCAGGTCTGCATCACGCTCTGGCTCAACTGATTTTCCGTCAATTTGGACGACATAGCCGTCCGGATAATGGTGCTCCGGGATATAAAGCATTGGCAATCCCTCGCCGCCTGATGCAGTGAATGTCACTGTTAGGGCTTGTGTGTTGCGGTCAAAAATGGTGGCGGTCAGCCTGCCTGGCACAGCCATGGGATAGGGACGCGAATGAGCATAAAGTCCAGGCTGCCTTTCATACCATTTCTTGTTGCCCCAGTCCCACCCATACATGCCCCAGCCGCCGTATTCCTTCCAGAGCCAGACCGCTGTGCCGATTAGTCTCTCGTCAGCGAGCGAGTGGATGGCATCTATGTATTCTGGTGCATTGGGATCCTCTGTGTTCCATCCCCATTCGCCGAGGACAGACGCTGCCTTCCACGATGCTGCCTCTTCTATCATGGAATCAAATGTCTCTTTCAGGACAGTCCTCCATTCTGTATATGTGGTTGCGTTCTTTCCAGCGAGGCCAGGGTAGAGATGGGGCTCATACACGATATTGCTGTCCGGAAATGGACTCGTGCGTAAAGGGGCCTCAAGTGAGAAGTTTCGGGTTGTTACCTCTGGCTCAAGCCAGTATGGATTGTTTTGGTTCTTTGCACGAAGCGAGCGGACTGCGTTCTCATGGAATTTTTCAACAAGGCTGACACCGTCAGGAACATGGAAGGCTACAGGCTCATTCATTGCCTCAAAGCCGATTATGGCCGGTTCAGTGGCATATCGTCCGGCAACAAGCTTCCAGGCAGGCATGAAACGGTCCTGAATGTCCTCAGTATTTTTGAAAAAGGATTCAAAGGCATCCAGGACCGGCCCTGAAAGGCGTCTTGCATCCAGGCTGTCACAGGGGCAGGGAAGGCCCGGGCCTGAGTAAACAGGGCCTGAAAGGAGCTTTCCGGGCATAGGGATGATCGCCCACAGGGGCGCGCCGTCCTCGCCTATCTCTTTGGAATAGGCATCCTCATGGAAGTCAACGAGCACATAGACCCCAACTTCCCTGAACATGCCTATGACTTGATCAAGCCGTTCAAGATAGCTCTGTGAGAACTCGCCCTCATCGGGTTCAAGGCCGCTCCAGGTGATGCACAACCGGACAAAATTGAAGCCCCAATATGCGATTTCTCTGGCGTCTGATTCGTCAAACAGGGGGACAACCTCGTTTGGCAGGCGGCCGTCATCGAAACTGACATCAAATAGCCCTTCGGCCTTTACATTCACACCCTTGAGCAGGACCTGCCGTCCATACCCATCCATTATCCTGCCGTTATTCACCTTTACACATCCAAGGGACTTTACTGTTAAAGGCCCGGGCTGGCAGGAGGAACCCGTGTGTTTCCTGCATCCAGCTACAATGACTACTCCAGCAACGAGCAATGCGATTAGAAGGCATTTCTTCATTGTCAGGATGGAAATATAGCAGTATCTCACTTATTAGTTCAAGAGGAATAAAAATGGGGTATAATCCCTTGTGTGGATGCACTGATCGCGGAAAGACATTTGACATTAAAGAAGGTTTTTTGCGGCATTTGCCTGTGCCTTCTTGCCTCGGTATCAGTCCTTCACGCAAGCGAGCCAACAATTTCAGAGGTTGATGCGCGCCTGGAGTTCCTGCATGGCCGGCTTTCCTCGGAACAAAGGTCGGCATTCCTATGGTGTTACGGATGGACAATCGGATATTCAATCGGTGTTGCTGCTCAGGGCGCGCTCTACTTTGCCTCAACCGATGAAGATATCAAGGCGCAGGCATGGGTTAGTGCTGCAGGAACAGCAATAGGACTCATCTCCCAGTTGAGTAATTGGCTGCCCGCGGTTTCGGCTGCTGATAGGCTGGAAGGATTTGAACGTGCTTCGGATTCAGAGAAGCTTATTTTACTTGAACGGGCAGAAGATTCGCTGAAGAAAAGTGCAGAGATCGAAGCATTCGGCCGAACATGGTTGATGCATGCCGGCTCTTTGCTGATCGCCACTGCAACAAGCGCAGTGCTCTGGTTTCGTTATGACCTTAGATCGGAGGCGATCACAAATTTTGCTACCAGTATTGCAGTGGGAGAGGCGAATATCTGGACACAGCCAACCGCTGCCATAAACGACTGGCAGGAATATCAGAATAAATTTGGCGGGCCGTTCGTCAAGATTAAATTTTAAACAGGCAGCAGTGAATATTAAATTTGGTCTCATCGGGACAATAACTTACGACCTGATCACATTTGATTCGGGCAAATCCTTTGAGGGACTGGGAGGGGTCCTTTATCAGGCCGCTGTCCTTTGCGGGATAGGCGAGGAGGTTTGCCTTTACACCAATCTCGGCGAGGAACTTTCAGAAGATGTGGAGGGGGTGACAAGGAGTTGGAAGTCTTTGCGAAGGCATGGGATTAAAAGGGTTTCAGGGCCTGGGAACCGCGTCCATCTTCATTACCCTGAAAGAGGAGAGAGGGTGGAAGTTTTAAAAGCTGTTGTCCCTCCATTGAATCCAGCCAGGGTTATTGAGGATATTAAAGGGCTGGGCATGCTTATCCTGGTTATTAATTCCGGCTTTGATATGCAGCTTTCAGATTGGCAAAAGGTTCTTGGCAAGGTATCCTGCCCGACCTGGATTGATATTCATTCGCTCATGCTTTCCAGGGATCTGAACAAACCGAGGAAATATGTCCATTCAGATGAATGGAAGGAATGGGTAAGGAATGCAACCTTTGTCCAGGCAAATGGCAAGGAAGTGGCTTCAATGCTCGGGCTTGAGGACAGGATGCCCGTTGAGGAGGAGCTTATTGGCTTTGGAAAGATGTTGTTTGAAATGGGCGTGAACGCTGTTTATATTACTTTGGGGAAGGAAGGGGCGTTGGTGATGACGCCCAAGAAATCGGAAAAATTAACCACGAAAGGTGAGAAGGGTGTTGTGGACACAACAGGATGCGGGGATGTGTTTTGCTCGGCAACAGCAATGGGGCTTGCTTCAGGGAAAGATCCTTTTTCTGCTGCCCGCTTCGGGCTCGAACTTGCCACAGAGGCCGTTGCTGTCAGGGGAATTGAGGAAACATACAGGATGGCTGTTGGGTTCAGGAAAGCAGGGGCCTCGAAATGACGGAGAGAAAGGGGGTATCTTAAATGAAGAAAATGGGTTTTTTCAAAGAACATAACAGGCGATTGTTTTATTTGGCATCGGCTTTACTTGTTATTGCTGCCTGCCGGAACAATGATAGCGGACCCCCTAAACCGCATTATTATCCAAACGATGAAGTATTGAGATATAACCATATCCAGGCCAAGGGAACCCATAACAGTTATCATATTAAAAATCCAAGCTCTACCATCCCGGAACACCAGTATTCGCACAAACCGTTTGATGTCCAGCTCACAAATGGTGTGCGCCAGCTCGAGATGGATCTTCATTATATAGAGGGGAAGGGCCTGATGGTTTACCATATCCCGGTCATAGACGAAGAGACGACCTGCCCATATTTCAAGGACTGCCTTGCCACAATCAAGAGATGGTCTGACTGGCATCCTGACCACCAAGCATTGCTATTATTTCTCGAGATGAAGGACGATGTGGATCAGATAAAGCTTGAGACCAAGATCCCGGAGATTGAAGCGGAGATCCTGTCTATATTTCCGAGGGAGCGCATAGTTACGCCTGACGAGGTAAGAGGGGATTATGATACCCTTGCGGAAGCGATCACCACAACTGGCTGGCCGACGCTTGCAAAAACAAGGGGGCGGGTCATATTTAATGTGGATGAAAAAGGATCATTCCGGGACAAATACCTCGAGAAGTATCCGGAGCTTGCAGGTGCGCTCCTGTTTATAGATTCGTCTCCATCAGACTCATTTGCAGGGATTATGCCGATGAATGATCCAATAAATGATGGAGCAGCGATAACATCGGCTGTCAAGGCCGGATTCATTGTCCGCACAATGGCAGCCAACTGCTGTGATGAAGTAGAGGAAAACTACAAGATAACCTGGGATACAGCACTTGAAGTCGGCGCTCATTACATCAGCACGGATTTTCCAGATCCCATAGATGGGATGGACTATTGCGAGATCATTCCAGACGGGGCGCCGTCACGGTGCAATCCCCTGACGGCACCGGCATTCTGTACGCCCAAGGATATAGAGAACTGGGAGTGATATAGGGTTGTGATGACCCGCAAGATTCTACTCTTGTTGTGTTTCTTGGGGATGTGCGCCGCCTGCCAGCGAGGGGCAGGGCTCCAAACCTCCTATTCGTTCCCCAAGGGATTCATATGGGGCGCAGCGATCAGCGCATACCAGACCGAAGGCAACAATATAAATAGTGACTGGGACCGTGCCGCACAGGAGGGAACCTATCCTGTGAATGGTGAGGCGACGAGATATTACACGCTCTTTGACGCAGACCACGAGCGCGCTGCCTCACTCGGGCTGACGATGTTCCGCATCAGCATAGAATGGGCACGGATTGAACCAAGTCCCGGAGTATATGACGAGGCAGAGATTGCCCATTATCGTTCTGTTCTTGAGTCGCTGCATAAGCGCGGGCTCCGCCCTATTGTCACCCTGCACCACTTCACGAACCCGCTTTGGCTGGCAGACGACGGCGGCTGGAGATCGGCTCAGCTAAAGGAGAGATTCACTGAATATGCCCGCCTGATGGCATCGCGTTTTGGCGACCTGGTTGACTTTTGGTCAACGCTCAACGAGCCGATGATATACATTGCAGGAGTTTATTTGGTCAATCAGTTTCCAGGGGGTGAGATCCTCAATATGGAGGGTCTTAAAGAAGGCTATGTGAACATGGCTTTTACGCATGCCGCTGCAGTTGAGGCCATCCGAGATGCAGACACTGTTGATACCGACGGTGACGGCAGTCCTGCGCAGATTGTGCTCGTTCAGGCTTACACGCCGACAGATCCTGTTGATCCTGATGATCCCAGCGATATTGAGGCTGCCAAACGCTATAATCTGTTCCAGAACACATCATTCCTGGACACCTGGGTCAAGGGAAGGCTCGACTATGACTTTGACGGACTGCTTGAGACAACCAGCCCCTTTCCTGAGGGGATCTACGATGAGCTGGCTGGCAGCGTAGATATCATTGGTTTCACTTACTACTCGCGGACCTTTGTCATGGATAGCCCGGGCACACTCCCACCGGTGAATGCACTGCCCTGCCTGCTTGAGCTTATGTGCAATAGATCTTTTGCGCTTCAAGGCGATAACGATAGGGAAGTCTATCCGCGCGGAATATACCGCTCAATCAGGGATATCGCAAGTTACGGCCTGCCAATATTCATCGTTGAAAACGGCGTTGCCGACAAGGTCGGGAATCTTCGCGCCAGGTTTACGGTCATGCATCTGATGCAGGTGGCAAGGGCTCTTTCCGAAGGATTCAATGTGCTCGGATACCTTCATTGGTCGCTCACTGACAATTACGAGTGGGCACAGGGATACGATATGCGATTCGGGCTGTATCATGTGGACTATGGGACTCAGGAACGCACCTTGACCGAGGGAGGATCTGTTTATTCAGAGATAGTGAAGGCAAACAGCATCCCTTCAGAACTTATAGAACTCTACAACGTTCCGGAAATCAATCCTTTAAACGGCAATTGAGAGAAATATCAGGGGGTTGAAATTGGCACCCCGTCCTTCTTCAGATATGTGCCGTTTACCTTAAAACCCGTGCATGGCGTAACAGACAGTCCCACGAAAGCGAAACTTGCGTCAGTATCAATAGTAAATCCCTCGCCAGTGGATACGGAGATAGGCAACCCTGTCCTGTTTGCGAGGATTACATCTTTCATTCCATCCGGAGCGGTCAGGACCAAAGCGGTAAAGTTTAAGCCGGCTGTAATTTCCTGGACTTGGGCAGGCATCTCGGCAGGATCTGTAGCTCCTTTCCTGTATGGATAGAGCACAGCGAGGAACGATAAATCTTGTCCATTCACAACAGCATCAAGGACGACATGGTCAGCGATTTGCCGGTTGTTTTCAAACCGATGGACATTTGGCGAGGAACGATATTGGTATGCCGGGTGCGTAAAGGACGGTGTTCCTGCGGTTGATGTAACTGAGACATCCAGGCCGGCCTTCGGCCGCTCCCACCTTCCCCCGAGGGTAAGGTCTGTATAGGTGCCTTCGCTGTCATATCCAGCATAGCCATGGACACGGAATCTGTATTCATGGGAAGAGCTTGCATCAAGGAAGTCCGAGACAACCACATAGCGGTTCCTGACGAAAAGGGCAGAGCGGACAATGTCGGTCTCCTGGTATCGGGTTCGCGCCTCTGCGTAATCAAAGAGGTTTCCATCGTATGTGTTCTCAAGGAAGCAGTCTGTGTCGCCAAAATTGGTCAGGAGCCCCTTGTCAGGCGGGCCCTGGCCGTCAATAAGCGTCATATTGTGGTTCCATGCATGGGCTGTAACCGAGTTGTCAAGCTCGTTTGGCTTGTAATAGCCGGGATCCATTGCCAGGTATTCGCCGAATGCATAGAGCTGAAAGCTCGTATCGTCAATATGGTCGTGGACTGTCATATGCACAGGGCCGTTCTCTGCCATCATCATGAACCAGATTGCATCGTTTCCCCAATCGCTGCGAAACATGGCATTGCCTGCCTGGGCCAGGAACTGGGTCGGTGTCCAGCCTGGTTCTTCAGGCGTAACTGTGTCGTCGTAATAGACCAGATATACTGGATCGTCCGATATAGCTTGGGGAGTGTTAATATTTTCTTTCCAATCCCAGGCATAGACCGGATCTTTCCAGATCCCTGAAAGGATACCCACAACTCTTGTCGGGTTGAAGTTGGCATCCTCAATTGGCGGCCTGTCGCCGCTCGGGAGCCTTATTTTTATTGTCCAGTCCGCAGCCCTTTTCAAGATCTCTCCATCCAGAGGATTTACGAATGTAAATGGCTCTCCTGAGATGCATTCAATGTCGTCCCAGGGCGGGACAGTTGTTCTGTATGTGCAGTCGCGCGATACAGTCACAGGGCCTTCAATGGTGTTCTTGTATGCCAGAAGAGCCGGGATTGCGCTCTCAAGGGCGAATCCGAAATAGAATGGGCCCTCAGAGACACCGCCGTCCTCCTGGATGTAGTGGCTCGTCGTGCTGATCATGAATCCAAATTCTGACATGGAAAAATTGCGCCATTCTTTCCCCTGGGGGGCGTCAGGGAATGCAAGGGCTGCATAGATGAACGAAGATGCTGCCTTGATATTGTAATTGTTCTGGGTTTGGTGCATGAGGAAGGCTCCGGACGGGTCCTGGACATATTTTTCGAAGAACCTGTCCATAAGTTCTATGATAAGTAATCTTGCCGTGTTTGCTTCTTCTTCCGTGATGTATGAGGTGGCAAGGAGCAGATCCCATGCATTGATATATCCCATCACCACCCTGGGCATGCGGATGTGGATATCATAAACTTGGTTTGTATCGAAATCAGTGCGTATTTTTTGGAGAAAATCAACAGCCTTTTGTCCTGCAATTTCGTCATCAAAGAGATAGGCAATGAGGGCGTTGGCCTGTGCAATAGAGGCATTATTTCCCTCCGGGTTTGAGTCATAGACCTCGGGGTCTCCAGGCTGATAATCATAAGATGCAGTGGTGGAGATCCTCTCAAGGATTGTTTTATAAGGCTCCCTTTCTAAGCGCTGGAGAACAATCTCTTTGTGTTCAGGAAGCATGAGCATATGGGGATGGGGAATTGCGGCGAAGTTGGTCTTCTTGCGGCAGCCCTCCAAACTTATTTGGGCAAGGAGGATTACAAGACAAATGCTGAATAGTTTATTTTTTACCATACTTGATGTTTGCTTTTTTCCTCTGATAGATATATTTATTCGTATTATAGGCGCATGTCAATAAAACCGACCAAATATGTAATTGCCGGTATGAGCTTAAAAAGATGCAGGTGGTGTTTTCCGCTGCTCTCACTGCTTTCTATTGCTTCTTTTGGGTGTAAAGAAAATTCAGGGATAAACTTATGCACACCCAGGGAGGCAGTGCGGCCCTTGGAGGGCGAGTATATTTCCCTTGCAGCAAGCATTGCTGATCGCTGGATAAGCATGAATCCTTCAACACAGATGGTGTGGAACTGGGGAGACTCGGTTCTCATGCTTGGGATCATGAGGCTTTATGAATATTCAGTGAAATACCAATACAGGGAATATGTTGAAAACTGGATTAACTATCACATTAACGAGGGTTATGAACTCAACATGAGTGATAAATGCCCGCCCGGGACCCTTGCATCCGAGCTTTATCAAAGGACATGCGATAAAAAATACAAGAAGGTCATTGACGACATCTATTTTTACCTAACAAAAGAGGCGCCGAAGACACCTGAGGGTGGAATCAGCCATCTCGGGACCCTTGCCCCGGACTATCCGCAGCTTTGGATTGATTCACTTTTCATGTTCGGCATGCCCATGATAAGGGCTGGCACAATCACTGGCGACCAGAAATACTTCGATCTAATTATCGGGCAAATCAAGATATTCGCTGAATTGCTGCAGGACCCTGGAACAGGGCTTTTCAGGCATGCATGGAGAGAGGGCAAGGCAGTCCCCACAGATCCTGTTTTCTGGGCAAGAGGGAATGGCTGGGTGCTTGCGGCACTTACAGAGCTTCTGAGCGTCCTTCCAGAAAATCATCAAGACAGGGATGCTTTAATGGTGATCTATAATCCTTTGATTGATGCGGTTAAAACCTGGCAGGACAGCGCAAGCGGGTTATGGTTCACGGTTATGAACAGGCCTGGAGAGACATACACTGAGACATCTGCCTCTGCCCTGTTCGTCTATAGCATGCTGAAGGGAATGAATGAGGGAATAATTGGCCAGGTGTTTACGGCTTATGCCGTGAATGGGATAGAAGGGATTAGAGGAAGGATAATAGATTCACCCAATGGGCCAATTGTCACGGGCACCTCCAAGGGAACTAATCCTGGAGACTTTACCTATTACAACTCTATTGGGATTGAAGATGACATCAACTATGGAGTCGGTGCAGTAATCCTTGCGCTCGCTGAATATCAAGCTTATTTACAAGGAGGTCCTTAATGGCAACCATAACAGTAATTGTTGGGGAACCGCCTTACGGCAAGGAAAGGATTTACAGCACATTGAGATTTGTCCTGGCAGCCCTCCATGAGGGGCATTCGGTTAATCTGTTTCTCTATGAAGACTCTGTCTTTGCTCCAAAGAAAGGACAGAGGCCCGCAGAGATACCATTCCTTCTGGATGAGAAGATGCCTAATTGCGAGGAAATGATTAAGGCTGCCATTGCGCAGGGGGCCAGGGTGAAGATCTGCGGTGTATGCGCTTCTGAGCGCTCGCTCAAGCAGGGTGAGATATTGGAGGGTGCCCAGATTGCCTCTATGCGCGACCTGGTTCAGTGGGTTTTGGATTCAGACAAGGTCGTATGTTTCTGAAGCGAACCTTCCTTTATCAGAATTTGCCGTGTCTTCCAGCGCCGGCCTTGAAGCGGCCAACCCCTTGCTTGAATTCAGGGCTCAGGAGCGCTTCCCACCCATGATGAAATTCATTTTTTAAGGCAGAGTTGAGATCAAGGCAGCCCTGTTCATAGGCACTCAGGCGGTCGTGACGCATGCAGGTTTGGGGAAATTCTGCCAATGATTCTGCAAGTTTCTCAGCTTCTTTTCGGGAGGTGCCGTCTTTGACAATCCGGTTTGCCAGGCCCATAGATAGCGCTTCTTTTGCACCCACTGGCCTGCCAGTGAGGATCATGTCCATTGCGCGGCTTAACCCGATGAGGCGCGGAAGTCTTATTGTGCCGCCGTCTATTAGTGGCACACCCCATCTCCGGCAGAAGACACCGAACACTGCGCTCTTCTCCACAATGCGAAGGTCGCACCAGAGGGCAAGCTCAAGCCCGCCAGCAACTGCATAACCGCTCACGGCTGCAATAACGGGTTTGGAGAGCGTGAGCCGTGAGGGGCCTATTGGACCGTCGCCATCCTCTTCAGCACGGTTCATATTTTTCCCGGATGCCATTGCTTTAAGGTCAGCGCCTGCGCAGAAGTTCCCTCCAGCGCCCCAGAGGACTGCAACGCATGCCTTCTTGTCTTTATCAAATTTCAGAAAAGCCTCGGTCAGCGCCCGAGCTGTGGGGCCGTCCACTGCATTGCGCTTCTCTGGCCTGTCAAGGATCACTGTCGTTACCTTGCCATTTTTTTCTATATGCACAGACATGGTTTCCTCCCTTCCATTAATTCGGGCATTATGATATGGTGCTATAAAAATAGAGGAGGTGCAATATGAAGAGGACATTGTTCTTATATGTAATCTTTCTGTGCTCTGGAATTATTGCGCTTGCTCCACAAGGGGTTTGGGCCCACTGCGACACGATTGAAGGGCCTGTTGTAGCTGATGCAAAGAAGGCACTGGATAAGAATGATGTAACGCCTGTCCTAAAATGGGTGACGAGGGAACACGAGGATGAAATTAGGGCGGCGTTTAAGAAGACAATGGAAGTAAGGGCTCAGGGCGCGGCTGCCAAAGAGCTTGCCGACATGTATTTCTTCGAGACCCTTGTCCGGATCCATCGGGCCGGAGAGGGAGAGCCATATACCGGCTTGAAACCTGCAGGGACAAAACTGGATCCTGGAGTTGCAGAGGCAGAAGCGGCGATTGAGAGCGGCTCGGCTGATGCGCTCGTTAAGAATGTGACAGAAACAGTTGAGAAGGGGCTCAGGGAGCGATTTAATAAAGTCATTGAAAAGAGAAAGAATGCTGATAAGAACATCAGGCTGGGTCGGGAGTATGTGGAGGCCTATGTTGAGTTCGTTCATTATGTAGAAGGGCTCCATGCTATGGCAAAGGGCCCTGTCCATCCCCATGGGGCCGGGGAACACAAAAGGCATTTAGAAAAACATTGATTGTTTTCCCCGGAGAGCAATGAGATCAAAGACCCCTCCTGAATTGCTGTCTCCATGGTGGAGACAGGCTGTAATTCTGATACTTATTGGAGGTTTTGCGGTCCTTGTCTGGCTTGCCTCCAGGACATATAAAGACGCCCCGCCGATCCCTGAGAAGGTCGTTGTTGGCACAGGAGAAACGGTTTTCACACGGGACGATATCATTGCCGGCCAGCAGGTCTTCCTTAAATACGGGCTTATGGAGAACGGGACGATCTGGGGACACGGCGCCTATCTCGGTCCTGATTTTTCTGCGGAATACCTCCACACGCTTTCCAAAGATGTTGGTAGGAAGATAGCCAATGAGCGCTATCATCGCCCTTTGGATTCACTAACCTTATCGGAGAAGAACTTTATCAATGCCGGCATACAGGCGCTGACCAGCCCCCATTAATTGTACCATTTCTTAAGTTAGTTTCGAATCTGTCCAAACTCTATACCCCCCATCCTTCGGTGGCGGCAGCATCCACGGCGCAATAGCCTCCGGGGCCGGCGGAACATACCCCAAAGAACTATGTGGCCGATGACAGTTGTAGTCTTTTCGCCACCTCTCTATAAGCACCCTTGCCTCTTCCAGCGTATCAAAAACTTCTCCATTTAGGAGCTCGTCTCTCAACTTTCCATGAAACGACTCTATATAGTCATTCTCCCAGGGGCTGCCAGGCTCTATGAACAGTGTGCCCACACCCAATTGATTGAGCCAGCCTCTCACCACTGCCCCTGTGAATTCAGAGCCATTATCCGAGCGCAAATACTGCGGGATCCTCCTGGTGAGGAATAGATCCGTAAGACAGCTCTGGACATCCTCGGCCTTTAGACTCCTTCCCACCAATATGGCCAGGCTCTCTCGCGTGAATTCGTCCATCACTGTGAGCATCCGATAGGCCCTTCGGTCCGAGGTCCTATCCGCAAGGAAGTCATAGCTCCACACATGGTTGGGCTTTTGTGGCCGAAGCCGTATACACGAGCCCTCATTTAGCCATAATCTTCGCCTTCGTGGCTGTTTTCTAGGCACTTTAAGCCCCTCCTGCCTCCATAGCCTCTCCACCCTCTTGTGGTTCACTTGCCATCCCTCCCAGCGAAGCAGTGCCGCAATCCTCCTATACCCATACCGCCCATACTGAAGCGCCAATTCCACTATCCGCTCCACCAGTCTCTCCTCTCCCCCAATCTGCCCCGGACAATACCTCTGTGTCCCACGGGGCTGCTCCAACACACGGCATGCACGCCTCTGGGATACTCCCAATAGGGCACATACTGCCTCTATCGCCCGGCGCACTTTGGCCGGGCTCGTCAGTTTCCCCTTACCGCCTCCTTCAGTATCTGGTTGTCCAGTGTCAAATCCGCTACAAGCCTCTTTAAACGCGAGTTCTCCACTTCCAGCGCTTTTAGCCTCTTGGCTTGGTCAAGTTTCAATCCCCCATACTCACGGCGCCACCGGTAATAGGTCTGTTCCGTGATCCCCACCTGCCGGCAGGCCTCTGCCACGGCAGTCCCTTTGGACGATTCTACCTCTATCTGCCTCAATATCCCGATTATCTGCTCTATCTGAAACGATTTCCTGGACATATTCTCCCCCTTTCTTGACCCAAAAAGTTAGTTTATACTAACTTATCATGTGGATCAGTTTTTGGGGGGCAGGTCACGACGAGGCGCCGAGTGTCCTTACATCTCTTTGAGAGAATTACCTCCCATCCACTATTGATTGCATAGTCTTCCCCTCGGCAAAACAATCCGACGGGCATAAGGCCCTGAGCATAATTGTCACCTAACAAAAAATCTTCCTTGTGTTGAGCGTGATGCTCAGGGGGAGGACTTGGTGAGGCCTGGGCTGCACGAGAATGTGGAGGGCAGTACAGCTCGTTAATGAAGGGAAGCCCATTACTTACGCTGTTTCCGACAACCACATTCACCAATCCACTCGTCGCCCCGGTGGGCACCAAGGCCGTCAGAGAGGTGGTGCTGGCCGTGATGATACGGGCTTTGACTCCATGGAAATAGATACTATTCCCTGAGATTATTGGATCAAATCCGCTCCCTGAAAGAACAACGCTTTGGCAGACACTTCCCTTCGTAGGATTGAGTCGCGATAGCAGGATAGCTGGGGCAACGGTAAAGGTTGCAGTGGTGATGGTTGAGTTCCCGGCATTATCAGCGATAGAGGCCGAGAGAGTGTGGACCCCGTTGGGAACATTGTAGAGAATTCCCAGGGCCTCCCGAAGGGTTTTGGCGAGATCCGATGTGACCGCTATCCCATCAAGAAGGACATTGAGGGAGGAGAGATCAATCCCTGAGACCGCATCATCATAGAGAATATCCACTCGTATGCTGCTTGATGTCTGGGTGGACCCGGTACTTGGCTCGATAATCCTTATTGTTGGTTTGCGAGTATTTACAGTGATACCCGTTGCTGCTGAAACCTGACCACCCCAATCCTCACTCGCTGCCGATACAATTCGCGGAGGGCCATCTGGGGCTGAAACATCCTGCGAGCTAAAAAGGAGCAACCCAACCAAAAGGCTGAGAAGAGTTTTTAGTAATGATGCGAGTTTATCGAGAGGTCTCATTCCACTGCTTGCATGATAGGACTATTATGTTCCCCATTTGTCAAGATATTTTTCATAACATCCAGAGGGAGCATCCCTTGCATATACAGCCTGAATTGCTTCCCTTTCCTACCTTTATTCCTTCTCTTGTCTTGGAGGTGACAGGTCATGTTGTCAATAAGGGTTGCTTGACAGCAAGCAGTATATTGGTATGATATAGATACGTGGAATAAAATTATGCTTGACAAAAATAAAAAGACCATAAAGATTCGAGTTGACATAATCGTTGAGCCCGATGAGGGTGGATTTCATGCTTATTGTCCCGCTCTTAAAGGGCTCCATGTAGGAGGGGATACAGAAGAAAAGGCATTACAAAATGCCAGGTCCGCAGCTATTGCTTATGTGCGTTCCTTAATCAAGCATAACGACCCTCTTCCCGTTGGAATGGTTGAAATACAAGAGCCCGTAAAAAGACCTTCCTGTACCTCTGACCGGCTCCATCATCACATAGAAGATTTAGCAGTAGCTGCTGCATGAGCTATTCTCCCCAGGTTTGGGGGCAAATTAAAAATCTCTCGGCCAAGGATCTGATTCGAGCTTTAGAGAATGATGGTTGGATACGTGATGAAAAACAAGGTGCTATACAAGTCTATCGGCATCCCGATGGAAGGCGCGTCACGATTCACTTCCATCCTGGTAAAACCTATGGCCCTGGGTTACTGAAAGCAATATTTAAAGATATAGGTTGGAAGGAAGAAGATTTCCGGCGATTGAAACTGATTAAAGGATAAATCAGAATTGACCAGCCCCTATTAATTGTACCACTTCTTAAGTTAGTATCATGTTCACGAAGGTGCCCCCATTTCTGTACCAAACATAATGTTAGGATCCGGCCTCATGAACCAGGGCCAACTGGCTTCTTTGAACAAACTCGAGGGGAGCGGGCTATGGGATTTGAAAATCATGGGTATAATCACCCACGCCATGCCAACCCATCTTATCCCCAAAAAATCAGACGATTACCATATTTTGATGCGGAATGTGACGCGCTGGATCCCGCGGGCCTTTGAGGGGCGTGTCTATTCGTCATTTCCCTTCAAGAATAACAAGTGTATAACCCAGGACCGAGGGGATAGTCAGTTGCACTCCTGATTCCTGAATTGGGGCGTCAAACGCCTGCGGGGCATAATCAGGGCTTATGATGCGCACATTCACGCTCTCCGAAGGATCTCCGACAATCCGGGAAATATCCTTTGATAACGAAACGGTGATGGGACCGACCGAGAGAAACGACCGTGCATTCCGATCGTAATTGTTATTCACGAGGTGAAGGATGATCTGGGGCCGGCCGATTTTTCTATACAGGGTAAGACTGATCGCTTCAGAGGCATCCGTCGTAACCGCGGCTGCTGCTCCGGACCCCGCAACCTGTGCGATGATGGTATCCCGTATTCCCGTGTCTCCGGATGTGTAATATGTGAGTGAGATCCCGTTGAGATAGACAACAGTTCCACCGGCGGATACATATCCCCCCAACAGGGGGGCCATTCGTGCGACAGAGTCTTTCGTGCCGGGGACGACAATCAGGGAATATTTTTCCAGGTCCTGGAGTGACGGCGTCCCCGGGAGGATTGCTTCATCACCGGTAAAGAGGGTATCAAAGGGAATATGCCCCTCCTGGAGGGCCATGGTCGTTCCCATGTAGGAATTATACGGAAGCCCTGACATGAAGGAGCCGATGAACCCCTGGGCGTAGTAGTCCTCTATGGCGGCCTGATAATCATAGAGGACTCCTGTCCGGGCAAGGCTCTCGCATCCGGTATAAAACTGAAAATTGTCCTTCATGAAATCGGTATAGGGCTGAATTCTCTCCCCGGGCACGGTAAACTCACCGGATACGCTGGACTGTCCTCCGCCATAGACATAGGCCCTGTATGGGATGAGGAATTTGGATAGGAATGCCGCTGCCTCAGCGATCCAATGACGGAATACCCACCAATCGTCAGGAGACATGGATCTGAGATTGATGATATTGGGGAACATCACAAAATGCTTGTCCGGGCCGAGGGCCTTTCCCAGCGCATAGACCCCAATGTATTTCCCCTGTGGCGGAGTGTCCAAACTGTTTTCAAAGACAAGGAAATCCATATCCGGCACAAAGGGCAGGTAATTCGTATAAAGCCCAACGGTATTGGCGGTGAACTTGAGGGTCCGTCCGGCGTATGCCCTGGCGGCCCGCATCAAATCCCGGAGTTGTTCCCGTCTCCCCAGGATCTGGAATTTTATGTATTCCTTGCGGAGGTCGGTGTTCGGATCGCCGCTCAGGCCCATGGCCCCCTGGGAAACAAGATATTGGTGGTAATCGAAAGATGCGATGTCCGTAATGGAAAAATTCTGCGCCAGGGCTGCTGCTGTGAAATGTGCGGCCAGGTATTCCCTGAAACCCTTCATGCACCACTGACAAAACCCTGCGCAGGAGGCGCCGGAACAGACCTCGTAAAGGTGTCCCCCGATCCCCTCCACTTCATCTATATCCAGGGCGTCGGCCTCGCCCCGGACATGGTCCAGAGCCCGCGCCATCAGGAATTCCCGCCATTCGGGATTGTTATGGCATGGAAGGTACGGGGGATCGGGCTGGATCCACAAGGCTTTGGAGGGATTCCCCCGAAAATCCCTGCACGCTGTCCGGACAAGAAAGTCGTCATCCCGGTCATTTCCCACCACGCCCGGGCTCCCCTGCATGGTGGCAAAGTTGGAAGACACCCTCACCCCGTTCCTGTGGAGGTAACGAACATACCTGAGCTCCTCATCGTTCACGCCGCCATGATACACGGACCACGCCAGGACGCGTCCATTGACAGTCCGCAGATAGTCCAGGGGCGGCCTGCCATAGACATATTCATTCGGAGCGTCCAGCCACGGCCTGTCAAAACTGAATTTCTCCGCTACAGGATTCTCCCGCACGCAGGAACAAAGGAGAACCAGCAAAGTTAGAATGGCGGTTTTACAATTGATCGGCTTCATCATTCATCTCGAAATCTATATGAGATCCCGATGTTCTTCATGAAGACTGAAAGACATGTCCGCGGTGTTGCACGGATCATGCTGTTGACGATAGTCGTTTTTATGGTTGGACAAAAAAAGTGGACAGCTTCAGAAATACCGGCCCCTTTCACGTAGAATTCAGGATTAACAGTCCTTGATAGCCCATATATACTTATTGGCTTAGAGCCCGCTACAAGCTATTAATAACCTTGGTACCATCGGATGCCAATCTCACGTCCGATCAACTGACGCGATCTTAACACGCGCTGCCACGACATCCTCGAAGTCGAGACGCCGATTGTCCTGATCCGTCCAATAGTCCCCTGAGTATCGGAAGTGACTTATTTTCAGCTTGCGAGCGGTGAGGGCGTGGGAAACAAGGCAGAGTCGGTAGGAATCGCGGTATGTCTTTACTGCTGCATATTCGTTGGGCGTCAATTCAGCCCCAACGATGGGACCAGAGGCCCCCTTGACTTCAATCCGTAGAAGTTGGGCTCCGGGAAGGTCGGCTTCCAGATCCCAACCGATGTTCTCCTTCTCGACCGAGCGTACAATAAAGCCCTTCGCCTCGTACCACTCTCCTACTGCCTTTACGGCTGCACGTTCGCATGCAAGTCGCTTCTCGATGTCGAGCTGCCACCCAGCACCCTTTGCCATCAGTGTCTTTGGCCTTGCCATTGGAGGGGTACCGGTCGCGATCAGAACGTCCAACTCGGAGCGAAATTGCTGCGCTATTGAACTCCCACTATCGGCATACCAGACGTTTGCCTGCCCCATACCGCCCTTGCCACGCGGAACACGCAGGGTCCGGCGGTCACACTCCAGAATCGTTGCGTTTTTTTGATCCGCGGCAATATAATACCCAGCTTCTTCAGTTGTGTCAGGAAGTACCCGGTCGGCCCCAATTGGCGATTCCTGGTAGTCGGTGTAGACAGTTGCTTTCTTATACCAGCCTATGACGAACGTCCCACGGCCAATGGGATGCACCGCGCACCATACCACCAGGATCCCCGTTGCCTTTTCGTAGTCTGGGCGCGCGCCGAGCCGGGTGATGTCAAGCTGGCCACGCACCTGGACGAACCCGTACATTCGTCCCTTCACGGCTGCGAAGTTGTAGATCTCATGCCCGTAGCCTTTTTTCTCCACAAAGGCGCCGCCCCCTATAATTTTGTCTCCAGTCAAGCCTCGATATTTCTCCATCCATCCAATGTTGCAAACAAGAATAGGCTTTTTCATAGATTCATCCCTTTTCAATGAAGCATCCTCATCCTACGCTCTCTCCAGACCTATATGCCCCAGTTGAAGGGCTGCGAGGACCATAACTCCTATAGCTATTGACAGGATATATCCGTTGATACGCGGCATCCCTTTGCTTAACCTTCTAACTATATATGGCATGGTATCCTTCCTTATGGGGATAACCCCATAAATATTCATTTTATTTATGACACCATTGGCAGATGTATGTCAAGACCTCATTTTAATTGACCTGCCAAATTAAACCAGTCCATTTGTATATGTGTGTGTAACTTGCCCATATCTTAAGAAGTGGTACAAGAAATGGGGTTGGTTACAGATATGGTGGTTTCCAAAACAGGAAGCATGGAGCGGGAGATATCCATGGATTTTGATAGACTCGGTGCATCCTCGCAATTGAACTCGAATCCATAGCGCTTTCCATGTCTAAAGATCAGCAGGTCAAGCTCTGCCCCCCATGGGTTGCCCAGAAATATACCTCCTTAGGGCGAAGGAGGCCCCGAATTTTGGATGGCGAACCAAATCATCTCGGGACTGGATCGATAGAAGCGCGTGAAGGACCCCGCTGTCCCTGATATAGATTTTAGGCGCCTTTACTTGCTTTATGTCACAGGCACTATCGGGCCATGACGAATACTCGTCCGACCAGGTCTTTCAAGGGAACCGCTTCCATTCGCGCCCCGAGGAGATAGCGCCGGGACCCGGAATGGATCACATACAGTCTGGAGAGCCGTAGATCCTTGAGGACGATATGCATGGAAGGGGTCACGCCGGGCGATGGAGATCGCTTGATCTCGAAGCCGATACGCTTTCTTCCGCGCACAATCAGCAGGTCGAGTTCTGCACCGGTATGGGTGGCCCAGAAAAATCCCTCCTCGGATGCGCGGAGGCAGCGGAGGATTTGCTCGATTGCGAAGCCCTCCCACGAAGCCCCGCACCGAGGATGGTCAAGAAGATCGCGGAGGGTTCCGATCCCTGAGAGGAAGTGTAGCAATCCCGAGTCCCGGAAGTATACCTTCGGCGATTTCACCTGGCGTTTCCCCAGGTTCTCGTGCCAGGGAGGGATTATCCGCACCAGGTAGGTGGAGACGAGAAAGTCGAGGTAGGACCGCACCGTCTTGTCCGACACCCCGAATGACCGGGCCAGGTCCGATGCGTTCCAGACCTGTCCATGCACATGCGCAAGCATCGTCCAGAAGCGCCTCAAGGTCTCCGGAGCCGCCGGGGAGCCCAGGATCTGCAGGTCCCGCTCCAAGTAGGACCGAGACAGCCAGCGGCGCCACTCAATGCTGTCTGCTTCGTTGGGGGCGAGAAAGGCGCGGGGAAATCCCCCGCGCAGCCAGAGCCGGTCAACTTGGCCGCGGCTGACTTCGTCAAGGCTCAGGCCCCCAAGCTCGTGGTATGCGATCCTTCCTGCCAGAGACTCGGAACACTGTCGGAGAAGACCTGGCGAGGCGCTTCCCAGGACCAGGAACCGGGCGGGTAACTTGGGGCGGTCGGCGAGCACACGGAGCGTGGGGAACAACTCCGGACGGTGTTGAACCTCGTCCAGAACAACCAAACCCCGCAGGGGCACCAGGGCGGCCATGGGTTCAGCGAGACGGTCAAGATCGCGGCTGTCCTCAAGGTCGAAGCGGTTCACTGTTCCTCCCACGGCCCGTGAGACTTGCGCCGCCAGGGTGGTTTTCCCCACCTGGCGCGGGCCGACAATGCCCACGACCGGATAGGACTTGAGCAGTCTGCGCACTTCCTGCACATGAGATCGCCTGGGAATCACGGCCCTATTATATCATGAAAGTTCGGAGTTGTAATCCGAATTTTCATGCACCCCCCTTTCTCTTTTATCTATATATTTCTTTCCTAAGGGGATGATCCACTGACGACATTTCCTTTCATGGTATCTCTTGGAAGGAACTGGAGCGGGCGATGGGATTTGAACCCACGACCTTCGCCATGGCAAGGCGACATTCTACCGCTGAACTACGCCCGCCCTTATTGGGTTTTCAACGAGTTAGACGAACCCATTATACCAGAAAAATCCCTTGTGACAAAATTGTGTTGAATTTCTATAAGCATCCAAAATTCAGGGATGACGCATTATTGTATAGTCACCCGATTCATCGGGCAATTTGATGTCCCATAAATGGGACAACTACAGTAAACTGTTTGAATGGGACAACTACAATGTTCATCACTTCGTTCCTCGCAATGATAAGGTTGACTCCGGAAGTCACTTTATATTAACTTGTCCTCTGCATATGAAGAAGCTATCAATGGGTGAAGATGTAAAGAAGTGCATTTTCTGTGAAATAGAAGCCGGGAGAGCTTCGTCATACAAAGTTGCGGAGAATGACCTGGCGTTTTGCATCCTGGACATCAATCCCATCACTGAAGGGCACTGCCTGATTTTGCCAAGGAGGCATGTAGTCTGGTGGCATGAAATGAGCAAGGAAGAGACCGCTTCCTTTTTTGAACTTGCACGCCTTGTCGCCAAACAATTGATGGAAATCTACAAACCGGATTTCATCTGCCAATACGCCCGGGGCCGCCGAATACCTCATGCACATCTGTTCTTGATCCCGTCATATAAGAACGACCCTTTGGATCGCTATTTCAACGCCCTCGAAGGGTTCCAGGAGGCGCCAAAAAAACTGGTTGCCCTGGCCGACCCGAAGTCTCTATCCCGGCTTGCTGCCAAAATCAGGTTGAAATAGGATTATTAAGGTATAAAATGGATACTCCTATGGGACTCAGACGACTCGAGATTCTTTTCAGCGTAATCCTGGGTATCCTCATAATATTCATCGGGGCTGGATGCAGAAAGAGTGAAGGTGGAGGCATTCCCGGAGAGTGGCGGTTCATCAAGGACGACCAGGGAAGGTCCCTTGTTCTTCGCGGGGTCAATGCAAGCGGTTCGGCAAAGTCAGACCCCCAGCGCATGCCCAACATTATAAAAGATGATGTGCTGCGTCTTTCAAAAGACTGGGGGTTCAATGTTGCTCGTTTCCTCATTCTTTGGGACTATGCAGAGCAGGAACCCGGCGTTTACAACCAGGAATATTTCAATTTGATAGAGGATAGATTGGACTGGTTCCAGGAGGCGGGGATTCTCGTTTTCCTTGATATGCACCAGGATCTCTATAGTCAACAGACATGCGGGGACGGGGCGCCGCCGTGGGCAGTGATCACCGACGGCCTTCCCTTTACCTGCCAGACGCCGTGGGCGTTTACCTACTTTCAAGAAGGTGTGACAAGGGCATTTGATAATTTCTGGGACTACTCGGGGCCACATCCGGAACTTCAGGATCATTACATCGCCTTGTGGGCAACAATCGCCGAGCGTTTCAAGGATCACCCGGCAATTATCGGATACGATATTATCAATGAACCATTTCCCGGCTCTGATTGGGATGCAATCGAGCTTGCCGGGAAGGACAACCCAAACGGCCCTTCCAAAACATTTGACCAAACAAAGATACAGCCGTTTTACCAGCGGGTCATTAATGCGATCAGGGAAAAGGATACGGAACACTGGATTTTCTTTGAGCCCAGGTATGGGACACCTGCTGAGGGCCGGACCTCATACATTGGGCGCATGAACGACCCCAGGCCCGGTAAGAGCAGGATTGTATATTCCCCACATCTGTATTCGCTCACGATTGAAGCCGGGGCTACTTATGATCCCATAAGCAATCCCATTGTTCTCAATTGGGAAGAAACAAGGGAAAAGGAACTCAAGACCCTACAATACCCGCTCCTTGTTGGAGAATGGGGAATCAAAAAAGACCTTGAGAACGGGCCTCTTTTTCTGCGACATGTTCTTGATATGTATGACAGGCAGATGGCTGGGCATACCTACTGGGATTACAGCCCAACTGGTGGGTATAGCTTCATCAATCCTGACAGATCCGAATATATCACCTTTACGACAGCCATCGTCCGTGTGTATCCACAACGGGTTGCCGGTGTCCCGCAGTCGTTTTCATACAACCCTGACACGCGCGTTTTCACGATGGAATATATCTCCGATCCCAAGGCAACAGGTCCAACAGAGATTTATGTCCCGGCCAAACGGATATATCCCTCGGGATGGGGCCTCACAATGAGCAAGTCTGCCGGCGAGTGGACAATGGATTGGGATGATGTGAAAGAGATTGCTTCCGTCACAATTGAGCAGGGCACGAGCAGCTCCACCCACCTTCTTCAAATCCTCCCAAAATAGCAGTAAATCAGGGACTGTTGAAAGTATATTGCGAGGTTATTGAGAGCCTGTTACTTGAGATTTCCCTTTTCTAAGGCAGCGAGCAGTCGCAAACAGAGCTTTGGACTGATCCAGATGTCCTTCCGTCGTATTATGGATTCAATGGAATGTTTCAGGAAAGAGCCAGCGATAATGCCCTTCTGATACATCGTGACGAGCACACCCAATGTGCCTTTTATCTCTGTCACGAGGCCATGGTAAGCGAATGCCTTATGGGCCTCAATTCTGGCATCACGGTCATCTATAAGAACGGTGGAGGCAGTCGAGGTCAAAGCGAGCCGAATTGTTTCCATCTCTCCTTTTTGTAAACCAATGGATGGGTGCCATTTTGGGGCTGAGGATGGCACAGGGTGAACCTCAATCTTCTTCTGTGTGCACAGCTGATCGATAACCAATGCATCCGGGGCATTGAGGTCAAGGCCCATGGTAACAGCCTCTCTATATGTCGCCTCAGAAATCCACATGGTCGGGTAAAGACGAAGGGTGAATTTGAGAACATCCAACTTTGCGAGGGCGATCAACGGACCCGCATCGCTGACAATGACTTTCATGGAGGCCCTTTATCCTGCTATGCTAAAGGGTTGAAGCGGTGTGTTGAGACAATTCTTTGGTAAAGAGTGATTCGTCAATTTTAGGCTCAAGCCCGGAGGCATATGCCAGGGGAATAATTTCACGGAGAGACAATCCAGATATTTCTCCTGCCCTGGCCAATGTAATTCTTCCTCTCTTATACTCCTTCAATGCTTTCTCTACCTTGTAATGGATCATCCCGAGCTTGATTATCCTTTGGACAGGCCTTTGTTTTTTGGGAAGTTCGTTTGCCAATTGATCCGGCAGTTTTAACTTTACTATTGTCATATGATAATACTACGGCATATCTTATAGAAATTCAATAACCTGTATCACTCAGGTTAATAATCCTACTTGTTATTCCAGTCCCGGGGGGCAGGGAACTTTTTCCGAAGGCTCATTGTCTCACTCTATAGGACGCAATAGGGCGTCCAAAGTTTAATGTAATCAAAAAGAGAGGTGAGCAATGAACCCAATTACAAAAATCTGTGCATTGGCTATCGTGATTTTGTCGTCCCTAACCACACTTGCCTGGTCTCAGGAGGCAGGGGACAGCGGGGACAAGACCCTATCGCCATACTTTTTCGTCAAGAGCGACGACGCGGGGATTGACGCCCTACCCCTTAAATCCACATCTGCGGCCGTGGATATCGCAGGCGTGATTGCAGATGTCAGGGTGACCCAGATCTACAAGAACGAGGGGAAGAGGCCAATAGAGGCAATCTATGTCTTCCCGGCCTCAACAAGGGCAGCGGTCTACGGAATGACAATGACAATCGGGAAGCGGACAATCACAGCAGAGATCAAGAAGCGGGACGATGCGCGCACAATCTACGAGCAGGCAAGGCAGGAGGGCCGAAGCGCCTCCCTGCTCGAGCAGCAGAGGCCAAATGTCTTCCAGATGAATGTTGCGAACATCATGCCCGGGGACACAATCAAGGTCGTGCTGAGCTATACAGAACTCCTCGTGCCCGAGGAAGGAGAATATGAGTTTGTGTATCCCACGGTTGTCGGCCCAAGGTATTCCACAAAGCAGGAGGACACGGCACCGAAGTCCGAGCAATGGCTTCGCAATCCATATCTCCACGAGGGCGATGCACCGCCTTATACCTTTGATATTTCCGTTGATATCTCTGCCGGTCTGCCGATACAGGAGATCTCCTGCACATCGCACAAGGTGAGCACGAACTACGAGGGACGTTCCCTTGCCTCTGTCAAGCTGGATTCGTCCGAAAATAACGGCGGAAACCGCGACTTCATTCTCAAGTATCGCCTCGCCGGAAAGAAGATAGAGTCCGGCCTCCTCCTGTATAAAGGGGAGAAGGAGAACTTTTTCCTGCTCACCGTGCAGCCGCCCGAGCGTGTGACTTCAAGCCAGATCCCGGGCCGCGAGTATATTTTCATCGTGGATGTATCAGGCTCCATGCACGGCTTCCCCATTGAGATTTCAAAGAAGCTCCTCAAGGACCTCATCGGAAGCCTGAGGAGTTCTGACAAGTTCAATGTCCTGCTCTTCTCTGGCGGCTCCATGGTCCTTTCTGAAGAGTCAGTGCCTGCAACATCCGCAAACATCAACAATGCAATAAATTTGATCGAGCGGCAGCGCGGGGGCGGGGGCACAGAGCTTCTGCCGGCACTCCAGAGGGCGCTTTCTCTTCCCAGGGCAGAGGGGTATTCCCGCACGGTCATCATCGCCACTGACGGGTATGTCGGGGTAGAGGCAGAGTCCTTTGATCTCATCCGGAAGAACCTTGGACAGGCAAACATGTTTGCCTTTGGCATCGGCTCAAGCGTCAACCGTCATCTCATCGAGGGCATGGCAAGGGCAGGCATGGGCGAGCCTTTCATCGTGACCAAGCCGGATGAAGCGGCTACAAAGGCAGAGGCGCTGCGAAAGATGGTCCAGTCTCCGGTCCTGACCGGCATCAAGGCAGACTTCGGCTCATTCAATGTTTATGATGTTGAGCCGCCCAGTGTGCCTGATGTCCTTGCAGAGCGGCCTGTGATCATCTTTGGGAAATGGCGCGGAAGCCTTGACGGAAGGATTAGCATCTCAGGAATATCAGGCAGCGGTCCCATTAGGAGCATTATAGATGTAAGCGGAACTCAGCCTACAGAGACAAACTCAGCGCTTCGCTACCTCTGGGCAAGGCACAGGATAGCAACGCTCTCTGATTTCACCCAGCTCAGGCATGACGATGAGGCAGTTAAAGAGGTTACGAATCTCGGCCTCACCTACAACCTTCTCACGGCATATACTTCCTTTGTCGCAGTAGATACAGAGGTGCGAAACCACGGCGGCGAGCAGACAACGGTAAAACAGCCCCTGCCCCTTCCACAGGGCGTGTCAGATTATGCAGTGGGCGGTGTAATGGCAAAGGCAGCACTTGCCCCTTCAGCCGCCCCATACATGGCAATGGCAGAGGCTCCGGCAATGCAGATGGCCGCATCCGATATGAGGTCGTATGAAGCCCGCCCGGCAAAGGAGGAGTCTAAAAAGAATGTTGACAAGACTTCTATAAAGATTGAAAAGATCGTTGTGGCTGGAGGGTTAAATGAATCTGCGGTTAAAAAGATAATTAAAGCCAATATGGACGATCTCAAGGCATGCGCTGCAAAAGATGGGCTTCGTGGAAGGGTTATCATTAAGTTCGTCGTTGGTCCTGACGGCACTATCAAAAACGCTCAGGTCGTGGTAAATGAAATAAGAGGGAGCAATGCAGAAAAGTGCATCATGGAAAGGGTCAAGGCCTGGCGTTTCCCTGGGGCTCAAGGCCGGACAGAAGCAGAAGCAACCATCGTCCTGGTATTCCCTGGGTAACATGACCCAAGTATGATTGTGGAACAAAGGCCGGTGCCCGATGAGGACGCCGGCCTGGTCTCTTTATGCAAGGGCGGGGCAACAGGCCCATTTGAAACCTTGGTGAAAAGGCACCAAAAAAAGATGCTGAACATCGTATATCGAATGATCGGGGATTACGAAGAGGCATGTGATGTTGTGCAGGAGGCGTTCGTGTCCGCTTTTAAGGGAATCAACGGATTTGAAGGGAAATCAAGGTTCTCCACATGGCTCTATTCCATAGCAATCAACCAAGCAAGGAACCGGCTCAAGCAAATGAAGGCAAGGAGGCAGTTTGAGGCAAGGTCCATTGACAACCCGGTCCCGGGCCGCGACCGCCTTATCAGGTTAGAGCCTGCATCAGGCGACCCGCCCGCTGCAGAAACTATTGAGAGGAAGGAGATCCAGAGCAAGGTGCAGGAGTGCATCAATACGCTGGAGCACGGGTATAGGGAGATTCTCGTCCTGAGGGACATGCAGGGCTTCTCTTATGACGAGATAGGTTCAATGCTTGGGCTGCCGGAAGGGACGGTCAGGTCCAGGTTATTCAGGGCAAGGGAGGCGTTTATGAAGAAGATGAAAAGTCATCTGGGAGATCTCTGATGGACTGCCGCGACATCAAAGAATTGCTGTCCGCATACTTAGACGGCGCGCTGTCCTTTGAAGAGAAAGCGCGGGTGGAAGAGCACCTCAAGACATGCAAGGAATGCAGCAGCAATCTCGCTGCCTTGAAAGAGGCTGTCAGCCAGATAAAGGGCTTAAAAGAGGTGGAGCCTCCACCGCTCCTTGCCCGGAGGATAATGAAGACGATCAAGAAGGAGGCGCGTTATCCTTTGCGCATAAGGATTCCTTTGCAGGCAGCAGCAATGATAGCGATCGCTTTCACATCCATCTATCTTTATAAGTCATTCCAGCCTGCCGCCATGAAAGAGGCGAAGGAACTCCCAAAAGAGTATGCTGCTCCGCAAGCTCCTTCCCAGCCTCCCACAGTCGTGGGTAAGGCCGGCCCGACCCCAGAAAAGGAAGAAGCAGTTGCATTGAGGAATGCTCCTGCCCCGGCAAAACAAGAGGCGAAAACAGAGGACAAGCGCATCCTGTTTTTCAGGGCTGCTCCAGCCAGGGGCAAAGCCGCTGCGCCCCCCGCAGCAAAAGAAGAGAGGATGGCAGATGCTGCGCTGAAAAAAGAAGCCCGGCCAATGGCGCCTGCCCAGCCAAGTGCAAATGCTCCCCTCATTGCTGAAACGCCAGCAATGCAAGCCGCCCCTGCCGCCCCAGCTCAAGCCGAAACGCCAGTAATGGCAGCTGCCCCGCCTGCTGCTGCCCCGGCCGCAGAGGTTGCATTGGTGGAAGAAAAAGCGCCTCCGGCAAAAAAGGCAAGTGCCGGTGCTATGCGCATGAAAGTCGAATCCATTGAAAAAGGGCCAATGGAAGTCCGCCTGACGCTCTATGTCAAGGACATTGATGCTGCTGCAAAGAATGTTGAGGATGTCCTCAATCAGGCAGGAGCAGCAGAGATAAAAACAGATTCCTTCAAGGACAGAAAAATCCAGAGCGCCTTTTTAAGCTCTCAATATTTATCCAGGGTTATAGAAAAACTGAAATCCATCGGCGAGCTAAAAGGCGCTGAAGCCATACCTGCGCAAGAAAAACCCTCTGTGAGAATTATTATTGGATTGGAAAAAAAGAGTTAGACAACCTAACCCTCACCTGCGCCAAAGGCGGACATGCTTTCCAAGGAGAGTAATAATGAAGGGGGCACTATCTGCCAAGCTTTGACCAGAGCCATCCCGGGAACTCATGCCATGGCACGGCAATATTGTTGGATGGCATTGGGCTTATTTTTTCAATACGGCACACGAGGAGTCCAGTGTCAGCCGCATCTTTCCGTGCGATACTTTTAAATTTGGTCAGCGGTTCAAGGTGCTTGAGATTAGGGGTTGCTGTTAGTTTGATTTCTATTGGATACAGCTTTGCACCAATTCTAATGATCATATCCACCTCCAGCCCATCGTGGGAGCGCCAGAAATAGATGTCTGCTTTTTTCCCCTTCATGGAAAAGACCTTTAAGGTTTCGCTCACTATCAAACCTTCAAAAATTGCACCCCCCATGGCTCCAGAGAGTGTTGACGGAGCATCGGGCTGTCTTGTCACATCACATACGATGGCTGAATCGAGAAAATATAGCTTTGGGGTCTTAACCAGCCTCTTCCCATAGTTTTTGAAGTACGGCGGCAGAAAAGCGCACAGGTAGGATGCTTCCAATATGCCCGCCCACGCCTTGACTGTCGGGAGAGAGACGCCGCACTCCCTGGATATAGCTGCGGTATTAAATGTCTGGCTGTGGCGGGCTGCGGACAACCCAATGAAGTGCTCAAATGTCCGCAGGTCTTTAATATTCTGGAGCCGCCGAATATCCCGTTCAATATAGGTCTGAATATAAGAACGGACCCAGAGATCTCTTTTCTCGTGATAAAGGGATGGTTCTGGGTATCCACCATTCCATATTGCCGAATCCAACTTTCCAGCCGTTTCCTTCTTGTGCTCGAGCATGCTGAATGGCAGGAGCTCAAGAATGGCAATGCGTCCGGCTAGGGACTCACTGACATTTTTCATAAGCTGGAATTGTTGGGAGCCTGTCAGAAGCCATCTGCCGTTCTTTTGCCGTTCTCTGTCAATCAGAATCTTTATGTAAGGCAGGATTTCAGGAACATACTGGACTTCATCGAGAATAACCGGCTTTTCCGAAAAACGCTTAAGGAACCCATTCGGATCAGAGATGGCAAAATTCCTCTCCAGGGGATCGTCAAAGCTGACATATTCACATTTTTTGCCCATTTCATTGAGCAGAAAGGTGGTCTTCCCGGCCTGGCGTGGGCCCGTGACCAATACGCCGGGAAAGTCCTTTAACGCCTCATTAAGGGTTGAGGAAAGAAGCCGTGGAACATACATAATGTAAATTATAAAGTTGAAATTTATATTTGTCAACCATCACTGGGACCTAAAAAAGGTCGTAACCTCACCCTACCCTCTCCCTTTAAGGGAGAGGAAAAATGTTTCTACCCTCTCTCCGCCATAGGCGGACAGGCTTTTCAAGGAGAGGGAAAACGATCTTATGGGAAGATTTGTTTTCCGGTTTCTTCGTCAATCAATGTGATGGCCTGGGTGGGACAGGACTCTGCCGCCTCCTGGATGGCCTCCTCGTCGTTTCCCTTTGGGTCTGTCACCACTGCCTTCCTCTTGTCATCCAGGCGGAAAACCTTTGGTGCGGCCTCCACACACTTGCCTGCACCGATGCAGAGGTCTCTGTCTATGATGATCTTCAAACGCATTTTGAAACCTTCAGCGGGGATAGACGACCTTGTATGAGACTGCGCCGTCTGCAACGAGCTTGCCTGAGGCAGTCCGAACCTCAACATTCAGGAACACGATCTTCCGGCCCCGATGCCTCACCTCGGCCTCGGCAATGCAATCTTCTTCCCTGACCATGCTCAGGAAGTGGGTGTGAATATCTATTGATAGGAGTTGGTCCGGCAACTGCTCTACGCCCGACAGGATCGCATTCACAACAGCCGTATCAATAAGGCTCATGACAGCTCCCCCATGTAGGACCCCGGCTGGCTGGTTCAACTCCGGCTTATAGCGAATCCTCATGCGTGAGTAATCCTTCCTCACCTCCTCCAGGACCATGCCGAGGAAGGCAGGATAGGGCGCCTGGGACATCTTCTCTTTCATGACATCCTCAAACTCCTTGGAGATAGGCTCGTGATCGGATGCAGAAATCCTTTTCATCGTGAATTACCCTTTTATATACACATTTCTTGTGAAAAAATCCATAATTGTGTGTCTTTTCCTTTTCTTCGTGATATAACATTAGGACACAGGAGGGAATGACAATGGATAAGGATTTTCTTCCCAGGTCTGAAGACTGTTTTGTATGCGGAATAAAGAATCCTCACGGATTGAAACTTGAATTCTTTGCCCAGGAAAACGAGGTCAAGGCAGAGTTCAAGGCCGAGCCGGAAAAATCCGGCTTCAGAGGAATTCTGCACGGCGGTGTCATCACTGCGATCCTTGACGAAGTGATGGGATGGGCGCCAGCCCTTGCGAAGAAAAGGATGTGCATGGCTGTCGAGATAACAATCAGGTTCGTTAAGCCGGTGCCAATAGGAACGGAGCTGATTGCCATTGGCAAATTTACGCAGGACAGAAAGAGGATTTGGGAAGCAGAGGGGATCCTGACGGATAAAAATCAAAATATATACTCAAGGGCCTCTGGAAAATACATACCCTTGTCAGACGAAGATACGCGAAAGATAGACAACTATCTTTTATATAGGGACGGAAAAGAAAGTTTTTTCCTAAAATAGAGCTGCCATGAAAAACAGGATTAATTGGCCCATGCCTCTTGTGCTTGCCCTGGCCCTTACCGTACTGTGCTTTTCCTATTACAAGGTCCTGACACCTGCAACATACGGCTCTTCACCATCGTCCCCTATCTCGTATCTCTTCGCCCCGGACGAATGTGGACGGGCAGAAAAGGCGCATCTTGTTACGGGGATGCTCTGGGCCCCAAGCGGGAAGGAATTGGATGTGAGCCTGTTATACACAAGTGGGGGCTCCTCTTTTTTTGAGGAAGTGAAGATGGAAAGCGTGAGGGGGACAAAGGTCTTTATCGGAAGTCTTCCCGGGCAAGACAAGGGAAAAAAGATTTTTTATTACATCAGGGCCAGGGATTCAGATAGAAACGAGACATTGATCCCTGCCAATGCTCCACAAAAACCCTTGTTCTCAGTTACCTTCAAGGGCACACCTGAGAAATGGGCACTCATCGCCCATATTGTCCTTTTCATCGGTGCCATCTTTATGTTCTTCCATGCACTTTACTATGCCCTCAGGATCCTGGGTAGGCTTGCAATGAAAAAAGAGACGACCCGCTGCTACATGACCGCCCTTGTTGGATGGATTGCCCTTGCCGTGAGCGTCCTCCCGCTTGGGATCTATATCTCATATGCCGAATACGGACAGGTATGGACATGGAGAATACTGCTCGCCGTTTACTGGGCAGTTCCTGTCCTTCTCTTCTGGCAGAAGAAGATAAAGGAAAGGGCTTTCTCATGGCTCATCGTAGCTGGCTCTGCCCTCACGGTTGCAATATTTCTCGTTTCCTACTGATAGGAGGTGGATCAAGAAAGGAATGATGAGAGTAATCGTGTTCGGTGTTTTTCTGTTTTCACTATTGTGGGATGCAAGGGTAAGAGTGATGAAACAGGACCTAACGGCAAGCCTAATATAGTGATAAGTGCTGCAGCCGACGACCAATTGATCCCACATATTGTCTCTGATGGCTCTGGCGGCGCCATCATCACATGGATGGATTCTCGCAGCGGAACCGCTGACATCTATGCCCAGGGCGTAAGCGCCAGTGGGAGGCAGTAGACAGGTCTCTACAGGGAGGCGGCCAGGAGGCCCCTTGGGACGCCGGAGGTCGCCATGCCCTTATCCGTGCCTGAGAAACCGTTTGATCTCATCGTGAGTGCCGATGAGGAGCAATTCCACAGTATCCCCAGGAACCCTGCGGAAGAGAATCCGGTCGCGGATGCCGCACCGCGCCTCCCAGATTCCATGCTGCAATGGTTTGAGTCCCAATCCGTGGGGCAGTATGCCGGTGTCAAATGCTTCCGCCAGCTTCACAAGGGTGTCATCTGCCCGGCTCTGCCTCTGCCCGGCTCTGCCTCTGCCGTTCCAAGCCGCGATAGGCCCTCCTGAAGGCAGCCGTCCGGAAGTAGCGCATTTCTCAGGGTTTCTTGAGTTCCTTGATAAGGGAATGGATGTTTCGAAAGGTCTTCCCGCCCCTTCTGTGAGGTAGTGCAAGAAGCTTTTTATATTCTTCAGGTGTAAAATCCTCCTGCACCGGGATGGCTTCCACACGGGTCAACTGGATGCGCTTCGTCTTGGGGTCAAGGACAAACCCGACAAGGTCCCCTTTTGATCCCACACCTAACAGCTCCCGTACCGCCTTGGGCAGCGTAAGCTGGCCCTTGGAGGTCAAAGGGACGGTCACAAGTTGTGGCATGGCATTCCTCCTTCCAGGATTCCTTACTTAAAGGATACCTTTTCCCCCCTTCTATTGTCAATTAGCATCTCCAAGACATAATCATTAACAGCCTTGGGTAATATTCGTATATTTGTGAGAAAAGACCAGGAGGTGGAACATGAGAGGATCTCTGAGTGCAATCGTGTGTGGGATATGTGTTGTTTTCATTATAGCGGGATGCAAAGGTAACACAGGCCCGGCTGGGCCCAGCGGTGTGGTGATCTACAGCCTTACTGCAAATCCACCCGTTGTGCGTCCAGGTGAGAGCACAGAACTTAATGTATCGGCCGGGAACGGGGCTGGAAGCGCCCTTACCTATGCATGGGAGGCAAACGAAGGAAGCCTCAGCGCCTCTGACACCAACCCCGTTACCTGGACAGCCCCTGCATCATTGGGCAGTTACCTCGTGAGCGTGCAGGTGAGCAACGGCAAGGGCTCCACTGTGACTGGTTATGCGAGCATCCATGTGTCTGTGAGCCCTTCTGGGGCCATTGTGACGAGCGTGAACCCGGTGGAGGCTAAGGTCGGGGAAGAGATCCGTATTACCGTGGCCGGATTTGGCGCCACGCGGGGGACAAGCAGTGTGAAGGTAGGAGGGGTGTTGACGACCACGGTTATCTCCTGGAGTGACACGGTGATCCGGGTGGCGGTGCCTGTTGGGGCGGTAACCGGTGTGGTGACGGTTGTGGTCGGGGGAGTGGAGAGCAGCCCTGGGTATCTTGTGGTTCTCTGGACCGAGGAGAACCCGGTGAATGTGGCAATCAGCGCTGCCGCCAACAATCAGTATTTCCCCCAGCTTATCTCTGATGGTTCAGGCGGCGCCATCATCACATGGCAGGATTATCGCAGCGGGTCAAATTTAGACATCTATGCACAGGGCGTAAGCGCCAGCGGGAGGCAGTAGACAGATCATTTTAGGGCTTGTAGACAATCGCCAATAAGATAGGAGGAAGCCCTTGTTATTTCTATAGGGCTTCCCCTTTCGGGGATGTTTTCCTCAAAAAATTAGTATATTCTTTTATCTAATGTGACCATTTCACTCAATGGAAAGACAGCGCTGGTTACGGGCGGGGCGAGCAAGATAGGGACAGCCATTGTCAAAGCCCTTGCCGGGGCCGGGGCCCGGATCGCCATGACCTACAGGACACACAAGGATGATGCCAGCATCCTTGCCAGCTCAGTCAACGGACTCCTTATCAAGGCAAACACAACCAAAAAATCGGACTGCTTGAGGGCGGTGAAAATAACAATAAAGAAGCTCGGCCCCATTGATATCCTCGTGAACAACGCTGGTATCTGGATGGGCGCTCCCTTTGACGAGATCAAAGAGAAGGACATGGACGCACTCATCGAGACAAACCTCAAAGGGACCTTGCACATGTGCAGGGCCGTGATCCCGCATATGAAGAAAAGGAAACAGGGAAATATCATAAACCTCGCCACCTCTGGCCGGAACATCGTTGCAAAGGGGAATGTGAGCTACGGAACGAGCAAGTCAGGGGTCATCGGGTTCACAAAAGCCCTGGCAAAGGAGCTGGGGGCTTTCGGGATCAGGGTGAACGCTGTGTCTCCAGGATGGATTCCCTCTGAGGCAATGTATAATAAGATGATGTCAAAAAGGGGGAAAGGGACGCCTGAGATCGCCATCCCGTTCGGGAAACCGGAATATGTCGCAGGTGCTGTGCTCTTCTTTGCCTCTGATCTTTCAAGGTATGTGACCGGTGAGATATTAAATGTGCATGGCTCAGGAAACTAATAATCCTCACCTCCCCTTGCATCCTTCGCGGCAAGGGGCCCCTGGCCTCTCCCTTTCAGGGAGAGGAAAAATGTTTTCATACCCTCACCTGCGCCAAAGGCGCATCCGCCTCAGGAGGACTACACCTCTCCTTTTCAAGGAGAGGAACGATTGATAATAAATGAAAGTGGAAGCTTTTAAGCCAAGGAAGCTGGGGAGGAGCGGAGAGACTGTTTTTCCCGTGGCAGTGGGCGGCGGGTATGCTGCACCGGGAAAAGTCTATGACATGGCCTGTGAGAGGGGCGTCAACTTCTTCTTCTACGGCCCGATCTTTCCCACATACCTCCCAATGTCCCGCTGGCTTTCTTCACGGACGCCGAGCCAGAGGGGAAAAATCCTCATTGCAACAGTGAGTTATTTCTGGAAGATTCCCGGCAGCCTTGAGAGATCGCTCGCCAGGCACCTTCGCTGGCTCAAAACCGAATACCTCGACTTCTTCTTCCTCGGTTGGATACGGAACAAGGACGAGGCATCTATGGAGGCCCTTTTAAAGATGAAGGACAAGGGCCTTATCAGGCACATTGCTATATCTGCCCACAACAGGAAGCTTGCTGCATGCCTTGCAAAAGAATGGCCTTTGGATGCCATTATGATCCGCTACAACATCGCACACAGGGGCGCGGACAAGGAGGTCTTCCCCTTCCTCCCAGAAAAGAACAGGCCAGGCGTCATTGGATTCAAGGCCCTCAAGAACGGGAGGCTCATCAGGCAGGCGGCGTGCATGCCAGGCGCCCCTGTCCTGACATCCACGGACCTCTACAGGTTCGTCCTGAGCACCCCGTACATTGACATGTGCCTTGCCGGTCCCAAGACCATCCCCCAGCTCGAGGACCTTCTCAAGGCCGTAGAGCTTGGCCCCCTGGACAGAGAAAGATTCATGGAGCTCTGTTCACTGGGGGACTCCCTGCACCGTAAGAGCTAATTTTACCGTCTCGGCGGCCGCCTGCGTGAAGCCCGTCCCTGCCACTTCCTGAGGAAGCGCACCTGATCCATGCTCATGGGGGTCCGCCCCTTGGCTCTCAGCTCCTCCAGGGCCTGCTCCATGCTCATCCCGGCCATGCCCGGCTCCATCATCAGGGCCGCAAGAATGGTGGCCGTCCTTCCCACCCCTCCCAGGCAGCAGATGAGGCAGGGGTGGCCTCGGGATATCTCGCGCGTCACCACCCTACGGATCCTCTCCATCTGTTTCACTGTGGGAGGAAACCCATCCACGATGGGCTCACTATGAAATGACAGGTCCCTGGAAAACTCGGGAGGGATGGCCTTGAGGCCTCCGTCCATGCTGATGATGGCTTTGACCCCTTTCTTTCTGAGCGCCTTGAGGTCAGCAGACAGCAACCTGAACCTTCCCGGCTGGGCTGACCCGGCCAAGAGCTTCCTGACATGACAATGGAATCGTAGGTGATCGAACACGCCCTACGGATAGGTGAGGTGCCTGGTCTCTGCCCTCTCCAGACCCATCTTCACAAGACCAGGGATGTCCAACTTCGCCTCGGCCTTCTCGACGTCCTCAGAAGAGGCCCGAGTCGCCGGATGTTCAGGGACAAAGAGCTGGCAGCAGTCCTGGTCCGGGATGATCGATGTCTCATAGGTCCCTATGGCCCTGGCCTGCTCGGAGATCTCGTTCTTATCCATCCCCAGGAGCGGACGGAAAATGGGCATAGGCGATACCTTCACGATGCTCAAGGACAGCATCATGGCGTTTGTGAAAGAGGATGCGATACTGGCCAAACGGGTGTGCGAAAGGGACGCTGTCGTCGATGATTTAAGAAACCAGATCCTCCGCGAGCTCATCACCTACATATCTTCGGACCCGGCGACCATCGAGCGCTCCATACAATTGCTCAGGATCTCCCAGAACCTGGAGCGCATCGCGGACCTCTCTACGAACATCTGCGAGGATGTGATCTATATGGTGGAGGGCAGGGTCATCCAGCACCATAAAGAGGAAAAGTAGAAGCCCCCTGTAACCTCCTAAGGGAATTTTTTTATCATTGGCAAGCGTGCTTGAAGGAAGATAGGAAGTCTTCTTCTCCCACTGTTAGAGGCCGAAAATTATACCAGTCAACCATTGACAAAATCGTCGGTGCCTTTCGGATAGATGCTACAGTCTGGGCAAAAAACATCACTGCTCTGGTCTTTATACGCTGTTCCCCTTCTTTATCCATAGTCAATCGTCGAACGATTTTCGGTCCATCGACCCCTTTAACGATCCTATCCAGAAGAGACCTAAGCATCTCCATCGGATTTTGTGGATCAGGAAAATTTAAGTAACTTCCCGGGTGGCCCGGCATGGGACCAAAGAAACGATCATGGTTAATGAGATTCGTGGCGTTGATCGCAACGATACCAAATTCTACTTCTGAATCCTCTATTTGTTTCCCACCCTCCACTATCCGCTCAATCTGATTGTCCTGGTCATAAGTATAGAGAATCTTACATTCGATTCCCCAAACTATCTTACTGAAAAGGCATCGAATATCAGGATTTGTAGTGAAGGCCATATCGGAAGCGAAGTGTGCACATTTCACCCCAACAATAGTTTCCCATGTTGAATTCCGCTCTTCTGATTGGGGCGCATCGCGTGTAAGGCAGATGTCGGGACCGCGAAAGATATGCCAGCGGCCGGCCAATGCTTTTTCGGTTTCTGGAAGTGTTCGTTTAATAGCTTCGATTAAATATACAGTGCCCAGGGCCTCCCGAAGCACAAGAGGGAAGGAATAATCATCAGCGACTTGTGGAATCTCTCCACGGTACACTCGGGAAATGTCCTCAACAGCCTGGAGAGAACGGTCGAACGGAGATGAACTGCGTGGAGCTGCATTGTTCCTGGCCAAAAGTTCGCGAAACCATTGCGCATCTAAATCAAGGTGACAAATGCTCGTGATTGTTATGTTATGAAATGGTTCAATGATGTTCGCCATAGTTGAAGCGTCTTCCATTTCGATTTATTCATCCCCGTTCCAGCTCAGTCCGCGCATAGCTCCTACGAATGTGTGTGTAACCGATGGCGCATCTCTTCTGTGGATATCCCGCCCTTCAATTTCTGATGTGCCCGGGAGCGCTCGATCAAGGCAAGAAACCGGGGATTGTTGCTGAGGGAGACGGTCTCCATATCCGCATTTTTGATACCAACCAAAACGGCAACAGGCTTGCCTGCGGAAGTCACCACAACCGGTTCTTTCTTCACTTCTTTTGTGTAATCTGCAAGCGATTTCGCTTTTGCTACTTCAACTGTTTTCATAGTTTTATCACCTCTTTTCCAATTCTAACATTATTTCGTTCCTTTATGCCAACGGCAAGAATATAAACAGCATGCCTCTCCTCGTCCACATCGTAATACACACGAAGATTTCCGATTCGCAACTCCCACGGGGCAACAGGATTGGGCCGCATGGGTTTCCGGTTCCTCGTTTCCTCTGTCGGCTGATCCGGCAGTTGTTTTTTTACCGTATCCAATACAATCACCTGTTGATGTTTTGTGAGAGCGCGCAGATGATCTTCCGTATCAGGAGAATACTCGATGCGATATTTCATAAAACTCCATTTGCCTGAATCGAATACCCAATCGCCTTATACCCTTTTCGCCTTCTTCCATACATGCGCATGAGTACGGGAACCCGGATATCTACATAATCGTATATCTGGACGACTTTTTTGTTGTCGTGGATGCGGTGGAGCCGCCCGGCATACTGCTGAAGTGTGCCGCGCCAGGAAATAGGCATGGCAAGGAATAGGGTATCAAGTCGAGCATCATCAAAGCCCTCGCCGATGTATTTCCCTGTGGCGATAAACACTCTTTCTTCACCGTCAGGGATGGACGCTATCTGTTCAGATAGGGCTGTGCGCGTCTTTTTATCCATTCCTCCCCTCAGCACGATGATGTTTTTGACAAGGCCCTTAAGGCGCCCGGCGAATGCCTCACAATGCTCTGTGCGCTCTGTCAGGAGAAGAGGCGTGCGCCCCTCGCCGAGGGCCCTCACAATATCTTCGAATATTATGTCGTTTCTTTGCCCGTCTTTCATCAGGGCCGCATAGATAGACTGTATGCCGCCTTCGGCACCATCGGGCATCATGAAGTCCGTATGCCGAGGAATGACCACATGCTCGAAGGGGTGTTCCCTGGCCTGCCTCCGTGCATCTCCTCGGAAGCGTATGGGGCCGCATTGCATGATGATGATCGGATGATGGCCGTCCTTCCGGACAGGAGTAGCTGTCAGCCCGGTGATATACCGGGCTTTGGCCTGCCTCAGCACTTGTTCGAAGCTGAACGCGGAGATATGGTGGCACTCATCAACAATGACATAGCCATACTCGGCCACAATGTCCTTGACTACCCCTTTACGTATGAGGCTCTGGATCATCCCCACATCTATTCTGCCGGTCCTTTCATCTTTCCCGCCACCGATGCGTCCAATAGTTCCCCCTACGGTTCCTATGTCCAGAAATGTGGTGAGCCGTTCATACCACTGGTCCATGAGGAGCCTCCTGTGGACCAGGACAAGCGTAGTCACCCTTCGCTCTGCTATAAGATATATGGCGACTGCGGTCTTGCTGAATGCACTGGGAGCGCTCAGGACTCCGATATCGTGCTGAAGCAATGCGTCGGCGGCCTCTTTCTGTACTGGACGGAGTTCTCCCCGGAATTCCACGTGTATCGGCGCTCCTGAAAATCGCTCATCCCTGATCTCGGCCCTGATGCCGTGGGTCTGAAGAAGCGCCAATGCCTCATCCAGGCACCCCCGAGGAAGCCCGATGTGTCTGCCGAAGTCCTCAGCACAAGAAATAATCCGGGGCTTCCCAAAGGTGGAAAGGCGCATGGCCTGTGCCCTGTAAAATTCAGGGTTCTGGAAGGCTGCGAGACGGATAAGCCTGTTCACCATGGTGGACGGGAGGTCTTCTTTCTGGATATAGACCAAATTGCTCAGAACAATGCTGACTTTTTCCGGAAACGGCCCGATAATAATTTTTTCTACTCTTCTACCAGAGGGTGGAAGTGCCCAGGGATCTTCTTGTCTTTCTTCTGTCATGCTCATCCGCACACCGATAATCTTCCCTTTGATATGGGCCTCAGACACAATGGCCTCAACCTCTTCCTTTGACATCTTTCCGATATGGGAAAGAAACGCCCACTGGTCGGGGTAAGGGATGAAGTCCCTGTCGAGAAATAGGGTATTACCCTTTTCTCGTGGGACATGTTGAAGCGGGAGTGCAATGAGGCTGCCGAGACCGCCTTTCGGCATGGTATCCTGGCTTGGAAAGAACCTATCGTAGGAATCCAGGCCCATATGGTGTCTTTCCATTGTGGAGGTAAGAATGGCTGAGCCAAGCTTCCGGGCCAGGGCCGCCGGCAGGGAAGTATTGAAGAATATCCACACATGCCCGCCGTTGCCCGAGCGGGAGCGTTCAAGCGCAGCCGGGACGCCCATCCCTTCGCAGGTCTTCAGAAATGCACCGGAGTCCTCTTTCCAGGTAACCTTGTCGAAATCCACCGCGAGAAACCAGCAGGTCTCGTCGCTGAGAAGTGGATAGACCCCTATCGTCTGCCTCCCCATCAGATGGTTGTGGATGACCTCATCGGTAACGGGAAGGAGCCTGCGGTTTTCACAGTCATGGCACTTGAGACGGGGTTTTTCGCACACGGGCCGAACCCATTCATTTGCACAGGCAGGGGAGTAGCCGGTTTTGCCGCTCTTTGCCTCCCATCGAACGGCATAGACATCCTCCCGGCCCCGGAATAGGCCACGAAATAGGGATACCTTTTCTTCCGGAGATATGCCGCTGGTTGGTGCGAAACTTTTGGCGGGCTTTTCCTCAGGAATGCCGAGAAGGGCCCGAAGCCTTGTGTTCTCCTCCCTCAAACGGGCGCACTCTTCAAGGACCGCCTTCAACTGATGGGCAGGATGGGCTCCTTTCAGCATTTCTAATACTATTATCCAGGTACGAAAAGTGAGTCAAGGCTCTGGGACATTAAAGGGTTTGAGTATTTCAGATTGATAGTCGGTTCGAAAAGGGATAGTATTTCTTCGGACTAAAAAGCGAGATATTTTATGGAGACATCGAGAGACCCGGCATTCTATGCAGACCCTTCCAGGATGGTCGATTGCAGAAAGATTAAAAAAACTCTGGAGGCCCAAGTGAAGGGAACCGATACCTACCGGGTTAAGGTTGCACTGGAAGGGAAAACGAGGGGGAGGGCCTATTGTTCCTGTCCTGCCTTCTCACGCAATGGCGACTGTAAGCATGTCGCTGCGGTGCTGATCGCCTATAAAAGGCACCCGGAGTGGTTTGGGGGCATGGAGGATGTGGAAAAAGCACTGCATTCGCTCCCCAGGGAAAGGCTTCTCAGGATAGTGGGGGTTCTCCTCTCGTCTATTCCACAGGCCCGGGATTTTATCGAGAGCGAATTACGCGATCCCCTTCTTCCGGGGAAAGCCTATAAAGAGAAGATCAGGGGCGCCTTCCGAGGATCCTCGATTTTGGACGGGTCCGCCGACACCCTCTGTCAGCAGCTGGACCCCTTTTTTGAGAGAGCCCGTCAGTTCTACGAAGACAAGGAATGGATGTCATGTCTCCATATCTGCTATGAAGTTGTCCGAGGCTGCCTGGCCCTGGATGAGGAGTGGGGATCTACGGAGATCTTCCCGCCAGGGTTTGTCAGCGAGGTGTGGGAGCTCTATCTCAAAGCCCTCAGGAAGGCAGTCCTGTCAGAAGGCGAGAGGGAGACCATCGTCAAGCACATTGAAACACTGAGTCAATGTGGCGAGTACCTCTTCGATCAGGAAGGCGTCTATCCCGGGGAGGCTGAGGATATTCTGAAGAGAAAGCATGGGGGGAAAAGCAAAAAGTAAGGCCTCGATGGTGCGGGCGCGCCGTCATGTCTCAAGAACCAGTCTGCGCAAGATGATTGAGAAGGCGGTTGTGGACTGCTACACGGAAGATGAACAGCACGCTGGATTCTTGGCCGTCATCCAGGATCGCATTTCCTGCCCTGTCCCTGCCCGTGTGGTAGGTGAAGATGTCATCGTCCTGGGATTTGACCAGGATGAGGGTTGGGGGGATATCGTGGCCAAATGCCGTCGTGGAGGACGTATCTATCCCATCAACGTGACCGCGTTAGAATGGCCGGGCCGGCCTTCGAAGGGGATTGAATGGATCGAAGCATATCGGGCGTGGCTCAAAGGGGCAGTATGAGATTTGTGAGAGAAACTGTTAGAAACCAAGAGATGGATATTCTTGGTGAAAGCAGCAGACTTCGCGAAAAGATATGGAAGTGGACGGCGTATGGTGACGTTTCTGGCAGGTTAGTGTTGACAAAACTATCAACAATAATTATTATTCAAATATGAATCTCGGGCTTTATCTCCGCAACCGCAGGCAAACTTCTGGGATATCCCTTCGCAAATTGGCAAAAACAATCCGTGTTAATCCGGCCTATCTTTCACGGGTTGAAAGAGGAAAGGTGCCACCTTCAGATGAAATTATTCGTTCAATCGCCAACGCTCTGAGTGTGGATACGGAGGAGCTTTTTCTCCTTGCTGGGCGCGTTCCTCCATATTGGCGACAAGTTATTTCTTCCTCACCAGAACGTGCGGTAGAAACTTTCCGCTTGGCCCTTGCAAGCTTTAGCGCTGAACACACGGTTTCTTATGGTCGGCCTGTGGTTTCATTTGAAGGTGTCCGGGCCATCGAGGACCAAGATTTTCCTTATGAATACCTGAGTGATATCGCAGAGCTTGAAAGTTGGCGCAAAGAGATTAACCGTCCTATTTATCACATTCATAAGTGGTGGGCTCAACGGCTTGGTTCTGTATTTCGTGCCATTCTGCTGGGTGCTTTTGCACCGAAAGGATCCAATATTCTCGAGATGTTTTATCAGCCTGCTCGCTTACCAGGTTCGACAATCTTCGATCCCTTTATGGGAAGTGGAACTACGGTCGGGGAGGCACTTAAACTCGGTGCCCGTGCCATCGGGCGTGATATTAATCCTGTTGCCCATTTTCTTGTTCGCAATGCCTTGGCTGTTCATCCACGAGAGAAGGTTATTGACACCTTTAAGGCTATCGAAAAAGACATTGCGCAGAAGATTCAATATTTTTACAGGGCCCGGCTTCCTAAAGGAGGGATAGCAGATGTGCTTTACTACTTTTGGGTAAAAATTGTTTCCTGCCCAAAATGTCAACGGAATATCGATCTATTTACATCTTATGTCTTTGCTCAACATGCCTATCCGGATCGTTACCCTGAGGCCCATGCACTTTGCCCTCATTGTGGAGCAATTAATATTTTTCGTTATGATGCCGAAGCTGCCACCTGCGCATCCTGCCGTAAAGGGTTTAAGCCCAGGATCGGTCCTGCTCATGGCACAAAAGTGCATTGTCCATATTGCAATGAGACTTCTCAGATTGCCAAATTGATCCAGAGACAGGGTAAGCCACCCGATCATCGGCTTTACGCCAAAATGATCCTTCGTTCGGACGGATCAAAAGAGTATCTACCGGCGGATAACTATGACTTTGAGCTTTATCGCGAGGCATCCCGCGTCCTTAAAGGACAGAAGAATGCCTACCCGGTGTCACCTATTGAACCAGGCTACAATACTAATCAGGTGCTTAACTATTGTTATAAGCATTGGCATCAGATGTTCAATGATCGACAATTACTGTGTTTAAGCATGCTTTCGAAAAGGATTCGCTCTATCCAAGACGGACGATTACGAAGTTTGTTCACCTGCCTTTTCTCTGGGATGCTCGAATTCAACAATATGTTCGCATCGTTCAAAGGTGAAGGAACGGGAGCCGTCCGACACATGTTCTCTCACCATATTCTCAAACCCGAACGCATGCCAATAGAGGCAAACATTTGGGGAACCCCGAAGAGTTCCGGCGCCTTCTCCACTCTTTTTGAAAGTCGGATACTTCGGGCTCTTGATTACTGCGAAAATCCCTTTGAGATCCGTTTGCAAAATAACAATGGCAAAAAAATAGGGGAAAAGGTGTTTGGACTATCTTGCTCTCTGGGACATGATGTGGCTGAATCTTTTACAGAATTCCGAGAAGGGAAATATCTCTATCTTTCATGCGGCGATTCATCAAAAACAGATATTGCGCCTGAAAGTATTGATGCAATAATCACTGATCCGCCATTCTTTGACAATGTACACTATTCTCAACTCGCTGATTTCTTTTATGTCTGGCAATCCTATGTTCTGGGAAAGAACGGGAGGTCCGCTGTAATGAGTACACGATCTCCAAACGAAGTTCAGCATAGCGATTCTATCGTCTTCACTGAACGCTTGTGCAAGGTTTGGACTGAATGTCGCCGCGTGTTACGCCCAGATGGGCTCCTTATTTTTACATACCATCACTCAAGAACTGATGGATGGAGAAGTATTCTTGAGGCTGTTGTCAGGGCTGGGTTCGTTATAGTGGCTGCACATCCGATTAAAGCAGAAATGTCTGTGGCTGCACCGAAGCAACAGGCCAAAGAGCCTATTGACATAGATATGATCATTGTCTGCCGCAAGCGAGAGGCATTCACAGGAAACACATCTCATTTTCGATTGCTCGTTAATGACGCTGCCCAGGAAGCTACCATGCAGATGAAAAGGTTTAACACCACTGGCAGACGCCTCAGCCGGAACGATGTGCGGGTTATTCTCATGTCCCAAATAATAAAGCGATTTTCCTCTCAGGACTCCATTGATCATAGTGTTTCCTATCTTGATTCAAACCGTTCATCTGTCGAGAGGTACATTGAACACATTTATCAGCGACAACGGATAAAAGAACAACCTTCTAAAGGACAAAAAAAGCAACTTGTGTTATTGTAATTAACGGCACTTATTGAAAATGCCCCTTCTTTACTGGAACACTTTTTATTCTGGAGGAATTATATCAATGCGGAACCGACCGCGAGGCTGGGTTCCTTCAGTCCGGGTAGGGGTAGGGAAAGGATCAGTAAGCTCGAATGGTTTAAATCCCTTTGAGACATCATTACGAACGCGATAGCAATGAAACTCGCGCTTGCTTCCTCGAGAAATCGTCCTCCTGATGATTCCAACCTTTCGAAGCTGTGGAAATTCCCTCTCCATATTATTTCTGGAATGAACGAAAGTTACATTGCGATCGAGTTCAGAAATGCCAAGGGGATTACCAAAAATGAGCATAGGCCTATTTCTATCCGCTCCATTACTATATGTCCCAAGTCCTACCTTTTTCGTCCGTTCGCCCACGATTGACAGATAGTATTCAAAATCTGCATTTAGAAGATTACCGTCACATAGGGTCAAAGCCGTTAAGCGATAGCGGTTTGAACGACCTTCAACACTCTCTTGACATACGAAGAGGTAAAACCCAGGGATGTCCACAGGGACACCATCCGGGTCATAGACTCTAACGATGCCACATGGTGGGGTGGTGTTGTAGTCCATACCAGAGGCTCTTGCAATTGTTCCTCCTCGAGTTCTTTCAAGTTTCTTGACCTCCATTCCAGTGATAAGTGCAGGATTAGAAGTTAACAATTTTCGTGGTGTCTTACTGCACATATCTGGACGCATGATTCCCAGATCAGGGGTGATCAATGGGCCTGAGGCCCTTTTGCACACTATCCCGCCAGGGAGTCGCTTCGAGAGAAGTGTGTGAACATATTCATCGAACGGGTCATCTTGTGTGTTTCTTTTCTGACGTAAGTGATAGCTTAATGGCTTTGTTTTATCATTGAAAAAAGCATTTCGGAGGATAAGAAATGCCTGGGCAGGCAAATCAGTGAAATGGGAATCGGCGCTCATCGGTTTGATAATTTTTTAAACCCAATTTAGTTCTCAAAGTCCAGATAATTTTTAGTATAGTAATATCATCGCAGGATATACCCTCAATAATACCGCACATAGGGGCGCGGACAAGGAGGTCTTCCCCTTCCTCCCAGAAAAGAACAGGCCAGGCGTCATTGGATTCAAGGCCCTCAAGAACGGGAGGCTCATCAGGCAAGCGGCGTGCATGCCAGGCGCCCCCAGCCTGACATCCACGGACCTCTACAGGTTCGTCCTGAGCAATCCTGGATTTGACATGGTTCTTGCCGGTCCAAAGACCATCGCTCACCTTGAAGGGGTTCTTAAGGCCGTGGAGCTCGGCCCTTTGGATAGTGAGAGATACCGGCAGCTGGGCGTGCTCGGCGACTCCATCCGCAACCAGTAGGTTCAATCCCAGGTTGCGCAAACGACCTCCTTCTTGCCCTGCCCCTCACGGTAGACCAGTTTTGACCAAACTCATGTGTTATGTTACAAATCAACATAAAGAGGAGCCAACTTGGACGGCCCATCAAAGAGATCCCTTTATAATAATTTTCTGATCGTGATCCCGGCCATTCTCCTCTTTTTTGGCTGCAGAGAGTCCATTCCCTCTGTCTGCTCTCCCACTTATGCGGTGGACACCATGGAGGACATACGGCAATCAGAGCTTGCTGTGTTCTTCGACGCCACAGCCGATACGAATCTTGACAGTGCAGAGGCAGACCTTGTGAGGTATTCACAGAAATTATGGGATTCGGAGATCGAAATACAACATGGCCCCCCTGACTATCTAACACCGTATACACTGTGGTTTTCTACCTCTCCATCGGCACGGGACCTGGCCGGCAATGCCATCACGACTGGGTATATCATGAAAAGAATTGACACGGAGGCATCTCATTTATTCCTTGTCTATGCCCCTGACACCACAAACCTTGTCTACGGCCTTTACGCATTTCTCGAGGAGCTGGGAATAAGGTTTTTCCATCCCAGGGATGAATTCGTCCCACATTACGGCAAGATCGTTCTTCCCAGGGAGCTTTCCATTGAGCGGCACCCCGTCTTCGACACCCGAGGGATCCATGTGCATCTCCTCCATCCACTTGAGTATTTCAAGGTCTTCAACGAGCCAGGGGATGACAACCTCAGCGATGCCCATCTCTTTATTGACTGGCTTGTGAAATCAGGCCAGAACTATCTTCAGTGGTCTATTCTCAAAACAGTGGACTTCGAGGGATGGAAGCCCCATGCACAGGCGGTGATAGACTATGCCCATCAGAGGGGCGTTAAGGTTGGTGCGGAAATTCAGCTCTGGGAGGGCTCTTCCCTGCAGAATTCCTATGTCCTTCTCACCCAGGAATCCGGTTGGCAGGCCGAGATGGAGGCTCATCTGGATCAGATCCTGACCATTCAATGGGACCAGATTGAAATTGACCTCGGAGAGTTTTTAGGAACCAATCCTACGATAACAGTGACATGGCTGAACTATGCAACGGATTATATCAAGACAAACTACCCTCAGACTGATGTCTCCGCTGTAAATCATGTGGGGAATTACCCGAACTTATGGCTGGATTACGGCGGCCAGACAGTGTTCTATTACCATCTACCGGGATTTTCAGATCCAAGGCTCATCAACAATGTTCACACGGTGTTTTTTTTCGATCTCTACAGGAACTGGGGAGGGTATGGCCATCCGAACTTCCATCTTCAGAAAGATTTCATCATGCAGCAGCTCCCCTTGAGAAAGGTCAGATACAAGCCGGAATCCGCATACTGGGTCAGTGCAGACATTGATGTTCCTCTCTTTCTCCCGGAATATATCTATTCCAGATGGATTGATATCCACAACCTTCCGGCAGACATCGCAGCGGACAACCTTCCGCGCCTCGACGGCCATATCCTTTACTCATCAGGCCATGAGTGGGGCTATTGGATGACCGATTATCTAACTGCAAAGATGCAGTGGGAGCCAGAAAAAGATTTTGGGTATTTCATAGACCTTTATGCCGGCATGTACGGGCAGTGCGCGAATGTGATGTCGCATTCCTTGATGGCCTTCATTGACCTTCAAACAGAATTCCTTTTTGACAAAAGGCTTGTCCCTTACATTTCGGGAGAGGACATGTATGATAACATCGGATACGAAATGGGAATCGTCACAATCCCCAAACGGGTCCAATTTGAAGAGCTCCTGGCCATGTCAGACGATGAGCTCAATGCCTTTAAGAAAAATGTGGTTGACAATCTGGACTCTATGGCAAGGTCTCTACCGCCCCTGGAACATACTGTGAAGGAGATATGCATACACGCCAATGCAGATCAGAACCCATGGTGTTCGGAGCTTTTTGATGGAATGAGGATTACAGGACTGAGGCTTGCGCATTCCGCACATCTCTATAAAGCCGTGATGGATAGAGTGCGAGGCGGACACGGGTATGACAGCTATAAGGAACAGGCCCTTCACATAAGCGATCTTGCGGGGAGCGTTATAAAAAACAGGGAGTCTCACTATAGATTTGATATCCAGAGAATGGTCGGCTCATATAGTAATCCAACGATTTATCCCTTTGGATACCTAAAACAGGCGCACACCCAGTGTCTGTGGAAGAGGCAGGAGAAACAGGCTGAGATTATCATCAAGACCCTGAGGGCGCCGCTGCTGGTAGAGATCCCAGCCTGTGTGGATTGAACAGGGAACCACGGTGTGCCCTTTGAGGATCTGGTCCGGTAAGGGCTTTCCGGGCTAAAGATTCGACTCGACAGAGAGGCTCTTCACCTTGCACAAGGACTTGAGGACGATCCTGATGGCCTTGAAGATGAACCACAAAGACAAGGATAAGGCCGGACCCCCTTAATGAAGCTCCAAAGAAGAATATTGGGCAATATCTTTGAAGTGTTCGTCCTTCGTGAAGAGAGGAATCTTCTTTAAGATCGAAATAGCAGCGATAGTAACATCCCCGGAGGGGATCGTGATTCCTTGGTTTCTCAGGATTCTATAAAGAGAAGAAGCATAGATATAGATTTCTTTGTCCGTATTGATAAAAGGCAATCTGGACAGTCTTTCTTTCGTTAGACTGTAGCTCTCATCGTCTTTTATCCCTTGAAGTGTCTCCTGAAGAATTATGCCGCAGATTACTGCTTTATTGTTGTCTCGTATCAGTCCCTCAAGTTTTACGGCATAGAGGGAATCAGAATCCTGAAGAAAGTCTATCCAGACAGAGGTATCAATAAGGATCACTTCGTCCCCTTCTTATTTCTTCAAGATCTCCCTTCCATTGTATTTTCCCTTTCAATTCCAGAATTTTCTCAACCTCTTTCTGTTCAACAAGCTTCTTAAGGGCATAGTTCACTATGTCAACCTTTTTGTTTATCCCTGTGAGTTTCTGCGCCTTTTTCAAGACCTTATCTTCAATATCAACTACGGTTCTTGCCATGTCACACCTCCATTTTCATCCTATTACAAATATGATATCATTTCAATGCGATTTTGATATCTTACCGCGGATCTCACAGAATTGGGAGCTTATCACTGACCTCTCCACCAGCTTCTGCAAAGATGTAATCTATTTAAGAAAGCAAGGATGAAGAGCAGGATTTTTAAGAACCTGAAATATGCCCTAAAACTTTGCCCCTACGAACGCATAGAGCTTTGTCCCGATCTCCTCCCCGCCGTAAACGTCCTTGTCGTCGGGGAAGCCGTCGCCATCGGTGTCTCTGTTCCAGATAAGTCCGGGAAATTCGCTGTATTTTTTAAACAGGAGATTTTGTCCATATATACCCACTTCAAAGGTATCCTTGAAGAACCTGTATCCGATCTTTGCAGTGAGGAGCGTATAAGGATCAATGTTCACAATTTTCATAACAGGGAACAGGATGACCTTCGTATTGTTTGGATCAGTCAGCGCCATTTTGTAGCCATCAACACTGGAGACAGCAATTGAACCAAAGAACCCCTGGAGCCCTATCCACTCCAGGCCGCCTGACACCTTATAATTAGGATTTGCTTCGTCCGGATGGACATGAGAAGGAAGGATCACTTCAGCCTTTTCAATGCCCCTCAGGTATGAGAAGTTTGCAAAGAGCCGGACATTTTTCTTAATGGAAACCTTGGCCTCAAACTCTCCACCATAAACATCCGCATCAGATGCAATGTTTCTATGTATATGCTCTTCAGGGATATATTCGATAAACTTTCTACACTCATTATAATACGCAGACACTCCAAGAGAGAGCGCCTCTATGGGCCGTGTAATATATCCGAATTCATAGGTTGTAAGCTCCTCGTTCTCAAGGTCCGGATTACTGAAGCTGATGTTGGCCACATCTTTCAATCCCTGGACATCAAAACCGTATTCAAAAAACACGGGCTTTCGGAAGGCCAGTCCGTATGAAAGCCTTACAAAATTGTTGGTGAAAGGGGACCACACAAGTGTGGCCCGGGGGCTGTTGGCAACCGGGGTCTCCGAGTTCCAATCGAACCGATAGCCGAGGGTCAATGATAAATTCTCTATGGGGGTAAACTCATCCTGAATAAAAGCTCCGACCCTATCCTCCTCCTTTGTTCCCTCCGGAAGCACATTCATTGTAAATACATTTATTCTGCCGCTTGCCCCAACCAGGATCCTATTTATAGTTCCCATTGCAATTGAATACTGGGAATAGAGTTCGTACTGATCGTACTCCCCTGTGATGGTCGGCAGGAGGATCTCGAATGGATAATATGGCGGAAGCCCGGGGCTGATGGCTTTAATGCTTTCTATCGGGATGCCAGTCCAGTATAGCTGGGTTTTGAAATCTCCCTGGTTTATGTTCAGCTTTGCATACCTGAAGTTGCCCCGGGTATCAAGGCCCCCAAGCACCGTGAAAGCGAAGATCCTGCCGGTCGTGATCCCGGTGTCAAGGTTGATGTATTTATCCTTTTCAAAGGTATACTTGATTCTCCCGTTTAATTTTATTCCCTCAACGCTTCTTTCCTCGGGCTTGAACCAGCGGTTCTCCTGATTATATTCAGTGGTCAGGCGGCCGGAGAATTTTCCGGTTTCGCCCCCACCGTTGGCAAAATAATGAACTGAGTTATAACTGCCGCCCCTCACTTTGACATCTGCCCTGCCAAAATCCTCGGGATCCTTTGTCACGATATTGACAATTCCAGAGAAGGCGTTCGCTCCATACAACGAGGATGCAGGGCCCCGTATCACCTCGATCCTTTTTATCTCATGTATGGAGACAGGAAGGGCATGCCACCAGGGCATCCCCACAAACTCAATATTCACCTCCCTCCCATCAATGAGAAGAAGCATAAGATTGCCCCGCCTTGAAAAGCCGCGGGCCCCCACAAAGGTATATGATGGGTTCAGCATGAACACATCTACTCCGGGAATATATCTAAATAATTCCGTAACAGAACTCATCCCGAGTTTCTCTATGTCTTCCTCCGTCATGACTGTAACCGATGCAGGCGCTTCCTCTATCTTCTGCTCGCGCTTCGCAGCTCCATAGACAATATCCTCGGCTGCAAAAAGAGCAAATTCCTCCTCAAGCGCAGCGCCAGTAGGCTTGGCCTCCTCCAGGCCAGCTTCAGTGGTTACCGTCACAACCTGCGGCAGCCTGGGATCCTTGAAAATTACATGCGGAACACCTTTCACATCCATTACAAATATGTAGTATTCAATCGAAGGAGGGATGACATCCTTTGCCGGAATTGATGCAACAAATATATCCTTTTCTACATTGGTCATAAAGACCGTCTTGAACGACCTTTCTCCTTTTGCCCTATAGTTGATAGAAGCGTAGGCGACACTCTTTGGATCCGTTATTGTTGCCTCTATCTTCAAATCCCGACCCGGGGATACTGTATACTGAGGCGAATGAAGGATGGTGAATGTAATGATCTCCTGAGCAAAGGATTGGACCGGCAGGAATAAAAGAAAAACAACAAGGATAATGCGCTCTATCTTCATGTGCTCTCCTTTCGTATTCTCCTTCAAAGTTTATTTGAATATTATAAAGCAGAGTTTGCCTGCTGTCTATTCAAATGGTTTCGTTAGATTAGAGCAATTATCCAGATTAAATCAGAATTCTATGGCAATAAATCCCAGGAGTTTCATTCCCAACTCCTGGCCTCCAAATGACTCAGGCGGGGTCCTGGACCTGGGCGGATTGTAGACGCTTTCGGTATCCCATACAAACCCGGGAAACTCCCTGTGCTTATTATTCAGTAAATTGAACGCTGTGAGGCCTATTTCCGTCTTCCCTTTTAAGAATTTGTAACCAAGTTTTGCATTGAGGAGGATATAATCCTTCATGAAGACCTGCTTTGTGATCTGCTGGGTGACGGCCGTTGCATTGGGGTCAACGATCTCCCTCCAGAAACTGCTTACATAATGAGCCCAGAGGTTAAATGTCAGCCCTTCATGCTTGACCCTGAATCCGGCATTGACCTTATGATGAGGATATGCTTTTTGGGGTGAAACCCTCGTGTCAATGCTGTAATCAATCCCCCCCTTGGGAATGGCGTTAAAATACGCATAATTGGCAAAACCATCCAGGCCCTTAACAATATACGAATCTATATTAAGCTCACCTCCGTATCCATCGGCATCCTTCCCGCTATTGACATACATGAGTTCATGGGCATCAAACTCGATAAATTTCCTGTATTGGCTGTAATAGAGGTCAAGGTTCATCTTGATCCTGTCTGTCAGGCGCGCCGCATATCCAAACTCCGTGCTTCTGTTGACTTCATTTACAAGGTCCGGGTTGGAGAGCCTTAGTAATTGGGAAAGATCCTGCATCCTCATGCCGTACTCAAGAAAGGATGGCTTCCTGAAGGCAATCCCCCAGGATGCCCTGAATGTGTGATCCTTCACAGGGGAATAAATAAGTGAGACCCTGGGGCTCAGGGTCCAAGGATCCTTTTTGATAACGCTGTTCCAATCCCCTCGTGCGCTTCCTGTCAGTATGACATTCTCTATGGGACGGAACTCCATCTGTAAAAATCCTCCGGTAGTAATCTGCTCATTGTGAGGTTTCTCTAAAATAAAAGCGTCCAGGGTATAGTCTCTGAAAGACGCCCCATAGGTGAAAATGAGAATCTCGTGAGGGCTGTAGGTGTGCTGAATGTCAATGTTATAGGTATCAGCCCGTCCTTCGACCGGAAAAACTTTATTAGCTCCTGAAGAAGATCCTTATGAACTCCAGGAATATGATCAAAGCCGATCTCTGTCTGAAAGCCGCTCCAGTAGGCGAGAAGCTTGGCATCCTTATAATCATAGGAGAGCTTTACATGAGGGTTGATGACTGGAATCTGGAAAGGACCAAGGGTGGAAAAGGCCCACACATTTCCATCCACATATCCAAAGTCAACTGCCCCTTTCATACCCGAACCCTCATACTGGATCAGGGCATTGGCCCTGACCGTATCAAGAACCCTAAGCTGCGGATCAAACCAGCTATTAACCTGGGTCTTGTTGGCCGAGATGCGATACCCGAACCCACCTACCTCTCCTCCACCCCTGGGCGTGACATAGAGGGTGGGTATATCTCTTTCCAATGGTACGCTTCTGGTAGCAATGGCATACAGTCCTTTGGCCTCCTTCGGGGATTTTGTCACAATGCTTGTGACCCCTGAATATGCATTTGCGCCGTATAGAGCAGACCCTGGGCCCCTGATTACCTCAATCCTCTTCACATCTGCGGGTGTGATTGGAAAAAGGGTCCAGAATGCCTGGCCAAAGAACTCGTCATTCAAGACCATCCCATCCATCAGGACGAGCATGTATCTATTCGCCTCTGTGAGAAAACCCCTGGCACCCACGAGGGTATAGGACGGGTCCAAGGTCATGACATCAACACCGGGAACCTTCCGCATGACATCATAGAGCTCTATCGCCCCGGAATCTTTTATTTCATCATCTGAAATCACCGAGATCGCGGCTGGAGCCTCAGTGATCTTCTGCTCCCTCTTGGCAGCAGCATACACAACATTCTCAGCGGCAAACAGGCCGAACTCCTCCTCCAGCGCAGCCTCAGTCTTAGCTCCTTCAAAAACACCAGTTTCCTCGGCGATCGCCACAGTCTGAGGAAGCTTGGGATCCTTGAAAATGACATGAGGCACCCCCTTTATATCCATGACAAAGATGTAATATTCGATGCCTGGTGGAAGGACATCCATCGCAGGGATTATTGCCTCAAATATATCTTTCTGTATATTTGTCATAAAGACCGTCTTGAACGATCCCTCTCCTTTTGCCCTATAATTTACAGATGCATAGGCGACATTCCTTGGGTCTGTAATCGTTGCCTCAACCTTTATATCCTGGAAGGGAGATGCCACATGAATGGGAGAATGGTGGATGTTGAATGTGATAATTTCGGTTTTATCCTGGGCAAAGGATTGGATCGGTAATAATAAAACAACGATTGCAAGGATAATTCGCTTTTTCTTCATATGGCCTCCCTAATATGTAAATTACTGCTTACATATAATAGAGTAGTTTCTCGCTATTGTCTATGTAATATTAACTTTCTCCTTTTGAGCCTGCGCCTGCTCCAGCGGGAGATAAAGGCCCGCTGCTCCATGCTCTCCGGAATTCTTCCGACACGGCCCAGCTCTTCCAGTGCCTCCTCCATCCCCTTCTTGCAAAGCTCCATCATCAGAACAGCAAGGACGGTGGCTGTCCTCCCTATCCCGCCGAGGCAGCATACAAGCACGGCGTTCTTCTTTCTGGTCTCTGCCTTCACAATCTTGATTATCCTCTTCATCTGTTCCTCTGTGGGAGGAAAGCCATCAGGTACGGGCTCGCTGTAGAACGACAAGTCCTCGGAAAACTCAGGTGGAATGGCCTTCAGATCCCCATCAAGGCTCACAATTGCCTCGATCCCCTTCTTCCTGATCTCCTCAAGGTCATATTTAAAGGTATGAAACCGGCCCGGCTGGGCAGAGCCGGCAAGGAGGCCCTTCACATGCCATGCAAATCTAAGGTGGTTGTCAAACATCTCTCAGGGAAACCCGAAATGTTGCATCACAGCCCTCTCCAGTCCCATCTTCAATAGGCCGGGCACATCCAGCTTCTCCTCCGCCCTCTCGACATCCTCAATGGAGGCACGGGTTGCGGGATGCCTTGGAACAAATAGCTGGCAGCAGTCCTGATCAGGGACAATTGATGTCTCGTATGTCCCAATCTCCCTGGCCTCCCTGGAAATCTCGTCCTTGTCCATCCCCACAAGGGGTCGAAGGATAGGCATGGACGATACCTTCTCAATGCAGGTCATGCTCTCCAGTGTCTGTGAAGCCACCTGACCCAGGCTCTCGCCGGTCACAAGGGCCTTCGCACCCTCATTGCATGCAATCTCTTCTGCTATCCTCATCATCAACCTTCTGTAGATAATTACCCTGAAACCTGCAGGCACAGCAAGGACAACCTCTCGCTGGATCTCTCCGAAAGGGACGAGATAAAGGCGGGAGGAATATTGATGCCGCGTTAAAAGCCCTACAAGCTCTACTGCTTTTTCCTGCGAGGTCTTGTCCAGAAAAGGATGGCTGTGAAAATGGACAAAGATCACCCGGCACCCCCTCTTCATCATCCTGTAGGCTGCAACAGGAGAGTCAATCCCTCCGGAGATGAGGCTCAGAACTTTACCGCTCACACCCACAGGAAGGCCCCCTGGCCCAGGGAGCTTCTTAAAATAGTAATAGGTCGCGCGTGGAATGACCTCTATTGTCACCGTGAGATCAGGAGATTCCAGATCCACCCTGGCTCCAGTAAGGTCTTTGACATAGGCACCGACCTCCTTGTTGATTTCCTGGGAAGTGACAGGAAAGCTTTTGTCCGCTCTCCGAGCGTCCACCTTGAAGCTGTTGAATGACATATTAACGATCTCTTTCCCAATGGCTTCCTTTAGGCTTTTCAGATCACGATCTGTCCGGCCTCCAACAGAGAAGTTGGCGATCCCGAACACTTTACTGACCCTTTCAATGACCTCATCTTGAGAACATCCATCCCCAAGCTCAATTTCAATCCTTCCGGTAAGGCTCTTTGGGGTAGCCGCCACAAGCCCCTTAGTGGCCCTGGATAGGTTCCGGACGAGCTGGCGGACGAACATGGGACGGTTCCTTCCCTTGAGTGCGATCTCGTGGTAACGGACAAGCAGGTGTCTCAACGGGTGAACCTCAGGGTCAAAGTGAGCCTCTGGCTCTGTGTGGTGTTTAGGACAAGCCTTAGCAGATTCCTGCTTTCCTCCTCAACCTGAGCCGATGAGGGGGGATCGGATTCGATAGCCTTTAGCGTGTAGCTGTCCGGAACATAAAAGGCCAGGCGGTGTTCAAAGGGAAATTCCTTCCCCTTCCACAAGGTCCCTGTATTGGCTGTTAGAGATATTGTGAGCTCAAGGGATTCCTCATCCCATTCAAGGGACTCAATATCCTCCCCGCCCATGGTAAAGTGACGGTTTGTTCCCAGAAGCTGGGGCCTCCCTGTCTTCTCCCTGAGCGCAATGAGACTTACTGTTCTTGGCTCAAGAAAGAGGGCGAGCCTTCCCCTTCTGGCTCCCAGGAATTTCCCTGTCCAGAACTCATATGCGAGGTAATCTTTTCCTGGATCAAGGCCGAGTGAAGACATCTCAACGCTGATGCTTCTGGCCTCCTCCGGCATGATCTCATAGGGGTTCCTTGTTAGATCCATATTCACACCCCAGTTGAAAAGTCCCACTATGTCCCATGACTCAAACGGCCTCTTTACCTTCAGGTCCCAGACCTCTGGAAGCTCCCTCAAGAAAAGGTCAACTGGCCTGCCGGACTTGCCATAAACAGGCAGGAGCCTGCGATAGACATCAACCCCGAAACTTGTCATCTCAGAGACACGCTCCCCGAGCTTGACCACCCCGCCGCTCATTGCAACCAGAGAGGCAAAGCTCAGGGCCTCGCTCTGCGTCAATGGAGGCCGGAAAAAGATCATATCCGGATGGTTGATCCACACCCGGCCGTGAAGGTAATACCTCCTTGCCACGCTCCTGACCGTGGGCTTTATCCCCTGGCTGAAGCACGCATTTCCAGCAGGATAGCAGAGGATGTTCTCCGTGCCTTTGGACCAGGCATACTTCGGATCCTCTGCCTCCCACCAGGGCATATTGTCGAGCGAAATACGCATTCCATCCACGATGTCGTAGTTCAGGCCTGTAACGGCAACCTGGAGGAAGAAGGTGTTGTCACCCATTGCCTTCCTCGCTGCCTTCTGCCCCTGGCGGTAGGCCTCGGCAAAGGTCAGATTCATATCTTTCTGCTTGCTCCCCAAAGGATTCATATACTGGGAGAGAAGGGCACAGTATCCAAAGTCAAGCTTGATCCACTTGTATCCCCACTCCTGCGACACAATGGAGAAGATCTGGCCAGCCCATTCAAGCGCTTCGGGGTCCGATGGATCGAGAGCCCTGCTGCAGGGCACACCGAGGGCGTCTGTTAGAATAGACCATTCGTCCTTGACCTGATAGTCCGTTGTGGGGGTGATGAAAGATGTCTCCACATCAAAGGGCGCAATCCAGAGCCCGGGCAGGAATCCCCGTGACGAGATCTGTTCTGCCAGCCATTTCATCCCATGGCGAAAGCGCGTTGTATTAGTGGCCCAATCGCCCACCGAGACCTGCCAGCCGTCGTCAACCTGGAAGTATTCCTGGCCGAACGGCTTGAAGTTCACAGCCATGAAATCAAGGTTTACCAACATGAGGTCTTCGTCAATATCATGGCCGTAGCCTCCGCTGCCACCGCCTCCCCAGGAGTTCCATCCTGATGGAACACGACCCTTCCAAGGGGATTTTCCGAGGAACCTTGCAATATTCTTTGCGTAATTCTCAAGGCCATTCAGGGGATCAAGAACTGTAAAGTCAATATAGAATGTCTCTGAGGTAAGGGTCCCACCCTGGGGAATGGTTTTACCAGGGGCAAGGCTCACGGAAGTGGAAAAGGACCATCCCTCCCTGCCGTCAGGCGATTTCCCAGATAGGGGTTTGACGAAGATGATGGGCATGCCCCGCTCAAAGTTTAGAAAGCCGGAGATCAGGTTTTTATGGGAGTCCAGGTCATATATGGCCTGGTTCCATACGGCGCTGGAGCTTTTATTCCCCGGGATTATATTGATGTAGATCTCGGGAAACACGGATGAGCCGTTATCAAGGATCCGATGCGTGGAGAGCCTTTGGCCAATGTAGAGCCCGCCATTCGCAGATGTGGCAATAGGATACATCGTCATCAAGGTGATGGAGGACCCTGAAATGTTGGAGATCGCCTGGGATACAGTAAAAAAACCCTTGCCATCATAGGCTTTGAATATCAGGGAAGGAACCAGGGCGGCAGGGCTGCTTGAGGGCTTAAAAACCACGCTTTTACCCCTGCCGAGATTGTCCTCTACATCAGAGGAAGTATACGACCAGGCATCCTTCTCAATGCCCGTCGGAACGAAAAAATACTCCTGAGGCTCGGCAAGGGAATGGGCATCCCTGACGACTGCATCGCCTCCCCTCTTGAAAGCGCTCCATAATCCCGATGAAAGCCCATACTCAATCCTGACAAGGTTGTTCTCGATCACAACGGTGTCTCCAATGCGAGATACGCTGACATTCTCCGACAATGGCCGTTTCTCACATCCGCAAACAAGAATTGCGCAAATAAATACGATGATCTTTCTCATTCCAAATCCTACGATACCACCAACATAAAAACAGTAGCAAGGAATATTAATAAATCTTTTCCTTGCTTTGGCAGAAGCTGTCGTGTAATATTTTAATATCATGATCATCGTTTTAAAGGCAGGCGCAAAAGAGCCGCAGATCCATGAGGTTGCACATCAGGTCAAAGCCATGGGATACATTCCAAAAGTCCTGCGGGGCGTGGAAAGGACGGTCATTGCCTGCATCGGAGACGAAAGGGGAAAGGCCCAGCTTCAGTCCCTTGAGGCCCTTCGCATTGTAGAGAAGGTCGTCCCAATTCTTGAGCCCTACAAGCTTACCAGCAAAAGGGTTAGGGATAAGGCAGTCATTACTGTAGGCAAAACGGTTCGCGTCGGAGGAAAAAAGATTACCGTCATAGCCGGCCCCTGCTCCGTGGAAGGAGAGGAGCAGATTATTCAGACCGCTATGATTGTCAAGAAAGCAGGCGCCCATCTCCTCAGGGGTGGCGCATTCAAGCCCAGGACATCCCCCTACAGCTTCCAGGGCATGGCCGAGGACGGGCTGAGGCTCCTTGCACTGGCAAGGGAAAAGACCGGTCTTCCCGTGGTAACGGAAGTCATGGATACGCATCATGTTGACCTCGTGGCTGAATACGCCGACCTCCTCCAGGTAGGCGCAAGAAACATTCAGAACTTCGCCCTACTTAAGAAGCTTGGAAAGGTCAAAAAACCCATTCTCCTCAAGAGGGGAATGATGACAACCATAGAGGAGCTGCTGATGTCTGTGGAATATATACTCTCTGAAGGGAACCCCAATGTCATTCTGTGCGAAAGGGGTATCAGGACATTCGAGACAGCCACAAGAAACACACTGGATCTAACCGCGATCCCAGTCCTCAAGGAGAAGACCTACCTGCCAATCATTGTGGACCCAAGCCACGGCACAGGAATTTGGTCGCTGGTATCGCCCATGTCGTGCGCTGCCGTCGCTGCAGGGGCTGATGGGCTGATGATAGAAGTCCATCCGAATCCCGAGAAGGCACTGAGCGACGGAGCCCAGTCGCTTAAGCCGGATAAATTCTCAAAGTTGATGAAGAGTCTGAAGGTCTTTGCCCGCGCTGCGCACCGGACCATATGAAAGGAGAGGAAAAAAATGGCGAGGCTGAAAGGATTTATCTTTTTCAAGGTTGTTGCATGGTACTCGACACTCATAATGTTAGCGTTCTCCATCACCCCGAGGACGGCCGCAGCAAGCTTTATATCTTCGCCAGAGGTCATCACCCGTGAAAGAGCCGTTGATCTTGAAAAGCTCCGCTCAGCCCTCGAGTCCAAGAAGGTTGCCCAGAGGCTCATCGAGCTCGGCCTCTCACCTGATGAGGCCATGGAACGGTTGAGCAAACTTCCTGACCAGGAGCTCCATCGTCTGGCGAAAAATATTGACAGGCTTCAAAAAGGAGGAGATGCCCTGGGATTCATTGTCACTCTCCTGATCATCGCCCTCCTGGTCATCCTCATCCTTGAACTCACAGATCACCATATTATTTTGAAGCACAAGGGGAAACATTGATCTTTTAGAAAAAGGTTTATACAGCGCTGTCTTATTAATAATTGCCGGATGCACGGCGTCTTTTGAACAAGTCAGGGAGGGCCTCCTCAATCATCCTGAAAGGGGGCACCTCATCGTCAGTGTTCCTTTCTTCCCTCAGAGGTCCCTCTCATGCGGCCCCGCCGCTCTCGCCTCGGTTCTGAATTTCTATGGTATCAATACCTCGCAGGAAGAGATCGCCGGAGAACTCGGCACCTCAAGGCTCGAAGGGACCTTAAATATCGATCTATATCTCTATGCGAGGAAAAGGGGCATGAGGGCAGAAATACTCGAAGGAGGGCTCGAGTCTATCAGAAAGGAGATAAGAAAGGGACGCCCGATTATTGCATTCCTCAACCTTGGGTTCAGCGCCTATCCCATCGGGCACTACATTGTGGTCTTTGGATACGACGATGTGCGTAAGATCATTATTACCCACTGGGGAAATCATCCCAATAAATATATTTCCTACTCGAGGTTCCTCAAGGCATGGGAAAAAACCGGGGAATGGGTCCTTCTCGTCCTGCCTCCTTAGAGGATATTGCCATGAAGAGATTGCCGGCAGTCCTCACAACGCTGTTGGTTATCGGAGGATGTTCCCTATTTCCTCACATCATCATCGCCCGTGATCCACTCAGTGCAGAAGAGCACCTCAAGCTTGGGGCAGCCTACGAGTCAAAGAAGGAATGGGATCTTGCCCTCGAAGAATACCGCAGAGCCTTGAAAAGAGACCCACATTGTCTGGCATATTTCTACATCGGGAATGTGTGGTATGAGAAGGGAGAGCTGTCCAGGGCGAGAGAAAATTACTTCAAGGCTATCAATCTTCACCCCAATAATGGGGACATATACAATAACCTCGCCTGGGTCTACCTTCAGGAAAACAACATTGAAAAAAGCCTTCAGGCCATCCGGAAGGCCCTAACATTAAATCCCGACGACCCGATCTATCGCGATACCCTTATGCGAATTGAACAGAATATCAGCCCTTCCCCATAACCAACCTGCGTATAACAAAAATTAGAATGATGCCAAGGATAACAACGGCTATCTCCTTGGGGGTAATTCCTTCAATATCCAGGAATCGAAGGACGGTCTCCATCCGAGCTCCTTTTTTTCTTTGCCTTGGCCTTTATTGCCTTATCCCTCTCCTCTAAACTCATCTCGGTCCATGACTTCATTCCCTTGACTACCGTAAACGCAGTAGAAGCCTGGACTGCCATCTCAAGGGCTGGCTGGCGGGTAAGGATATACCTGGCGATGACACTTGATCCCTTTAAATCGGTATACATCCTGTGCAGGGCAAGGGTCTTCTCTCCACCATCAATGGGAATAAGGTCCCATGATCCGGTCACATCCTTTGCATCGCCCTTCACCCAGGTCCAGGAAAGCCTTTTTGGTTTCTCCATAACATACTTGATCACATAGCTGACCCTCTTGTAAAAGAGGATATAGTTTATATTCAGATTGAATTTTGCCATGTCGCCCCCGTCGTCTCCCTTAATGACTGTCACCTTCTCTACATCCGGGTATATAATGGGCGCTGCCTCTGCATTATTAATGGTTTCCCATACAGCTTCAGGGGACGCATTGACGAGGGTGACGGCTGAAACAAATTTTCTCCCCTGGGAATCAGGCTCATCAATGGTCAGGAATATACCATTAGACGAAAGTGCCTCAATCCCGCTTCCTTTCAGCTCTTTTTCTGTAAGAACATCAGTGTGCTCAGTAGCAATTGGATGTTCCCCCTCCACCCTCTCCTTGATCTTCTGAATGACGATCAAAGCAGTGGAAAGAACTGTGGCTGGAAGCAGCCAGGGTGACTTCTTTAGAATCTTTTCAAACCCTCCCCACTGTGGTGTTGAATAGAGGGAGTAGAAAGCAGCCGTCTTTTTGCCCCCTTCCATGGGAACAAGCTCCCAGTATCCATAATGTCTTGCTTCTCCTTCTTTTATCCCTACCCAGTCAAGCCTCAACGGAGGGCGGTAATAGTATTTGAGCGTGTATGTGATGCTCAAAGGAATAACATATGCAAAACGAAATCCCAGTGTGTATGTGACCTCTGTAAATCCATCCCCTGGATCCTTTTGCTCTGCACTATCAAGCTGCGGCATGTATTCTACATATTTCTCGAAATCTGTAATGACAGAATAGACCTCCTCTGGTGGGGCGTTGATCGTCATCCCTGCCGTTATGAGCCATGGGATATCACCCGTACTCATATCCATGAATATAAATCCACCCCTACCAAGCATGAGCTCCAGGGCCCTGAAATTCTTCCCATTTCCCCACAAAGTCCTGTCCTTTGTCACACGGAATAGACTGTCATCAGCTGCCCAGGCAGTATGGGCCGCCAAGAGGACGATCCACAGGATGGCCTTGACCTTAATCACAAGAGGCTAACTTTATATCAAAATTTCCCCTATGGGTCAAGGACACAAAGATCATTAACTGCTATTAAAACTCCTTGCCGGTTGTATACCCAAAAGTAGGGGCAATGCTAAAAATAAAGCCGCTGAAATTTGAATCGCTGACACCCTCAAGGGTTCCAGAGGGAACTTGCGCCCATAAATATCCTGCGCTTGCCTCTATGCCAAACCATTTTTGAATGCAATACTTGACGGTCACAAAGGGCTCGCCGGCAAAAAATGCTCCGGATTCCTTCCCAGGGGGCTCAATCAATACAGAGTTCACATATCTCCTTACGCTTACCCCTCCGGCACCCAGTAGCGCACCAATGGAAAGTTCGAATCTCTCGAAATCATGCTGGTATTCCATTGTTAATCCGCCGAACCCGATTGAGAACCCAGTAGATCTTTCCACCTCCCCTGAAGACCCCTCTTTGATTTTCTCCATTCCTGCACCCATACCGCCTATCCGGAAGTTCCCACCAATAACTCCATAGGCCCGACCGCCCATGAGGAACATCTCATCGGTAAGATGGGGAACCGCATTGAGACCGTCCAGATTAGTTAAAAAGAGCATGGGCATCGGCGCCAACCAGCCTCCATAACCTGCTTTAATGGCATGCTTTTCTTCTCCAATATTTATTGATACCGGCGGTGTTTTGTCTTTCTCCCCGAATTTTTCCATACCCTTTTCGAATTCCTCTTTGGTTTCGGGTTTGACTTCAGACCCTCCCTTTTTAAGCTCCTCCCCTGAATAAACAGGCGAGATCCATAGGGCGAGGCTAATGACCATAACTGCCCATCTGAAAAACATTGCTGATTTCTTCATGTTCACCTCCTCTCTGATCTCAATCCTTTTTCTTTCCTTGACCGGCTTTCAGATAAAGACTCTCAATATCCATCAGTATGGAGTCCCTGAGCTCCTCGGGCTCTTTCCAAAATCTTTCAATCCTTCTTAGAACAGGAATATGCAAAGAAACATCCAGGTAGGTAAACCATTTTCCTCTATACCACATGCAGGTGGTAAAATTTTTGTGGCGGAAAAACCAGTGTGCTCCGTCTCCCAGACTGACATGGACCGACTTGCTCATTTTAGATTCCGGCAGCTCCCTCAGCCTTTCCCAGAAATAATCGGCATCTTCCTGGCTGTTAAATTTAATAACCCTTAAAACTATCTCAGCACCGCCCCTACCATAATATAGTTCCCGGGCATCCTCGACTACCTTGGGAGAAAACCGGACCTCTCCGATCCCCGAAATATTAAAAATATTAAACTTTCTTTCCAATCTCTTTCTCAGGCCATATTGCTCCAGGTTTAACGACGACAGCTCGGCAAGATTGAAACCCTGAGGCGGAATGGGCCTATCCATAATTATGTATTTTGCCATTAATGAGAGAATTTCCTCGCTCAAGTTTTCTGGAGAAACAGCCTCCTGAACACCTCCCAACACCCTGGTTCCCTCTTCAAGGTGTATCTTGCCCCCAAAAGTATTGAGACTTTTCTTAATTACAGCTCCTTTTGCAACCCAAATGTTTCCATTTGTGAGGGTAACGTTATTATCAACGATGGCTGTAGATTTCATCAGGACATCCCCACTAACAACAAATATTGAACCGAGAACATGCCCCTCTATTGTTACATTGCCATGGGCGCATACGATATCTTCAACCTCCTGAGAAGCCCGAATGTGAACATCTCCTCTCCGCATGATACTTTCCTGGGCCTGGGCCATTGAAACAACAAATGCAATTTGCAACAGGACAGAAATTATTATTTTTTTCATTGCAGCTCCTCTTTTAAATCTTCATATCTATACTCTTAAACCTGCCCCTTTGCCTCTCCTTAAAGACATAGCTTTGGTGGTTAAAATAAACGGCAACCCCATCCTCAAAAAGGTATGTTTTGCCCCGGCTGCTGAGCAGTTTGCTATCCCTGGCAATATTTATATACAGGCCGGGACTACTGATGCTGTGCAAAAAAACAAAGGAAAGCAGGACGATTGCTGCTACTGCACTTATATACACCAACCTGCCTGCCCGCCCCACAGGAGTAACAAACAACCTCTGCCACCAGGTTATCTCTTTCTCCATTCTTTCCCGCAGCATCAAAATCAACCCGGGAGAATGGTCAATTAGCTGCTCGCCCTTGCCTATCTCTTGATAGATTCCCAGGCTTTTCTCCAATAGATCAAATTCTCTCCTGCACGAAGGGCATATTTTAAGGTGGTTGGACACCATCTTTTCCTCATCCAATCCCAATTCCCGGTCCAGATACGATATGGCCATTTTCATTGCTTTTTTACATCTCATTTTCCCCTCTCTATTATTAGAAGCCTCCTCCCCAATTAATGTTCACCGTGCTCCTGCATAAAAGGGAGCAAAAGAACCTTTAATTCATTCCTGGCATTGTGGAGCCGTGATCCGACCGTTCCCGAAGGGCAGTTTAGAATCTGAGACATCTCCTTAATGGAGAGTCCCTCGTTATAGCGGAGGAACAGGATAGTACGGTGTAAAGGGGGAAGGGAATTGACGAGGCTTTTTATCTTGTCTTGCTTCTCTTTCTTGTCGAGAATCTCCTCTAAATCAATAGATTTCTCACTATTTGATATTGAAGACGGGCTGTTTTCCTTACCCCTCAATTTTGCTCTCAATTTTTTAAAACTGGCAGCTCGTCTCAACTCTTTTAAACAATCATTGACAGTTATGCGATACAACCATGTCTTGAAGCTCGATTCGCCTTTAAATTTTTTCAGATTAAGATATACCTTCCAGAAAATTTCCTGAGCAAGGTCATCCACATAAGAGGGGTTTCTTGTAATTGAATGGATCAGGCTGCACACGCTCTTTTCGTATCGGAGCACCAGGGATTCAAATGCATCCCGATCACCATCAATGGCAGCTTTTACAAGCTCCGCGTCCTCAATTCTGTCTTGGTTTGCCATGGATCAACTATTAACCTAAATCCTGCGTGAATATAAAGAGAGTATATCAAAAAATGGGCATTTCTCAAGCAAATTCTGCCAAACTATGCTATAAGGGGAGTTGTCCAGAAACGCACCCATTAGGTGAGTTTCTAAACAATGCGATATGGACCCAAAAACCTCTCTGTTTCCTTCGGTGGGAAGGC
>Ga0315308_1000009_pt1 | contig 107109 bp, 111 predicted proteins | sample TDP3_MG_FD_203078 | JGI IMG/M metagenome (GOLD analysis project Ga0315308, IMG submission 203078) | Freshwater sediment microbial communities from Lake Towuti, South Sulawesi, Indonesia - TDP3 | ecosystem: Environmental > Aquatic > Freshwater > Lake > Sediment | place: Indonesia: South...
CAGCGTCAGTTGAAAAAGGCTCTGAACACCCATTGGCTGAAGCGATCGAAAAGGAAGCTGCCTCACATTCTCTCCAATTGGTGAACCCATCTGAATTTGAAGCGATTCCTGGAAAAGGTGTGAAAGCGATGATTCAAGGTAAAGAAATCCTTCTTGGCAACAGAAAGCTCATGTCCGAAATTGGACTGAACCTTTCCAAAATTGAAGAAAAGACGAAAGAACTCGAGGAAGATGGCAAAACGGTCATGTTCATGGTGGTCGATGGAGCACTTGCTGGTGTGATTGGTGCAGCCGATACCCTGAAAGAATACGCTGCAAATGCAGTGGCAGAGTTGAAGAAAATGGCCATTGATGTCATAATGCTTACTGGCGACAATGAGACCACCGCCAAGGCAATTGCAAAAAGACTTGACATAGAAAAAATCTTCGCAGAGGTCTTGCCTCATCAGAAAGAAGCCGTCATAGAACGTCTCCGAAATGAGGGAAAAGTTGTAGCAATGGTTGGGGACGGCATTAATGACGCTCCAGCCTTGGCCAAGGCTGATGTAGGGATCGCTATAGGCAGCGGAACCGACGTTGCTAAGGAAACAGGTGGAATAGTACTTGTCAAAGAGGACTTAAGGGACGTTGTTACTGCTATAAAACTCAGCAGAAGCACTGTTAGAAAAATCAAGCAAAACCTCTTCTGGGCTTTTGCTTACAATGCGGCTCTTATTCCCATCGCAGCCGGAGCGTTAGTTCCATTCTTTGGGGAACAGGTGTACAATGTGCTTCCCTTTCTGGCAGCAGGGGCAATGGCTTTCAGTTCAGTAACCGTAGTGAGTAATTCACTTCTGCTTGAAAGGTTTAAACCCCCTTTTGAAAAATAGGAATCTTGGCGAAAATATGAGCGGTACCAAAAAAGAGAACGAGCATATATCTGCCGAAAAGAAAGCGGAAGACGAGAAAATAGCTGAGAAATCCCGCCTAATCGTCTCGGTGACTGGAATGGACTGTGCCACGTGTGCCTTCGCAATTGAGAAGCAGGTTAAGAAAATGAAAGGGATAGATGATGTCAAGGCTGCAATCATGCTGAACAAGATCTTTATAGACTATAATCCTGACCTCGTCAACTCGGCTACGATTAGAAAAGCAATAGATAAAACGGGCTATAAGAGCTATATGACCGTAGAGGAAAAGCGTCCCAGCAATTAAGTTCTCCTTATGCCTGCGCTTAAGTGAAAGGCTAGTAATCGCAGATGAGAAAAGAGAATGGGCAGTGTCTATTTGCGCATCTATTTACTGGCAAACTTAGACGGGTTTTTGTCGAATGTTGTCTTGCAGTACTGGCTGCAGAAATAGTAAGTCTTGCCTTTGTAATCTGATTTGTACTTTGCAGTTTTCTCGTCCACTGCCATATCACAGATCGGGTCCTTTTCCATACTTCCCTTCACCTCCTTCATTTCAAGTGAATGTCACACTCTCCGATTCTTTATTCATTCAAAACCTCCTTTGATTCTATTATGCCTTAACCTTTTTGTACGCCCGCACAAGAAACATGAGCCAAGATGAAGGTCACACTTGTAACGTCTTCAAAACTTTGGACAGCTGGGATCATGATGGTTGTGGTGATTCGGTGTGATTCGACGGGGCCAATTAGTGCAGTTTTATCCTCCAGGAGCGCCGTGGAATGGAACGTTCTTCCAGAGAAGTTCCCACCAGTCCTCTTCTGTTATGGTTTCTCCTCGAACAAGAATTTCGAGCACCATTTTCAATAGTTCATGATGCCTTTGTTCATCGTCTAAAATCGCGTTTAATAGAAGCTTAACTTTCCCGTTTTCAACGCTGGGCAATACTTTATTAATTTTATTGATGATCTCTGCTTCCATTTGTATGTGTTTTTCCACCAGAGCCTTTTGTCTGTCTAGATGTTCTTGCGTAAGGGCTTGAGAGACACCTGTTAACAATTCAGTGGCTGCCGCGTACATTTCCGCGTGCTTAACAGAATCTAAGGATATGCCCTTCAAAACTCCTTTTACGGGCGGATTTTTCACTTCAATCAAACCAGCGTTCAATGAGTCCACAATTTCGTTCTCAACCTTAATTTGCGCTTTAAGAAAACCTATCAACTCATCTTTTGATTTCAAGGCATCAACCTCCTCGTAGAACGTGTTAGACTGTATGCATAAGTCTTTCGGCAATCTTCTTTCCTAGTTCTCTGCATTTTTCAAGTCCAGCTTGGTCGGGCGTGTATTTGATTAAAAGTGGGGGTTCGTTGACTTGCATTTCGAACTTGTTTTTCATGATTTCGAGAGCTAACTTTGGTGCTTCCCCGCTCCATCCGTAAGACCCGAAGGCTGCTCCTATTTTGCCTTTCAGGTTTATGCCTTTCACTGCGGCTTCTTCGAAGAGCATTTTCATGTCCGCTGTCATGTCATGATGGTAGGTTGGCGTTCCAACTATTACCGCGTCAAAGCTGCCCAGTGTTTCGGGCGTAACATGATAATTCATTTCTACTTCAACTCCATGAACCGTTTTGGCTCCTTCTGCTACCGCTTTAGCCATTTTTTCGGTGTTTCCAGTGCGGCTATAGTAGAGGACAAGAATTTTCGGCATAAATCATCACCTTCTCAACTGCGAGTTGTAAGTGTAATTATTCCTTTTTTGGTTTTCGTTGTTTTGCCTTTATTCTTTTGGCTCTTCAATAGCTCAGCCAATCTTTCTTTTAGATTTTCAATTGATGCCCCTACGATTTTGATTCTTTCTAGGTTTCCTTCTCCAATGCCTCTTTTCATGGCTTCGTTTATGACTGGTATTTTCTCGGGGTCTAAGCCGACAAGTGTATATCCGACTGCTTCAACTGCAACTGCGTCTCTCCCGACTATGAGAACGTTTGTGTTTATTCTGCTTGAACTGGGGGCAACACCAACGTTTATGTAGGTGCCGTCTAAAACGGCTAGGTCTATTCCGCCGACTGCTTCATACAAGTCAAGCAGTGTTTCCTCCAACTTCTTATGGAATCTGACTTTCTTTCTGTCCGGAATCAATCCTAGCAGGTTTTTTAGGATGCTTCCTTTTTCATATGTACGCAGAACATGGGTGCTGACGAAGACGTTTGGTTTGAAGAGTATATGCGATAAGCCTATCTTTTCATCTGCAACCTTGACCTGTTTAGTATTCGTATCTCCTGATAAGTCGAACGGAGCAACACGTTTCGTGAACAGTGTTCTCCATTTTTGAAGTCTTTCTAGGGCTTTTCCCTTGTAGTTCTCGGACTCAGCAATGAAGATTTGAAGCGTTTTGTTGAAGTTGTCGATGATTGCGTCTGCCACCTTAACAGTAGTATGATGGTCTGTTCTGTGGTCAAAAACGCCAACCTTAATGATGACAGACCTTTTGGACGTGTTTAGGTCGTCTATTCCTCCGATAAGCTGGATTGCTCGATTGAATGATTGTTTAACATCTGAACCGAGTTCGATTACAGCAACTTTCACAGCCATGTATAATCACCAAGAGGGTTGAAGCTATCTATCTAATCCACCTTTTAAGGCAATCGATATGGGATGCGAAGGATTAAAAGATTGTTTGACAGCTTTCAAGCTTATGCCTAGTGTCTGCAGAGGCGTCAAATGTGACTAAAGTATTCAAGATGAGATTGGATGCTATACAGCCTAGTCAATTGTACATAAGTTCTGGGAAACTATCTGAAGTGATGAAAGCATTTGATCTAACCAAGCCTGAGTCGCTTGAACCTATACCAGTGAAGAAACTTGGTAATCAAATTATTTTCGTAGATGGGCATACTAGGGCTCTTGCGGCTTTTCTACATGGTTTTTCAGAAGTTATGGTTTACTGGGAGGACGAAGAGCTAGATTGGGACGAATATGAGGTTTGTGTTAAATGGTGTGAGGCTGGAGGCATTCGCACAATAGCCGATCTAAAGAACAGAATTGTTTCACAAGAAGAGTACGAGGTGTTATGGCTTAAACGTTGCGAAAAAATGCAACAGGAATTGGCAACAAAGCGATGCCACAATCTGGAAAGGTATCCTTAAAAAGACAAAAATCAGTCGTTGTCAACAACTAGGTTGCCTATTGTCGTGGGTATTCAGCAGTGTGTCGGAAAGTTCAACCTATATATAAGGGACGGGCCTAGACGCCGAGAGCATCAGAACCAAAGCACCATCCACAATTTTAGGTACATAGTTAGAAGCCGGGGATGGGAGTTGAACCTAAGACCAATGGTGATACCTTCCGCAAACCCCTCTTTTCTTTAAATGCCTGTAATGAAAAAAAGGATAAATCTGTACATGTGCTAGAACTAATGAGCCTGGTTTCTTATGTGGAGCAAAATTGACCAAGTTCTGCTAAAAAATGGAAGAATAATGGAAGTACGTCGTGTTATAGCACCGGATCACTATCATGAAAGTCATATCAAGTCACTCCTTCCACAGTATAGTGCATTATGGATGTGGCATTTGAATCTGGCATTATCTGGAAGGCTAGATGATTTGGAAGCTCGTTTTTATGTCGGAGTATTAGACGGGAAGCTAATCGGTAATGTTTCAACTTGGGAGTGCGGACCAATAAGCGTTGTAGGTCATCTATTTACCGCCAAAAGACATCGCGACAAGGGAGTCTGCACGACCTTACTAGGAATTGTGGTTCAGGATTTCAGCGACCGAAATGGGAAAATTCTAATCGGTGGATTTAAACCGGCCAGTCATCGAATCGCCACAAAACTGGGGTTCAAGAGTTTAACGGAAAAGTCTGAAGTCATGCACCTTGAGTTGAATCAATGTTTTGAGCAAAACTATTTTCATGCTGGCAAACTATGGTGTAGAGACTTGAAGTGGAGAGACTGGCCAGGTGTTAGCTTGCTTTTTGGCGTTAAAAAAGGTTGGTGGATCAGGTCAATGAAGCACAGAATATTTGGACCTTACGATTATGAAGACTACTTTCTAGAGGATATGTGGGGAATGCAACGAGGAGTATGTCAGCCAAAGGTTCTTGTCACGGAAAATGGAAATGTTATCGGATATGCTGCCTTAACTTTAAAGGATAGCAAGAGACGCAGTTTTTGGCTGTTGGATTTCCTCATCCATCCTGCAAAAGCCTCTGATGTAGGCATTTTATTGGATGCTCTAACCTTTCCTCCAGACAAGATTAGGTGTTATGTTGAGAGAGACTGTTGCGAAAAATTTGATGCGCTTCTGGACAGAGGTTTCACTGAGAAAACTCAAAGACCATTCAAGTTCAGAGGAAAAACGCTTGGCATAATTATGATGGAGAGATAGGGGAGATTAGTCTTTTCAAGCACATTAAAAGTGTGAAGAGGTTTAACCAGAGACCTAAGGGTTTATGCCTGGAAGCCGGGGATGGGAGTTGAACCCATATATAGCTGCTCTGCAGGCAACCGCCTGAACCGTTCGGCCACCCCGGCAATCTAAATATCTCTGAAACTGTAATAAATATGTATTTAGCTTAACCCAAGCTTCTTAGTGATCTCTTTGTAAACCTTCAAGGCTGATTCTTCATCGTTAACGTTTTTTATGAGCATCCGTCCGCCGCTGAAGAGGCTGATTTCAAAATTTTTGTAGTCAAAAATTATTGCTAGCCGAGATTTTATTCGAACTTTAAAACGCTTTCTTATTGATTCGTAAACTTCGTTAAGGTTCAATTTTAACGTTTTTTCCGGGTTTACGTTAACCGTATTTCGTCCACATAACCAAACAAGTTTTTCCTTTTTTTCTGGGAAAGTTATGATTCCTTGGCATGCTGGGCAGTTCTCCTTTTTGAAAATGTCTATTGTAGTGAAGTACATGTCACTGAAATCGCAAATCATAAGTTTACCCTTCAAAGCAGAACCCATCCCCGTCAAAACCTTTATGGTTTCCATGGCTTGCATGGTTCCAATGATTCCAGGAGTAACTCCAAGCACACCTCGAACATCACATGTCAGCAGATAGTCATCGTGAATATTCGGAAAAATACATTCCAAGCATGGAGTTTCAGGTGGAGCAAAAACCGAAAGATTTCCCTCGACTCCTATGGCAGCCCCAAAAACAAATGGAACACCAAGTTTTGCGCATGCCCGGTTAACCAAATAGCGTGTCCGCATATTATCTAAACCGTCAACAACACAGTCTATATCAGAGAGAAGTTTTTCAACGTTTCTTGCATTCAAGTTCTCAGGAACAACCTCAACCTTCACAAAAGGATTGACTTGCCTAAGCCTTTTCGCCGAAACCTCAACCTTAGGGTAACGCAGATCATCTGGACTGTACAAAACTTGCCTATGCAGATTATGCAACTCCACAGTGTCTTGATCTATCAAACGCAAGTGTCCAACTCCAGCAAGGGCCAAATAAAGCGATGAGGCAGTGCCTAATCCGCCAAGCCCCACAACTGCAACCTTTGACTTTTCAAGTTTCTTCTGTCCCTTCCGGCCGAGCTCTTTCAAGATGATTTGGCGACTGTAAAACTCGTCATACTTTGGAACTTTTGTTTTCGCCATTTGATTTCGTCTCCAATTATTACTGCTGCTAATCAGCCTTATATCTGCCTTTTTTCAAAAACTGCTTCTCATAAATCTCTCTAACCCTCTGTATAGTGTCCGCTTCTTCCAGAATCTTGTCTTCTCTTATTCGATTTATCCTCGCGAAACGCAGAGCCATGCCACACTTGTATTTTGGGCTTTTCTGAATCTCATTGTACATCACTTCAACAACTATCTTTGGAATCACAATCACCCTTCTCGGCTCCACTTTTATTGCTAGTTCTTTAAGCCGCTTCGTCATTTCGATGATTTCCGCGTCCGTCAATCCCTTAAACGTTTTACCCACAGTTAAGAACTCGCCAGTTTCAGCGTCACGAGCAGCCAAATAATAGTCTGAAAGCCACTCATGCCTTCTGCCATAACCGTACTCAGCTGCAACAACAACCAGATCTAAAGGTTCGAGAACAGGCTTTATCTTCAACCAACGTTTTCCACGTATTCCCGGCGTGTATGAACTGTCAGGTTTTTTGGCCATTAGTCCTTCATGTCCACCATCTATTGCTTCCTTTAGAAACTGCTCAGCTTCTCCAATTTTATCTGTGACTATCTGCATTGTTAACGGTACTTCTCCGGCGTTTTCAGCCAAGATTTTTCTCCGTTGAAGGTAAGTGAGCGAAACTAAGCTTTCTCCGTTAAGATACAACACATCAAACAAGTATAGTTTCACTGGAATTTTCTCAATCATATTCTCTATTGCACGAACCCTTTTGAATCTGCGCATCAGGTGCTGAAATGGAACAGGATAGCCAGAACTGTCAACGGCTACGACTTCGCCCTCTAATATTGCTTCCTTTGCCTTAATGTTTTTTCTGGCTGCCTCTACGATTTCGGGCAAACTCTCAGTCACGTTTGTAAGTCTTCGGCTAAAAATTCTGACTTCTTCACCGAGCTTGTGAATTTGAACTCTGGCTCCATCCAACTTGTATTCGAACGCTGTCTTGCCACCATGCTCTTTCAAGGCTTCTGCCACATCATCTGCCATCTGAGCCAGCATAAGCCTAACCGGCCTAAAAATCGTAAAGCCAATTTTCGATAAGCCTTCTCTGCCTTCAGTTTTGGCCAATGCAGCAACCTCTCCTAAATCGCCCATAGTCATGCTCGCTTTCTGCATAACTTCCGCCGGAATTTGAAAAGCCTTAGAAACCGCCTGCTCCATTAATCCTTCGTAAAAGCCAGTTCGCATCTCGCCTATGAAAATTTTGACTAAGTATTTGGCTTCAACTGGCGAAGCTAGACTTAACAGAGCTTCTATTAGGCGTTCTTTTTTCTCTCTTGAGCCGTACCCCGTGGTTTCTGCTATGGTCTCTAAACCGCTTCTAACCTCCGTGATGGTTAATGTTCTTTCAAAAAGGGTTGCTTGCCTCTTCATTTTGCTTTCTTCAAAAACCACTCTCGTGGCTGAACCTATGTCGCCAGTTCTACCGAAAGCCTCCATAAAAACGTCCCAATTGACTCCTGTTATGCGTTTTATTATTTCGCTTAGGGTTGCCCAACTAACTTCAAGGGTTTGCTTACTCCATTTTGGGAATGGTCTTCCAAGAATCATAGACGTGGCGGGCTCAACTTCCTGAGCTTCTAAATTCTTTAGGAAGTCTGCAACGAGGTCTATCATGAGGAGTCGTTTGGTTGTAGCTTCCAGTTTTTCACACAGTTCAGCCAAGGCTTTGAAAGGTGTCAACATGACATTAACCTTTAAAACACACCTTACTTTCAATTATCAGCTTAAAGAGATAAACATTATTTTGCCGAACAAGAGGAAAAGAGGTTTTTAGTGGATTTTTGTGTTTTAGAAAGAAGCTTCCAGCTTTGCTTTCACTTCTTTTATCTTCCTCTCCATTTCCTTGGCTTTTGCCTTCTTCTTCAAGGCCGTGTAACAGTCTCTCGCATATTCCAGTGCGCTTACTCCGAATCTGTCGAATCCTTTTTGGAACGAAAGCTCAGCGGATTTCTGGAAATGTTCAACAGCCTTTTCATAATCCTTAAGCATGTATGCACATTCGCCCGCTTTGTAGAGCATTGATGTAGAGTCAAAGAAATCGTTAGCCTTGTTATATAATTCTGAAGCTCGGAGGAATTTCTCCATTGCTTCCTCATATTTGCCAAGGTCGTAAAGGGTGATTGCGTCCCTATGTAATTTAATTGGGTCTTCCTTCACTTTCTCTTCGCTCATGATGGTCAACTCACAACTTGCTATCTATCACATTAGACTTCCATTTAGGTTTTCCCATTTCCCACGGCCAGATTGAAAGAATTGTAAACATTAAAAAGTATTAATACAGAATAATTATTGGCACTCATTTGGCGGAGTAAAAGAATGATTCTCAAATGTATTACATGCGGTTCAAAATTTCCACTTTACCCGCCGAAAACTAAGTGTGAAAAATGTGGAGGGCCATTAGAATATGGGATTGGCTTGCTCAAGACTCCCAAAGTCAAGTTTTCGGGGCAACTGCGTTTTTGGAGATATAGACCTTTACTTCCTCATGTGCAGCATGTAATAAGTCTTGGTGAAGGCGGAACGCCACTGAATAAGGCAGAGAGACTTGCAAAAAGCATTGGGTTAAAAGAACTGTATTTAAAAGATGAAACAAGAAACCCAACTAACTCCTATCGGGACCGTGCAGCAGCTCTCCTAACGTCAAATGCCATAGACCTTCGGTATGACGCTTTAGTCTGTGCAACCAACGGAAACTTAGGCGCTTCTCTCGCTGCCTATTCTGCAAAGGCTGGGTTAATCTGCCATGTGATTGTGCCAAAACTTGTTGATGTTGGAAAACTGGCTCAAATGCTTGCCTATGATGCAGTTATTGAAGAGTTCGGCGAGATTCTCGACGACTCCATACGCAAAGCTGAAGCTCTGGCAAAGGAAACTGGGTGGTATCAAGCAACTTCGGAGCTAAATCCTCTCGCAATCGAAGCGCAGAAAACAATTTCCTACGAAGTGTATGAGCAGTTTAGTGTTCCAGAATGGCTTATAGTTTCCATGGGAAGCGGGGGAACAATCTATTCAATCTGGAAAGGCTTCAAAGAGCTTAAAGAGCTTGGAATAACGGAAACCTTGCCCAAAATGGTTGGGGTTCAGCCTGAAGGCTGTGCTTCCATAGTAAAAGCATTGTTAGAAAATCGTTCTAAACCAATAAAAGTTTCGAAACCTTCAACCCGTGCCCTTGCTATTTTAATGGCTGAGCCGCTGCAAGGTGAATTCGCAATGAAAGCAATAAGAGAATCAAATGGTTTGGCTTTGACAGTCTCCGACGCCGAAATTTTCACGGCAGAACTTCAGATAGCCAAGCTTGAAGGAATTTTTGCGGAACCTGCGAGTTCAGCCACATTAGCAGCCTTAAAAAAGCTTGTCAATGAAAGAAAAATAGGCAAAGATGACAACGTTGTATGTCTCATAACCGGAAGCGGGCTTAAGGCGACGGATGTACTCCAAGCATTAACCAAAAAACAAAAGACAGCAGTTCTAGGCTTGGAGCTAAGCACGAAAGAGAAAATACTACGAATCCTAACCAGAAAAGACACGTACGGTTACGATTTGTGGAAAAAACTTGGAAAAATGATGACAAGAGCAGCTGTGTATCAACACCTAAACGACCTCTCGGAAAGAGGACTAATAGCAAGCTATGCAAAAAATGGAAGGAAATTCTTCAAAATCACAGTACGCGGAAAAAGAGCCTTAAAGGCAATAGAAGAGTCGAAGCTTTTGTTATAGTTTAATGTTGTTTCATATGGTTTGGAGTGCGATAGGTTAAAATAGTATAGTTACAACTAAACTATTCTCCAGGGAATAAAATGTCTGCGAGAATGAGGGAAAAGAGCACCATTCGGCTGGCTGTTGCGGGCATTTTCACGGCACTCGTATGTGTAGCAACTATGACTTTTACAATTTACGTTCCGAGCACGAGAGGCTTTTTTAATATTGGCGAAACCATGGTGTATACGGCTGCATTGCTTTTCGGTCCGTTTGTGGGCGCCTTCGCTGGTGGTGTTGGCTCTATGTTCGCTGATATATTTCTTGGTTACTACTACTATGCGCCGGCAACGTTAGTGATTAAGGCGTTAGAAGGGGGATTGGTAGGTTTCCTTGGGCGCAAAAAGTCTGTTTTCTCTAAGTCTCACACTAGAAGTGAATGGAAAATCTTTACTCTTGAAATTGGAGTGCTTGTTGGGGCTTTGGTGAGCCTTATAGGTTTCCTATATTACAGCGGAGTAGTAGAATTCTACTCAGGCATTCCACCACCCGAGAGTCCAACATCGACGATTTTCATTCCGATGGAATTCTGGCTTGCTCTAGGCGTTTTTGTTGCATTGCTAATAGGAGCCATAGGCTTTATTTCTGAACCAGAGTACGGATGGATTGCCATTTCAACAATTTTTGGAGGGTTAATAATGGTCTCTGGCTATTTTCTTTATGAACAGTTTATTCTCGGAGTTTTAGCAATCGCAGAAGTTCCTGTGAACATTGGACAAATGACCATCGGGCTAATAGTTGCAACGCCAATAGTAAAAATTATCCAGCGTACCTTGCCACAACTTAAAAGCTGAACAACTAGTAATCTCCATAGAGGGCAGGAAATGAGCCTACCATTAGGAAAAATACCAACAGAAATTCTGAAAAATGTTATTTTTCAAAATCTAGGTGCAAAACGTGAAGAAGTCGTTTTAGGTCCCTCTGTTGGAATTGACGGAGCCGTGATAGACATAGGCGATAAATCTTTCGTCATTTCTATGGACCCTATTACTGGAGCGATTGAACGGATTGGCTGGCTTGCCGTAAACATCAACGCAAATGACGTCGCCACTTTCGGCGTTGCGCCAAAATTCTTCTTCTCATGCATATTGCTCCCAGAAAATGCTGGTAGGGAAACTGTTGAGACCATAAGCGTCCAAATGGATAAAGCTGCTAAAGAATTGGGAATGGCGATCGCTGGAGGACATTGCGAAGTGACTCTTGGTTTAACTAATCCAGTAGTTGTAGGCTGCGCCATGGGCATAACAGAAAAAGGAAACTACGTGACAGCAGGAGGAGCCAAACCTGGAGACGAACTCATATTAACTAAAGCCGCAGGAATTGAAGGCACAGCCATCCTTGCATCAGACAGAGAAAAAAAGTTAAAGAAAACTGTTGACGCATCACTATTGAACAACGCTAAAAAATTCTTCAACCAAATAAGCGTAGCCGAAGAAGCGGCAATAGCATTCAAGACAGGTGGAGTTGATGCCATGCACGATCCGACAGAAGGCGGCGTGGCGGGGGGAATCCACGAGATGGCAGACGCATCAAACTTAGGTGTAAAAATCTTTGAAGAAGAGATTCCAATAGCAAAGGAAACTTTGGAGATATGCAAGTTCTTTAAAATCAATCCACTATGCCTAATCGCCTCAGGAAGCTTACTGATTGCAGCGAAGCAAGACTATACAATCAAAATAATGGAAGCTTTAGACAAAAACGGAATAGCAACGAGCACCATTGGCGAATTTCTGCCTTCTCCGCAAAAACGGCTTATAAAACGCAAGGATGGCAGCGTAGGCGAATTGATTAGACCCGTATCAGATCATTTGTGGCTTGCTCTGGAAAAAAACAGCGAAAAAGTCCAGTCAATTCGCTAAACAGAAATCTCTATCTCTTTTGATATTATATCCCTTACGTGAAAAACTTTGCTAAAAGACTTTCTAGGCCTTTCAAACGTGCTGATTTTCCGCTGAATTTTTCTAAAAATAAAATAATTTCTCGCATTCCTTGCCATTTCATCTAAACCTTCGTAATGGGAATGGAAAACGCTGAACAATGGCTCCATTATTATCTTGAAGCCTCTAGCTATCATCTCTTCGCTCCAGTCGTAATCTTCCAACCCGTACTTTTTGGTTTCTGGAATGATTTTTGGTAAATTTTCATCAAAAGGATATTCCTTCCATAACGGCTTTTTGATTACGCAGTTAATTGTGCAAAATCTGCCCTGGCGCGAGACCATTTTCTGAGAAAAATAATACATCATAGCGTCGATTCTTCCGAAAACATTTCCTTCTCCATGGGGAATAAAAAATCCGCTTACTCCCGCAACTTTTGGATCTTCAAAATGCTTTATTCCGTCCTGCAACCAACAAGGGGAAATAGGTAGTGAATGAGCGTTTGTTATGCAGACTAACTCGTTTTCTGCGGCGTTCACCCCCAAATTAGTAGAATAGGCATGGGAAAACTCGTCATTTGAAATAGGAATCAGTTTGATTCTTCGAAGTCCCGAATGTTTTTGTATGGTTTTTCGCAGACCTCCTTCTAGAAGCTTCAGTTTTTTCTGATCGGAATAGTTGTCCACCACGATTATTTCAGATGGTTGAATTGTTTGGGACGCTAGATTTTCCAGTAGAAGCTCAAAATAGCTTTCCTTATCCCTAGTTCTTATGACAACTGAAATCCTCAATGTCTTATCTTCCACTTTCAATGTTAAGCGACTCTTTAACTAAATTTCGAGCAAAGCTCCGATATATGACATATGCCGCATAAAACCCATATGCCAGAAACAGCTTCGGCATTTTAGTTAATGACCCGAATCGCAGGGCGTCAACGATTATGCCTAAACTGCCCTTGAAAGTCCAGACAATCGGGGGTCTATAATGGATACAATATGGGTCATAAGTTGCTACTAGTTTGTACCCCTTTTTAGCAATCCATTCCTTAATGAAGGCATCTTCAAACATGTGAAGATTTTTCGGAATATCTATGTCTTTAACAGCACCATAGCGGACCAATAAATCATGTGTTCCGCCCCTTATCTCAAAAATCTTCCTCGTTGTCATCAAAAAAAGTTTCAAAACAGCATGATTTTGAAGACCATCCCATATCTCTATTCCCCAAACCGCACCCACATCATCGTTTACAAAATTTTTAGCTTTGCTAAACCAACTATCACATAAAGTAACATCGCTGTCAACAAACAAAAACCATTCCGTTTCAACCTCTCTTATCCCTTTTAATCTAGCACTGCCGCGCGTGCCACGGTCCTTAATCAAAATCACGTTATTGTACTTTTTATGAAATTTCTCGATTATTTCTAGGGTATGGTCAGTTGAACAGCCGTCTACAATTACTAGGCGGTTCACCGGCACGTTTCTGAGGATAGATTTTAGACATTTCTCCAAAACGCGTTCGCTGTTTTTTGTGAGCATAACGACGTCTACTCGTCCCATTTCATTTATTTTAATCAGCTTTTCTTGTTCAAGTTGCAAGCATACCACTTTGTGCGGGAATCTCACCGATTGGCATTCTGTTCATACTTTTTAAGTCTTAAATTTATATAGGGTTTCCCTTTATATTTCGCCTTTCGTTAAAATAAATAATAGCTTATATAAACCAAGGAAATAACAGTGGGGCGTCACAGTATTTGGTTATGTCCTTCGAAAAGGTCGTTAGCCTTGCCATGCGTTCTCTAACTCCTAATAGACCCTATCATGTTCAATGGATGCTTACAAGAAAATGTAACTTCCATTGTAGGGGATGTAATGTTTGGCAAGAACAAGATGCAAGAGAATTATCAACGGATAAAGTAAAGAGAGGTTTGGACATTCTTCGAGAACTGGGTGTCATAGAAGTTGTCTTATCTGGAGGCAATCCTCTTCTGAGGGATGATATCGGCGAAATCATAGAGTACGCCTCACGATTCTTCCTCACGACAGTTTATGACAACGGTAGCGTGGCTGTCAAAAAAATTGACGCTTTGCGTTATGCAGATTTTGTTGCAATCTCGATTGATAGCTTGGATCCGCAGAAAAACGATTACATTAGAGGCGTTAAAGGTGCATGGCATAATGCAGTCGAGGCTATTGAAAAACTTCATGAAAAAGGTATTTCGATTAGTGTGACCCCTACGATATCACAGTTCAACCTATACGAGATTTTGGATTTAACCAAATACTTCCTAAGGAAAGGCATTCCAATTTGGTACAGCCTGTACTCCTATGACCATTCCAACGATCAGAACCACCTTTTCAAGATAGGTAAGAAAGACGACGAATTTGCAATAGTTGACAAAGAAGCAATGGTTAACGTCTGTGGATCCCTCACAGTCATGAAGAAGAAAAATAGTAACATTCTTATGACGTCCAAATTATTGGAAGCTGTCAAAAATCTTTACTTAACCGATAAAAGAACATGGAAATGTCGTGCGCTCCGAAACTTCTTCGTTATAGATCATCTCGGCAGAGTTGCCGGATGCCATGTACACAATCCAGTGGCGTCAATCTTCGACTTGCGTGAAGTCTGGAACAGCCCAAAGTTTAAGGCTTTACAGAAAACCTATAGCAAATGTACTGGCTGCACTTATCTCTGTTACATTTTCTACTCCATTCATGGAAGCGTTATCGGCAACTTTCAAATCGCTGAAGAACAGTGGAAAAATGCGAGACTATTATTGAAGAGAAATAATCTTATGTCTCCAAGGTTGGTAAAACCGCAATAACATCTGCTATTTTCTTAAGAATTGTCTGGTCTAATCTAAACTTTTCTTCCTCAATGCTTTCAAGCGGAATCATCCTTCTTGTTTTAAGATGCTGAATAATAGGGGCATCATCCATTATTGTTCTTGGCCCAGAGTCTCTCGGCCTTTTTAGCTCAAGAAGTGCGGGTAAGAGCATAATGAAGACGAGAACTGAAACTCCAAAAAGCAATGTAATAACCATTGTTGGATTCGGATTTGGAATCATTCCCATCTTTCAACAATTGTTTCAACTCACAATATAACAGTTTCCATTCCCAGAGTGGACGGTTTTCTCCCAATGGTTATTGTTTTCTCCAGTGATTTTTGATATGAACAAGTCTGCGAGGGCTTTTGTGCAAATGAAAATATTGTGTAGAAAAGTGAAGATTAACAATGGAATTAGCCAGATCGCTCTAGTTCTGCCATCCAAATATGCCCCGATTCCCACTTCAAAGAATGGGGCGAAATTTCCTACGAAGCTATAAAAGGAAATTGGTATCGTGGTCCAAAGCATGGTAAACCATTGTGGAGATTCAAGGAAAAATAGTGAGACTCCTATAATCCACGAACACAAAACTAAAACTGGTATAAAATATACATTTAACAAGAGTAAGCCATCAATTTTCTCTCTTAGCCGCAAGTTGTTGCTTTTCAAAACCTTCAGTGAATGTTTAAAAGCGCACTGCATATGCCCTTTAGCCCATCTATATCTTTGCCTCCGATAAGCCCGCCAGCTTTCAACTGCTTCTTCATAGGATTCCGCGTCGTTGACATAGCGAATCTTGAAACCTGCAAGATAAACACGAAAGGTTAAGTCCGTATCTTCAGCCAATATAGATTCATCCCATCCACCTGCAAATTCTAATAGACTACGTCTGACTCCCACCACAGTTCCTCCCAACTGTGTGATTAGTCTCAGACTGTCTCGCGCTTGTTGGTCAATGCGATATCCGCCTATCCTTTCTAATGCAACAAGCCTTGTAACCATGTTTTGGGGTTCGTTTAAGACAGTGACTCTGCCCTGCACAGCCCCAACTTTCGGGTCAGAAAACTCTCTTGTGAGCTTTTCAATAATGTCTCTTTGGGGATAGTAATCTGCGTCGAAGCAAAGGATTATTTCGCCTTCTGCATGTTTGAATCCAGCGTTTAAGGCTGATGCTTTTCCTTGTCCTCCTTCTTCTTTGTTTCGGTGTATAACTTTAATGTAACTGTATGTTCTTGAGTAATCTTCCGCTATTTTCCATGTGCTATCTGTTGAGGCGTCATCAATAACTATCACCTGCATTTTATCTTTCGGATAAGTTAGTTCAGTCAGCCTTTGAAGTATTCTCCCAATTACTCGCTCCTCATTAAGTGCTGGAATTAGAATTGACACTGTAGGCTGGTAAGTGGCGTTTCCTATTATTACAGACTTTTTGCTCTTTTGAGCGTTTTTGAGAACAGCAAGGGTAAAAATATAATGTCGGATGAGGTAAACTATCATCAAGACAGTTAAAATTAGGAATAACGATTCCAAGATTTCAGTTATCAAGTCTCAGATCTGCCTTTCTGTTTTTAGAGTTGGCTAGGGACGTTAAACTCATGGACCAGAATGAAACAACCCAGATTAGATTTAAGAAAGGGTTCAAGATCATGTATAAGGCGTTGAAGAATGTTCCAAAATGGTTAGCGACAGTTACGGCAAAAAGAGAGAAAATGTAGTTCCAGAGTAAGCCAATGATATTGCCTATTAATAGCATGCATAATTTTCTTGTTAATGTTCCATTCAACGGGAAAATCAGGGAGATAAATAGGAAGTTGAAAATTATGAGCATAAATGCTGATTCATCCCTTATGTAGGGAGAAGACAAAAGAATGTAGGAAGCGATTGCCCCCGCGGAAAACCCGAGAATCAAATGGTCAATTCTTAATCCGCTTTCTTTCATCCCTAATCCCTTTTCATCTGCAACTTTTTGGAAGCCAATTATAGAAAAACGATATAGAAGATACTTCTAAGGAGTTTTAAAACTTACGCAAGAATCCGTTAATCCTAATATCTGTGACAAAAATTGTTCTTTTTTAAATGTCTAAATCTGTGCGTCGTCAATCAGTGATTCTCAGGATGAAGTACGATATTATTTATGACCATGCATAGAGCCTGGAATACCCCTTCAGCTTTCAAATTGTCTGTGTCCAAAATTAGATGAAATGGGGCGAAATCTTCTCCAAGGCTAAAACCGTAAAGTCTTTTGTAAATAACTTTTGTCCGTTTCTCTTTGTTTCCTATCGCCCTTAAGGCTTCTTTGACGCTTATTCCGTCTCTTTTGGCTATTCTTTTCGCCCTCCTTTCTGGAGAAGCCTCCAACCATATCTTAAACCCTTTTTTAAGAAGCCATGGCATTGTCCAGCTGTCCAAGATTACATTTCCTTGCTGGGTCAGTTCCAAAAGTTTTTTGTCAACTGCTTTGTCAAATTTTGGGTCTTTACCTCTTTTTTCTAGAAATCGTACTCCTTCCTCGCTTTCCCACCATCCGTATTCAAGGGGTTTATAGCCTTCCTCTATGGCTAAGGCTTTCAGTGCGTCTCCGCCTGAGCAGTATTTAAGCCCATATTTTTCTGAAAGCTTTTTTGCTAATGTGCTTTTTCCGCTTCCGGTCATTCCGCAGATGCAGAGAATTACAGGTTCTTTAGTTTGCTCTTTTGTTTTTTTGTTTGTAGCCATTGACATACTCCAAAATTATTGTTTAAAGGGTCCTTGCGGCCTGTTTTAAAGCATTTTTTAAGCAGTTAGGACATATCTGTCCACCGTAGGGCCGCCAGATTCTTCTTTTGCTTCGGTTGAGTTTGCGTATTTCTGCTGTGGTCAAACGTGGTATTCCACCTAGTGGTTGGCTGCATATGGAGCATAAAAGTGTGGGCGGGTTTTCCTTTCTGTAATGGACTCGATTTTCTCCGGATGGTAATGGCACCTTGAGGCGCCTTTTACTTCTCGTGCGTAAGTGAGGTTGGGGCATAGTTTTTCCTTCCTATTCTATAGGCATTATGTTTAGCAAGCGAGATGAAACTGTTCCAAAAAGAAAGGAACAGATGAAATACCACCAAAATACATTGATGTTTCCGATGCCTGGAATAGATGCGACAGGGTTTACACTATATGTTGGCCCTAATATGAACAACCAAACAAAGATGTAGCTGAGGGAAATGAGAAACAGTGCCCCCTGGGGTTTAAGCATTTTTTTCTGCATATGGGCGATTTCTGTTTCCTTCTTTTTTAATTTTTCGAGGAGTTTCTTATCTTTTGTGCGTAATGCTTGGGTTGTCTGGGTGCGATGTTCCGAAATCTCTTTCTGCATTATTTTATATTGCTCCCAGCCGACAAATCGGCCTATTAAAAGGCGATTAATAGATGAGTTAGTGAATGAAATAGCTATGCAAATTAACATAATCGTGATCGTAGCCCCTGGCGCTTCTGGCATCAAGAGCCAATCAATGAAGTTCATTAGCCTTCCTTCTCTATAATTTTTAGGATTTCCGTAGCTGCTTCTTCTTGTTTTCCTTTGGCATTAATAACTATTTTTATTGGTGCACCTGTCAAGACGGCGCATGCTCCAGCCATAAGCCTTGAAACCGATAACTCTTCCTTTACAGCCTTTTCTAATGATTCATCTCTTTTCCTACTCATGTCCTTTATTCTCCGTGAAGAAATATCGTCGGGTCTGGCCTCAACAAGAATGAACATTTCTGGTTTTAGGATTTGCAGAACATGATATGGCAAGCCTGGGAGAAATCCTTGAGAAGTGTTTACTGACATATGTGTATCGATTATTTTTATTCCTTTTAGTTGCCTTACTCTTTCTGAAATTGCTTTCGCTGCTTCCACTTGCACTTTGTGCTGAAAATCAGTATTCTGTTTTCGTATGACGTCCCTTTCCATTTCCTTCTCGTGTTTTCGAAGGGTTTCGATCATAGCTGTCCCATAGTTTATCACATTAACTTCTATACCAGCTTTTTTAGCAAGCTTCTCAACAAAATCACAGACCGTAGTTTTTCCAGTCCCTGGAATTCCGGTGACAATGATTGTTTTATTCATGGGTTTAGCCTCCTATTATTCGCCTGAATGCTGGAAACATCTCTGAGGCTCTTTCTTGTAGCAATATCTGATAATACTGATAAATTATTCCAACGGAAAGCAGAATACCCATTCCTGAACCGAAAACTCCAAAGAAGTCCGTGATGCCAGCAACCAACCCTACAATGATTCCGCCAAGAACAGTAACGGTTGGGATGTATCGTTTGAGAATTGATTCAATAGCCTTTCCAGACCGTCTATACCCAGGAATCTGCATTCCAGCGTCAACGAGCTGTTTACCTACTGTTGATGGTCCCAATCCGCCAACCTCAAGCCATGTAAGCGAAAAGACAATACAAAAAGCAACAAGAATTCCAAGATAACCTATGGCTCTAAGAGGGTCTTGCATGACGTTTGCTAAATTGCGTGGTGGGGTCACATAATAAACGAGCCCATTTATGGGTTGAAGTGTCTGTCCTTCGGATTTATACTGTCCCAGAAGGTTAAGCCAAAAGTTTGTGTTATTCTGATTATATAGACTCCAGAAAAGCTGCGAAAATAAATAAACGTTAGCGAAAAGAGCTGATGCAAAGATCACTGGAAGGTTAGATACGTATAGAAGTTTTATTGGATATCGGCTTCGGAAACCTCGATATCCAGCGTAGGATAGTGGCAGCTCAACTCTCACGCCTTCCATGTAGATTATGATTAGAAAAGCGACTATTGTAGCTATGAATCCGATTAGGGATGGATATGCGCCCGTTCCATATATCCATGATGTTAATGTTGCCTTTCCTCCCAACAGGGGTGCGAGCCCTCCGACGAATAGACCGGTACTTGGAGAAAAGGATTGCCAGAAAATTTGCTGTGCAACGCCAGCCATGATGAAGAGGCTTATCCCGCTGCCGAATCCCCAGCCTTTTTGGACAAGCTCGTCTAACAGTAATACGATAATTCCTGCTGCTAAGAGTTGTAGGAAGATGATTAAACCCAATGTACCTGTTATCGGATTTTCTGGTGTGCTGTACATTCCGCCGATTATATAAGCTGTTGCTTGAACTCCTGTTAGGACAATTGAAAAGACTTTGCTGGCTGTTGTGAATAGGCCTCTGTCTTCGGGTTTTGACATATCAGCATCTATCATGGCGGAACCAACCAAAAGTTGCAGTATCAGCCCTGCGGTGACTATTGGGCCTATACCGAGCTCCATGAGTGTGCCACGGCTGGAAGCAAAAATTATTCGGAGGGCGGCAAGTTCTCCTAAAGCTGTTTTTTGAATGCCGTATAGGGGGACTTCGGACATTACCAAGTAGATTATTAGCACAAGGGCTGTCCAGAAGAGTTTCTCGTTGAATCGGACTCTGCGTTCCGGAGCCTTGATCTCTGGGACAATCCTTGCAACGGGTTTAAACAGATTTAAAAATCTACCAGCCATAGCTTAACAACTACTCCTGCTGTTCTTCAGCTTCCATTAGGATTTGTCCCCCAGCTTCTTTTATTTTTCCAGCTGCAGATTTTGAGCAGGATGCCACTTTTACGATCAGTGGTTTTGTGACCTTGCCTGCGCCTAGAAGCTTGGTGTAGCCGAGGTTTTCTAAATCTATTAAAATTTTGTCCTTTTCCTTTTCTGTTGAAACTTTTTCGGCTATTTCGTCGAGTTTTCCGACATTTACGACATTTTCTTTTTGCCTGAGACTTTTAGGTGAAGTGAATCCTTTTTTGCCAAAATACTCCGGTTCATATCTTATAACATATGACCATAAGTGTTTGTGTCGTCCCGCCTTTCGGTATCCTTTAGACCCATGGCATCTGTGTTGACCTACTCTGCCGTAGCCGTGAGTTCTTGAACCGCGTTTCTTTCTGGTCTTTCTGAGTTTATGTGGCATTTTCTAACCAGCTAATTTATCTATGGGTTTTTCTTCAACACACTTTTTTAATCGTATTGTTAGCACGCCGTTCTTATATGTTGTACACATGGTGTTCGGAATCACTCTTTTAGGAAGATTTAAACTTTTATAGTATTTGCGGTCTGATGTCTCAGCAGATAGAGTTATCCGTTGATTTTTTACCCGAATCCTCAGATTTTCCCTCTTGAAGCCTGCAAAGTCGGCAACAATTATTGTTTCACCGTTTTCTTCAAGAACATCAATTAGGGGCTTAAGCGCTCTCCATTTCCGTTCTCCATGAACTTTTGGAGCCTTATATCTGTATAGATATGCTGGTCTTTTAATCTTTGAATTCTTTGTTCGAAATATATTGGGAGTTTTTTTGTCTTTGGCTCTGTTGAAGTCTCTAAGAATATTGAACCATTTTGAACATTTTCGACTTCTCCTCCACTTTGCGCTCAATTTCGCCTTCTCCTCGGATACAATGGCATCCTAAAAGTAGCTATAAAACATATCGCAAACAAAGATGTGAAAACAAAGCTCAGATCATTCGCTTTATAAGTTCGTTAATCTTTTCACCGCGGTAACCGAGTTCGCCTCCCACGCCATAGCCCTTTTTTATTTTTCCTTTGTATCCTTTGGTTGGCGGATGCAAATTAAAAACCGGGTGCACGCTTGGCAACTTACTGTATTCGACCAGACAGCTAAAAACTGCTTCTGCAAGCTCTTCTAGTGATCTGTAGCCAGCTTTCTGCGTGTATTCCTCTGTCAATTTCTTGTTCCCAGCAAGTCTTCCCCTTTCCATTATCAGCATGTTCACAATTTCTTTTGATACTTCGCCCCAAGTAATGAAGTTCTGTACTGTTTTCAGCATTCCCAGATAGGATGGACGATTATCAATCAATACAGCATGATTGTTTCTTGTTAAGTGAAGCATTTGAAAAGTTTCCCTGACTTGCTTTGGGGCCCTGATTGTTCCGCGGATTCTTACAACCGCGATGCATTTTCGTTCCTTCTTTTCTTCGGCCACCTATTTCACCCAATCTGTTGGGGTTATGAGACTGTAAGTTCTCTTCAACCCGTCAAAAACGGCGTATGCGAAGGAGGGAACAGTTCTTGTTGAACCATAACTTTTGGTCCAGCAGTCTTTTATCCCGGCAAGACCGAGAATTATTTTTGCAGCTTCGCTTGCTACGAGACCCAAGCCTCGCGGTCCCGGAACAATAACTATTTTTACTCCGCCAGTTTTTCCTTCCACTTGGAATGGTATAGAATGTGGTTTTCCACAGCCACATTCCCAGCTTCCACATCCGCGTCTTACTGGAACAATCTTTAAGCGAGCATCTGCAGCAGCTTTTTCTATGGCTGTTCGGACTTGGCTTGCCTTTCCAGACCCTAAGCCTATGTAGCCATCTCTGTTTCCAACGGCCACTATCGCCTTAAACCTTGATTTTTCGCCGGCGTCTGTTTGTTTTTGAACCAGATTTATGTTTATAACTTCTTCTTGAAGGTCTGGAATTAAAGCGTCAACAATTTGTGGCTCGCGTATCTGTAAGCCGCCCATAAAAGCTTCTTCAATAGATGTGACTCTGCCCTCTTGAATCATTTTTCCAAGGCGGGTTCTGGGAATCCACTGTTCCAGACTTTCTGCCGTTCTTCTTCCAGATCGTCTCGGTTTAGCGCTCAACTTCTCTTACCTCCAATCTTGAATGCGGCAATGATGTTCGCTTTGACTTTTGCAAAATGCTTGGGCAGGTCTTCTGGAGGAAGTTTTTGTTTCAGATATTTTGAAAATTTAGCTTGGTATTCTTCAGGGTTGGAGGCCAAGCTTTTCGCATACTGCTCGATGTGTTTGCCTTCTATTCTCTCTTTCTCAGGTAGTTTTTCTTCGCTATGTGGCATGTGTATTCCAGCGTCTAAAACTCCTTTCAACACAGCGAAAACTCTTGCACCCTTGGAAGGCGCCTGTAACCCGATGTCTAGGATTGCTTCTTTTATGCCTTGGGTCTTGGCTTTTAGCCCGCAGAGAACCCCTGTTAAGTAGGCCGCTGGAAGATTTCCTCTAGGAGCTTTCCATTCGTATCCTTTAGTTAGTTCTCTGCTGTGGGCTGAAACTAGAACTTCATCACCGTTAGGTTTAGCGATAATTATTTGTGCAACTATATTCTTGAGACCATTGCGAACTACTAATCGGGGCTTTCCAGAAAGCACCAATGCTTTTCTTGCCTTGTATTCTGTTTTTCCCTCTTTTCTCCGTCGAAACGGAACGCAATAGCTTGCATCTTTAGCCACTAACGTTTCCTCCAAAGCTCATGCGTCTTCAAGTAGCGCTCTAAATCGGCAACCGATTCGAATCTTCCGCTGCTTGCTTTTCGGTATAGATTTCGATAAGTACTCTCGGTAATGATCTTGTTGTTTTTTAATGCACGAAGCCTCTTTCTCAAAGCTCGAATCTTATTCATCCAAGCCTCTTTCTTAGAAATTTTTGCGTAGGTTGACCCCGTTCCGCTGCCAGGTCCACGTCGCCGTTGTTTCTTTTTCTTCTCGTGTAGAATTCGTGCTCTCGCGCGGCTTACACCTTTTTCTGGCCGCGATTTGATAACCCCTTCGTGAACTAATTTTCTAATTTCCTCTCGAGTTATTGCCGCGTCCACATCATCTATTCTTTCAGGGTTTATCCAAACACGATTTTCCCCGATTTTCAGTATTTGTGCTGCTAGACGTCGTTGACTCTTGAGGGGCGTCATTGTTTTTCTACCATCCCTTTACGTTTCCTTGTCTTAGCTCGTTTCTGTTTTGGTTTTTCCGTTTTTTCTGCTTCTTCCTTTTCCTCAGGCCTTTCTTCTTTTTCCTTCTCTTCTGTTAATTCTTCTTCTTTAGCCTCTTCCTTGGCTTCTTTGAGGTTTAGAATGGTTATTTTCCTTTTTCTTGCGTCGACAATTATTCTTGTTCTTTTTCTTTTGCCGACTGCATGTGCGATCCGTATGGCTTGAGTTTTTGGGTCGATTTTTTTAAGATCCGCAGCGTTGTATACTAGAACTTCTTTGTAGCCGGATGGATGGAGTCCTCTGGCAACTTTTGGTCCTCTGTATCCAACGCTTACGGTGGGCGGCCACCCTTTTATTTTCCTTCGCATCTTGTTATCTAAGCCTCGTGGTCTACGCCAGCTTTCTTTCAAGCGTCTGTACCGCCAGCTTTCCTGTCTGACAAAATCAGGCTTCTTCTTTTTTACCCGTTCTCGCAGCTTTAGCGCCTTCTCTGAGGTGGCTGTGTCTTGCTCTGTCATTTTTCAGTTCCCTCGCTTCGTTCATATATGTATATGCCATCTAGGAAGACGCGTGGGTCTTTTCTCTTCACTTTGGTGGCTTGTTCTATGTTTGCTGCTGTTTGGCTCACGTCTTCCAGATTTATACCTTGAACAATTATGTCTTCGCTTTGGGCCGTAACTTGGACATCGCCCACTATTTTAGCCTTTCTTGGGCTTCGTTCGCCTGTGAAATTTTCAATAAGAACTGTTTTTTCCTTGACTTTTATTGACATTGGGAAGTGGGAGAAGACTATTTTGAGCTTGTATATGAAGCCCTTCTTGACTCCTGTAATCATGTTTCGGATATGTGAGTAAACGGTACCTACAAGGGCTGCCTCTTTCTTGCGGGGCCATTCAGCCCAGATACGGATGGTTTTATCCTTAAGTTCGATTGATATAGGAGCGTGAGAAAAGTCGCGAGTCAACGTTCCTTTTAAGCCTTTAACCGTGACTTTCCTTCCTTCCACAGCTACCTCCACATCCTCTGGAACCTGAACGGTTTTTGAGATTTCTACCATCCGCATTCAAAAGCACCTTTCTAATACACGAATGCTATTAGTTTGCCTCCAATGCGCTTTTCTTTTGCCTCTTTGTGGGATAGAACCCCTTTTGGAGTTGAAACAACTAATATGCCTACTTCTCTTGATGGAAGAAATTTTTTCTCCCATTCTTCAAACTCGTCCACTCTAACGGAGAAGCGTGGTCTAATGGCTCCACACTTGTTTATTCTCCCTAAAAGCTGAACCCTGAACTTTCCAGAGCGGCCGTCGTCTATGAATTCAAATTCTCCAATGTAGCCGTTCAGTTGTGTAATCCTTAAAACTCTGCCTAAAAGTTTAGAGGAAGGACTAATTGTGCATTCGCGTTTGTTACGCATTTCGTTGTTTAAGATTGTTGTTAAACCGTTTGCCAATGTGTCCATCATGATTTTCCTCGTTACTCATATTTTTTGAACCCTAGTTTTTTGGCTACCTCCCTAAAACAATGCCGACATAAATATAAATTGTAACGTCGAATGATCGGCCCGTAAGACCCGCATCTGCTGCACGGTCTTGTTCCTTTGCCGTATTTTCTTTCTTTTTTAGGTTTCTGCTTTCCCATTTATGCTTCCTCTAATTATACGATTTCGACTTTTAAGGCATCTTTAACGAACACCATGGCTTCCCTTGGTGTTAAAATGTGTTTTGAACCGATTCTCGCTTTTTCTCTATGTCTGTTTTTCACGCGGTATCCAGAACGGCTAAGAGAGACGCAGACATCCATACCGAATATGCCTATTTCAGGATCGTATTTTACACCGGGAATTTCGATGTGTTCTTTTATACCAAACGAGAAGTTGCCATATTGGTCGAAACATTCTTTGGAAAGTTTGTTGTCAATTACGGGCAAGACTTTCCTTAAAAATTCCATTGCCTTTTGCTTCCTCAACGTTACAATACAGGCTATTGGTTCTCCTCTTCTGATTCCAAAATCTCTTAAAGTTTTCTTAGCTTTCCTCTTGCATGGAGTTTGGCCTGTCAAACTTTTCAAAACTTTTGTGGCTTTTTCCAGTGGTTCGCCAGATTTTCCAACGCTGATGTTAACGACAACTTTTTCAATTTTTGGTTTAAGGGTGGGCTGTTCTTCCCGTGCTTTGCTGATTTCATTCTCAGACAACATGTGTTGCCTCCGATAGTGATATGAGCGGCTGAGCTTCACCTATTGCAAAAACAAAGTTTAGAATTGTTTGATATCGATTGCCTTTTTCATCCTCAATTATTATAAGAGCGTTTCTACGTTTCCTGCCCTCCGCTTTTTCGATTTCAACTATCTTTCCATATTTACCGATGTTCTTTCCACCAGTTATCATAGCAGCATCGTTTTCTTTCATTTTTATATGTTCAAGGATTTGCCTTTCTGGAAGGCTTATTTTTAAGGTGTCAAAAGTTTTGTAAACATCTTCCTGCGGATTTTTGGGGTCGGCAACTATAAGTAATATGTTTGAACCGTCATGAAGGTTAAGCTGTATATTCCCATTTCTGACAACTTTTTTGTTTTCTATTCTGCACAGTTTGAAACTTGCTTCAGCTTTGTCGATGGGATGCAGGATTAAGCCTTTTTTAGAGTGTAAAATACGGAAGCACTTGTCAACATCTGGTATACAAACTACATCCATTAAACCTACAGGAAAGTCGTCTTCTCGCCTCATCTTGCCGTCAACATGCAGTCTCCCTTGGGAAACTATCGTTTTAGCCTCTTTCCGAGTCTGGGCAAATCCCAGAATATCACGTAGAACAATGGCCAAAGGCAAGCAGTTTTCAATGGAATGGGGTCCAGAAGAAGGTTTTACAACCCATGTGGTTTCTTTTCTATGGATTGGCCAGAATCTAGGCGCGAGTTCACGCTTCAACCCTGTAGATTCTCCTTTCCTACCCAAATTCACGTTCCTCCCTCGGTTTTCTGGACGGTTTTGCGCTTTGCTTTCGCTTTCTTGGCTTTCGGCTTCCTTTCTTTTTCGGCTTTTTCTTTCGCCTTTTCCACGGTTGGCTTTTTGGTCACTTTTTTCTTTCTTCTTTTCGGCTTCTTTTCTGGAGGCTTTTCTTCAACAGCCTCCTCTTTTACCTTTACAATTTCCTTTGGAGGTTTCTCTGCAACCTCTTCCACTTTCTTTCGGGCTTCTTTCTTCCTCTCTAGAATTTTCTTTCGCCATTTGTCATCAAGGTTTAAGTTGGTAATCATAACCTTCGAAGGATGGATAGGAAAGAATATTGTTGTTCCATCAACTCTTTCTCTTGTTAACCCTTCAATGTGAATTCGGTATTTTCTTCTGTCTACGCGTGTGATTTTGCCTTCAAATCCTTTGTGGTCTCCTCGCATGACACGGACTGTGTCGCCGCTCCTAACCGGAAGGGTTTTCACTCCACGTGAGGCTTTCAATTCTGGTGAAAGAGGTGCAGCAAAAAGTTTATAGCGTATGTGGTCTGGTGCTTGGTAAATCATTTTTCTTTGTTTTGTCGGTTTTGTTACTGGTTTTATTGCTTGCATGTGATTCCCCTTATATTATTATGCTGGAGGCGCTTGCTATTCTCGGCCATCTTTCAGCAGCCTCTTTTGCTACTGGTCCGCGGATTTCTGAGCCTTTCATCTCTCCCTCTGGAGTTATTATTACTGCTGCGTTGTCTTCGAATTGAACCCAGAGGCCGTCTTCTCTTCTATAGGGTTTTCTTTGTCTGACGATAACTGCCTGAAAGATTTTCTTCCTCATGTCTGGTGTTCCATGTCTGACAGAGACTGTTATTCTGTCGCCTACTGCAGCCTTTGGATAGCGTCGCAACCTTCCCTTGTAGCCCATAACTTGAACTAATCTCAGTTCTCTAGCTCCGCTGTTGTCAGCGCACTTTAAGATTGAGGGCGGTTGCAAGCCCCTTGAGATTTTTGGTCCATGTCCAAGCATTCCCCTTGCGACTCTCTGTTTTGCCTTTGCCGCCATCTCACTTCTCCTCCAGTTTTTCAACAACGACAAATGATACGGTTTTGCTTATTGGGCGGCATTCAGCTATTACTACTCGATCCCCTTCTTTCGAGTCTATGCATGGTGGGTTATGGGAGGGAATACGGCCGTGTCGCCGTTCATATCTCATAAACTTTGGAACATAATGGAGATATTCGCGTTTCACTATGACCGTCTTATCCATCTTTGCGCTGACGATGATCCCCTCTAGTACGCGACCTCTTATTGGGAGGTCTCCATGGAAGGGACAATTTCTGTCATCGCAAGTTTTCTTGGACTTCTTGAAGGTTAGCGACATCACCACAGCCTCCTAACCCGTCTTTTGAGGCGGTCTTCTGGTCTCCCTGCAAGAAACTTACCAACAATTTCCACAATTGTTCCATCGGCAAACTTAAAATGAAAAACAGCCGAGTTTTTTACAACAATTTTTCTTTTTCCTTCTTGTAAAATTGTGAAAGTGTTTCGTGTTTCATTTACTATTTTTCCAGATATCCCGAGATAACCTGGATGCTTGCTCTTGGCAACTTTAGCTTCATTTCCTATGAATTCGCAGCGGATTATGTCAGGTGTTACCTTCATTTCTCTTTCTTCTCCCCTGTCCTTTCTTTCGCTAGTCCAAGTTTTTCCTCGTTCTCTATGGTTAGTATTCGTGCAATTACTTTGCGTAGCTCCTTTATTCTGGCCGGGTTTTCTACAGTGCCACCTGCTCTAATCATAGTTTTTAATCTGAGAAGCTCTGTTCTGAGATCGTCTAATTTTTCCATCCGCTCTTCAGAGGACATATTCCGTATCTCTTTAACTCGTAATATTGGCATCCTGCCCTGTCTCCTCCTTTTCCTCGCCTACTTCTTCGGGTTTTTCTTCGGCTGTAGCTTCCACTGTCTCTTCTGTTTTTTCCCCTTCTGGCGGAAGAGCTTCGATAATTTGGATTTTGTCTGGAAACTTTGCATCTGGAGGCATTATCGTTACTCTTATGCCAAATATACCGGGTTTTAGTTGGGTTTGAACTTCGGCTTTTCGCATGTATTTTAGTGCTGAGTCTCCGCATTTCGGCAAGTATCCAGCTCGGAACTTCTCAAACCTCGCCCTTTCAGTTCTCAGCTTACCGCTTATGACGATTTCCGCGCCTAGGGCTCCAGCATCCATAACTTGGTTTAGAGCCCAAAATCCAGCCCGTCTGAAGTGTATACCTCTTTGCAAGGCTGAAGCGACACGTGAAGCAACAACATAAGCATTTAATTCTGGAATTTCAATTTCAGAAACAGAAATCTGCGGGTTTGAAACTTTGAATTTTTCTTCTAAAATGCTTGCGAGTTCTCTTATGTTTTCTCCACCGCGTCCTATCACCAAGCCTGGACGCATTACATAAATTACTATGTGGGTTCCCAACGGGGTTTTCGATATGGTTACTCCGCCATATCCGGCTCTTTCAAGTTTCTTCTGTAAGAACTCGTCTGTCACGTTCTTCTTCACGGATTCCGTTACGAAATGTTTGACGACAGACACTACGTTTCTCCTCCTGTCTCTGGTTGTTCTTCTAGGGCCATTTCGATGTGGCATAGGGTTTCGAATTCTGGCGTGCTTCTCCCGGAGGCTCTTAGCATGTACCGTTTAACTTTCATCCCTGGATATGCAGCCGCGTGAATAATGCGTAATCTATCGGTGTCTAAGCCCTTGTATTCGGCGCTCGCTTCCGCTCCATTGAGTATTTTCAGAATTTGGTTTGCTGCTTTCACTGGGTACTTGCCCGCATAAGCCTTTTCGAGTCCATGCCTGTGTCCAGCCTTCTTTTTGAATCTTTTGAACGGCACTGCTTTTTTTTTCGCTATGACATCTCTGAGATATTGTTTTGCTTTGGTGAGCATCATTCCCCTAAGGGTTTTGCATAATTCTCGTGCCGATTTATGGGATACCCTAACCTCTCGTCCGCTCGCTTTCACGGTTTTTTCAGGGTCCAATTCCTCTTCTGCTATGGAGTATCCCCATTTTGGCACTTTATGTCTCTCCGAACTGTGCATTTGAACAGCGTTATGGCGATTTATATGGCTTTCCATTAACAAAATCATTTTGAGTGCGTGGCAGTGTCCTATTCAAAGTAGTAACATATGTTCTGATAAAAGATGCCTTATGAAAACACTGAGAAATGAACAAACATGCAGAATGATGTGAAAGTCCTCTGAGGTAGATTGTTAGAGAGAAAATGGCAATTCTGGAAGAATGGAAGAGTAAAGCGAACTAAAATTTTATTTGTCTTCTTAAGTATAAGTTATGCGGGTCGCACTAATGAATAAGAAGCTGCTCGGGTTTTCTTTGATACTTCTTCTCGGAATCTTCTCAATTATATGGGGTTACATAGGCATTACGCATTTCGCATATAGAGGCTTGTACTTTTATCCAACCATATACTACTTAGCAATAGCTTTGATGATAGTGGGCGGCGTGGTTATTTTTTTGTCGTTCATTTATCTTTTTAAAAAGACGAAATGAGGCGGCACCAATATAGGTGCTCGTCATGATGGTGTAATATATGAGTTCAGTTTTTGCAAAATATTTTTCTGTGTGAGTGATTGCGGATGATATAACGGATGTGCAATGCAAAAGGTTTCTCCCTCCAGAAGTCTTTTCTTATCCCATATGGGAGTTTTCTCCTTCGCCTTTACTGGCATCCACATAAGACATATGCTAAAAACTTGTTCCTTACGCTTTGTTTTGTGTGAAACCTTAATCGAATCAATTGGAACGAAGCCCAATTTTGCCATTTGCCGTTTCCTGAACCATGGACTCCAGTGATTTTCCAAGGCTATAGTGGCGAAACCTGCAGCGTGCTTTTCATCTTTAACCATATCTTCTACAAGCAGCTTCCCAAAGTTATGTCCCTTCGCCTTTCTCAGAACCCAAATACAATTCATCACTACTATGTTATTGCCTACTATTGGATATCCCGACACATTTGCAGGTGCATACTCTATCTGGCCAACAACTTCTCCGTTGAAAATCAAGAGTTTTTTCTTGAATCCTTTTGATACTGCTTTCTCTAAATACTCTTGCCTGTTGTTATATCGCCTGAAGGGCATAGGTGCTAAGCACTTGTAAAGATATTTTTCGTATCTTCCATCTTGAGTTATATCTATGATTTTGATTTGTAAGCTATTCTCCTCCCGTTAACAAAAGAGGAAGCAAGGATATTTTTCATTTTTGAAATTTTGGCTTGTAAAAAAGTAGGATTACTCCTGTTAATGACAGTATCACGCCTACTATTTGTAGCGGTTCAAAAGTTTCGCTCAGGATTGTTGCTGAAAAAATTGCTGCTGACAAAGGCTCTATAACCGAAAGTATGCTTCCTTTGGCGGATTCAATGTGCTTTAGCGCGTAGGAGTATAAAAGGTAAGCCAGTAGAGATGGAATCCAAGCTATAGTTAGTATTAGGAACCAAAGTTGCTGGGGATAGTTAACGATTTCGGAAAAAGAGAAGCAGATTATTGGGGTCAAAGCCAGAGCGCCTATCCCATCGCCGTAAAGGATTAAAGTCCAATTAGTATAATTGTTTCTCAGTTTTTTAGTGGTTAAGAAATAAATAGCAAATAAGATGCTTGACAGCACTCCAAAAAGCACTCCAGAAATGCTTGCGTTTAGCCATGCAACTTCATAGGCTTTTACAACTAACGCGACGCCTGAAAATGTTAGAATTATCGCGAATACGGTTGAGAGAGTTACTTTTTCCCTTAGAAATAGTGACGAATAAATTGTGACAAAAATAGGGTAAGTGTAAAAAAGTATCGCGGCTATTGTGGCGGTTGTTAAGTCAACAGCATAGAAATAGGCTATTCTTTGAAGGGCAGTGGCGAAAATACCGAGCAATAAAAGTTGAGGCAGGTCTCTCTTTTGAATTCTGAATAATTCTCTTTTAAACAAGATTATGGGTGTCAGAATTGTTAGAGAGGAGACAAGCAGTCTTAAGGCAATCAATGTTACGGGGTGAATCCCGAACTGGAAAGCAAGTTTTCCAAAAATTCCCATCGTTCCCCATAAAGTTGATGCTGCAACAATTAAAAGATAGCCATAAGTTTCCTTCATAACTTGCTAGAAAGGATTTTTCGCTTTAAAAATTAATTGATGACCTAAATATTTTACGATGTGTTTATGTCTAACCTGTAAAGTTAGGTATTCGGAGTTTAAGAGGAGCGTGCAAAAATTGACCGTGAAAGATGAGCGTATTACTATGTTGCATGGCGCTGGCGGAACAGTAATGCACGACTTGGTTAAGAACTATATCGTGAAGTCTTTTGGTGGTATGGGCAATGTTGAGGTTCCGCTTGAAGCCTTAGATGATGCAGCTGTTGTTGGCGATGTAGTTTTAAAAAGTGATTCTCACGCTGTCAAACCTATCTTCTTTCCAGGCGGAGACATTGGACGCCTAGCGGTTTCTGGCACAGTTAACGACATCGCGATGTTAGGCGCAGAACCATACGCCCTAACTTGCGGCTTCGTTTTAGAAGAAGGCTTAGCCATGACTGATTTTGAAAGAGTTTTAGCTAGTATGCAGCAAACGTGCAAGGAAGCTGGCGTAAGCATAGTCACCGGAGACACGAAGGTTGTTGAAAAGGGAAGCCTAGGCGGATGCGTAATAAACACTTCTGGAATTGGCAGAAGAACCTCAGCACTGGAGAAAAATCTTGAAGTTGTTAATCAGCTTAAAAGGGATTTTGAGGCACGCTGGATTCTGGATTCAAATCTCAAGGCAGGCGACAAAATATTATTGTCTGGAACCATTGGCGACCATGGGCTAGCTGTCTTATCTGCGCAGGAAGGTCTAAGATTCGGAAGCGGCATAAAATCTGATGTTAAACCCTTAAACCGCTTAATTCAGCTTTTGCTCGGCGAGGTCGGCGGCATAGTAGCCATGAAAGACCCAACCCGTGGTGGCTTAGCCGATGCCCTAAACGAGTTCAGCGAAAAATCCGATGTCGGCATACTGGTTTACGAAGATAGAATTCCAATAAAGCAGAATGTGCGGGCAGCGTGCGAAATGCTCGGGTTGGACCCGCTTGAAATTGGGAATGAAGGAAAAGTAATCATTGGCACAGTGAAGGCGAAGGCTGAAGATGTCCTAGAACTTTTGAGAACAACTGAAGAAGGGAAAAAAGCAGAAATCATCGGAGAAGCAACAGCAGATTTCAAAGGTGTAGCCATGCAAACTGTTGTCGGTGGAAAAAGAATAATTGCTAGACCTGTGGGAGATCCTGTTCCAAGAATATGTTAAACAAATAGTGCATCACTGATTCTGCCATTCCTCTGGTCTTCTCGCGCGTATTTTTGCAGGAGCGCCAGCCACAAAAGCGTATGGCGGAACATCTTCAGCTACAACTGATCCTGCTGCTACAAAGGCTCCCTCGCCAATGGTCACTCCGGGCAAAATAACACAATGTGCCCCCACTCGAACATAACGACATATTTTCACCGGGCCAAACGCGAAAGTCATTCTGCCAACACCTATGTAACTATGAGTTAGAATAGTAGAACCATTTCCTACACCGCAATCTTCTTCAAGCTCTATGAGATCTGGCAAAATTGGGTCAAACGTTGTCCATTGTCCGATAAAGCAGTTTTTCCCTATTTTTGCTCCAGTTAACTTTCTGAAGAAAAACGATCTAGCTCTAGGCCAAGCCGTAGTTCGAGCAAAAAGGTATAAGAAAAAGTTTGATATGGCATTTTTTAGGAATACTGAAATCGGACCAGTTTTCCTAGTATCGAAAAGTGCTTGCTCGATAAGAAGCGTTGGGGCAGCTTTCAAAACAGAGTGAAAGCCCGAATACGCGGCGCTGCCGCTCGTATGAATTCTGACGTAAGTCAATTTTCCTTTTTTCTCGACACTATATCGTAGCTTCCCATATTCTTTCCTTTCCTTTAGAATATCTGAGAAGAAGAAGGATGTGTCCACTATTTTTTCCAAAACAAAGAAAAGAAGTGCTCCAAAAAAGGGCGCATAAGCTGTTGCCAAAATAAACTTGAATGGATAAGCTATTTCCTTCGAAAATATGATTGCGAGGAAGGGAAACAGTAAGGCTACAGCGATCAATATCAGATCTATAATTAAACTGAACATATAAATCAAGGTCCCTCCCACCCTGTGCCTAGGACATGAGCTGTACCCGATAACAAAAGCAAACAAGTTTGCAGAGAAAATAATCAGCAACGATAGAAAAATCCTTGGAGCAGACCGATAGAAAAGAGTATCCAAAAAATCCAATGCTGGACCTATTAAAGCGTCTGGTATCAGATTGAGTGTGGGGAAAACTGCGCCAAGAATGAAGATGAGCGTCAGTAGGTGAATCGTGCAAAGGAAGACAAGAATGTATTTCTTCATTATAAGGTCCCTCCATGAGTATCGTTTTAAATTACATTAACGCTAATATATACTAAACTGTCAATCAAACCAACGAAACACATGCAGCCTAGCATATCCAAAACATATCTATTAAGAAACGGAGGCGTGCCGTTCGATCGAGATGATTTCCGTGATCATACCTACTCTGGAGGAAGGAAGATACATAGGAAAAACTTTAGCTAGTCTGGTTAAATTTATGCCAGAAATAGAAATCATCGTGGTTGACGGAAACAGCAAGGATAAAACAGTCGAAATTGCCAGACAATACACGGACAAAGTCTTGAGAATTACCGAAAGGGGAATCTCTAAAGCGAAAAATCTTGGTGCAAAATATGCGCAAGGAGACATTCTGGTCTTCATAGACGCAGACGTAGTTGTATCGGACGACTTTTTACAAAAAATGGTTAGGATTTTTCGAAATTCTGACATCGTAGGAGCTACTTGCAACATTATGCCAGCTCGGCCCAGACCGCTTGAGTTCATTTACTTCTCCCTCTTGAACCTATTTATACGCTTTTCAATCAAGGCCATGCCCAAAACTAAATTCAAGCTTGGATCTAGAGGAGAATTCCTTGCGATTAGGAAGAAAGAGTTTCTAAAAGTTGGAGGTTTCAATGAAAGGATTGCTTGCCTTGAGGATATTGACATTACCTTCCGACTCTTTGAATTTAGGAAATTCGCATTCGCCGAAGACCTTGTTGTCTACGAATCGTTGAGGCGCATTCGAAAACTCGGGCTCCTTAAAATTTTGAGGGTTTGGACGACTGAGTTTCTAGTATATTTGATTCATAACGCTCCTAAGTCACGGGTTTGGGAGGTAGTTCGCTGAACTGTAGACAGCTCAGGATTTGTGTTGCTGCTTTTACAGGATGTCTAGCGCTCATACTAACCATAAAGCCTTCAATTTTTCTAAAGGGTATCCTGATACCGTTTTATTTCCTTTTAGCTTTTTAATTTAAATGCGCAATAAATAGTAGAGGTTCTGGCCTTGCTACATCCTGAACTTCCGAGTTTCGTTCAGAGTTTTATTACTGAGGCGTTGAATTCAGCCATGAAAATATGCGATTATCATCTGATTGCTGTTTATCTTTTTGGCGGAGTAGCTAAAGGCCATTTTTCCAGAGATGTAAGTGATGTTGATCTGTTATTCATTATCAGGGATGATTGTTCTGATGAGATCGTTAGCATTCTTGAGAATAGATTAGAAGACTTAGAGTTTAAATATGGTATTCTGCAAATGGATTCAACTGACTTATTGTACTATGCTTTTCAAACTGCATTGTTCAAGTCGCATTATATATTACGTCTCAGAGATCTAAAAGAAATGGACTTTTGTGCAATGTTTTTAGAGAGAAAGGGCTTGAGTTTTTTGAAGCGTAATATAAAATTATTGAAGTCGCTTACTCCTTCAAAATTGATGATTAGGAATATTTTAAAAGAGGCAAAGATATTGGTTGGGCAAGACGTAGTTAAGCAAATGACTATTCAACCTACAACAAGCACTGAGATTATTAATATTTTTATGACCAGTTGGATTGTTTCAATGTTTGGTTTTATTTCTAGCATATTTTCACGATCAAGCACAAGATTTTCTCTTGAGGCAATGAAATGGTATATTCACAACATTTATTCCATCCTTAATGATAAAACCACTACGGTTAACCAAGCAATAAACTACGCCTTATCAAAACACTTTCTGCCAAAATCGTTTGTCATCGAAAAATTTTTGAAGCTGAGACAGACGTATTCATACGATTTGGTCTTTTGCGCCATCACACCACTTTATCTGTTAATCACTCACTCAATGTTTACCAAATATTTCCGTCATGTCAAGCTTTATAACTTCTAGGGCTACGAGTACGCGGTCAAAACCAATCAACTTTATATATCCATGTAATATTCGCGCGCCTGGTCCTATCACCATTGACTGGACCTTTAACTGCACACCTGTTCATTTTCATTATAGAACATAACGAAGGCGTTCCGAAATGGACCCAACTCGGCTTAAATTGTTAAGTACGACGCTGGAACGGTAGGAGCTTTTTAATAATCTCATTGTTTGCTTAAAGAGATATCTTGGTCGTAGGAAGAAACTTCGGAAGTAGTCTTGGACTATTCGATCTATCTCTTCATAGGGCAGTGTAGCAGGAGAGATTTGAGACACAACCGCGCCAGTTTCCCAATATTGATCCTCGTTCAAAATGCCTTTAACTTTCAGCTCCTGCCAAATGTCTGTGCCTGGAAAAGCGGTGAGGATGTTAAATTGTGGAATGTCGAGTGCGAGTTGTTGTGCAAACTTTAGGGTGTTTTCAACTTCTGTTTTTGTCTCGTTTGGAGCGCCAACTATGAAGGAGCCACAAACAACATCGACACCAGCTTTTCTTGCAGTTTCGACTGCGTGTCTGGACTGCTCGGGTGTTATCTGTTTGTTATAATAGTCTAAAACTTTTTGATTGGCGCTTTCGATTCCGAAAAGGATTATTCTGCATCCAGCCTTCACGGTTTCTCGTAGCATATCATAGGAGCAACGGTCAACACGCCCCTCGAAAATCCATTCAATGTCCATTCTTTCCTTTCTAATCATTTGGCAAAATTCGGCCACTCTCTTTGGATTTACGGTAAAACTGTCGTCCGCAAACATGAATTGTCTATAACCTTCGCTTACTAAAAGGCGGAGTTCCTCCATTATGTTTTCAACTGATCTGGTTCTCCAAATGCCACGTGCCATTCTTCGACAGGCGCAAAATCGGCATCTGTACGCACATCCACGAGAAGAAATGATACTCGTGAATTTTCTAGTGGCAATGTTGGCTCCAGCGACCGTAAAGTGATATTCTACGCCCAGTAGTTCACGAACTGGAAAGGGTAAGGAATCCAACTTCTCAATAAGCGGTCTATCAGGTGTTGATATGATCTTGTCTTTCCTTCTGAAGGTTACTCCACGCACGTTCTCTAGGTCCTGCCCCTTTTCCACACACTTAGCTAACTCCATAACAGTGCATTCTCCTTCACCTCGGACTGCGACGTCTATGCAGGAATATTTCTTGAGAAGTCTTTCTGCATTGAAAGTCGCATGGTAGCCGCCAAAAATTATCATTATGCTTGGGTTTTCTTTTTTCACTTGCATCGCAATTTCGGCTGCTGTTTGACCCGAACCTGTTACTGTGGAAAACCCAAGTAAATCCGGATCCTCCTTTCTCACCCATTTAACTGCTTGTTCTACGGAAAATCCCTTAACTGCCTGATCCAGCATGGAGACCTCTAGTCCCTCATTTCTTGAGACTGTGCCAAGGTATAACAAGCCTATGGGAGGGGTGGCTGAGTAGCTTATGGTTTTCCACTTTTCAGGAGGCTTAATTTTTTCGTCAGGTGAAGGATTTATGAAAGAAAACTTCATTTCTTTGACCTTTCGAGGCATTGTATTTCGTGCTTGGCATTTAAACATGTCTCTGTACGTGACAGTTTGAAACGCTTAGGCGGTCGTGAATATGCTGTTTCATCCTTTCTGTCGAAATGATCGGAAATATCAGAAAAAATATGTGAATCATCTCCGGAGTATCATCAAAGATTTTAAATATTAACTGCAAGCAAAAACGAAATGGGAGCAATTGAAAATGAAGTGTTGGGTTCATCCAGAGGAGGATGCTGTAGCTTTTTGTAAGACTTGCGGAAAGGGTGTTTGCCAAGATTGTCTTGTTGTTTTTGGTGGTGATAACTATTGCAAGACTTGTATAGAGAGTGGTAGAGTCGTTGCAGTTGTGCCTTCTCCTGAACCTACTGTTGCTGAGAGTGTGCCGGTGCCGAAAGCAAGGCCGAGTAGAGCATTTTTTGTGGTTGGTGGAGTGGGATGCGTTGTCATCGCTATTGCGGCAATATGGTTTTTCTTAGCGTCGTTCGAGACCTTTGCTTATTTTCAGTTCTTTTGGGTTATAGGCCATGCTTTGCTCATAATCGGTCTTGTTTTGGCCTCTGTGGGTTATCTTGGTATGCGCCGTAATTACGGTTCTGGTATAGGAGTAGCAAGTTTTGCTGTCGCCATTGTGGTTAGTGTACTGTTCTCATTCTGGACTGTTTGGCGAACAGTAGGTACCGAACTTGAATATAATTGGCTACTAAACATGTATGTCTGGTCTACGATCTACGAAATATTCTTTGTGATGATGATTCTCTGGGGAGTGACGCATCTTACGACCAGACGCTTCAGTGGTAAGTCGGGGTTGTCCCTTGCCTCGGGAATAATGCATATCATAACGGCAGTATTCTTAGAGATTACAACTTCGCTTTGGGTTGTATTCGAATACCAGCTTCAGTGGCATTATTACGAAGAACAGCTCTCGGCTTTGCTGGACATATTGAAAATATTAGATCCTATTTGGGCTTTCTTATTCTTTACAAGCGAAATATTGGCGGCTATACTGTTCTTTATAGCGAAGGTCCCAGAATTGTCTACAAAGCCTAATCAAACGGCAAACAAATGATTTTCTTCGCTCTTCCTTTTTACTTTTGCATATCGTTTTTCATGTACTAGTTGCCCAAGGAACATTATAAGATCGTTAACACTTCAGGTTCTCAGTAAAAAACGTTAAATGGCAATTGCTTCTTTACATACACGTATAGAGGTCGAACAGATGAAGTGCTGGGTTCATCCGAAAGAAGACGCTGTAGCAGTTTGTAAATCATGCGGTAAGGGAGTTTGCCAAAATTGCGCCATTTCAATCTCTGGGGACTTATACTGCAAATCATGTGTGGAAAGTGGACGGATTGTGATACGACCCCCCACAGCACCTATAGAAGCAGAACCTATGCCATCTCCTAAAGGAGTACCGATCAGAGCTCTTTTCATCATTGGTGGAGTAGGAAGTGTCCTTACGACAATCGCAACCATACCACTCACTCTTGTGTTCTTTGCGACCTTCTTGGTCATGCCTCAAACAACATTTCAATACTACAGACCATTCTTCGGAGGAGAAGCAAGCATTCCCGTCATGGTTAGCGTTCTCGTGTTTGCCTTCATTGCAATCATTTTTTCTGCAATAGGCTATCTTGGATCATACAAAAACTATGGTTCGGGTTCTGGCGCTGCAGGCTTCGCTTTCGGCATAGTTGTACCTGTGATGCTTATGGTATATGCTGTAGGAATTGTTGCCTTCCTTACCAGCGAATATTGGTACTATTACTATTATCATTACAATGAGATTGCTCGGGCGTTCTTAATAATTGCTTTCATCGTCACATGCATCTTGTTTGGCATAATGCTAATACTTTGGGGGGTTACCCACATAGGAACCAGACGTTTCACGGGACATTCAGGATTGTCAACTGCAACCGGAATCATGCTGATTATATCCGGTGCTCTAATGTTGTCTACTGTACTCTCGTTTGTCGCGCTAGGATTATTGTTCATTGCTGAGATACTCGCTACAATATTATTCTTTATTTCGGATATTCCAAAAGTTGCTGCCAAATCGTAATTAGCGTGTGCGCTGAGAGTGTGCCGAAGGAAATACAGAGTAGAGCTTTTTTCGTGGTTGGCGGGGTAGGGTGTATCGTCAATGCCGTAGCGGCAATGTGGCTTTTCTTAACTACGCTTGCTCCCACCTTTGTTTTTGGGATAGACTCTTGGATTATAGGCTATTTCTTGCTCATTATCGGTCTCATTTTGGCTTCGTTGGGCTATCTTGGTACATACTGTAATTATGGTTCTGGTGTCGGAGCAGCAAGCTTTGCTATCGCCATCGTAGTTAGCGTACTATTTCTATCATGGACTATATGGCATATAGCTAACTATCCATTTTACTATCGCTACTATGAAGAATATTGGCATTTGCTCACGTATATTTGGGCTATTATTTATGAGATATTCTTTGTGATGATGATTCTCTGGGCGGTAACGCATATCACAAGCAGATACTTTACTGACAAGCCAGGGTTGTCCCTTGCCACGGGGATAATGCTTATCATAACCGCAGTATTCTTAGAGATTTCATCTATACTTTCTGTTGTTTTAATGATGTTCTGGCGCCAGTACCATGGGTTCCAGTTTGTGAACATATTTGAGCTTGTCTGGACATTTGAGCTCGTGTGGATTTTGTTATTTTTTACGAGTGAAATATTGGCCGCCATACTGTTCTTTATGATGAGAATTCCGGAATCGTCAGCAAAGCCCGGTTATTGACGAGCTTATAATTCTTTTTTTCCTCTTTTGTTTTCTCGTGCATTGATTGTTAAATTGCTTAGAGATTACGTGGCATTCTTAGATTGATAGCACGCGCAGAAGAGTTTAAATATAGAATGCTTGATATATGGAGAAAAGGTAGATTGACTTGGTAGGAGCAGAACAAAAAAGGGCGACAGCAGGATTCGCAGTGTCTCTCATTGCCGGCATCATCATTCTGATCGTCGACATTGCCTTTTATTCAATGCTTGAATCGATTGGCTTTCTTGATGTGGGTTCAATGATCGGAATTGGCTTTGCATTCGATATTCTCTTTTATCTAGGTTTATTGTGGGCAATTCTAGTTATTGTCGGCGCTGCTTTAATATGGACTGGAAGAACTACTGCTGGTGGCGTACTAGTGATAATTTTCTCGATTCTCAGCGTCTTCTCATTAGCGCTCGGTGGCTTCATACTAGGCTTAATTCTAGGGATAATTGGTGGCGCCTTAGGCATAGCAAAGAAATAGAACATGTCACTCTCCTTTTTTTTCTCTTAACGGAAAAAGTTTAATCCCTAACAATATTCCTGTTATAGGGATAGTCGCAGGCGCACGAAAATACATCTTATGATTGTCCCAAGTCCGTACACCCATATTTTTTAGGTCCATTTTAGGAGGGAGGCGCAACTTCTTCCTGGTGCGGCTTTAGATCGCCCAAGGATTATGAAATACGCCCCCTTATATCCACATTCTGGACAAGTTGACCGATTGTCGCCTAGGAGTTTAACAATATCATCTCCAAGAATAGCCACTCCAACATATCCTTTAACAGCATAAGGTGAGATTACTTCAATTAGTCCGGTGCCTCCAGTTTTTACTGGTTCATGAGTTTCCAGATCCCGAACAAGGATTCGTGCCGAAGGTGGGCAATGCATAATAAAGCCTTTATACCTAGGTGACCAATGACCGCCAAACCCCGTTGAACTTTCATTAAACCCGTAAATATCTCGAATGTGCCCCGATTTTATTCCATAGACCTCATAATTGCGCTCGATCCATTCTTCCTTGTCGATGGGACCCATTTTGATTTGAGCCTTAACTCCCTCCCAGCCTCCTCCTCCAGAACAGACTGCGCCATGATCCCCAAAATCGAAGGTGATTTTGTTAGGAACTAGATAATTCACCATCACATTATTCATCAACAATGCGTTTCCACCAAGAACTACAAAATCCTCAGGCTTCCGTTTTCGAAGTTGTTTGACTAAGAAGCCCTTGTCTAATTCAACCACCGCCACTTTACTAAAGGTTGAAATGGCTTTAAAGATGGTTTTCAAAGGTCGGACTTTGACTAAATAATGGCAGTTTGACTTCTCTTGTCCGTAGGCTTCGTTGATGCAAGCCAAGAACATTTGTGAGTTTTCAATGTGCGATTCTCGTTTTGCCAAGATTTTCATAAGCTTAGACGTAGGAGCAAAATTAAAAACGGTTGAAACGATGTCATAGAAGAAAAATTCCTTGAATCTTCTTCTCCACAGTTCATACATGACGGTTATGTCTTCTTTTGTTCTTCCAACAATGCTGGGATCTTCGGAGGTGCCGCTTGAAACTGTCCATGTGTGGATATCTTCAGTTCTAAGTAGCTTTCTGTAGGTGTTTGCTGACAATTTGAAGTCCGAAGTCGTGAGGTAAGGGATATATTCCAAGTTGTCTAGGGTTATCTCCGTTTTTGATGAGAATTCATGGTCTTCGCATAATTTTGCATACATTTTATTGTCTCGAATTGTTTGCTCGATTTCTTTTTGCAAATCTTCGGAGAAGTTGTTCGGTAAGGGTTGTTGAATTATCTTGGTCATTTGCTCAGGTTTAATCATTTATTATACGCTTTCCTACACCCACAACCTTTCATGTCTGTTTAGATAGATCATTCAAAAATCTCTTTCGGTACACATCCAATGGGTTCAACACATGTTTGTCCAGAGTGTTTATCTTAAACTTTTGAATACTGCGCATGACACCTTCTGGCCATGAGATCTCTTAGTCGAAAATTTGGAAGTCGTTATGTTTATAAGCTGTTAATCATAAATGATTGGTCAAAAATAAATGGTTTGATGTGAGTAGTATGAGTGTTGAAACCGCAAATACATTGACATTCGTCGGAGGAATCCTGTCCATGGTTTTTGGCACAATATACCTCTTGGGGGGAATAGTTCAAGCCACATTAGAGTACTACAATGCTGGAATTTTCTTGGGATTTCCATGGATAATTGGCGGCATTCTTGCGTTAATCTTCGGCATGTTAACTTTGTTCATAGCGAGAAGGAGCCTATTAGAGGGCGACCTTAAAACTGGCGCCATATTATGCTTCGTCTTCGGCGGAATCTGCGCTCCCGCCATTGGCGGAATTTTAACAGTAGTTGCGGGAATTCTTGCCATAATCGCCTGGAATGAACAGAGAAGAGTCGCGGAAGCCCCACCGAGTCCTCCACCGCTACCTCCAGCTCCACCAACAACCGCCGCTGCCTTATATTGCACATACTGCGGAGCCAAACTGTCGCCTGAAGCTACTTATTGTTCGTCATGCGGTAAGAAAGTTAAGAAATAGACCAGTACGGCTTCCCCTCTAGACCATAGTTCTACTCCTTGATAGCTAAGGCTTCCAACATAAGCCTCAGAGAAGTTACAAAGACTCTTTTGGAAGGTTTTTCTTGGCATGAATCACAATCTGAATAGTTGAGAAATGCGTTAGAATTGCGAGAACTAGTATGCCCCACTGTACACTGTTGAGGAAGAGCTCGTGCAAGTACGCGCCTCCACCGATCGATACGTGGATGTTCAGTGCGGCGGACAGTTGTGCTACAAACTGAAAAGCAACAGCCCCGGATATCATCGCCATGCGAAACGGTCTCTCTCCAATAGTAACTTTCGTCCTTTTCAAGCCCAGACCCATAGTCCGCGCTCTAGCATAGTCTACAAGGAGTGAACCAAGCAGCGCCGCCAATCCTATGAATGGGTCGACCAAACCTCCATAAATTATTGCGATTATTACTATGGCGTCAGAGTACTTGTCTAGGACATTATCGATGAAGTCACCGAATGGGGTGCTTGAATACGTAAGGCGAGCGATAGCTCCATCAAGAACATCTGTAAGCCCAGAAAGTAGAAGGAAGGCTACGGCTAAGGCGAAATAAAGGTCTGACAGAAACAAGTCGATTGGAATAACGTTCGCTCCTTTAATGAAACAATAAGCACTTGCAACTGACAGGGCAAAGGCCAGTGCGGATGCAAGATTTGGGGTGAAACCAGTTATTGCTAGATATTTGCCTAGCGTGAAGTTAAATTTAAGCCACTTGTTGAATCCAGATCGCACGTCTTCATCGATTTGTTCTTGGTACATGTGGGATTTTTGCCAGTCTTGTCTGTAGGCTCCGAAACTCATATACTCCCTTTTTGTCAACTTTTTCCTATTCACCAAGGCTAGTACAAATATAAGAAGTATTACTGCGAATATTATTGGTAGAAAATAATCGTAAAATATTAGCAAGATTTCTTCGAACAAATTAACACCTTTTCGATTTTTAGCTGGAAAGAGTTTATATTATTTTTGATTCGTTATACTCTACTATTTATCTCAATTAGGGCCTGATCCGGGGGGACAAATAACGTCTGGAACAGAAATTGTGCTGACCGCGCCAGAGACAGAAATGAATCTATTCAAAAACAATCCTTTCATGGCATTTTCTGCATCTTTTCCCACCACAATGGTCCCTTTCAACGTCATGCAAAGTTTTCTACGCTCGCCGCCTGAGAATCATCCAGCCGGAAGAGCTGTTTTTGCCCCTTATGGACTCAGAAAACTTGAGGCAATTTTGATAAATCATGGTTTTAAAGAATCTGACATTGCAGTTGTGCATCCCTCTAAACTTGACAAATTTGTTGGAAATAACACGAAGGTCGTCGGCATATCCTCTATGGACCCTTTGGGAATAGCATATGTCAGTCTAACATACTCTGAGCTCATTGGTTTCGGTTCTGAACCAAGTACAAGATTTGAGTTCCGTAAACTGTTCAACAAGAAATGTCTCAAAACGAAAAAAGCCAAAATCATCTTCGGAGGCGCTGGAGCTTGGCAACTTGAAAATGAAAAGATAAGAAAAATGTTTGGAATTGACTGCGTCTTTTTGGGCGAAGCTGAAAAAGTAGCGCCTGAAGTTTTCTCAAAAGCAGTAAATCGGGAAAACTTACCTCCAATAGTGTATGGCGAAGAAACTGAAACCGAAGAAATCCCTTCGATTCGCCATGCTTCAATCCATGGGTGCGTAGAAATCTCACGAGGCTGTAATAGGAATTGCCAATTTTGCGCCCCAACAACCAGAAAAAGAAGATTCATACCTATGTCAAGAGTCCTTGAAGAGGTTCAGGTAAACGTAAGAGAAGGCAATGGGATGATAATTTTTTGCACAGAAGATTTCTTTTTGTACAACTCCGAACAGAATTTCATTCCGAAAAGAAAGGCTGTTGTAGAATTGTGCCGAAAAGTTGCGGACTGCCCTGGCGTACAGCATATTCAGCCAGCTCACATGTCACTTGCACCAGTTGTGGTTGACCCAAAGATGGTTGAAGAAGTAGCAGAAATACTATTACAGAAAAGCTGGGGTACCCTTGACGGCAGACCTTTCTTCACTTCTGAAACAGGAATTGAGACTGGAAGCAAGCGTATGATACGAAAATATATGGCAGGCAAGCCTCTTCCATTCAAACCTGAAGATTGGCCTAGAATTGTGACACAAGCTTTTGGGATTTTGAATGACAATTTTGGGTACCCATTAGCGACTTGGATTGTAGGTCTTCCAGGCGAAAACGAAGAGGACATTTTAGCAAGTATTGAATTGGTTGAAGATTTAAAAGGAACAAAAGGATTCTTCGTTCCGTTATTCTTCGTTCCTCTCGGAGAATCCACCTTAAAAACGGCAAAAGGTGTGGATTCGAAAGCTTTAACTGAATTGCATTGGGAGTTTTTTGCAGAGTGTTGGAAGTACAATCTTAATGTATGGCGAAAACCGTGGGCGTTGCGAGGTGTACGCTCACTTCTGAGTAGAATTCTTGTTCCCATGGTCGCAGGCTTCATGTACTTATTATACTACAAACATAGGCCAAGCGCCAAGTTTTTCAAAAAAACCTTCATAAATGCTTCTAAAGTCGATTTCCTTACTTCTAGCAGGTAGCGCCTATGACAACGAAGAAGAAGGACAAGTCATGTCATGGTTTCAAGATTGTACTAACTGCTGACAGAGCCCTAATGAGCCACTACCATAATTTCAGCGGATTAGGTTTTGTTTCTGCACTTCCCTATAATGTTCTTCCTTCATTTATTACAGATCGTTATTTTCCTTTAAGAAGTGATGGGGATGGACGAATGTTAGCGGCTCAGCTGGGGCTTTGCAAAATTGAAGCTGCCTTACTTGATTATGGCTTTGGTCATGACGACGTCATCATTTCAGATCCTACTAAATTGAACCTAACTATAGGACCTGAAACGAAAGCTGTTGGCATAGGGGTACTTGACCCTTTGGGGCTAAGTTATGGAGCAAAAGTAGTTTCCTTTGTTTTACGTAGGTTCGGACTGAAATGTAGGGAATCTATAATGTCAAAATGTTTTCAGAACGTAATCTTTGATCCTGCCTTGAGGCACTACGAACCCAAAATCATTGTTGGAGGGCAAGGTGTTTGGCAGATAGTTGACTCTGGCGTGCAGGAGAAATTGGGAATTGATTGTATAATTGAAGGGGAAGGAGAAGGAGTTGTAGGCAAAATTTTTGAGAAAGCTGTTAATGGTGAGGATTTACCAAGAATTGTTAAAGGAGAAGCTGTTTCGCCTGAGGAGATACCTGTAATAAGAACTCCAAGTCGATGCGGTATTGTTGAGATTACGAGAGGTTGCGGTCGCCACTGCCTATTCTGCGTTCCAGGGCTGCTCCCGTTTAGGTCGGTTCCAAAAGAAAGAATCCTTGAAGAAGTAAAGCTAAACGTTAAATCTGGAATTAAAGGGGTTTCTCTCCAGAGTGAGGACGCATTATTGTATGGATCTGATGGCTTAAAACCGAAACCTGAAGCTGTCTTGGATCTGTTGAAGTCAATACGTGCATTGGAGGATGAAGAACTTGGAGTTGGTTTCGAGTTTTTCTCAATATCTTCTATCATGCAGAACCCAAAACTAGTAGAAGATGTTTCAGAACTTCTCAGGCTTGAGAAAGACAATTATTCAGTAGTTGAGGTTGGAGTAGAAACTGGAAGTCCAAGACTTTTGTCAAAATACATGCCAAGCAAAGTTAAGCCCTTCAAGATTTTCGATTGGAAAGACATGGTTGTTTCCTCTGCAGAGCTTTTGCACTCTAACAATTGGCAAGCGTGTTACTCTTTCATACTTGGACTGCCAGGAGAAACAAGAGATGATGTACTTAAAAGTTTAGAGCTTGTGGACGAATTAAAGTCGTATAATTGTGTAATAGCGCCGATAATTTTTATGCCGGCAGGGAGATTGCGTAGAAGAGAAGGTTTCAGCTTTGAACTGATGACAGACGAGTACTGGGAGCTATTCCGAAGGTGCATAGAGCAAACTCTTTCTAAAGCCCCTTCATTTCTAAAATCAGATTCCATGGTCAAGAAAATTCGAAACTCCCTTATTAGAGCATTTTTCTATCTAGGGATAATAAGGATGAGAAACTGGAAAAAAGAGAAAACTGATGTAATTCCAAAGTGTGATTCTTAATTTGTTTGTCGCCCTAACCTTTGACGTAGAAAGAGATTGTTGTCCTTTTCTTAAGACAACGCTCGGAATAGAAGTAGGTCTACCAAAAATACTTAACCTCCTGGAAAGATACGACGTACGGTGCACTTTCTTCGTAACAGGAGAAGTCGCCGACTTATTCCCTGACCTCATTAGACAAATTGCAAAAAGACACGAAGTGTCATCTCACGGATATCATCACGAAACATTTGGCAGAATTACTGCTTACAAAAAAAGCATGATTAAAAAGTCAAAGGAAGTGTTAGAGAAAACTACAAATCAGAAAGTGATCGGCTTTAGAGCACCCAGATTTATCGTATCAAGGGAGTTGTTTGAAACCCTAGCTGATATGGGTTTCAGGTATGATTCTTCAATAACCTGTTTTAGACCTCCGTACTTCATGATGAAGACAAGTTTTCCCGAATTTCGTGTTCAGTTGCCAAGTGCACTTTTGAATTTTCCAACAGGTTTGCAGATGTTTAAGACGGTATGTAGAGTAGGTTCGGTTCCTGTAATATTCTTTCACTGTTGGGAAGCTGTGGATGTCCGCTCGTTGCTGAATTCTGCTAATATTAATTCAGTAGCTTTAAAAAGATACTTTCGCCCTGACATGTGGATTAACACTGGAGATGTCTTTCTTAGAAGATTAGAAGTCCTTGTAAGGTGTCTTTTGAAATTTGGTTTTCACTTTACTGCTTTGGGGGACATTGTTGCACCGTCAAGGAGCCTTTCTTAGCTTTCAAACTCTATGTTCAGCGCTTCGAGCCTTGGCTAGAATCTTTTGATAGTTTTTGACAAGCCATGCAGATCGTTTTAGCGATAGATGCCGCGGAGAAGTTAAGACAACGATGCTTCTGAAAACTTTCGTTTTCCCCATTCCTTTTCTCCTTATCAACTCCCTTACAGCAGAGCTTAGCGCTATGTCAACGGCAATTGAGGGAAACCGTTTGAAACCTCCTACCTCAAAGTAAATGTCTCTTCTGATGCAGATATTGCAGCCGGGGATTTCAGTGAAATGAAAAATGTCCCTAAAAACATACCAAAAATACATTACGAAGTTAATAGGAGCATAATCGGTAAAGGTTGATGAAACTCCGCCTAATTTTATTCTATATTTCTTTTTTCTGTAATAGCCAAATGGGGCTCCACATGCCCAAAGACTTTCATCTGCGCTAAATGACTCATACACTCGTTGCAGGTAACCTTCGGGAATTAATGTATCGGCGTCGAGGAAAACGAGAACCTTTCCTTTTGATAGGTTTGCTGCGAAATCTAATTGGTTTCCTGTGCCTTGTTGTGGCGAAGCAACCACTGTGGCGTATTTGCGAGCAATTTCAACTGTGTTGTCTTGGCTTCCTCCGTCGCAAACAATTATTTCAAAATCGAAACTAGGGCGTTGTTTAATAACAGATTTCAATGTTTCTTTGATGTACATCGCTTCATTCATTGTCGGAATGATAATCGACACTTCGATGTTCAATGGGATTGCCACCATTCTAGTTAAGCTAAGACTGGAGTGCAATTTTTAAATACTGCATGATAAGAATAAAAACCTCACAGTTCAGTCCAGATCTAAGAGGTTAAATGAAGATGACAGCGGTTATTCGAAAAAGTAGTAAACTAAGACTTGTTATCACGATTACCATTCTATCCTTTTTTGTCGGCTACTTGATTGATTCTTTTGCCTCAAAATCTTTTCTTGCACCTTACTCTTTGTCCTTCCGCTCGGCACTGTTTTCAGGAACCTTTGGACTTGACCAGATTCTAAGTTTTCTTTTTCTCTTTTTCACTGGTTTCATGATTTTTGTAATTCCTTCCTATTTTGGTCTTATGCTGTCATATTCATTTGGAGGAGCATCATTAATCAGTATCAGTTTCTTTCCTTTTCTCAGTATACTGATTCCAGCCAAGAACCATGAAAAAGAGATTGGCAAAACTCTCGATTGCTTACTTCAATCCGATTATCCAAAAGATAAAATGGAAATAGTAGTCATTACAAGTGGGTCAACAGACAGAACTACAGAAGTATGTAAAGAATTTACTTCTAAAGGTCCTGTTCAGGTTATTGATAAACCGCTCACTAGAAAAGGAAAACCAGCTGCTCTAAATCTTGGGCTAGCCTCAGCGAAAGGCGAACTCATAGCTATCTACGATGCCGATACCATTACGATGCCGGAAACAGTTCGAAACCTTGTAACTCCATTCAGCGAATCTGAAGTATCTGCTGTAACAGGTCCTATTCAAGTGCTCAATGAAGACGAAAACAAACTCACGAAAGGAACAGCTCTCGAAAACACGTTTTACAGTGGAGCTGGGCTCCTATACGAAATAAGGGAAAGGCTGGGTCAAGGACTTAACCTTCTTGGAAGAAACTTCTGCATACGTAAAGACTTGTTAAAAAGCCTTGGAGGTTTTGAAGAAACATCGTTAACTGAAGATTTCAGTCTCATGTTCAAACTTAAAGAGCAAGAAAAACGTATAGCCTTCTCTCCAAAAGCTGTAGCCAGGGACATCGTACCTCCGAGTTGGAACGCCTTCTCAATGCAACGGAAGAGATGGACAGCAGGCTGGAATGAAGAAAACAAAAAGTACATGGCTCTGACAAAAAACGAGGGAAAAGCGGGGCTCAGTCTAATTAACTTTCTGATTCAAGGAAACTTGGCTATTTTCACGCTTATTGCCGTAGTTCTTACACTCATCTTCTGGGTGTTAGGGGACTATCTTATCACAATAGCCTCGTTGCTGACCATAATCTTCACAGTGGCTTTAATGGCTGTTTCAGTATACAAGTATGGAAACAAGAAATATAGCCTACTTGCCTATTTTCCAATATTCATTTTCATCAGCCTCTTCATGTTCAAATGCGCCGCCCTCAAGCCTCAAAAGGGGCTAGAATGGAGCAAGACTCCGACTGAATAATCCAGTCTTGTTCTTGACTTTAGTGAGAAGTTGCGAGAAAGAAAGGCACGCCTGCAATGCTGAAAATATCATTCCAGAACTTGATGGTTCTCTTGGACAGAAATTGTGTTCGATAATTAATTACGTTATCAACTTCTCCTAGCGTAAATCTTGTGTTCTTGAACAAGTTATAAAAATCCATAAACGACGTTGACTTCAGATCGATTCCAAATTTTGTCGGATTCTCGAATGCCAGAGAGCCTGGGCTAATAGTCACAGGGGTATTATAAAACGCAACATGACCTTTGCCTTTTTCATTATTTGTAAATGCCTTTCTCATTAATGCCAAGTTTTCAAAAACATCTTTCACAGTTTCAAACGGGTTTCCAATAGTGAACCATAATCTAAGTGATATGTCATGAGCAGTTGTTTCTTCGACTAGTCGATTGAAATCATCTTCCTGATAGTCTAAAAACGGGTCAGTTAAAGGTCCCAGTCGTGTTCTTACCCTTTTGGGATAGGTCACGAAGCTCAGTGAAGATTTGCTAAGATTAAAGGTTCTGCCAAATTCTTCAAGGAAAAAACTATCAATGGGCAATCTCCAAATTTCAAGATCAGCTCCAACGTCCAGTTTTTCTTTGCGTAAAGATTGAAAGAGTCTTTTCCAATAATGTGTACTCTGAGGGTAGGCACCATGACCAAAATACACTGACTTAACATTAGAGATCTGAACAAGCGTCTTAATGTCATTAGCAACCTTTTCGGCACTTCTCAGCAATACAGTTTTTCTTCCACTGATGATCTCAGCCGCTTTTTGACCTCCACCGCAAAAAGGGCAATTAAAAGGACATCCTCTTCCCACAGTAACACAAAATGGAAGTCCCATAGCTTGCTGAGCGATTCTGAGGTATTCTCGCCAGTGTTGCAGCAATTCTAACTTCGCAAAACCTAGATCGTCAATCGAATCAGCAACGTACGTGGTTTTTGTTCTCACTATTTTTTTGTTTCTGCGAAAAGTTAGATTCGGCACTTCATCTAACGATAACTTTCGCGATAATTTCCTAACCAGATCCAACAGAGGAAGCTCGCCATCACCCCGAACAACATAATCTACAAATGGAAATTTCTTCATAATCTCCAGATCAAAGTAAGATGCGGTGAAACCACCAAACACCACAGCCACTGAAGGCTCTATTCTCTTACAAATCCTTGCAACTTCAATAGCTCCATAAGAACCTAAAACCCAATGAAGGGAAATAGCACAGATTTTTGTGTCAATATTTTTGAGGAAATTTTCAAGCGTCCATTTCTTGTTAAGATATAGTTCTAAAGGTATGTTCAGAATTTTTGTGGAAAAGCCTTCTTTTTCCAGCAGGTCAGCCATGCCGAATAGTCCCATAGGAGTTGATATGTAGCAGGCTCTTTCACCTAGTTTCCAGAAGTCTCTTGCAAAAACTCTTGGCGGATAGATGAATAGAACGTCACAGGTTTCCAAAGGAACGCCTCAAATGTTTGAAAGTGAAGACTCTTTTCTATTGGACAGTATTTAAATACGCAGTTTATGAAATGATTTGTTGTCTGAAGTCTATTGTGACAGTGTATTGAGGAACCCAATTCATGGCTAAAATCGTGTTGACCGCTGACAAGTCTATGATGGTTCATTTTCCAGCCACTTTATACTCTGGGTTCCTATCGTGCTTTCCAACAAAGTCAATGCCAGACTTCATCTATCGTAAAGTCTTGCCTCCGGTCAAAGCTAACAAAGACGGAACAACTGACTTTCCAACAATGGCCTTAAGAGCAGTTGAAGGAATTTGCGTCAACTCAGGATTAAAAAGGGAAGATGTCAAAGTCGCCCATCCGGACCATCTGAGGGAAATCATAAAGGAGGATACAAAAATTGTCGGCGTTTCGGCAACTGACCCTCTTGGCATCGGACCAGAAACTACATTTTGGAGTAGCATACTTAGCGGAGAACCCCACAACAGAGTCAAATTCGCTTTTCTGATGCAAGAAATTATGAAATTAAAGGAGAAATACCGTTTCCAAGTAGTGTTAGGCGGGCCCGGGTCCTGGCAATTCAGCAGGGAAGACTTCATGGATGCATATGGCATAGATCATGTCGTCATGGGCGAAGGAGAACACATTATTCCAGACTTGTTTGAAAACATCATGTCGGGAGAAAGGCATTCAAAAAGGGTGCATTCCGGAAGAATCGCTGAGGTTAATGAGGTTCTTCCCATTCTAGGGCCCGCAAACTCCAGCCTTATCGAGATCGCTAGAGGATGTGGGAGGGGGTGTCAATTCTGTGCCCCGAGTGTTGCAGGGAAGCTTAGAAGTTTTCCTCTTGAGAAGATTCTGGCTGATGCGCGGACTTACTTGAAGTGGGACGTTGAGACGGTTACGTTGCATTCCGAGGACACTTTAAGATATGGTTCTCATGGCTTCTTGGCGGATCAAGACGCGTTGGTAGGCTTATATAAAGAACTTTTCTCTGCTGGAATGAAGAACGTTTTCATCACACACGCAAATCTCACAACCTTCGCGTATCAACCGGATGTAATAGAGAAACTTACAAAATTGCTCCGAGCTAATGGCATGCTTGGGTATGGCAGTCAAGTAGGCCTCGAAACTGGAAGCTCAAGATTGGCAAGGAAATATATGAAAGGCAAATGTCTACCTTTGAGACCGGAAGAATGGCCAGAGGTTGTTAAAGAGGGTCTGAAAGTCGCTGAAGACAACAGGTGGATATCATGTTGCACTGTGCTGATGGGTTTGCCAGATGAGGACAATGAAGATGTGAAGCAAACAATCCAATTGATAGAAGAAGTTGACAGTCGATTTGCGTTCTACTTTCCAATTTTCTTCGTCCCAATTGGCACAACTCCCCTTGAAGACCAAAGAAGATTCATTTACAAATACGCTTCACCATATCATTGGAGACTAGTTCTACAATGCTGGAAACACAACGTAAAGTATGTATGTCAAGCCTTTGATTATGCCACTGAAGGAAGGTATCCAATGTTAAGATTGGGTTTAAGAATCGGAATTAAGGCCTTGTATAACGCGATTCAGATAACATGTAGTAAGATGATTAATAAGGCAGAGAAAGCCATGTGAAAAATGCGTTAATTATGTCTTCTTGATGTATCCATAAACCATCCCAGAACAAAACGAAAGCATCCTAAGATAATCAAGAAGTGGGTAGGCAATGATGCTTTTGTACTCTTTACTCCGTCGTGTCATATACAAATACAAAATCGCTAGCCCAAAAAAAGGAAGAACAACTATCGCTAGTAAGAACAGAAAGAGGATTTGCCACTGTCCCATCATAATCATAAGGACCATAAATCCTAGGATTAAGATTGCTTGTATCACACTAAGTAGGCTTATGATAAACCATCTTTGTACCAGTTTCTCTTTCTTTGGTCTTTCCAGTAAACTTCCCGTACCCTTTCCATATTTGAAAGCTTGTTTCAAAAGCTCTTTCAGATTTGATCTATGCTTATGCCAAACTAGAACTTGGGGATCGAGTACCAATTTATGGCCAGCTCTGCAAATTCTTTCAATGAGCTCATCTTCTTCAAAACTGTAGCGAAAACTCTCGTCAAAACCACCCGCATCTTCCAGAACCGCTCGCCTAAAAGACATGTTGCAGCCCACAGGGCAACCTGAAAAAGGTCCTATAGAGTCTAGTTCTTTACGTTTTTTACACATGCGTATTGTTGGGGATATGCTGTGTTCAGCGTACTCGGAGAAGAAGTCGTCATTGGGTCCTTTCACGTTACCCCCGACGCATCCAATGTTTGGATCTCTAAAATTATCAACTATCTTCTTGACCCAGTTCTTTGGTACTAGGCAGTCGGAGTCTGTGAAAGTGATGATTTCGCCTTTGGAATTTTTGATTCCAGTGTTTCTGGCAACATTCGGGCCCTCCCTTTTTTCTATCAGCAATCTCACAGGGTATCTTGCAACTATGTCTCTTGTTTTATCAGTTGAGTTGCCGTCAACCACGACTATTTCAATTTTATTTTTTGAATATTCCATCTCAAGCAAAGATTCAAGCAGCGACTCTATCGTTGCATCTCCATTAAGCACAGGGACTATAACAGAGACAACCGGTTCATATTCAATTTCTTTCTTGAGTTTTTCCTGACCCATGTTTTAAACTATATCGCTAAACGTGATTTATCACTTACGTAACATGAATAGACTTAGGTTTTTTGTCAAACAATCTTTGGTCTTTCTAAATTTGAATGTCGAGCTGCTTCAAAAAGAGTTAAATGCTTCCGCTTTTGAACGATAAGGGAACTTTTGCCCATATCCTGCATGTTCCTTCAACGCTGACCATACAGGCGCCCATGGGCTTTTGTGGAGTGCAGTCTTTCATGAATAATGGGCATTCTGTTGGCTTAATCTTGCCAATTATAACTAGATGGCATCTGCATCCATGCTGAATGTCGGCGCCGCGTTCAACTTTCACACCGTGTTTCAAATGAGCATCATAAACTGAGTATTCGTTGTTGAGCACATACTTGGAAGAAGGAATTATTCCAAGTCCCCGCCAGTTGCCATCGGTGACATCAAAAACTTTCCGCATTAACTCTTGTGCTTTAGCGTTGCCTTCCCAACTTACAGCCCGTGTGTACTCATTTTCTAGCCTTGGACTGCCTTCCCTCAACTGTCTCAAAATCATGTAAACACCAAACAAGACGTCTAGCGGTTCGAAGCCCGCAACAACTGTTGGCATGCCATAATTTTTTGGGAAGACTTCGTAGGATTTGAGCCCGATAATCGTGCTGACGTGGCCTGGTGCGATAAATCCGTTTAGGCTTAAGTCTTCCATTTCGGCTAGTAGTTTCATGGCTGGCGGAATTAACCGATGAGAAACTAGAAAGGTTAGGTTTTCAGGTGGCTTGTTTAGAATTTCGACGGCAGTTGAAGGTGCTGTTGTTTCAAAACCAATAGCGAAAAATGCAAATTCTCTGCTCGGCTCTTTTTCAGCCATCCTAACAACATCACTAACGCTATAGACAACGCGAACTTCAGCACCTTCGGCTTTGGCATCCAAAAGAGACATTCTAGAGCCCGGAACACGCAAAACATCGCCAAAACAAGCGACAACCACGCCTTTTATGGCGAGCTGCACAGCCTCATCAATCTCGGAGGCTGGAACTATGCAGACTGGACAGCCCGGTCCTGCAATGACTTCAGCGTTTGCGGGTAAAAGGCTGCGTATGCCAAAATGTGTGATAGTCCATTCGTGTGTGCCGCAGACATGGCAGATTTTGACGGTTTCTTCCTTTGGTGCGATTTTTTGGATTTTTTCTGCTACGCGTTTCGCCAGGTTTGGGTCTCTGAACCTTAACATTTCAACCATTTTCAGTCAGCTGTTTTCATTTTTTCCCAGTTTCGGAAGAGGCTTCTAGAATTTCGTTCCATAGACGTATTGTCTCTAGAGCTTCTTTTTCGTCTAAAACTTGAATGGCATATCCAGCATGCACCAAAACATAGTCGCCCACTTTGGCATTCACAAGTGTCACATTAACCTCTCTTAAGACGCTTTCGCCAAAATCCACTTTGGCTTTGTTTTCCTCGACACTTATGACCTTCGCTGGAATCGCCAAACACATTCTTATCAATGTTAACCAAAAATACACGGCAATAAATCAATTATGGTCCTAATGAGGATAGTCTTTCCATTTAATCATCGCATTTTTGATTTTTGCATAGAATCGGAATTCTCAGTTGTGAAGTTCTCCGGCATTGGTTCTCGGGGAACACCTTCTGGCAACCCCTAATCAACACACAATTCTTTAGTTGTAGCTGCTGAAACTTTCGGAATACTTGGAAAAGTCAAAGCTAACAGTAAAAGGATTAATACAGCCAATACTATCTTTTTCATTCTTTTTTCCTCGACTTAAGAAATAATATTCCGCTGAAGACCCAGCCTCCTCCCAATGCCATCCCTATTGGAACCTGCCACTGAGTGACGTATCCATCCGCAAAAGTCACCCAGCGGTGCGAGACTACATAGAACTCATCTTTGTATAAGAATATCGTCCGCTGGTCGTCCGTTCCATAGGGACCAAACGGAAAAGGTTCTTTTTCGCGGTCAACGATTGTTTGAACCGCACGACTGTCTACTTTATGGACTTCAACTATTCCCAATTCTTCTGGCGTATACCATTCGGTCGGCGGTGTATCTTGTTCATACTTGTATGTTGCATAAACAACATAACGGTAGGAATTAGCATAGTCGTGGAAACTAGCCTTGGCGTGCACTATTATTCCAACGTAAACAGCAGTTAATATTGCCATCAATATCAAACACGCTTTAACCATTTTTTCGTCCTTCTAACCTCTTTTCGTTCTCTTTCTGCCCTTCAGTTAGGGCTCAGTAGTGACCTCCTCCAACACACCCAGAATTGGTTTACGCTACTATTATGTTTCCTTGGCAGCTAAATAAGTCTTCCCAAATCATCAAAACATTAAAACCTCTTCCATATTTTTAGCAACATCTGTAGCAAACAACATCCAAAGAAAAATCATCTGTTTTAAGCATAGAAAAATCCACCTACGACAGCTTGACCGAAGGATAGTCCGCCATCTCCAGGCGGAACAGCTTCATGAACTAGAAACCGTAAACCTGCAGCTTCTACAATTTTTCGCATAGTTAAAGCTAAGATTCTGTTGCATGCGGTTCCACCTGAGAAACCAACAGTTCCAATGATATTTTCTAATGCAATTTCTGTGGCTAACGTTGCTAATCCTTTGGCTAAGTAAGCATGAGCAGAGTAAGCCAAATCCGCCTTAGACCGCTTTTCTCTGTTTTCAAACATTTCCAGAAGCATTTGCGTTGTGTCCAAGGTATTGCTTTTTATAATGGGCTGTAATTTCAGTACGTCCTTGCCTTTTATTGCGGCGGATTCAAGCTTCATGGCTGGTTCGCCTTCGTACGTGCGCTCATAACATATGCCCAAAATGGTTGCAACTGCATCCAAAACTCTTCCACAACTCGTTGTTCCAATAGCGTTACGGCTTTTTTCAAGCTGCTGAAGGACTATTTGAATCTCCTTTTCACCGTGTGGAAAATGCTGCTTGTTTCGTAAAAGCCAGCCTTCCACATCCACTTTTTTATGGAGTATCCCAGCAGCCATTCTCAGCGGGTAACGCGTAGCCAAATCCCCACCAACTAAGGGCTGTTTCTCAAGATGAGCTACTCGTTTAAAATGAGGCGATTCTTGCGTGCACAGTAGAATTTCGCCGCCCCATGCCTCGCCGTCAGTGCCATACCCATACCCATCACAACAGATGCCAACGATTTCTTTCACGTTGTGTTCAGCCAACAACGCGGCAATATGCGCGTAATGATGTTGTACTTGAACTAGTTGCCAACCGTTTTCATCTGCCAACTCATGTGCAAGTCTTGTTGTGGTGAATTTTGGATGCAAGTCGCAAGCAACGGCTTCTACTTTACTGTTTGTTAAGTGAATTAGGTGTTTTGTCGCATTTTCCAGAAAATCTCTTGTCTCAACGTTTTCCACATCGCCTATGTGCTGGGAAATGAAAGCTTTGTTTCCTACCAAAACGCATGCAGTATTGTTTAGTTCTCCGCCCAAGCCAACGACACAACGTTTTGCTCTTTGTTTCAGCATGACCGGTGCTGGTGCGTAGCCTCGTGAACGTCTTATGAAAACTAAGCCCTTGTCGTGCATGCGGATAACCGAGTCGTCGCATCTATGGGCTATTTGCCTATTGTGAAATAAGAAATAGTCAACCGTGTCGCCTAGCTTTTGCAAGGCTTCTTCATTATCCTTTATTATGGGCTGGTTTGGTGGATTAGCGCTCGTCATTACAAAGGCTGGCTCATCCACCTTATCAAATAGCATGCAATGCAAGCCGGTGTAAGGCAGCATGACGCCAATGTTATGCAAGCCTGGAGCAATCAAATCTGAAAGATAATACGGTTCGCTTTTGTTCAGCAAAACTATTGGACGAGTGTGAGAAGTCAGAAGCTTTTCTTCATCTTTGTCAACTTCTGCAAAAGTCTTTATGGCTTCGATGCTCCGCGCCATAATAGCGAAAGGCTTTTGACTTCTATGCTTGACTTCCCTCAGCCTAAACAAAGGCTTGTCCTTAATTGTCGATGTTGCCACGTGGAAGCCGCCGTATCCTTTTATGGAAACTGTGAAGCCTTCTGAAAGAAGTTTGCCAGCCTCCCGTATAGGATCTTCGTGCTCAATTAATTCGCCTTTCCGCGTTGTTAAATACACTTTTGGTCCGCATTTTGGGCAAGCCACTGTTTGTGCGTGGAAACGCCTGTTCAATGGGTCGGTGTATTCGCTTCGGCAAAAGCTGCACATTGTAAAATCTTGCATTGTGGTGTTTTCACGATCATATGGAAGCTTATCGATAATCGTGTATCTCGGGCCGCAGTCTGTGCATGTAATGAAAAAGTATTCATATCTTTGATCTTTCGGTTGTCTAAGTTCCCCTAGGCATTCGTTGCATATGGCTATATCAGGCGGGATAACTGAACCTGAAAGTTCTGCTTCCCTAGAGCTTTTGTGAATCGTGAATTTTTCGTACTCACTTTTGCCCTTAAGTGTTGTTGTGATAATTTCGTGGATTTGTGCTAGGGGCGGCTTCTTCTCTCTTAAATCTCGCATGAAGCTTTGTATGTTTTTTTCTTCGCCCTCTAAAAGAATTTCTACTCCAGCATCGCCTCTGTTCCTAACGTATCCTCTTAAACCATTTTTCACCGCTGTTCGATAAATGAATGGACGGAAGCCTACACCTTGGACAATGCCTGTAACTTTAACTTTTACACGCACCAGCAGCCATCTCTTCAACTTGGAGCAGTTATTGGAAAAGCATCTCGCGTTCCAATTAACTTTTCTCAGAGAATAATTAGAAATATATTAATAGCTTTCATGTTTACCTAGTATTCGAACCTTCAAGAAGATGATCAATTGCAGAAGCCCCAAGAATCCAGCAAATTCGAAACACACTCAACGAGTCTATGTCCGGAATGCCTTAAGAGAATTCCTATGAGGATTTATGAGGACAATGGGGTAATCTATTTGGAGAAGACTTGTCCTGAGCATGGAAAGTTTGAGGATGTTTACTGGGGGGACGCTGAGCTTTTTAAGTGGTTTTATGATAACTGGTACAATGCACGGTACGTGGGCAGCGGTATAGAAAATCCACAAACCAAAACAGTAATGGAGTGTCCTTTCGACTGTGGAATATGCCCACAGCACAAGACTCATACTGTCTTGGGCATAATAGACGTTACAAACAGGTGCAACATGGCTTGTCCAGTTTGCTTCGCTTACGCCGGAGCAACAAACTACGTTTATGAACCCTCATACGAGCAGATTGTCGATATGATTAAGCTTTTGAGGGCTAATCGTCCGTGGGCTTGTAATGCTTTGCAGTTTAGTGGTGGGGAACCGACCGTAAGAAACGATTTGCCGGACCTAATTAAAGAAGCCAAGAAAGCTGGAATCAGTCATGTGGAAGTTAACACCAATGGACTGCGAATTGCTGAAGATATTGGATATTTCAAGAAACTGTTGGAAGCTGGATTAAGTACGCTTTATCTTCAATTTGACGGTTTGAGAGAGGAAATCTACAAGAAAACTAGGGCAAGAGCGGACCTTGTTCCTATAAAGCAGAAGGTTATAGAAAATGCGAGAATGATAGGCATGGACTCGATAGTTTTGGTGGTTACCTTAGCAAAGGGCGTGAATGACAAAGATCTAGGAGATATAGTTCAGTATGCTGTCAAAAACCATGATGTAGTTAGATGTATCAACATTCAGCCGATTTCGATGGCTGGAAGAGCCAGAAAGGAAGAGTTGAGAAAACTCCGCATCACAATACCAGATACACTTAAGCTGATAGAGGAGCAAACAAATGGAGCTGTTACACGTTGGGATTGGAGACCGGTTAATTGGCCTGTTCCGGTTTCTAAGGGAATGGGCGTGATAAAGAATAAGGCATATCCGGAGTTTACGATTCATCCTATGTGTGGTGCTGCGACGTTTTTGGTCGTTGAGAAGGATGGCAGTTACAAGCCTATTATGCGGTATGTGGATGTTGACAAGCTTGCCGAAGTGTTCTGGGATGTCTATTACACTGGACTTAAGGGCAAAAAGACGATGGCTAAATTGAAAAGGTTGAAGCTTTTGTCGATGGCGAGATCCGGTTTGGTTAGAGGCTTGATTAAGGACGTCATAACTAAGGGAAGTTACGAGGCTTTGGGAGATTTTATGCGTAGAATCGTCATGATTGGCATAATGCATTTTCAAGATGTTTGGAATTTTGACTTGGACAGAGTCCAGAAATGCGCTATTCATTATGTTACGCCAGACATGAAAATAAGGAGTTTCTGCACCTACAACAGCATACACAGACCCAACGTAGAAAAACAGTTTGCGATGCCAATCAGTGAATGGACAAGGAAAACAGGCAAAAAAATCAACGAACCAGCATAACTGGCTGCTTGTTTCGAGAATCTTTTTATAACTTCTTTCGTCACTCTTACAAACATGCAGATATTACACTTATCGACTGCCGTGCCTAAAAACGAATATTCAGCCGAAAAGCTTATGGAAATTCTTCCATGTCACATTCCCGAAGGCGTTAAACAGAACATATTCAACCTAGGAGTCTCAAAGAGGCACCTTATCAGCCATGCTTACTCACCTTTAAGATCAGAGAACATTTTGAGCGAGGCTGGCCTCATTGATCTTTGCTTAGATTCTTGTGAAAGTGCTATCGAAAATGCCCGCCTATCTATCAGGGACATAGGCTATTTCGTTGTGGCTTATGACGTGAATCCCTTTTTGTGTCCGGGTCTCAGCCAACTTCTAATCCGAAAACTCGGTTTTAGCCCTTACATTAAGCATGTCAACGTTCAAGGGATGGCTTGCGCAGCCTTTACAAAAGCCTTGGAACTTGCTGAAAACCACCTTGCCGCGAATCCTGAAGACCTTGTATTGCTCTGCATTTCTGGAGTAAACTCGTATTGGTTCTACAATCAAGTGCGAGGCATAAAAGATGTCATGGAGATCAGCCAGATCAACTTGATAAAAGATAAAGCCAAAAGGCAGATGGAATTGAGAAAGTGGATTGCAGCCATGGAGTTTTTCCTTTTCGGAGATGGGGTGGCCAGCGCTATTGTGGCAAGAAAAGGGAATGGACTATCCGTTAACAAAATTGTCGAAGTTACAAATCTTAGAAAGAAGCATTATTTGGCTGGTTATGCTAGACTTGCAGCCCTAAACGAACCCTTCAAATTCGGCTTCTACTCACATCTGGATAAAGAAATTCCAAAACTAGGCGTTAAATATACTTCTCTGGCTCTTAAGAAACTGCTTGGCAAAAAGGCTGAAAACATTGCGAAAGATGCAAAGAAGTGGGCAGTTCATACTGGCAGTGAAAAAATACTTAACCTCATAGCTGAGCAACACCAAATTCCATATGAAAAAATTAAGGAGTCATATGAACTACTCAAGGGATACGGCAATTTGGCAGGAGCAAGCTTACCGTTCATCCTTGAGAAGATAGTTTCAGGAAATAAATTCTCAAAAGGGGACACTATTTTGATGCTTGGTTACGGATGGGGGTTTTCATCCTCAGCCGCCTTGCTGGAATCCAAGAGAAACTTTTGAATGCTGACTATGCATATACCAAGCAGGTTTAAACTTGGTTCTAAGGACTTTCTATCAGTAGTTGTTTACAATGAAAATGCTTTTCAGAGAGTTGCTGATAACTCTCTAGTGGTTATTCGTATGCCAGAACTGTCAAGTTTGGAGGAAATTCTGCATCAAACAGAACGGTTGGAGAAGGATTATGATTGGCTTGGAGCCGCCGAGTTATATGAGAAAGCGTTAGGCCAAGTGCTTGAAAATGACATCAAAAAAGGCGAGATTCATGAGCGGTCGGGTTATGCTCTTTACCGTGCTGCATTTCAAGCCGAAAGCAGCAACGATTTTCGAGATAGAATGCGTCAAGCTATCAAGGATTATGAGGAAGCCAGGGAATTCTACAGAAAGATAAGTGAACCAGAAAAACCTGCGAGGAAGCTCCGCTGTGACGCTATGATCGCGCAAGTAAGCTATTGGCTCGCATCATCACAACAAGAAAAGAAGAAGCTGACTGGCGAATGCTGGACGTATGTGAAGGCTTGTCTTGACGCTTTTGAGAAAGCCAGCGAAGCATATGAATACGGTAGAACGTACAATCAACTCTCGACATGTGTTGATCTGGGCTTCTTTTTTGATTGGGATTTCAAGGATAGAGAAAAAATGATTAGGGAAGCATTAGAATGTGGAGAGAAGGCCATTAGGCTCCTCTTCACGGCTGGAGACTCGGTTGAACTGGCCAGAGTCTACGTGAAGACGGCTAGTTTCCTTGAGACGTTCTGCTACTATTTTGTGGAATTCGGTGAAAGGGAGAGGTATCATCAAAAGGCTAAGGACTATGTGGATAAGGCTATTGAGGCCTCTGAAGAGGCGGCCATGATTGAGGTGCCGACTGTTCTCTTCGGTGAGGGTTCTGGTGGGTACTGGGGAGATGGAACCGACGCTGCAATTAGGAATTTTGAAAAAGCGCTCGAGTACGCAAGAAAAACACGGGACAAGTTCATCATAGGACGCGCACTAGACATTCTAACCTATCAAACCATGTGGCAGTGGGCGACACATGAGGACCCTGATGAAGTAATGAAGCATCGCAAGCATTTACTGCAATATGCCCAAGACGCCCAGCGCCAATACAACCTAATCTCTTTCATAAGCCCACGGGGAGGCGGATTTTGGGTGGAAGGACCATTCTGCCACTACTACATATCCTTGGGGATTGTAGAAACTAATCTGAACAAGAGACGAGAATTCCTCGAAAAAGCTTTGGAAGCTGCTCCTGAAGAACTGAAAAAGGCCGAAAATTCAGGATATCCTAGTAGTGTATATTGGGCACATGAAGTTTACGGTATGGCACTCACACGCTTGGCTAGAATAACCACAGATCCAAAAGAGAAACAGCGACTATTGGAAGAAGCTCTTCTGCATATGACTGAGTCTAACAGAATGATCAGACAGGCTGACCCTTTGGCCTGCTGGAACCTAGGCTTGCTGATTTTCCAGCAAGCTGCTGCAAAATCAAGTCTTGCAGACTTGGCCAAGGAGGATTCAATCAAGAAGAGCATGCTCCAAGAAGCCATTTTGGACATGAAAGCCTCTTTGAGCCTCTGCGTCAAGGAGATACCACGATATGAAAAAGAAGGTTCAGGTGGAGCGCACGCCATAATCGGAATGGAGCAGTACGAGATTGGTAATTCCTTGAACCGTCTTCACCAGCTTAGCCATGATAGTAATCATCTTAGAGAGGCAACTGAAGCATTCGATGATGCTGCAGAGTCGTTTCAGAAACTCAATCTAACAAGCCGCATGGCTGAGTGCCGGTGGAAGTCGGCTCAGATGCATGACGCTCTGGGTGGACATCTGAAGGCTGCTGAAAGGTTTGACCTTGCTTCAAACAACTACAGGAGTGCTGGCGAGAAGATTCCTCAGTTGAAAGATTTCTATCAAGGCTATGCGTCCTACATGCAGGCTTGGAGCGAAATTGAGAAGGCATGTCATCATCATGAAAGACAGGAATACGGCTTAGCAAAGGAACACTTCGAAAAAGCTGCCAACCTGCACAAATTGCTGAAGAAATGGAGTTATCTGGTTCCAAACTATTCGGCATGGGCCAACGTCGAAAACGCGGAAGACTTAAGCAGAAAGGAACAGTGTGAAGAAGCTATTCAAGCCTTTGAGCAAGCTGTTAAGCTTTTCAACGAAACCAAGAAGTCCATCCAAAACGAGCTTAACAAAATTGAAGATCTAGACGAAAAACAAATGGCAACTGGCCTGACCAAGGCAACCGACGTAAGGCGTCAATACTGCATCGCCAGAATTGCCCTTGAGGAAGCAAAAATTCTCGATAAGAAGGGTGACCACTACTCCAGTTCAGAAAAATACGGCTCAGCAGCGCAAACCTTCGAAGAAATAAGCCAGACACTAGAGACAGAACAAGAACGAAAAGAATTCAATTTCATCATAAGTCTTTCTCTTGCTTGGCAAAAAATGACAAGCGCAGAAGCAGAAGCAACACCTGCATTATATGCTGAAGCATCTCAGCTCTTTGAGAAAGCCAAAGAGTTCAGCCCAAACGAACAGTCAAAGATGTTAGTATTAGGACACAGCCGCTTCTGCAAAGCGCTTGAGGAAGGAACAAAATTCGCCGACACAAGAGACGCAACCATGCACGCCACCGCCACAAAATACCTAGAAAGCGCCGCCAACTACTACGTGAACGCAGGCTTTCAGAAGGCTTCAGAATACGCCAAGGCAACTCAACTGCTCTTCGACGCGTATGCCCAAATGGACGAAGCCAAAAAAGAAAGCGACCCCGAGAAGAAGGCTAAACTCTACATGATGGCTGAAAAAGTGTTGCAAACATCGGCTGGTTCCTTCATGAAGGCAGAGCATCCGGAAAAGAGGGAACGAGTGCTTAGATTGCTGGAGAAGGTGGAAGAAGAACGAGAGCTAGCCGTGTCCCTAACTGAAGTCTTGCACGCACCATCAATCGTCTCTTCTACGACAGTCTTCACCACTCCGACACCAACCCATGAAGAAGCAGTAGGCTCAGAAAGATTTGAACACGCCGACATACAAGCGAATATCATAGTCCGTCAAAAGGAACTGAAAGTCGGCGAGAACCTCGACTTGGAGATAGAACTTGTAAACGCTGGAAAAGGCACTGCTCTCCTCACTAAGGTCACGGAAATTCTTCCAGAAGGTTTCGAACTAATAGAAAAACCTGAAACGTACCGCCTAGAACACGGCTCTCTCAACATGAAGGGAAAACGACTTGATCCCCTGAAGACAGAAGAGGTGAGACTTGTTCTAAAACCAAAGGTACAAGGCGTATTTCATATAAAACCGAGGATACTGTACTTGGACGAAAACGGCAAGTACAAGTCGCATGAGCCGGAACCAATAAACATAACAGTCAAGGAACTCGGCGTCAAAGGCTGGCTCAAAGGAGAAAGGTAATCAACGAGCACGCGATAATAAGAGAAAAAGGAATGAGTATTTGTTTATGGTTGTTTTTGTAGGTAGTTGGTTATTGTTAGTTTTTGGATTTCGCTTGTGCCTTCGTAAATTTCAGTTATTTTTGCGCATCTGTGAAAGCGTTCAACGTGATAATCCGCTAGGTAGCCGTAGCCTCCGAAGATTTGTATGGCGTCGTCTGTTACTTCCATTGCGACGCGGCTTGCGTAGGCTTTAGCCATTGAGGTTGCGACTGGGTTGGGTTTTTCTTTGTCGTACAGCCACGCTGCCTTATACATTAACAATCGTGCCGACTCGATTTTTATCGCCATCTCCGCTAGTTTGAACGATACGCCTTGGAAGTTCATTATCGGCTGTCCGAACTGTTTGCGCGTTTTTGCGTAGTTTAGCGCTTTTTCGAAGGCACCTTGTGCCATGCCTACAGCTTGGGCTGCAACTGTTATGCGTGTTCCGTCGAAAAGCTCCAGTGTGTAATAGAAGCCTTTGTTTAGTTCGCCTACGATGTTTGTTTCTGGAACTTTTAAGTCGCTCATGGAAAGCGAGCCTGTGACGCATGGTTTTATTCCCATCTTGCCATGAAGTTTTGTTGCTTCTAAGCCTGGCATGCCTTTTTCTGCGAGGAATAGGCTTTGTCCTCTGTGCGAAGGCGTGGCGTTTCGGTCTGATTGGCAGAGGATTATGAAGTAATCAGCTATTGGCCCGTTTGTTATGAATTCTTTTGCGCCGTTTATTGTCCATTCGTTTCCGGTTTTGGCGGCGGTTGAGTCCATACGTGTTATGTCGCTTCCGTGTTCTGGTTCTGTGAAGGCAGCTGCGGCTATTTTTTCGCCTCTTGCGAGTGGCGGTATACATTTTGTTTTTTGTTCTTCGTTGCCGTGTTTTAGCAACACGTCTGGAATCATTAGGTTTCCGAGCGAGATTGCTACGCCTAAGCCTGGGTCCACGCGGCACAATTCCTCAACAACTATGCAGTCTTCTAGTACGCCGTAACCTTGTCCTTCGTATTGCGTTGGTATGCGCATGCTTGTGAAGCCTAACTGTGCAGCTTTTTTGTAGAGGCTTAGTGGAAACTCTTCTTTCTGGTCGAATTCTAGGGCGAGTTCTGGTGTGAGTTCTTTTTCTGCGAATTCGCGGACTGCACGCTTAATTTCCGTTTGTTCTTCGTTTAGTTTGAATTCCATATTGTTTTTTCTCCCTTGGGTTTAGAAGTTATGCTTTCTGCGTTTTAAACTCATTAACTTTGTTTTTTAGAGAAGGAACAATTTTGAATAAATCTTCGATTATGCCGTAGTTTGCGAAGCTGAATATTGGTGCTTTGGGGTCTTTGTTTACGGCTATTATGAGGTCTGAGCTTTTCATTCCTAAAACGTGCTGAAAAGCGCCGCTTATGCCTAGGGCTATGTAAAGTTTCGGCTTTACTGTTTTTCCTGAACTGCCTACTTGTCGGTCGCTTGGAAGCCAGCCCTTATCGACTATTGGGCGTGAGCAGGCGAGGACTGCGCCGAGGGTTTTTGCGAGTTCTTCCATTATGGGCATGTTGGCTTGGTCTTTTACGCCTCTGCCTACTCCTACGAGTTTTTCTGCTGCTGTTATGTCTACTCCGCCGGGCGGTGGCAAAACGTATTGTAGGAAGCGTTTTTCGGTTGTTTCTTCTGTGAGTGGCGAGGGCGTTTCTGTGATTTGTCCGTTTGCTGGTGGTTCTGGTTTTTGTGGGGTGAAGGTTGCTTGGCGGATTGTTGCCATGTATGTTTCTGCTTTGCGGGCTGTTGCTTTGACGTTGACTTTGCCGCCGTACATTTGGCGTGTTACGGTGAGCGTGTCGCCTTCGAATGCTAAGTCTATGCAGTCTGTTGCGAGTGGTGTGTTTAGTGCGGCGGCTAAGCGTGGGGCTAGTTCTATGCCGTAGGATGTGTGTCCCATCATGACTAGTGAGGGCTTATGCTCGGTGATGAGTTTTGTTAGGATTTTTTTGTAGGCTTCTGAGTTGAAGTTTTCCAGTCTTGGGTCTTGGACGAGTATGACGGTTTTTGCGTATTCCGCGAGGGTTTTTGCTTGTTCTGCTATGTTGTTGCCTAGTATGATTGCCGTTAGTTCAGAGTTTGTTTTTTCGGCTATTTCTCGGGCTTTTGTGAGCATTTCGTATGTTATGTCGCGGATTTGTCCCTGCCTGTGTTCGGCCAGAACGAAGATTTTTGCCATTTTAGATTAGCCCCCTTGATTTGAGTATGTCGGTAAGCTTAGCAGCGATTTCGTCTGGTGTGCCTTTAAGGAATTCTGCTTGTTTTTCGACTGGGGGCACGTAGAGCTTTTGTATGTTTATCCACGAACCTGCCATGCCTACGTCGTTTTCTGTTAGGCCCGTTTCTGCTAGGGTCATGATTTTGATTTCTTTTTGCATGGCTTTGCGTATGCCCATTATGCTGACGTATCGTGGTTCGTTTATGCCCGTTTGAACCGAGAAAAGTGCGGGTAGCTTGATTTCCAATTGTTCTTCTAATCCGCCTTCGAGTTCGCGGTTGACTTTGGCTGTGCCTGTGGCTAACTCTATTTTTTTGACCATTGTTGCGTGTGGTATGCCTAGCATTTCTGCGAGGATTGGTCCGACGGCTGCGTTTCCGTCGTCGCCTGCCTGCATGCCTGTTAGGATTAGGTCGTAGTGTAGGGTTTTGATTGTGGCGTGGAGGATTTTGGCTGTGGCGTAGGCGTCTGAGTTTTCGAATTTTGGGTCTGTTAGGCGTATGGCTGTGTCTGCTCCGCGTGCTAGGCATTTGCGTAGTGTGGATTCTGTGTCTTGTGTGCCTATGGTTATGGCTGTGACTGTTCCGCCTTGTTTTTCTTTTATGCGTACTGCTTCCTCTAATGCGTAGTCGTCCCACTCATTAATGTCAAAGACTAAGCCAGTTTTTTCTATGGTTTTGCCGCTGGCATCGATTTTTAGTTCTGCTTCTGCTGTTTCTGGAACATGCTTAACACAAACAACAACATCCAAATCACATCAATCTCCTAAATATTTGAACAGAGTTTCACAATCAATTTCATATAACTTTTGCCTGTAGTTTAGTCATTTTTGATGTAGGCTTCTGTTTTACCAGTAAGTTTTACTCCTCTTTTTAGCATATCGTTAGGGTTCATTATGTCTTTATTCATTATGTAGACATGGTGTTCTTGTATTTCTTTGTTAAACCTCGTTAAAATTTCAGGATCAGGTGTTGGTATTTCTACAACTGACTCAAAACTAGGTACTCTGCATGATTTGATCTTACTGGCGATATTTTGAAACATATTATTGTCATCTTTTATGAAAAGCGTTCTTGGAATGAAGTTCTTTCCAAGATTCGCCAGATAAAGGAGTGCGCTGTCAATTGTTATTCTCAGAATTTCGTAAGTCATCCCACTTATTTCTCGAAGATATTTTGCTGCCTCCCAACCAGCTCCTACCACATATGTTTGAAAAGAACCATCTTGTTTGATCCTCAAGTATATTTGAGTCTCTAATCTCTTTGCTTCTTTGTTAATGCCATAAATTCCCGTTACTTCCGATAGGGTATGCTTATACTTATTATATATTGGTCGAAACCTTTCTTGAAATTCAAAGATTCTTTTAAACATGATTTGGAGTTGCTTTACAGATTCCAACAGAAAACCCTTTAGAGTTCTCTTCTCTTCAGAAGATAACTCCGAAAAGCTTTCGACATCTGGATATCTAAGATTCCTCCAGATATCTTCTAAAGTTTGGTCTTTAAAATATACAAATTCTTCATGAAGTTCCTTGGGAGGTATGTCTCTTTTTCCAATGGCTCTGGGCAGTTCTCTTAAGTTTGTTCTAGCGAAGTGGTAGTAGACTGCCAGCAATTCAATCAAAATGTTTAGCCTTTGAATAACTTCTAGTTCTGCATAGTGAATGTCTTTGATATAGTTGCTCACCTCTTTGTTATGCGGATCGATGTCTGGATTTTCTTCAACTTTTCTCAGTGCTGCTACAATCTTCTCGTCCAGTCTTTCTATGCTGTTCTTGAGGAGTATTCCACGGTTTCTCAAATTGTCAGCAGAATTTATTAGAAAAACGTAGACATCTACGTAATCGTTCTGTTTTAAGTATTGCAGAATTTCTGTTTCAGAAGCCATAACGGTCAAGTATCAATAATGGGGAATAGCCTAATAGTATTTTCCCAATGTCCTTTGTCGTTGAACTCTCTTTAGCCTCTCTGTTCCCTTCAGTCTCTCATTTACATAGGTTTTGATGGCAGATCAATCTTTATGCATTATAGCACATGTTGGATTTTGATATTCACATTTCGTAAAAACCATCATAGTAATCATAAGAAAAAGTATCTCCAAAGTAACCAACCGCTAAGGGATGATTCCAAAGTATTCTGCCACCATAGTACCCATCAGCATTGCGAGGATCAGTCACAATGTAGTCACCTTCCGAAAGAGCCGAGATCAATTTTCGACTTTCACTTTCAAAACTCTGGACAAGTAGAATGCTTTCATTTTTTATATATTTTCCAGCGTCGAATTTTGGATCTCTAGTTTCCTCATACATCTGATAGCTTGATATATCTTCCAACTCAACCAAGATCGATGGGATGTAATAGCTGTATTCTTCAATTATGTCAAACTCATAGCAATTGGGGCAATGTCGAATCAATGCCTGACTTGTAGATAAAGACCAAGTTACATCACTACTAGGCCTTGACATAAAAAGAACATAATGAGCGAACAGCCCACATTCTGGGCAAAAAGGAAATCTGAGCGGAAAGAATTCTATTTCTTCAGACTTCAAGTTCACAAGGGCTATTTCGTATAGTTTTCTTTTCTTTTGTATCGCATTCACGTATTTGTTTATATCTTTATATTTTAGATTAGTGGTTACGTCAAAATTCACAGCTCTCTTGTTTCGAATCCCAGAAAAATCCGCCTTTACTCCTGCATCAAGAAGAGGATCTAATTTAAGCTCCTTGTAATACTTATCATAGAACATAAGCTCAGCTTTTAGTCCATATTTAGACGGCCTTATAAGCGGGTATTTATCCAGAATCTCCAAAGATTTATCAAAATCATGCGTCTTCTCGTATAGCGAAAACATATGGTGCCTCGCTTTGTTAAACAAAGTTGCTGGATGTTCTTTTTTCTGATGTTTCAACTCTGAGACCATGAATATTTAAACAAATGCGACTTTATAAATAACATCCAAACATAAACAATTAAACTTCTCTTCGGTCTCTCTTAAACAGGCTTTTTTTTGTCAAGTTGAGTATGTTAAAGCTCGTCATTCGAGTTTGTTTAAAAATAGTAGACAAAGTATTATTCGACTAGCAATTGATTCGCTGGTAGATGAATATAATACGGATGAACAGTACGCCAACTACCTAACCGAAGTGATTTGTCTTCGACTAAAGTTCTCCCTAAACCAAATACCTGCAAAGCATTTTCTGACCCAAGTTGGAGAAGGTCAACTATTGCATTCCAATCTCTCCCGAAATTTTCAGACCGAGGTCCAAGGTATCTATCACCTCGGCAACCATGACATCCTTCGTGAGAGCCCAAAGGCTCGCTTTCACTCATAGCTCCGTGGGTGAGATTAGCATAGTTATTTAGATCAGTTATTAATGCAGGACTGACCTGACCGATGTTTGCTTCACTGCCTTCGAAACGAAGTCTTATTTCATAACATCCTTCGCCTCTACACATGTCAGGTTCTAGAAGATAATGCCAGTGAGAAAAGCGTTCTCGCTGATTGCTAATGAATGGTTGTACCAACTCAAGAAGTATTCTAACGCTATCATTGAAGAGATCAAACGGTTGTATAACCCTATTGCGTATGTGTATGTTGAATTCCATCCAGACTACAGTGATCCCCCCGATTTGTTGCTGCTTTATGACATTTCATGTTTTTATAACTTTTTACAACTATAACATAACTCTTTAAGACTTATGATTATCTTGATCGCATACACCTTTAAATCTTCTAAATCCCAATCTGATCCCATGTCAGTCATTAAAGCAAAAGAAACCATAGTGGAAAAGGCTCTGCATTATTTTAATGTTGAGGGTTGGAACTGCGCCGAATCCGTCTACATGGCAATTTTCCGAGAATACTACAAAATAGACGTAACCCCAAAAACCGTAACCGCTTATGGTGGAGGAATCGCCAGAACAGGCAGCATCTGCGGAGCCATAAACGTCGCCATAATGGGACTAAGCCACACATACGGAAGAACAAACCCACGAACCCCCTTCATCAAAACCCAACGCCCAATCCTCCAATTCCTAAACCAAATCGTCGACCAATACGGCAGCATACACTGCATACGCCTAACAGAATGCCAACTCACCAGCCTAGAAGGCATAAGAAAATTCCGCGAAGAAAACATAAAAGAAAACCTATGCACACCACTAATAAAAAAAGTAATAGAAACATTCCTAACCATAGCCGAAAACAACAAACAAACCTAACAACATATTAGGCTCCAAATAGAGGGGCCTAACACCGTTGCACGCGCGCACACACAAACACAACTACACCCCTAACTTCTGCCTAATCACACTCCGCCTCTCTTCAGCCAAAGGACCAAACTTCCCAATCCTCTCCACAAACATAACAAACAACTCAGCAGCCTTCTTGTAAACAGGCAACGGCACATAACTATACCTTACTCGCATACTCTCAATGCCATACTGCGCCAGCTCCCTCCCCACATCAATCATCCGCTTCTTCACAAACTTCTCATCAATCTCCTGCGAACCCTCAATCACCAAAACACCATCAGCCCCAAAAGCAAACGCACATAACAAATGCTTCAAACCCAAAATAGCCGTAGAAGGAACAGCCACAATCCGAACACTCTCAGGATAATTCGTACGATCCAAACCCAAAAAGTCCATGCCTGTATACCCCACATTCTCGTCAACAAACGCAACAATCCTAACCTCCCCAGCCGCCTTATCAGCCAACACACCCCTCAAAGTAGCAATCATCTGCTTCGACGTCGAATTCTTAAAATCAATAGCCTCCTTCGGACAAACCGGAATACAAGCGCCGCAACCAGCACACTGGAACGGATCAATCCTGGCTTTCCCCTCATGCATCGTTATGGCGTTAACCGGACAAACTGGCACACAAACACCACAACCATTACACAAATCCACAATCACAAAGGCTTTCTCAGGACTCGTCGTAACATACTCACTCTTAAGAAACAACGAAGCCTTAGCCGCAGCCCCCAAAGCATCAGAAACCGTATCTCGAACATCCTTCGGGCTCAAAGCACAACCCCCAACAAAAATTCCAACAACAAGCGAATCCACCGGATCAAGCTTAGGATGCTTCTCCGTAACAAAACCATCCTCGCCAATAGGAACCCTCATCTTATCCGCCAACTCCTTCAAACCTGACGACGAAACCATAGGCGTGGCTAAAGCCACCATGTCATACTCGTCTTCCCTTGTTTCACCCGTCAGCGTATCCTCGGCCAAAACAACAAGCTTACCATTACTATTGTTCTTGTAAACTTCAGCCACCTTTCCCTTCACAAAAAGAACGCCGGCTTCCTCGCCTCGCCAGTAAAGGTCCTCATAACCCTTACCAGTAGCCCTAATATCAATGTAATAAATGGTCACGTCAATACCAAGCATCTTCTTAAGCACAAAAGCCTGTTTAAGCGAATACATGCAACAGATGCGGCTACAATAGGGAATATAGTTCTTATCTCTTGAGCCAGCGCAAAGCACAATCGCCATTTTCCGCACATCAGTGCCATCCGCCCGTTTAATATAGCCACTAGTCGGTCCGGTAGCAGAAGTAAGCCTCTCCAAATCCATCATGGTTATAACGTCTTTGTAATTGCCATAACCGTAGATTTCTAGATTTCGGGCGTCGTAAAGCTTGTATCCCGTCGCCAAAATTATAGAGCCAACAGTCAGCTCAACCGTTTTTCCTTTATCTTCTAGGCTTATGGCTTTGGCTGGACACAGCTTCTCACACTTCCCACATTTTGTGCAAGCGTCAAAATCGATCGCGTAGGCGGAAGGAACAGCCTGCGGAAACTCTATGTAAGCCGCTTTTCGCTGAGACAAGCCCTCATTGAACTCGTCGGGAACAATAACCGGACAAACTTTGGTGCATACACCACAGCTTCTACACTTCTCAACATCCACGCCCCGCGGCTTCATGAAGACCTCAACAGTGTAATTCCCGGGTCGTCCACTAACATCTTGCACCTCAGCATAAGTAAGCAAGTTAACATTTGAGTTTCTTCCAACCTCAGCCATCCTCGGAGTAAGTATGCACTGGGCACAATCCAACGTAGGAAAAACTTTCGTCAGCTTCGCCATGTTGCCGCCTATGCTTGGCCTCCTCTCAACAAGATGAACCTTAAAACCCAAGTAGCCAAGTTCAAGTGCCGCAGTTATTCCGGCTATACCTCCGCCTATGATGAGGATTTCCCTTGAGCCTTTTTCGCTTATGGTTTCTAGCGGCTCTAGCTCTCTGCTTCGCTCATATCCACCTCTAATCAGGCTTATAGCCTTCCTCGTTGCTTCCGCCGATGCATGTGGCCCGTGAACCCACGAGCTCTGTTCCCTAATATTTACAAATTCAAGCATGTAAGGGTTCAAACCAGCCCGTTCTAAAACGCTCTGAAAAGTTGCAAGGTGCATCCTCGGCGTGCAGCTGGCAACTACAACTCTGTCCAAATTTTCCTTCTTTATGGCTTCAAGGATCATTTCTTGGGCTGGTTTTGAGCATAAGTATTTGTGATATTTAGCTACAGCGACTCCTTCCCAGTTTTTAACGGTGCCAACAACCGCTTTAACGTCTATAACGTCGCCTATGTTTCCACCGCACTCACAGACAAAAATGCCGATTCTGGGCGTTTTCTTTTCCATCGACTGCGATCTCCACTGTCCATGATTTGTTTTGATTCATACAAGGGAAAACACTTATTAAAAATCTTACTCCTTCATTTCAACAAAAAGTGATATGTCAAATGAACGCTCAGGAGCTCGTCCAGAAACATAAACTTCTCGAATGCATCCAGTGTGGAATGTGCACCGGAAGCTGTCCTGTTGCAAGAAAAGCCAATCTAAACGTTAGACGGTACATGCGTGAAGTTTCCGCCATAGGCAAGCTCACCATCCATCCACAGAACGAATTATGGAGCTGCACAACATGCTCAACATGCGGAATCCGCTGCCCAAAAGACCTAAACCCATACGAATTCTTAATAGATATCCGCAGCATGGCTGTTGAAGATGGCCAGATAGCACCAACCATCCGGGACGCGTTGGAAAGCATATTCAAAAACGGTAACCCGTGGGCGAGAATCCGCAGCAAACGTTCTGAGTGGCTTCAAGGCTTAAACGTCAAGCACGTTTCACAAGGCGCAGAAATCCTATACTATGTTGGTTGTACGTCAGCCTACGACCCACGAATTCAAGGCGTAGCTAAAAGCCTCGTAAAATGCTTTGAAAAGGCTGGACTAAACTTCGGTGTTTTTGACGATGAGGAAAACTGTTGCGGAAGCGAAGTTTACGGCATGGGCGAAAAAGGTCTGTTCGAGTTTTTAGTCGAGGAGAACATGAAGATTTTCAACAAGTACAACATAAAACAGGCTGTTACAAGTTGTCCACACGGCTTTCACGCCTTCAAAAACCGATACAACCAATCAAGCTTCGAAGTGCAACATCACACGCAATTACTTGCAAAACTCATCGAAAACGGAAAACTCACCTTCTCAAAAGAAGTGAACAGAAAGGTTATTTATCATGACCCTTGCTTCTTGGGAAAACAAAACAGTATCTATGATGAACCGAGGAAGGTTATCGAGAGCGTGCCGGGAATCAAACTCTTAGAGTTTGACCGTTCAAGGGCGAGAAGCCTCTGCTGTGAAGGCGGCGGTGGAAGAATGTGGGTTGACATTCCAGGCCCACGACTAGCAGAAATCCGCGTCAAGGATGCTGTGGAAGCAGGCGCAGAAATATTGGTTGTGGCATGTCCTTTCTGCCTTCTAACAATCGAAGACGCCGTTAAAACCACAGGAAACGAAGGAAAAATCCAAATCATTGACATAGCGGAACTACTATCACTTGCTCTGTAGCATTCTTGTTGGATAGATTTTCGTAACGCTTTTACATTATCAAATTAATTTAATAAGAGGTTGTTTCGGATGGAGAGTTGGGATCTAATAGTTATCGGTGCTGGTGCTGCTGGTTTAGCCGCAGGAATTTATGGTGCAAGAAGCGGACTGAAAACGTTTGTTTTAGAGGAAAAGATGGCTGGAGGCACAACTGTAGACGCCCCATTAGTTGAGAACTATCCGGGTTTTCAAAGCATAAGCGGAGTCGAACTGGCCCAAAAAATGGTAGCCCACTGCAGTAGCGCAGGCGTAACAATCCATGAATTCGAAAAAGTCCTAAGCCTATACCTCAAAGGCGACAAAAAAATCGTCAAGACCAACAAAACCACCTATGAAGCAAAAGCACTGATCATCACATCTGGCTCGCACTATCGTGAAATCGCTGTTCCAGGAGAAAAAGAGTTTCTGGGAAGAGGCGTAAGCTACTGTGGAATATGCGACGGCCCCTTATTCAAGGATAAGCGTGTTCTTGTTGTCGGCGGCGGAAACTCAGCGGTAATGAGCGCTCTCTATATTGCTGAACTCGCGTCGGAAGTTAAAATCGCTCACCGAAGAGAGGAGTTCCGTGCAGAAGAGGCCCTTGTTGATGCGTTAAAGAAAAAAGAGAATGTGGAAATTCTTTGGAACACTGAAGTGAAAGAAATCAGCGGCGGAAGGCTGGTTAACAAAGTCGTACTGTTTAATAATAAAACTGCAGTGACTAGAGAGTTGCTCGTTGACGGTGTTTTTGTTCAGGTTGGAGAAGACCCGAACAGTCAAATAGCCAAAGAAGCAGGCATTGTGGTTGACGAAAACGGTTACATCATAGTTGATATGCGGCAGCGAACGAACATCGAAGGAGTCTACGCCGCAGGCGACGTGACAAATCACCCGGTTAAGCAGATTGGAACGGCTGTTGGTCAAGGCATAACAGCAGCTCTAGAAGCCTACGGATACATCAGACGACCATACTACTATAAAGGATAATCTGTCGGTTTTTGCTAGATCAAAATGGTTCTGTTTCACAGATATTCTTATAAAAGAATACACGTACGTCTTTCTTTCTAAAGCATGTAAGTAAACACTTGAGGAAATCAACTTTGGGTAACAATGCCGTACTAGTTGTTGGAGGCGGCATAGCCGGAATGCAAGCGTCTCTGGATCTTGCTGATAGAGGGCTTACAGTCTATCTCGTGGAGAAATCCCCAAGCATTGGTGGCCGAATGGCGCAGCTTGATAAGACTTTTCCGACCATGGATTGTTCAATATGCATACTTGCCCCAAAAATGATTGAGTGCTTCCGCCACCAAAACATCAAGCTACTTACATGTTCTGAGGTTAAGGAAGTTACTGGTTCTGCTGGAAACTTTAAGGTTAAGGTTCTGAAAAACCCAAGATTTGTCGAAGTTGAGAAGTGCACTGGTTGCGGTGCATGCACAGAAAAGTGCCCAGTTAAGGTACCAAGCGAGTTCGACATGGGTATGGGAATGCGGAAAGCCATCTGTGTGCCTTTTGCACAAGCAGTGCCTCGTGTAGCCATAATAGACAAGGAGCATTGCCTCTTCTTTCAGAAAGGCATATGCAGAGTTTGCGAGAAATTCTGCCAAGCCAGCGCGATTAAATTCGATCAAAAACCTGAAGAAATAACGCTCAACGTTTCCAGCATAATATTGGCCACAGGCTCGGAGCTTTACGACCCATCGTCCATAAGCGAATATGGCTACAAACGACACAAAAATGTTCTTCTATCGCTAGAATTTGAAAGACTCATGAACGCTTCTGGGCCTACCCGTGGAGAGCTTTTGAGGCCCTCAAATAACAAGCAACCTCATAGGATAGTTTTCATACAATGCGTTGGCTCAAGAACCCAACAAGAGGGGTTCCCGTACTGCTCAAGCGTTTGCTGTATGTACGCCACAAAAGAGGCAATTTTAATCAGAGAGCACGAGCCTGAATGTGACGTTTACATTTTGTATATGGATTTACGAGTGTTTGGGAAACGATTCCAAGAATTCGTCAACAGAGCCATTGACGAATGGGGCGTCAAATATGTTAACGGTCGCGCTGCTGCAGTCATAGAAGATCCGTCGACAGAGAACCTCTTGGTTCGATACGAAAACATATTGGGAGGGAAGATGGAAGAGCTATGTGCAGATTTGGTTGTGCTTTGTCCAGCTTTAATTCCAAGAGAAGACAATAGGGCTTTGGCAGAAATTATCGGTTTGGAATTAAATGAGCATGGCTTTTTCAAGACAAAAGACCCGTTACTTATGTCTGTTGAAACAAACGCTGACGGAATATTTGTTTGCGGATACTGTCAAACACCCAAGGACATTTCTGAGTCGGTTACTCAAGCCAGCGCAGCAGCGGCCAGAGCCGCCGAGGTAGCTTTGTCCTCTGTTTTGGAGGGATAGCTGAATGAAAACTAGTAAAGAAGAGCCAAGGATTGGGGTTTTCGTCTGCCGCTGCGGCTTCAACATTGGCGGAGTGATCGACGTGCCAGCAGTCGTGGAGTATGCCAAAACCTTGCCTGATGTTGTCTGCGCCGAAGAAAACCTTTACATGTGTTCATCCGCTGGATTAAGCCTCATCAAAGAATACATAAAGAAGCATAACCTCAACAGGGTTGTAGTTGCATCTTGCACGCCTGCAACCCATGAACCGGTTTTCAGAAACGCATGCGAAGAAGCCGGGTTAAACAAGTACCTTTTTGAAATGGTGAACATCCGCGAGCACTCCTCATGGGTTCACATGCATCAACCAAAAGAAGCAACAGAAAAAGCCAAGGACCTCATCCGGATGGCTGTTGCCAAAGCAAGCTACCTTGAACCACAAATAGAGCCAGAACTTGAGATAAACCCTTCAGCGCTGGTTATAGGCGGCGGCATAGCTGGAATTACTGCGGCTATATCCCTTGCAAGACAAGGCTTCAATGTTCACTTGGTTGAGAAGGAAGCGGAGCTTGGGGGGATGCTGAGATACTTGTATAAACTGCAACCTACTGGTCGCGACGCTTCAGAAACACTACATGAAGTCGTCATAGCCTTGAAGGCAAACAGCAATATACGACTGCACCTGTCAACCATCGTTCAAGAAGTAAGAGGGTTCATTGGAAACTTTGACGTAACACTTCAAAGGAAGGGATCAAATGAAATTGATCAAATCAATGTCGGAACAATAATAGTAGCCACGGGAGCCGAAGAATTCAAACCTGTAGGAATGTACGGGTATAAAGAAAATGAAAACATTATGACACAGCTTGAACTTGAACAACTTCTCAAAAAAGACACACTCAAAAAGCCCAAAAAAGTTGTTATGATTCAATGTGTTGGAGCCAGAGAAAAGACTGGCAGAACATACTGTTCAAGAACATGCTGCATGGTAGCCCTCAACAATGCCTTATTAATCAAAAAATTATATCCAGACGTGGAAATCAGCATCCTTTTCCGTGACCTGCAAACTTATGGCGAGTATGAAGATTTTTACCGTGAGGCAAGGGAAAGCTTCATCGATTTCATCCGGTATGATCCAGATAAGCCTCCAAAAGTCACCTCAAGGCCAGACGGAAAATCGACAGTTACACTTTATGACGCGTATTTGGGAGCTGATATTGAGATAGATAGTGACTTGGTCGTTTTGTCAACGCCTCTGATTCAACACGAGGATGGGAGGAAACTTTCCTCTGTGCTCAAGGTGCCTCTAGGCATGGATGGCTTCTTCTTTGAGGCTCACCCAAAACTTAGACCAGTTGATTTTGTATCAGAGGGCATATATGTTTGCGGCACAGCTCACAGCCCAAAAGATGTAATTGAAAGTATCGCCCAAGCTTGCGCTGCTTCCTCTAGGGCAGCGATTCCGATGGCTGTTGGAAAAATAAAGGCTGGAGCTGTTAAGGCGACAGTTGATAATAACGTTTGTGTCAATTGCGATGCTTGCGTTGTTTCGTGTATTTTTAAAGCGATTGAGGCCTTACCCTTTGGACTGCCCAATATCATTGAGGCTAACTGTAAAGGCTGTGGTGTATGCGCCGCAGAATGCCCAATGGGAGCCATGCAACTAAGACACTTCAAAGATCAACAAATTGTAGCAGCAATCGAGGCACTGCTCAAACCAAAGAAGCTTACAAGCTCAGCTGAAAGTTTCGAGCCGATCATACTATGTTTCGCTTGTCAATGGTGCTCTTATGCCGCAGCTGACCTCGCAGGAGTCTCAAGGATTCAATATCCGCCGAACATTAGAATCCTAAGGGTTCCATGCAGCGGTAGGGTGGATGTGCTTCATGTTGCAAAGGCTTTTCTGAACGGTGCTGACGGAGTTATCATAACTGGCTGTCTCATAGGCGACTGCCATTACATAGATGGTAATGTGAAGGCCAAAAGCAGAGTGGATGCGATGAAGAAGTGCGTAATAGCCGTTGGCATAGACCCAGAACGTCTTGAAATAGGGTTTGCCTCTTCATCTGAAGGACAAAAATTTGCGACCATGATGACCGATTTTGTCGAGAAAATCAGGAAGCTTGGACCAAATCCACTGAAAATTACGGAAGGGGGCGACTAACTTGTATAAAATAGTAACAAAACGGGAACTGGTTTCTCACATTAACCTATTCGAGTTTTCTGCTAAAGAGATAGCTGCGAAATCTAAATCAGGACAATTCGTAATTCTAAGAGTAGATGAAAAAGGAGAGAGGATTCCACTCACCATTGCTGGCACAGATGTTGAGAAGGGAACGATAACTGTAGTCTGCCACGAAGTTGGCAAAACAACGAAACAGCTTGGAAGCTTAAACGAAGGAGACTGCATCCCAGATTTGTTGGGTCCGTTGGGAAAACCGGTTGAAATCGGGAAATTTGGGACCGTGTTGTGCATTGGTGGCGGCGTGATGGTGGCTCCGCTGCATTTCCAAGCTAAGGCTTTACATGAAGCGGGCAACATGGTCATTGGGGTAATGGGGGCCAGAACTGAAAAGCAACTGATTTTTGAAGATGAAATGCGAGAAGTGTGCGACAAACTTTACGTGTCTACAGATGACGGAACAAAGGGTTACAAGGGACTGAGCTTCCTTAAAGACTTGTTTAAGGAGAGAAAGATCGATCGAGTAGTGGCTGTGGGTCCAATCGTAATGATGAAAGCGGTCTCAGAGCTAACGCGTCCATATGGCATATCTACAATCGTGAATTTGATTCCGACAATGGTTGATGGTATGGGGATGTGTGGGGCGTGCAGAGTTACAGTCGGCGGCAAAACAATGTTCGCATGTGTAGACGGCCCGGACTTTGATGGGCATCAAGTTGATTTTGAAGAGTTGATGGCTCGGCTGAAAATGTACACTCCTCAAGAGAAGCTTGCATTTGTATTTTATGAGAAAGGGGAGAAAAAGCTGTGAGTAAGCCCAAGCCTAAAATTCGGAAAGAATCTGTTGCCATGCCCAAGCAGGACCCAAAAGAGCGCAGCAAGAATTTTGACGAGGTGGCACTTGGTTACACGGAAGAACAAGTTGTGTCCGAAGCTGAAAGATGCCTACAATGCCGAGAGTTCCCGTGCGTGAAGGGGTGCCCAGTGGAGGTGGACATCCCAGCGTTCGTAAGCCTAATCAGAGAACGCAAATTCGCCGAAGCGATAAGGAAGATTAAGGAAAAGAACAGTCTCCCAGCCATCTGTGGCAGAGTATGCCCGCAAGAAGAGCAATGCCAAGCAAACTGCACTATGGGAAAAGTCGGCGACCCGGTTTCCGTTGGAAGACTGGAAAGGTTTGTAGCTGACTTGGAAAGAGAACGGGGTTATGAGCTTCCTCAAAAACCAGTTTCTACAGGCAAGAAGGTGGCAATTGTTGGCGCGGGTCCGGCGGGTTTGACCGCTGCAGCGGATCTAGCTAAACTTGGACACGAAGCTGTCGTTTTTGAGGCTTTGCACAAGCAGGGCGGTGTGCTTTTTTACGGGATTCCGGAGTTTCGGTTACCTAAAAAAATTGTTGAGGCCGAAGCCGAATACGTAGAAAAGTTGGGAGTCACCATCAAAACGAATGCAATGATCGGGAAACTGCACACTTTAAAAGAGTTGCTTGAACAATTTGACGCGGTTTTCGTCGGTACTGGTGCAGGTCTTCCGAGTTTCATGAGGATCCCGGGCGAAAACCTGTGTGGAGTCTATTCGGCCAACGAATTTCTAATACGTGTGAATCTTATGAAGGCGTACGCGTTTCCAGAGTATGATACACCGATCTATGTTGGGGATGAGGTGGCTGTTATTGGTGGGGGAAACGTTGCAATGGATGCAGCCAGATGCGCGTTGAGGCTTGGGGCGAAAGAGGTGAAGATTGTTTATCGAAGGTCTCGGGAGGAAATGCCAGCTAGAGCTGAAGAAAAGGAAAACGCTGAAGAAGAAGGCATAGTCTTCGAGTTCTTAACGAATCCTAAAAGGTTTGTTGGCAATGATAGAGGCTGGGTTAAGGCGATGGAGTGTATAAGAATGCGTTTGGGTGAACCGGACGATAGTGGGCGGAGGAGGCCGGTGCCGATTGAAGGCTCGGAGTTCGTAATGGATGTGGATACTGTTATAGTTGCCATTGGAAGGTCGCCGAACCCGATAATACAGCAAACAACTGAGGGTTTGGAAGTTACAAAGTGGGGAACAATAGTTGTCGATGAAAATGGTAAGACAAGCATTGAGGGTGTTTATGCTGGTGGGGATATTGTGACGGGTGAGGCGACTGTGATTAGTGCTATGGGTGCTGGCAAGAAGGCGGCGAGGGCTATTCATGAGTATTTGATGAAAGGATAGGGTGTGTTTGTGTGCGTGCAACGGTGCTAGGCCCCTCTATTTGGATCCTAATTTCACTTCCATAAAGGTGTGAATACAGTTTCGTGATGAGTTCTGTCTTTCTTATCATAGCTTGATTACGAACATCCAGAAGGTAATAGACAACACCAACCAGCACACCACCAGCTGCAACTACTGTCGAAATAGATGCTATATCCAACATTTTTTCACCTAAAACGATAGATTAGATGAATTGGGTATTAAAGCAAAATCGCGAAAAAAGAAGCGCGCGCTTTCTTCAAACGGTTTTTGTCAGTATTTTCGGTTCTTTCCATTCATCTCTGAGAATGCTGTAGAGGTATCTGTCTCTCCATTCACCTCTGACAAAAAGAGATTTGCGAAGTACTCCATCTTTTTTGAACCCTGCTTTTTCGAGAACTTTTTGAGAAGCCAAGTTTCCTACATTGGTGAGAGCGTAAATACGCACGATGTCTTTTGAAAGAAACAAGTAATCCACCATAATCGTGACAGCTTCAGTGCAGTAACCTTTCCTCCGCTCACTTGGAATCAGACCATAACCTATTTCCATATCCTTCAAGTGATGTATTTCGCCAACCTTGGTTCCATCCTTTTTCTCTACAAAAAACAACTTTCCTTCAGCAGAAAGTTGATCATACCACTGCTCTAGCTCCACTTTGGAGTGCTGTACGAGAGGATTATGCTCACCAAAGATTTCAGGATTGTTTAACCATTCTGCAATTAGCGCTATGTCTTCTTTTTCTGCAACTTTCAAATTCACGTTTTTCCCTTCGAGCAATTACTAACACCATCTGGAAGTTGCATTGAAGAGATTTAAAGATGAAACTCACTTTCTGTAGTTACAATATGTGTCTGTCTTTGGAAGTGCGCGCGGTCAGTTTGGGGTAAAGTTTTTTCTAAACCCAAAAAAGTTTAGATTTTCAGGGTGATTCGAAAAAAGCTAGAGGGGTCTACCCGTATTGGCTGATTTTCACTCCTAAAACGCATATTCCGACACAGAAGAATAATTCTAGCTGCTAATTTTTGTCTTGATTTTCGGAATAAAATCCTTCTGCATCTGCACTACGCCAAATGTTGTTATCTTAAACTTTTCATCAGCAGTCTTCATAACCATATCACTCTTAACAAGTTCACCCAATCGCGTACTCGTAATCTTCCCACTTTTCCCCAACTTCGCCTGCAACTCCTCCTTAGAAACACAATCACTCCCAACCATGCCCAATTGACAACCCACATAACCAGCCAAAAGCCACAACAGCAAAGTCTCATTATCCGTCAGCTTATCCTTACCCACAAGCAAATTCGCACCTTCCTTCGAAAAACCAATCAAACCCTCACACTCTTCAACAAGCTTCTCCAAATCAACACTCAACACAAGCTTCTTCGCAACCTCAAAAGAAGGCAAAAACTCCCCAAAAAACCTATTCAGACTCAACTGACTGCTGGCGCCGTCAGGCGCCCCTTCAGCTTTTGCGAAGCAAAAGCGTTTAGCAATTGTAAAAAAAAAGGATAAAACTTTACCCCAATAACAGTCACATGTAGTGATTACTTGCTGTGCGTCAGCTTTAAAGAATATGTTATTCTTCAACTTAGGATGTGAGCGAGATGGAAATTGAAGCCGTGAAATCTGTTGATTTGTGTAAGGTGTATAACAGCAAGCACAACAATGAGTCAGTTGAAGCTTTGAAGAGTGTAAGCATCAACGTTAAGAAGGGTGAACTTTTCACCTTACTTGGACCAAATGGAGCTGGAAAGACAACATTTCTACGGATCATTTCTACGCAGCTTCTTCCCAGTGGTGGAGATGTTCACGTTCTGGGTTTTAGCGCTGTGCATGAGCCTGAAGAAGTGCGAAAGTATATCGCCGTTGTTCCTCAGGATGTTGTGACATACAACAACTTCACACCTTGGGAGTATGGGTATTATTTCGCCCGTCTAAGAGGAATGGGCTCCACTGAAGCCAAGAAGAAGGCTGAGGAAGCTTTGAAGGCGGTGGATCTGTGGGACTTGAGGACCCGCATTTGTCAAACCTTATCTGGAGGCGAAAGAAGAAGGGCGATAATTGCATCCGTTTTGTCTTCAGATGTTGATGTTCTAATGCTTGATGAGCCGACCAGTGGATTAGATGCTGTTGCTAGACGTAGGGTCTGGACTGTGTTGAGAGAACTAATTAGCAAGGAGAAGACGATCTTGTTGACGACGCATATAATGGAGGAGGCAGAGATGATTTCAGACAGACTGGCTATCATCAACAAAGGAAGCGTTGTTGTATGCGGCAGACCAGATGAGATCAAAACATTGATGAAAGAAAGGTTTCGGGTTGTCATCAACGGAGAATTTAGGCAGCTTTCAGACTACGGCGAAATTGCAAAACTCGGGGACCGAAACATAGTCTACTTGAAAACTCAAGAAGAAGTCATCGATTTGCTGAAAGACAGTTTGAAGATGAATTTGCGTGCAGAAGCTTCTCCTGTCACGCTTGAGGATGTGTTTGTTAGACTTGTTGGAGGATTGAATAATAATGGGAATCAATAAAATCCTGAAGGACACATTGATAATCGCATGGATAAAGTCGTATCCAGATTTTAGAAGGAACCCTCTTTGGCTTATGCTACTATCAATGATTAATGCAATTCCATTGTTCTTCATGCTGATGTTTAGCAGCGGAGGAAATGTGATCGTACACGGATTAATCGGCGCCATGATTTCAAGTGTTGCTTTTGCCGGCTTAATCGCCGGCATTCAAGACATTTCGTGGGACAGGTACGTGAAGATTAGACAGATTATTGTCGCAATGCCCGTGCATCCTGCATCATATGCGCTTGGAATAGCTCTGGCACCATTGTTGATTTCCATACCAAGCCTGATCCTTTTTGGAGCGATCACGGCTTTCCTTGGTTTCCTTAACCTAGAAATTCTGGTGTGGATTATTCCTGTGCTTTTAACATCTTGGGCAGCGATGAGCACAATGGGCTTTATGATCTCTACATACCTGTACAAAGCAAATCCAATGATTTTGAACAATCTGTCAATACTACTAGGTATAGCCTTCATCTTTATACCTCCCGTCTATTTTTCAGAAGTCCAATTGGGAGGGCTAAGCTGGATATCCATCATAATTCCAACATCAAACGCAGCTGGTTTATTACGGTCTTACGTTGGTCTATTGCCTTTGTCAACTGAAATGGCGATCATAAGATGGGCAGTCTTAATCGTAATGACCTTGGTATTCATCACCCTGATTTCGCTGAAGTCTAAGTGGCGGGAAGACTGACTCCAGAAACACCTAGGATTTGGGGGCAAAACTTTCCTCTCGAACAAACGCACGCGTTGAGTGTGTGTGTGCATTTGGATCCTAATATGTGGAGTGTTGCAGGTTAGGTGGATTCAACTGATGCTTGTGTGATGTGTTCTTTTTTGGTCGGTGTTTTTATTTGTTTTCTGTTTTCTATGGCATCTGCGAATATTTCGTAGTGTTTTGGTGTTTTCTTATATATGATTTTGAGTGGTTTTGTGGTTTGGAGAGGAACTATAGAGTGATTTGGTGAACGGAAACAGCATACTGATAACAGTTTCAGGCGACATCATAGAAGAAAAGAAATACCCAACATAAAAAAAGAAGCATCTAAGTCTTTATTGGTATCACATCTAATATCAATACACGCAACTCTACCTTAGTCCAATCTTGAGGAATCTCAAACTTGAAAGGGGCAACTTACATAAGGAAGATCAAGCAATGCGTTTAATCGGGATTAATGGATGAAAGCTCAAGATGAGCTTTAGGAGCATGCGGTGATAACTCCATATCCCAAAAAGTATGAAACTCTATGGAAACTTCGAGACGGAAGAACAGTACTATTAAGGCCGATAAAACCAGAAGACGAACCATTATGGCAGGAAATGTTTCAAAGCTTCTCAGAAGAATCCTTACACTGCAGGTTCTTCCAAATAATCAAAGACACCCCGAATGAAGTTAGAGCTCGGTACTGCAACATTGACTATGACAGAGAAATGGCCATCGTAGCAGAAATAACCGAGAACAACCACAAAAAAATCCTAGGAGTCGTCAGACTCAGCCTAGAACTAGACCGAAAAAACGGCGAAATAGCCTTCATCATCGCTGACCCATGGCAAGGCTTAGGATTAGGGACAAAAATGGTGAACTACATGATAGAAATCTGCAAAGACAAAGGAGTTGAAACCATTTACGCCATAATACTAGGAGACAACTACAGAGCTATTAACCTCATGAAAAAGATAGGTTTCAACATCAAATACTTAGATGATGGGACCGTGAAGGCAACCCTTAACCTAAAAAAATAAGAAACAACGGTGCAGAGCTCAGGGCAACAAACGCAAACGTGACTAGAACAGAAAGAGTCAGAAGCAATACAAGAATAGGCAGTTGTAGAATATAACAAAAAATTAAGCCCATTCTAAGTTACGACTTGCCTTCTTCTGGCAAGCCATACACAAGCTGATTGTCTCGCTCACCCACAATTAATACTTTTCCAAACTGCCTCATGGCCATTAAATGCTTTAAAAGGTTCGACTTTTCCATGCCCGTAGCCTTTGACAATTCGTCTATAGTCGATGAACCTTGATTTTTTATCCCCTGAAGTATGAGATTTCTCTCTCTGGCGCGCTCTTGCATCTCTTTCGCCTTTTCTGGACTTATTTTAGATTTTTCAGACAAGGCTTTCACTTCTGGCAGAAAACTAACTCTATCAAACCCTTATATAAAAATAATTGCTAGCTGAGATCGATCCTCAATATTGGATTAAGCTTCCTAAAATATATACGAATATATCTTGGATTGTGAATAATTAGGGCGGAGAAATTCTTGAAGAAGAGTTTATCAGAAGTTAAATTTGAAGAGTTTGAGAGCAAAAGCTTCGAATTAATCCATGTGGTCGAAATGTTGTGTGAAGTTTGTGAAAAACCATTAAGCATAAAAGAAAAGTTCCTTAGAAAAATCCAAATTTTAAGTAAAGAAGACTACCAAAGCCTCTTAAATAGGGCAATGGTTCATGATCGTGTTGAAGTTGATGTTGAAAATGGCAAAATTTACCTTTACGATCATGACTTTCCAGGCGATGTTCACCCAGAATGTATAGAGAAATTGTAGGTCAATGTAGTCTTAAACAAGTTGATAGAGGTACTGCCTATTTTTCTCTCCAGCTTCGTTTATTATGCCATTTCTTCTGAGAGCTATTATGTGCTGCATTATTCTGCTTGGTTGAAGACCGGTTAATTGCAAAAGCTCTTCCACGGTGAGCGGGCCTTTTTCTTTTATGGCTCCAATTATCATGTGTCTTTCGATTTCGTCCTGCATTGTTGAATCTACAACTTGTCGGTATCTTTCCTCGTCGATTTCTACTTTTATTTGTGATCTTCCCGTAACCCATCGCAGTCTCTGGGATTTGAAAGCGTCTATCGCTGCGTTGGCTTTTCTTGTTAATTTTTCTCTGTCGCTCATCTTTTCCACCTATTTTGGGTTATGTATAAGTCTGAAAGGACTTGGGCCCAACCGTTTTATTTGCTCTGTCATCTCCCTGACTAATGCAGCGAATTTTGCCCCTTCACTTGCTGAAACCCATTCCAGTTTTACGCGTCCAGGTTCAATTCCTATGCTCTTCACAGCTTTCTCTATGTAATCAAATCTTTTTTCCATCATGTAGTTTCCTTTCTGATAATGGCAATCACCAGGATGGCAACCCGCGATTATGATCCCGTCGGCTCCCATCCTCAAGGTTTCGAGTACAAGTATTGGATCCACTCTGCCTGTACACATTACTCGGATTATCCTTATGTTTGTTGGGTATTCAAAACGACTTGTGCCAGCTAGGTCTGCTCCTGCATAACTACACCAGTTGCAGCAGAAGGCTACAATTAAAGGTTCATATTCTTCTTCAACTCTTTTTTTCTCTTCAACCATCTAAGACCTAACCTCCTTTAGGCTTTCGGGAATTAAAAGTGCATTTACTTGTGCAAGAATCTGGTGATCCTTGAAGTGTCGCATGGTTATGGCTTGTCTTGGGCATTCTGCAGCACATGAACCGCACCCTCTGCACAGTACTTCGCGGATTTTTGACTTTCCATCTTCAATTTTCGGTGCTCCGTAGGGGCATATTTCTTCGCATAGTCCACATCCAATGCATAGATCTTCATCTACAACAGCTGTTATAGCCTCCGTCTTAACTTTTCTGTTACCCATGAGGATTGACGCTCTTGCGGCTGCTGCTTCGCCTGAAATTATGCTTTCAGAAACATCTTTTGGTCCTGAAACTGAACCAGCAATGAAAGCTCCATCGACGTTTGTATCTACGGGGCGAAGCTTTAAGTGCGCCTCCATTAAAAAGCCGTCTGTGCTTATGGGAATCTTCAGCATTCTCGCAAGTAATACTTCATCTTTGTTTGGAATTAACGGAGTTGAAAGCACAACATAATCTGCTAGAAACTCGACTTCAAGTCCCGAAAGAGCGTCATAGGCTGAGACTTTAAGCTTGCTTTCCGGAGTTTGAGTTATTTCTGGAGGTGCCTCTTCTAAATGCCTTACAAATCTAACTTCAAGGTCTCTCGCCTGTCTGTAGAAGTCTTCATATTCCTTGTAAACTCTGAGGTCCCCGAAAAGTATTACGACATCCGTTTTTGGAGATTTTTCCTTCACGAGTATAGCGTTTTTTATGGCGTTCATGCAGCATATCCTTGAACAATATGGCCATCCTTCCTCTTTGCGTGCTTTAAGAATTTTTCTCAGAAGCTCTGCTGTGTCTGATTTCGGGAAAGCCTCAAGCTGAGATGGGCGGATTTCACCTTTCCTTGCACCCACGCATTGGATCATCACAATTCTATCGGGTTCCGCAATTTCACCCTTCCTCAGCATTTCATCCAATTCTCGCTGTGTTATCACGTTGTCGTATACACCATATTGGTAAAGCCCTTTTGGCGGTGTATAGTTTGATGCGCCAGAAGCAACTATTATCGTGCCCACATTTATCTCCCTATTACTATCCGGGCTCGTTAAAATGATGTTGAAGTTTCCAACATATCCTGAAACATCTTTCAGGGTTGTTGATGTGATCAGCTCAATGTTTTTATGAGATTTCACGGCTTCCATTAATGGGTCGACAACCTCTGAAGAATCCGCCAAAGTTGGATATAGCTTATAGAGTTTCTGAGTTATTCCACCCGGCTCCTTCTCCTTTTCAATAAGGTATACTTTGAAGCCTTGATTTGCCATAGAAAGGGCTGCTGTCATTCCAGCAACACCAGCTCCAATAACAAGCGAAACATCTTTAACCTCGACTTCTGGCTCTGTTTGAGGTTCAAGCAAGGCATTTTTCGCAATAGCCATCCTAACTATGTCTCTGGCTTTTTCTGTTGCTTTTTCTGGCTCATGCATGTGAACCCAGCTGCATTGTTCACGAATGTTTGCCATCTCAAACAAGTATGGGTTTAAGTCAGCTTCTTTGCATGCTGCTCTGAATAAGGGTTCGTGAGTTCTAGGAGTGCATGAAGCTACAACCACCCGGTTAAGGTTGTATTCTTTTATTGCTTTCTTTATTGCTACTAATCCCGCTTCTGAGCAGGTATAGAGATTATGTTCAGCGTAAGCGACATGCGGTAATGTTTTAGCGTATTCTGTTACTTCTGGAACGTTGACTACGCCACCTATGTTTATTCCACAGTTGCAGATGAATACTCCTATGCGTGGCTCTTCACTCATCTATGATACCTCCTTGCCCGCTAAAACCTCAGCCACCCGCGCGGCTGTGGCGCTTGCTTGTGTTATGGAGTCTGGGATGTCTCCAGTTTTTGGTCCTAAACAATAGCCACAAGCAAAAATTCCTGGAACAGCTGTGTCAAGAGGCGTTTTTACAGCGTCTGCTGATTTGAGAAATCCATAGTTATCTAACTCTATACCTAATGTTTTGGCCAATTCTTCCACCCCCTTTCTGGGGATTAAGGCTGGACATAACACCACTAGGTCAAAGGGAATATGCTGAACAGTTCGGGTTATGGGGTCTTCAAACCAAACTATAAGATTATTGGTGTCTGGGTCTTCCGAGATTTCCCCTGGGTTGCTTCGGACAAACGCTATTCCAAACTCAGATTTTGCTCTATTTACAAACTCTTGGAAACCCCTGCCGAAAGCCCGCATGTCTATGTATAAAATTGTTACACGGGAGTCTGGCTCATGCTCCTTTATCAAAACTGCATCTTTAACCGCGTATTTACAGCAAATGCTAGAGCAATAGGGATGGTTGATCCATTCTCTTCTATCACGGGAACCTATGCACTGTATGAAGGCTACGCTTCTAGGTATCTTTCCATCTGAAGGCCTTATCAGGTGCCCACCGGTGGGACCCGACGCGCATAGTAGGCGCTCTAGCTCCATTGCAGTTATGACGTTCTTGAAGCGTTTATATCCATATTGTGGAATGACTGAGGGGTCGAACATGTCAAAACCTGTGGCCACAACTATGGCTCCTACGTCCAACTCTATTTCTTCGGGTTGTTGCTCTCTGTTTATAACGTTGGCTTGGCAGACCTTTTCACAGAGACCACACTCAATGCAGTTGTCTTTATCTATGACCATTACTCTCGGAACGGCTTGCGGGAAAGGCATGTAAATTGCCTTTCTTATTCCCATATTTTCATCGAACTCGTTCGGTGCTTCTGCAGGGCAGTTCTCAACGCAACTTCCGCAGCCAGTGCATTTTGTTTCATCCACATATCTTGGCTTTCTAAGAACCTTGACTTTAAAGTTGCCAACAGAACCCTTTACTTTCTTCACTTCTGAATAGGTTAATAACTTAACATTTGGATGATGGGAGCATTCGATCATTTTCGGCGCTAGGATACATATTGAACAATCCATTGTAGGAAATGTTTTGTCAAGCTGCGCCATCCTCCCACCAATACTTAGGTCTTTCTCCACCAGATATACTTTGAAGCCTCTGTTCGCTAAGTCTAGGGATGCTTGTATGCCGGCGATTCCGCCGCCAATAACCATAATTTCTTTCTGCATTTTTACTTTGCCTCCTTCATGTTCAGGATTTTTGTTATCGGGATTCTGTGAGCTCTAATTTCCCAGTCTTCAAGTTTCATGCCCATCGCCATTCTAAGTAAGTCTGCAAAATGTAGCACGGGCAGGTTGTATTCTTCTTTTAGATGTCTTTTAATCTCTAGTTGACCCATATCCAGTTCAAGATAACAGAATGGGCAAACAGTAACTATACAATCAACACCAGCGGCCTTCATGCCATCTAGTTTCTGTTTCGCGACTTGCATGGCAACTTCATCGTTTACGCCGCGTAAAGGGCCTCCGCAACAAGCCTCTTTCCTTTCATAAGCAATTGATTTCGCGCCAGTTGCTTCTACAAGTTCCTCCAAAGCAGTGATACCCATCCACTGGCCAAAATGTATTCGTTTAGGCTTGGTTAAATGACAGCCTGGTTGCACTGCAACTCGAAGCCCGTTGAATGGTTCTTTGATGGCGTTCTTCAATTTTTCCAAGCCTACGTCCTCATATAGGGCATCACTAAAGATTTTTACATTTGTTTTTCCCTTGAATTTTAAGCCAACATCTGCGAGGATTACGTTTACTTTCTTCCTGCTTTGCTTGTCTTCTTTTAATATTGTATTTGTCATTAGAAGAGACTCGTAGCAGTCGTTGCATAGAGTTAAAATGTCGAGTCCCATTTCTTCAGCGATGCAGAGGTTTCTAGCAGCTAAAGCAAGCCAACTTGCGTAATCCACGGATTGTATGCTGAAGGGTGCGCAGCAATTTGCACTTTCCATTTCTACAAGCTCTATACCCAGTTCCGGAGCGATTTTTCGGACAGAATTTTCGTAATTTGGTTCTCTTGCTGGTATTAAGCAGCCTAAAAAGAAGGCATATTTCATATGCTTCACGAACCTCTATAGATTAACTTATCAAATGATGTTTTTCTTAAAATTTTTTGAACAGCTTCAACGTCGACCGCTGGTTCTTTACCCAACCCATATTTTTCCCTATTAATCAAGGCTGTTCTGCTTGGAGTTACGACGCGTCCACTTTCAAATAGACTCTGAGCTTGGACAAGTATTCCCCTCGGGACATTTCCTTCTTTAACCGCTAAATTTCTAATCGCGAACATGGTTTCACCTACATCCCCACCCTGTGGGCATCTGTCAAGACATGTAAAGCATGAAAGACAATACCATGGCAAGGCTCCAAGCATGACTTCTGGGCGTAACCCAAGTATGATCATCTCCATCAGCTTCCTTGGATTATGCTCATCTATCACCCTGGCGACTGGACAGCTGCTTGTGCATCTTCCGCATTGTATACATACGAGAACTCCTCGACCCCTAGGGGAATTGGCAATATTACGCATGAAATCCGCATCCAACAAACTCAAGTCATTCCACCGCTTGTAATTGCGTAAATTTCTAATAAAATAACTTTTGCGGTATTTAAAATCAATTGTGGTTCTCTTATGTTCAGTATTTTCACAATTAGTGCAGGTTTCGTGTGGGAGATAGAGCCGAGCGTTTTAGTAGATAACTTCCTCACTAATGGCGGGTGAAAGCGTAGAGTTTGTTTAGAGCATGAAAAGGTTGTCAAAAAGTTATTAAGACATTTACAACTAGTAATAGTAAGATTTATTAAAATAAATCATATAATATTAAATAGAGAGGGTTTGTTATGGAAGTGAATCGAACCTGTAGACTTACTGACACGAAAGGGTGTCCTGGCTTATGGGCATGCCATATTCCGGATCTATTTTGTAAATGTGCATATGATGAACATGAAAGAGAGGAGATCAGGGCTAAATACATCGAAGGACAGCTATGCGGATTTGAGCCTGTCCATTTGGCACAATGCTTTGCAGACAATGAAATTCGTATTGCAAATCAGATGGGTAAAGAAAAATACGTGGATATGCTTAAACAAAGACCAAAACTATCGAAATGTCCCACGGCGTAAACCTAAGCCTAAAGCTTTTGCCGTTAAATGATGCATAAAGTAAGACAGCTATTTGCATAAGGCTTCAATTATATCTGCAATGAGTTTCCCGTCTTTTTCCTTCACTTCAATTGTGCCGTAAGGGTCTAGTTGAGCGCGTGATGAGTGAGTTCAAAGGCATTATCAACAGTAAGAACTATACGCCTAAATCAAAGCCTTTGCTTTAAGCAGAACGCTCACATATAGTGCACTTACATTCTTTTAAGGCTGGAAGGTCTTTTTGGTGCAGTTTGCACAGTATCTCTTCAGACCTGATTGTTACACATATTCCACATAATTGCTCTATTACACTTTCTATTGGGGCACCTTTTCTTGCCAAGGTTTCTGCAAGTTCTGAAACCCTTTTCATCGTCTCTTCGGACTGTAATAGCTCATGGATAAACATGGTTCCTCTTTCGCCTTTCAAATATTGGGATATAGCGGCTGGAGTTAACTCCATTTTTGCGGAAGCATCAATCTTACGCATATCGTATTTCTCAATAAGCTCCTTCATTACTAAGACTCTGATGGCTGGAAGAATGTGTTTAACTATAATCATGCATGGAGGCTTCACTTTTTATTCCTCTACTTATTCTAGGCGCTAAGTTTATATATTTTTAACGGTGTTAAATAAATTTAACGGTGTTAAACGAGGATAGCATATGACTAAGCCCTATGCCACAGAAGCTCAACTCGTTGAACTAGACAAGCTAAGACAGCATGAAGAAGTTGACCCAGCTCACCTAAAAGAGTTGAAGGAAGAAATAAAGTCGGACACGATTCTGAAGTTTGCAATAGTTGTTGATAAAAACACAAATGTTATCCTTGATGGTGAACACCGGTTCAATGTCCTTAAAGAATTGGAATGCAGAAAAATTCCAGTAGTTTACGTTGATTACAATTCACCAGACATCGAAGTTCAAACTTGGAGAAACGATCCACGTTTGACAAAGAAAGACGTAATTGAAGCTGGTTTGAGCAAAAAGAAACTTCCACCAAAAACTTCAAAACACATGATAAGAATTGGCGATAAGTTATCGCATATCGAGGAGGTTGAGAAAAGGGTTGACATTCCACTAGAAGTGCTGAAAGGCGGAGTTGAACTTATAGATATAAAAAACGTTAAGCCAACAATGTACACAGACCTTAGAGAAGCATTACCATTCTATGTTGAATTGTTACATACAGGTATTGTTGACAATCCGATCATTATAGATGAGAAGACCAACGTTATCTTAAACGGCCACGAAGTCTTTCAAGCACTAGACTTACTCTCAGCTAAAAAGGCACCAGCTTTAAAAGTCAACATTTTAGAAATGAAAATAAGATCGCTACAGCCAGGTCTCAAACCAGTGACGAGGGAAGATATAATAGAGGCTGGGCTTAAAGGACCTAAATTATCGCCTAAAAGCTTCGAAGTCATGGTTGACCCCTTAAAAATAAACATTCCCTTACAAGAGTTGTCAGAAATCGAAGAGAAAGATAGGCGGATCCTCAAGGTTTACAATAGTACTCTTGAATTACTATGCGAAGGATGGCCTACACCTCTGGTTAAGTTTAACTCTATATCAACCAGCAAGAGAAGTGTTTGGGCTAAGCTAGAAGGGTATAATCCGTTTAGCAATAGTGTGAAAGACAGGATAGGTTTCTCGATGATCCTGGAGGCTTTAGAGAGTGGCGAGCTTGAAGAGGTATTGTATGAAGCTACGTCTACGAATACTGGAATAGCTCTATCATCGATAGCAAACACATTGGGGATAAAGGCAAAGCTCTACATGCCCAAGGCTATACAGAAAGTAAGCGATACGTACCTTAAAGTTCTCGGCGCTGAAGTTGTAAGGCTTCCAGTAGGCTTAACTGTAGAGGCAATTGACCAAGTTGATTCCGAAGCAAGAGCCAATAAAGCTGCACATCTAAACCAGTTTGAAAACGACGCAAACTTTAGAGTTCACTTGAAATACACAGCTAGAGAACTTGATGAACAGCTAAGAAGTTTAGGCATGAAACCTTCATGCATAATTGGTGGTTTAGGGACGTCAGGACACATGAGTGCAATATCCTTCTACTTTAAGAACAAGTACAAAAATGACACAACAATAGTTGGAGTTCAGCCAGCACCAAATGAAGTTATCCCCGGTATAAGAAGGGTAGAAACAGGCATGAAATGGTATCATTGGATGAATTTTGATGAAGTTGTAGACGTTAAGCAGACGGAGGCTATTGAGGAAGCCATAAACATTGCAAGAAAAGAAGGCCTTCTGATAGGGTTAAGCGCAGGCGCAGTTGTTCACTCATTCAATAAAATTTCCAAAGATGAAGGAGTGTACGTCCTTATCCTTCCAGATACTGGGTATAAATACGCAGAGCAATTTGAAAACTACTTTGCAAACCCACAGACAAAACGAATCAACAAGAAACGTTAGGTTTTTAATCAAGCTTTCAATTCTAACAGAATTAGGGTTTGAATTGCTCACAGATGAAGAAATCAAGAGGTTGGAGCAAGTTTGGCTGGTTTTATCCGATCTTTTTCAAGATTTAAATCAAAGGAACATTAGGGTTGATGTTGCCTCTGATTTAAGGAATTGCAAAACTTTAATCCATTTTATTCGAATGAGCGTTACTCATCCTTCTAGAGAACCTGTGACAATCGATGATTCCTTGCGAAACCTATTGCAGATTCTTGGTAAAATACAATCTAGTTTAATTTCAGAGGCTTTGAGATTTGACGAGAATTACACGAGGAAGTGGATGAAAAAAATCGATAAAGCTGAGCGCGCCGAACTAGACTACGCCATGATCCACACCACTTCCGAGTTTGTCCCAGGCCTTCCTCAAGACCCTGGAAAAAGTTGGGTGAGACTAACCCTGCAAAAACCAATAGCTGAAGAGCGGGTACAAGATATCGCAGAGCAATTTGGTGTAATAATCGAATTCCAAAACGACTTCTCTATCTTGATCAGCGGCCGGGGAGGATCAGTCAAAAAGGCAAGTAGAGATGTCTACGAATTATTCATTGAATAGGGTTGATTTTCAAAAGAAGATTTATTAAGTTGCATATGGAGAAAACTTTAGTATCTCTCTTATGGGCTTTCAAAAAGGAAAAGTGAGGCTTAATCTTGGTCGAGACTCCAAAAAATGTTGTACGACTTGACGAATTGGATGCGACGTTCGCGGAAGCCGTAACGAAGGCTGGAGGCGAGAAAATAGATCTTTGCATCCAATGTGGAACCTGCTCTGCTAGTTGCCCATTTGCATCTAGAACGGCTTTTCGAACGCGGCAGATAATCAGAAAGGTACAACTAGGTTTTCGAGAAGAAGTTCTTTCCGATAAGGGTCTTTGGCTGTGCACCACATGCTCTACCTGTAAACTTAGGTGCCCTAGGGATGTAAATCCGATGGAGGTACTTATCAGTGTGCGCAGTCTTCTTGTTGAGGAAGGGCAAGTTCCACGTACAATAATGGATGCTCTGGAAGGGGTTTACAAACATGGAAATCCATGGGGCATAGGCCGAAGCAAAAGGTCTGAGTGGGCGAAAGACTTGAGAGTGAAGTATGTTTCAGAAGGCGAGAAGGTGGACTTACTCTACTTCGTTGGATGCGCTGCATCCTATGATCCTCGTGTACAAGAAGTAGCTAGAGCATTGGTAACGAATTTGAATGCTTTAGGGATAGATTTTTCGGTACTTGGAGATAAGGAGAATTGTTGTGGAAATGAGATATACTCTCTTGGAGAGAAAGGACTCTTTGATATTTTGGTCAAGGACAACTTAAGCCTTTTTGACCAATATAAAGTAAATAGAATCATTACTACTTCGCCGCATTGCTTTAACGCTTTCAAGAACAGATATGGAAGAAACGACCTTGCAGTCCAACATTACACGCAATATTTTGCAGATTTAATTGATAAAGAAAAGTTCAAATTTTCAAAAAAGGTGGAGAAAGTGGTAACCTTCCAAGACCCATGCTTTTTAGGCAGACACAACGACATCTACGACGAACCTAGAAAGACAATTGAGAATATTCCGGGCGTAAAATTTTTGGAGTTACCGACGTCTAGAGGACGGAGTGTCTGCTGCGAAGGCGGCGGTGGAAGAATGTGGGTTGACATTCCAGGGGAACGCGCCAGTGAACAACGCGTTAAGGAAGCCGTTAACATTGGAGCGGAAATATTAGCTGTAGCATGTCCCTTCTGCCTCTTAACATTCGAGGATGCTATCAAGACCACAGGCAATGAAGGTCGAATTCAAGTTATGGACATTAATGAGCTGGTTGCTAAAGCGCTTTGATCTATCAAGGGAGCAAAATTACGATCTGAAGGGTTTAAAAACCATAACTCCAACGTTGCTTTTGAAGATGGCTGTTGCACTAGATATGACTGAGTTGATTTCCCCTCAACCATGATTCATTTTGCTGAAAAAGATAAACAAAGTATATATTTATATTAGTGTAATTTTTCTTTTTCTGCAATCCTAGAAGGTAGGCGCTAAATCAAGAAAATGGGACTTAACACATTTAAATGAAGGTAAAAGAGTAATGGTTAAGGCAGGATTAATTATCGGAGGCGGCATAAGCGGAATTCAGTCCGCACTTGACCTAGCTGACCAAGGTTACAAAGTATATCTTGTCGAAAAAAATCCAAGTATAGGCGGAAAAATGGCACAATTGGACAAGACATTTCCAACGTTAGACTGCGCTGCTTGCATCATGACGCCAAAAATGGTGGACGCTGGAAGACATCCAAACATTGAGCTTCTCGCATACTCAGATGTCCAAGACATTAAAAAAAACGGAAACATCTTCAAGGTTAAGATCCTTCGTAAGCCTCGTTACGTGGACGAAACTAAATGTACAGGATGTGGTGTCTGCGCTCAACACTGTCCCGTTGAAGTGCCTAGCGAATTTGATGAGAAGCTTGGTGTACGAAAGGCAATATATGTTCCTTTCCCACAAGCGGTTCCGCTCATATATACAATTGACAAAGACAATTGCATAGAGTGCGGACTCTGTGAAAAAATGTGCCTAGCAAAAGCAGTTGACCGCAAACAGCAACCGATAGAAGTTGAAATTGAAGTTAACGCAATTATAGCTTCAACGGGTTTCGAACTTTTTGACTCTCGGCAAAAAGAGGAATATGGCTATGGTATTTATCCAAATGTGATAACTGGACTAGCTCTAGAGAGACTCCTAAGCGCTTCTGGGCCAACCGGAGGACATATAGTTCGGCCTTCTGATGGAAAAATTCCGCGAAAGGTTGCTTTCTTGCAGTGTGTGGGCTCAAGAGATGAAAGGGCTGGCAACCTTTATTGCTCAAGAGTGTGCTGCATGTATGCCACGAAAGAGGCAATGCTTCTGAAAGAACATGTTCCAGAAATAGACGTAACTATATTTTACATGGACATTCGAGCCTATGGCAAAGGCTTCGAAGAATTCTACCAAAGAGCCAAACAAGAATTTGGCATTAAATATATTAGGGGGCGGGTTGCCGAAATCATTGAAGACCCTCCAACGCAAAATCTTTTCCTAAAAACTGAAAACACTGAGACGGGCGAAATCCTTGAGCATGAAGCAGACATGGTTGTTTTATCTGCTGGTTTGGTTTCACCAAGGAATGGCAACTTTAAAAAAATATTGCCCATACCAGTTGGTGACGATGGATTCTTTGTCGCTTCCAATCCAAAGTCAGACCCTGCCACCACAAAAATGGAAGGGGTGTTTATAGCAGGAGCGGCTGAGGGCCCTAAAGACATTCCAGATACCGTGATTCAAGCGAGTGCTGCTGCGATGAAGGCTTCAATCTTCCTAAAGGAGTGACAGGGTGGAAGAGGGATAGTTGTGTCTCAACAACAAGAAAAAGAGGAAACAAGAATCGGCGTTTATATCTGCCACTGCGGCACCAACATAGCAGGCGTTGTAAATGTTGAAGATGTAGCCAAATACGCGGCAACCCTGCCCAATGTCGTTGTGGCTAAAGACTATCTTTACATGTGTTCTGCTCCAGCTCAAGCTATGATTAAAGAGGATATTAAAACACATAAACTCAACCGCGTTGTAGTCGCATCCTGCTCACCGCGCATGCACGAACCCACATTTAGAAAAGTTTGTGAAGAAGGTGGGGTCAACCCATATCTCTTCGAGATGACCAATATCCGAGAGCAGTGCTCTTGGGCTCATCCAGACAAGCCCGAAAAAGCCACTAAAAAGGCTAAAGACCTAATTCGCATGTCTGTAGCTAAAGCCAGACTTTTAGAGTCTCTCCAAAAAACAGAAGTGGGCGTTGTTATAAGAGCGCTTGTCCTTGGCGCAGGTATTGCTGGCATGAGGGCGGCTTTGGACCTTGCCCACAGAGGCTTTGAGGTTTGCTTAGTGGAGAAGTCACCAAACATCGGCGGACACTTGGCACAATTGCACTTGTTATATCCTACTGGAGAGCAAGCCCTAGAAGTTTTAAAACCCGTAATGAACGAAGTCGTCTCAAACCCCAAAATTAAACTCTTCACCAATTCTGAAATGAGCGCAATTGACGGTTTTATAGGAAATTTTAAGGTAAAAATCAAAATCAACCCTCGATTTGTAACAGAAAAATGCGACGTTTGCGGAAAATGTGAAGCTGTCTGTCCAATTGAAGTTCCGGATGAATTTAACTATGGTCTGAGAAAGAGAAAAGCGATCTATATCCCGTTTCGGGACGCTGTGCCAAAAAAATACGTCATAGATGACAAGAACTGCAATAAATGCGGCGAGTGCGCCAAAGTTTGCCCGAAAAAAGCAATAGACCTTGAAGAACAACCACAAGAGGTAGAAGCGGACATAGGAACAATCATTGTTTCTATAGGGCACAACATCTACGAACCCCCAGAAGGCGAGTATGGCTACAAAGTATGCAATAACGTAATAATACAGCCGCAACTTGAACGCCTGCTGGACAAAGATGGCCCAACCAATGGTCAACTAATGTTTAACGGTTTAACACCTAAAAGCATAGTTTTCATATCTTGCGTGGGCGCGAGGCAGGAGCCTGAAATCTACAAACCTTTAAAAGAAGATCAAAAACTGAACAGGTACTGCTCTCGCGTGTGTTGTACCGAAACCCTCAAAAACGCCATCGAAATAAAGGAGAGATACCCTAATGCTCGAGTCTTTTATCTTTATCGAGACATACGGAGCTTTGGAAGAGGGCATGAGGAATATTATATAAAAGCTGGAGAATCACGCGTATTTTTCATCAAATATAAACCCGAAGAACCTCCAGTAGTTTCTGATACTTCAAAAAGCACCGTTGTCACGGTTCACGATGTGTTGACGAATGAGAATCTTGCTATACCCACAGGCCTTGTGGTTTTAAATGTCTGCATGATTCCAAGCGCAAGCGCTGACAGTGTACAATCTGTCCTAAAAATTCCAAGAGGCGTCGAGGGGTTCTTTACCGAGGCCCACGCAAAACTGAGACCATTAGAAACTCCTTCAGAAGGAATATTTTTAGCCGGTACGTGTCAAGGCCCAAAAGACATTAGTGACAGCGCTGCTATGGGAAGCGCAGCTGCTGCAAAGGCAGCAATTCCGTTAGCGAGGGGTAAGGTTGACGTGGAGCCTACAGTTGCGTTTGTGCACGAAGAGTTGTGTAAGGGTTGTGGTAGGTGTGAAGAAGTCTGCGAATACGGTGCCATTAAGGTTGAAGAGGTTCAGCCCTTCGTTAAAGTGACAGCTCTGATCGCTAAGGTAACGGAGGCAAAGTGTAAGGGTTGCGGCTCTTGCGCCGTCGCTTGTCCAGTTGGAGCAATTACTATGAAGCACTTCACCGACAAGCAGGTCAGCGCCATGGTGACGGCTGCTATAGGAGGCTAGAATTATGGCATATGAACCAAAGATCGTTGCTTTTCTGTGCAACTGGTGTAGTTATGCAGGAGCAGACCTCGCGGGGACGAGCAGAATCTGCTATCCGCCAAACGTTAGGGCTATACGAGTGATGTGCTCTGGAAGAGTTGACCCCGCTTTTGTCATCACAGCCTTTGAGACGGGAGCAGACGGTGTCCTAGTTACGGGCTGCCACCCGGGCGACTGCCACTACGTGAGCGGCAATCTAAAGGCTGAGAAGAGGATGGAGAATGTAAAGAAACTTCTAGGGTTGCTTGGGCTTAGACCTGAGAGACTGCGTTTAGAGTGGATTTCAACTTCTGAGGGAGAAAAATTCGCAGAAGTCGTAGCGGACTTTACTGAACAACTTCGCAAAATGGAGCCCAATCCTTTAAGGGCTGAAGTTAATCCAAGGGCTCCTGAAAACACGAAGGATGTGATCTCTAAGGCAGTAAAGAAAACGAACGTTCAATATTGCCTCGACTGTGGAAAGTGTTCTGGTAGTTGCCCGATATCGAAGTTGAATGATGCGTATTCGCCAAGGCGTACCGTTGAAAGAATCTTGTTGGGTTTTGAGAATAGAGTGCTGTCTGGCACGGATCTTTGGACTTGTCTGACATGCTTCACGTGCACCGAAAGATGCCCATCAGACGTCAAGTTTCCGGAGTTTGTCAGGGCTTGTAGGCGTCTCGCCTCTAAAGAGATGATGGAAGAGCTTTGTGCTCATAGAGGGATACCCATGGCTTTATCGAGGATAATGACGAATCCAAATATTAAGCAGGAACGAATGGGCTGGCTTCCCAACGGAGGTGAAATTTCCGAAAAAAGTGACCTACTCTACTTTGTTGGCTGCCTCCCGTATTTTGATGTGGCTTTTGAAGACTTTAACCTAAACCTCTTAAAGATCCCTCAGAGCGTGGTGAAAGTCCTCAACAAAGTCGGGATAAAGCCAGCCATGCTACGCAACGAGAAATGTTGCGGTCACGATTTATTATGGACTGGAGATTTGGAAAATTTTGAAAAATTAGCGAAGATGAATGTGACAGACTTCAAGAAAACGGGGGCAACAAGAATAGTCACCGCTTGCCCCGAATGCTATAGAACCCTCAAAAAAGATTACGCTGAACGGCTTGGCAATTTTGATTTTGAAGTACTGCATGTTTCTGAACTCTTATCCGAATTAGTGGACAAGGGGCAAATCGAATTTGAAGGGAAACTCCAGAGGAAAGTGGTTTACCAAGACCCGTGTAGACTTGGTAGGCACATGGGCGTGTATGAGCCTCCTAGAAAGGTCATAGCCAGTATCCCCGGAGTCCAGATGGTGGAGATGAGTAGAAACCGGGAAAATGCGGTTTGTTGTGGAGTGAACGCTTGGCTGTCTTGCAACAAGTACTCGAAAGAAGTTCAAATTGACAGACTGATGGAAGCAAAGGCCACTGGAGCCGATTTATTAGTTACAGCATGTCCGAAGTGTCAAATCCATTGGAAATGCGTCACTACCGAAAAACTGCCTGTTAACCCGGAGGAGGTAACGATGGAGATGCGTGACCTGTCAGTGTTGGTGGCGGAGGCGATGCATTTAACCTAGGGGTGAACAAAATGAAAACTAGCAAGTCTGTTTTAGTTATTGGTGGCGGAATCGCGGGAATGCAAGCCTCGCTTGACCTAGCCAGCCGCGGGTTAAAAGTTTACCTAGTGGAAAAAACCCCGAGCATAGGCGGAAGAATGGCGCAGCTTGACAAGACTTTTCCGACCATGGACTGTTCAATATGTATTCTGGCACCAAAAATGATTGAGTGTTTCCGCCACCCCAACTTGACCATTTTGACGTATTCTGAAGTTCAGGAAGTCAGCGGCTCAGCTGGCAATTTCACGGTCGAGATTCTTAAGAAGCCGAGGTTTGCCGACGAGGAGAAATGCACGGGTTGTGGAGTCTGCGCTCAACACTGTCCAGTTGAGGTTCCTAACGAGTTTGATATGGGTATTGGCGTTCGTAAAGCCATCTACGTTCCGTTTCCTCAGGCAGTTCCGCTCAAGTATACTATTGATGAAGAACACTGTTTGAAGTGCGGGCTATGTCAAAAGATATGCCAGGCAGAGGCTGTAGACCTTAATCAAAAGCCTGAAGTTGTCCATCTTAACGTAGGCGCTATCGTCGTGGCAACGGGCTTTGAATTGTTCGATGCCCAGAGGAGAAGCGAGTACGGCTACGGCAAACACAAAAACGTTCTGATAAGTTTGGAGTTTGAACGACTCCTCTCCGCTTCTGGACCAACTGGAGGACACCTACTGAGGTTGTCAGACGGACGTATTCCCAAAAGGATCGCGTTCATTCAATGCGTCGGCTCCAGAAGTCTGAAGGGAGGGGTCTCCTTCTGCTCCAACGCTTGCTGCATGTACGCCACAAAAGAGGCAATACTGATTAAAGAGCACGAGCCCGAATGCGAGGTTTACATTTTCTACAATGAACTCAAAGTCTTTGGGAAAGGCTTCCAAGACTTTATCACCGGAGCGCAAACTCATTGGGGCGTAAAATACATCAGAGCACTCCCCGGAGAAGTAGTAGAAGATTCGAAAACGGGCGACCTTACCCTTTGGTACGAAGACACCATAGAAAACGTGACAAAAAGTATAAAAGTAGACATAGTCATGCTTTGTCCCGCTCTAGTCCCGAGAGCAACCAATAAGGAAGTAAGCGTCATCCTAGGACTGGAGTTGGACGAACACGGCTTCTTCAAACCTAAAGACTTCCTTTTCGCACCCGTTGACACGAACGTTCCAGGCGTCTTCATATGTGGGTACTGCCAAGGCCCAAAGGATATTTCTGAGTCAGTGGTGCAAGCGAGTGCAGCGGCAGCTAGGGCTGCGGAAGTGATTGCGCTGTCATCTAGTAAGGGGGTGCATTAAAATGGAACACGCTGAGGAGGAAGTTCCAAGAATCGGCGTATTCATTTGCCACTGCGGCATCAACATCGGCGGCGTAGTCAATGTTCCCGAGGTAGTTAAGTATGCTATGACATTGCCGAATGTTGTCTACGCCGAAGACAACCTTTACACATGCTCTTCTGAGGGCCTCAGCAAAATCAAGGAAGGCATAGAAAAATATAATCTTAACAGGGTTATTGTCGCCTCGTGCACACCTAGAACGCATGAGCCGTTGTTCCGTGCCACTTGTGAAGAGGCAGGCGTAAACAAATACCTATTCGAAATGGCCAACATTCGCGAACACTGCTCTTGGGCTCACATGCATGAGCCCGATAAGGCTACGGAAAAGGCAAAGGATATTGTGAGAATGGCGGTGGCTAAGGCTAGTCTACTCAAGCCGCAGGATGAGCCGGAAATAGAAGTGACGCCCTCTGCCTTGGTTATCGGCGGGGGCATCTCAGGGATGACCTCTGCTATCTGTCTCGCTGATCAAGGGTTCAAGGTTTACTTGGTTGAGAAGGAGCCAGAACTGGGCGGAATGCTTCGACATCTACATAAGCTTTTCCCAACCATGCTAAATGCCTCCGAAGGACTTAACAAGATCGTCGAAGGTGTAAAGCAAAACAAAAACATAGAGGTATGGCCATCAACTGTTGTCAAGCAGGTTAAAGGCTTCATCGGAAACTTTGACGTTAGTGTCCAAAGGGAAAACAGGGAGACAGCGAATTTTCAGGTGGGCACAATTATCGTGGCAACGGGAGCAGACATCTTTGAGCCTCTGGGAATGTACGGATACAAGAAATACGACAATGTGATAACACAGTTCAAGCTGGAACAACTCCTTAAGGATAACCAACTGAAAAAGCCAGAAAGGGTAGTTATGATTCAGTGCACTGGGGCTAGGGAAGAAAAGGGAAGAACTTACTGCTCCAGAATCTGTTGCATGGAGGCTCTCAAGAACGCACTGCTCTTCAAGGAGTTATATCCAGAAACGGACGTTTACATCCTTTTCAGAGACCTCCAAACGTACGGAAAGGATTATGAAGAGTGGCACCGAATGGCTCAAGATAAAGGCGTCAAGTTCATCAAATACAATCTGGAAAAACCCCCCGAAGTATTCGCTGGGCACAATGGAAAACTAACCATTGATGTTTATCATGCTCTTCTCGGTGAACAAGTCCAGATCGAAAGCGACCTCGTAGTATTGTCGACTCCTCTAGTTCAGCACGAAGATGCGAAAGAGCTATCGCAAACGCTTAAGGTGCCACTGGGCCCAGACGGTTTCTTCTTTGAGGCTCACGTGAAGTTAAGGCCGATCGACTTCGCAACCGATGGAATCTACGTGTGCGGCACTGCCCACAGTCCTAAAGACACGGCTGAAAGCGTATCTCAAGCCTTGGGGGTTGCTTCGAGAGCTTCCATTCCCATGGCTGTAAAGCGCCTACGAACCGAGGCGATAACGGCCATAGTGGACGAGAGCCTATGTAGCGGCTGTGGAACCTGTGTAAAGATTTGTCCGTATGGCGCTATAGAGAAGGACGAGAAGGGCGTTGCCAGAGTGACGGCAGTCGTGTGTAAGGGGTGCGGCATTTGCGGGGCGAGTTGCCCAGAAAAGGCGATTACGATGCGCCACTTCACAGACGAACAAGTTGTCGCTCAAGCACTTGCTGCGCTTGGGAGGGCTGTTGCATGACGTTCGAGCCAAGGATTGTTGGATTTTTGTGCAATTGGTGTTCTTACGCTGGTGCTGATTTAGCCGGTGTCAGTCGGATCAGCTACCCAACCAACATACGGATAATACGGTTAATGTGCAGTGGGAGGGTTGACCCAGTTTTCCTTTTGGAAATACTTGCTAAAGGTGCAGACGGCGTCATGGTGATGGGCTGTCACCCGGGCGACTGCCACTACGTGGACGGAAATCTTCAGACTGAGCGTAAGATTAAGATGTTGAAGAAACTAATCGCGCGGACTGGTTTAGAACCGGAGCGCCTATGCCTTGAATGGGTATCTGCCTCAGAGGGTGGGCGATTCGCCGAACTGGTCAACGAGTTCACCAACCAGATTAAGGCTTTGGGGCCGTCTCCCTTGGCCGGGGAAAAACCTGACCTTGTCATACTAGAAAACATACTAGCGGCTAAATCAGCGGCGGAAGACTTTAGACTGCGAGTGTTGGTGGGGAGAGAGAAAGAACTGATCGAGAAGGGAAACGTGTATGGCGAGAAGACGACGCAAGAGGAGTTTGATAAGACGATGGACCAAGCCGTACAAGCTGAGTACGTACGTAACAAAATCTATTTTGCTGTGAAGAAAGAGCCTCAATCGATTAGGGAGCTGTCTAAGCGCTTGGATTTAGGCCCTCAGATGGTGTTACGCCACATCGTAGTTTTGAGGCGAAGAGGCATGGTCACCGTGGAGCGGGTTGAGGGAACCACTCCCCTATATACCGCGTTGGATGTGGGAAGATGAAAGAAAAGATAGGCGCAGTCTTGGTTGTCGGAGGCGGAATCGCTGGGATACAAGCCTCCCTTGACCTAGCCGACTCAGGGTTTAGGGTTTACCTACTCGATGAGTCGCCCAGCATAGGGGGTGTCATGGCCCAGCTGGACAAGACCTTCCCCACCAACGACTGTGCCATGTGCATCCTCGCGCCGAAGTTGGTGGGAGCTGGAAGACATCCCAATATCCACCTTATCACTAATGCAGAGATAAAGAGGGCGGATGGCGAGGCTGGCAATTTTAAGGTTACTATGACGAGAAGAGCCCGATACGTGAACGGGGAGAAGTGCACGGGCTGTGGTGTTTGCGCTCAAAAATGTCCTGTTGAAGCCATCGATGAGTTTAATCAGGGCTTGGGTGACAGAGGCAGCATTTTTGTAAAATATCCGCAAGCAGTGCCGCTCACGTATATGGTTGATCGGGAGAAGTGCATTGGATGCGGAACATGCCAAGAGGTATGTAAAGCGGGCGCTGTTACGTACGATGACAAGGAAGAAGAAACTGTGTTAAACGTTGGCTCAATAATATTGGCGCCAGGCTTCGAGGAGTTTGACCCCCGCCTAAAAAGCGAATACGGTTATGGCCTATACCTAAACGTAGTGTCCAGCATCGAGTTTGAACGCATTTTGAGCGCTTCGGGCCCATATGGCGGAATGGTCCTACGCCCATCTGACGGCGAGGTTCCGCGAAAGATCGCGTTCATCCAATGTGTGGGTTCACGTGACGCTCAACTAGGGAATAATTATTGCTCCTCTGCCTGCTGCATGTACGGCATCAAGGAGGCAGTTATAGCCAAGGAGCATACTCCAGGTGTTCAGTGCACCATTTTC
>Ga0315308_1000010_pt1 | contig 103127 bp, 102 predicted proteins | sample TDP3_MG_FD_203078 | JGI IMG/M metagenome (GOLD analysis project Ga0315308, IMG submission 203078) | Freshwater sediment microbial communities from Lake Towuti, South Sulawesi, Indonesia - TDP3 | ecosystem: Environmental > Aquatic > Freshwater > Lake > Sediment | place: Indonesia: South...
GAGAGGACGGTTGAACACTGTCGACCCTTAGAACCTGATCCAGGTAATGCTGGCGTAGGGAGTGTACAATAAATGAGAATAGAATTCAAATCCTCGTAAGTTGAGATTTTTGGTTTTTCCTTATTGTGAGGTGAGAGAATAAAATGACTACTCAAATGGAAGCTGCAAAGAAAGGGCGAATAACAGAAGAAATGCGTATAGTTGCTAAAGATGAGCAGGAGTCGCCTCAAAACATAAGACAGCGATTAGTGGAAGGAAGCGTGATCATAACCCGCAATGTTGAACGTGAAAATTTTCATCCAATAGGAATCGGCAAGGGATTACGCACCAAGATTAACACCAACATTGGCACCAGCCCTGACATGTGCGACCCCAACTTGGAAACCGAAAAAGCAAAAATCGCAGTTAAATATGGTACAGACACCATCATGGACCTCAGCATAAGTGGTAACCTTGACGAAATAAGAAAGACAATTTTAAGAACAGTCAATGTGCCAGTCGGAACCGTCCCCATATATCAGGCAGCCATAGAAGTTGCTAACAAAAAGGGATCAATTATACATATGACAGAAGATGACATTTTCAATGCCATAGAAAAGCACGCGAAAGACGGCGTTGACTTCATGACAGTCCATTGCGGAGTAACTCAACAAATCGTCAAACGACTCGCTAAACACCCTCGCCTAATGGGAATTGTAAGCCGCGGAGGAACCTTCTTAGCCGCTTGGATTCTTCACCACAATAAGGAGAATCCATTGTACGCAAGCTACGATTATCTTTTGGAAATGGCTGCAAAATACGATTTTGTTTTAAGCCTCGGAGACGGCCTCAGACCCGGTTGCATTTTCGACTCTACAGACTGGCCCCAGATTCAGGAACTGCTTGCTATCGGAGAACTTGTGGAGAGGGCGAGAGCTGCAAGCGTTCAAACTATGGTTGAGGGACCAGGACACTTACCGTTAAATGACATAATAGCCAATGTTCAACTTGAAAAATCCACATGCAAAAGTGCACCATTTTATGTCCTTGGCCCAGTTGTAACTGAAATAGCACCTGGATACGACCACATTGTCGGAGCCATCGGAGGTGCAATAGCTGGGCTGGCTGGCGCTGATTTCCTATGTTACTTGACGCCCTCGGAGCATTTAGGTCTCCCAACATTGGAAGATGTTAGAGAGGGAGTAATCGCAACGAAAATAGCAGCGCACGCCGTTGACATTGTAAAGCTTGGATTTAAGGCGGCTGCTCGTGACTTGGCAATGGCTAAAGCTAGGGCAAGCCTTGATTGGAAAAAACAGTTTGAGAACGCCGTAGACCCCGAGAAAGCCAAGAAAATTCGCGGTCGAGTGAAGCTGAGAAGCCCTGAAACGTGTTCAATGTGCTCAGAGTATTGTGCTATAAAGATTTTGAAAGAAGCGTTAAAGGCTGAGGGCCAGTGCCTATGACAAACACAAGCATCAGGCTAGGAGGAACATAAATGCACAGCGTTGAAAAAGTGAAACGCAAAATCCCAGTTGCAATCACCATTGCGGGAAGCGACTCTGGAGGAGGAGCCGGAATTCAGGCAGACCTCAAAACTTTTGCAGCTTTAGGCGTTCATGGAACGACAGCAATAACTTCTATCACGGCTCAGAACACCCAATCTGTTACCGCAGTTGAAGACCTGACGCCTGAGATTATTCGGGAGCAAATAAAAGTAGTGGCTGAGGACTTTGGCATTGACGCTGGAAAAACAGGAATGCTTCACACAGAAAAGATAATCAAAACCGTTTCCTCAGAAGTCTCAAAATACAAGTTTCCAGTAGTGGTTGACCCAGTTATGATTGCCAAGTCTGGAACATCCCTCCTGAAACCTGAAGCCATGGATACCTTGAAAAATTTGCTTTTAACAAAAGCTACTGTCATAACGCCTAATAGGTTCGAGGCTGAAAAACTGTCTGAAATGGAAATCAAAAATTTAGGAGACGCCGAGGTGGCCGCTCGAAGAATTTCTGAGATGGGACCAAAAGCCGTTATCATTAAGGGTGGACACCTAGAAGAGAGGGATGCAGTTGACCTTCTTTATTATGAAGGCAAAATTAAAAAGTTCAGCACCACTAGGTTAGATGTTAAGACAACACACGGCACGGGATGCAGTTTTTCAGCGGCTATTGCGGCTCAACTTGCAAAAGGGGAAGAAATTCCGGCTGCTGTTGAATACGCTAAGAATTTTGTGACTTTGGCAATAAAGTTTGGGATAAACGTAGGTAAGGGCTATGGTCCAATTAATGCCTTGGCATCACTTCATAGAGAAGCTTCAAGGTATCAAGTTTTAATGAATGTCGATGAGGCTAGAAAGATACTTGAGGCTTCACCAGATGTTGTTAAGCTCGTGCCAGAAGTAGGGATGAACGTTGCAATGGCGATTCCATACGCAGAAACCATGAATGATATAGCTGCACTGCCAGGTAGATTAGTAAAAGTTTCTGGTCATGTGAAAACTTTGAGTTGCCCTAGGTTCGGGGCTTCAACACATCTAGCCAAATACTTACTTGAGATTATGAAACACGACCCTGAGAAAAAAGCCGCAATTAATGTAAAGTTTTCGGAAGAAACGCTCAACCTTCTAAGAGAGAAAAAATTAGAAATATCATTTTATGACCGAAAAGAGGAGCCCGACGATATTAAGAGAGTTGAAGGAATGACAGTGCCCTGGGGGGTAAATCAAGCTCTCAAGAGAAGTGGCGAAGTCCCTGACGTGATTTTCCATAGAGGAGACATCGGGAAGGAACCGATGATAGTGATTCTTGGAAAGGAGGCAAAAATGTTGGCAGAATTTGTCACAAAAATTGCGACGGAGATGAAAACGTGAAAAGAAATGGCTTCGGGTTTGGAGAAAGAAGTTCATATTTGACGTTTCAGCCACATTTGACCCCATTTGCGCAAACACGTTTCAGAACAGAAAATGTAGAGTTTGTTCACACAGCAAGTTTTCCGTGTGACGGGTTTTCCAGTTATGATTTTCCCGCAGACTTGACATCGCATCTTCAAGCACTGAATGAAAAAACCATTTTGAACTATATAAAAATTATCGGCAAAAACGAGGTGGAGAATCTTGGTTAATAAGATAAAGGAAGTTGAAGAAGAAGTAATAACCCGCGCGATAGTTCGGAAAGCCATGGAAGATTGGATCAATTTTGCCGAAACCGACGTGATTGTTGTAGGGGCAGGCCCTTCCGGCTTGACTGCAGCAATGTATCTAGCAAAGGCTGGATTAAAAACAGTGGTGTTCGAAAGGAAACTATCTTTCGGTGGCGGCATAGGAGGCGGCGGGATGCAATTCCACAAACTTGTCATACAAACACCCGCAGACAAGATACTCAGAGAAGTTGGCTGCAAGTTAGAACTCTTAGAGGAAGGCTTGTTCGTCGCCGACACGTCAGATATGATAGCGAAACTGGCCTCTAAGGCTATCGACGCTAGTGCAAAAATAATTTTAGGAGTCACTGTTGACGACTTAATTTATAGGGATTCACCAACAAGAATTGTTGGCGCTGTGGTGCAATGGACATCGGTTATAATGTCTGGAATCCACGTTGATCCTCTCGCCGTTAAAGCCAAAGCAGTAATTGATTGCACGGGTCACGACGCAGAAGTCCTTGCTGTGGCTTCAAGAAAGATTCCAGAATTGGACATTTCCATTCGAGGTGAAAAATCAATGTGGGTCTCTCGCGCTGAACAACTAACCGTTGAAAACACTAGAGAAGTTTGCCCCGGACTCTTCGTAGCAGGAATGGCTGTTGCAGCAATAGACCAAACGCCACGAATGGGTCCAATATTTGGAGGAATGCTGCTCAGCGGTGCCAAGGTAGCTCAACTAGTTATTGAGAAACTTAAGGGAGAAAAAACCCAAAAGGGTTGCACACTTAGAAAAGTGGCGAGCTAACATTTTCCTTTGAGTTTAGGGGTTTTATGAAAGTCTGTAGCATATGTGGAAAGAAAACTGCAACTCACAATGTAGGAGATGTAACCGTTGGATATGCACGAAATGCTATTTGCATCACGGACTCTGCAAAAAATGTGGAAAAGACCTTAGAAAAATTAAGTGAAATAGATATAACAGCCTGATAACCCTAGGAGAGGATTCTTTCCGGAAAATTGTAAATGTTCATGCGTTTTCCGCGTACGAATCCGATCAAGGTTAAGCCTACATCCCTAGCAACCGCAATGCCAGAATCTATTGCTGCAGCCAGAGACGCTACTATTGGTACACCAACCCTCGCAGCTTTAAAGACCATGTCGCCAGTTAACCGCCCACTCAAAGCAAGAAAACACTCACCAAAGTCAGCTTTGTTTAAGGCTCCGATGCCGATCACTTTGTCAACAGCGTTGTGGCGACCAACATCCTCAGCGAAAGCCACAAGATTCCCATCGCTCTTGTAGATAGCGGCAACATGCACCCCACCAGTTCTTCTAAAAGTTTCGGCAATCGAATTTAGGCTGTTTACGCAGTTTAGGATGACTTCGGCTTTCACTTTCAAATCTGACTTAATCCTAGGAAGCTTTCCCGAATACTGGAAAGGTGATGGGCTGCCGCAGGCTGAAAGAATTACGCGGGAGAAAGGCCTTAAGAGTTTAAGTCTCTTCTCCAGGTCAACATGCGGTTTTAGTCTAACGCGGCAAACTCCTTCATCTTTTAAGCTTATTTCCTCGATTTCCTCAACTGATTTTACGATTGCCTCTGAAAGCGCATGCCCAACTGCCAGTTCTTTCAGGTTTGAGGGTGAACAGAAAATGGTTCCGTAGTGGGTTCTGTTTAAGAATATGTGGAGTGGTTTTTCTTCTGCCACGTAATCTGTTATCTTTTGAGCCTTTTTGGCTGAAACATCAATTTTTACAATTTCAACCTTCAACATGACGGTTTGCTCCATTTTATTTCTTCAATTCGGATAGCACGAAATCCACAATTTCGTCAGCAATGTTAACTCTCGTAACTGACTGCAACCCCATCCATCCCGGCTGACTGTTGACCTCAACAACTAGGGGTCCCCTAGGACTTTCTAGGATGTCTACGCCGGCGATTTTGCACTCAATAGCTTTTGCTGATTTAACAGCCATATCCTCAAGTGTCTTATCAAGCTCTATTGGCAATGGGCGGGCTCCTTGGCTGTAATTGGTTTTCCAGCTGTTCGCAATACGCCTCATAGCTGCAACAACACGGCCGCCGACAACAAAGGCTCGGATGTCAGAAGACCCGTGATGTACAAACTCTTGAAGGTATATTACGCCGTGATAAAACGTTATAGCCCTAAAAACTGTGGAAGCGATTTCCAGGTCTTTAACCCTTGTTGAGCCAATTCCTCTAGAGCCGAAGAGTGGCTTGACAATGACATCTCCGGCAAGCTCATTAAAAGCCTTTAAAGCTTCGTCGACGTTTTCGGTTACGGCTGTGTGTGGCACAGATATACCGTTCTCTTCTAAAATCGTTAGGATGTCGTATTTGTCGACGCAGTGTTCAATTGCTTCAGGCGGGTTTATGACATATAAGCCTAAACGTTGAAGCCTATAAAGCATGTCCATTCTAAAAACTAGCTCTTCCAGTGAGCCTCGTCCAATTGGACGGATTATTAGGGCGTCTAACTCATCTCGGACGCTAACGCTGCCGATGTTCAGATACGGTTTATATCCGACACGGGCAACCAGTCCGTGAAAGCTTAAGCACATATGGGGAATATTTCGTTTGACTAATGCTTCTCGGAGTTGGGTTGAACTCCAAGAGTTTCTATTTCGCGTTACAATTCCAATCTTCAAAAACGAACCTTCTTGCTTTTGAACCTCTGAAAAATGCTACGGGGCTATGTTCTTAAAGTTTCCGTGTAGAAACAGAGTATGCAGAGATTTCTTCACCAAATCTTTTCTGTTTTAAGCTCGCCTAGTTACACTATTTATTTAAAATAACGACATGCATATTTTAGACAGGTCATATTCAAGACTTGGGGTTTATGATGCTATTAACGAAACATCCAAAGAGGGACTCTCTTGAAAAATGATGATGAGCGGAGCGAAGAGAAAAAGCAACTTGATCAGCTGGTTAAAGCCGTCTTGAAAAGCTCGAAATACAGAAATGTTTGCGAAGATCTAATCGTGAACATCGGAATGCGTGAACTTCGGAAAAGGCGGAATGCGAGAATAGCCATCAAAACTGCAAAGAACAAGTTGCACCAGATAGCGGGAGCCTACTTTCTAAAGAAGCCAGAATATGGTTTTTGGCTGGAAAAGTTGAGAAAAGCCAAAAAATCTGGAAATGAAGACTTGTTTCGGAAGACTTGTACTGAAATAATGAGTTACCATTACTCAACTAGGGAACGGTTGGACATTCTAGACCAATTTTATGCGAGAATATTTTCACTCGTTCCTCCTGTTCATTCGATAATGGATGTCGCATGCGGATTCCATTCGCTGTCAATTCCTTGGATGCCTCTTTCTGACAAGGTAAAGTACTATGCTTGTGATATTTACAAAGATATGATAGACTTCATAAACAGATTTATGTCCATCAGCAATGTTCAGGGACATGCTGAAGTCAGAGATGTCGTGCAACATCCACCAGAGGTCAATGCTGATTTAGCTTTTGTCCTCAATACGATACCTTGTCTTGAACAAATTGAAAAATCAGCTGGCTTGAAAATTCTAGAATCGATCAACTCGAATTTTCTTGTAGTTTCCTTTCCAGTCAAAAGTCTCGGAGGAAGAAGAAAGGACATGCGAAAACACTATGAGGCTAGATTTCATAAGTTAACAGAGGAAAAAGACTGGACTATCCAACGGTTAGAATTTAGAAATGAGTTAGTTTTTGTTGTTACGAAACAATTGTGAAACGCGTTACTACGCGTTTGAGATTGCCATTTAAAACTTGTGAATGTAAGGAATAAGTTGTTGTGCGTTTTCAATTTTTTCGGAAAGTTCAATGTTTAAGTAGGCGCCATAAGCGTTGAAGTATGGTGGACCCTTCCGTGAAAATAATGTTAAAACTTTGCCTCTGTGATCAATTTTGAAACCATCCTCGCAGGGTTCATGTCCGCGTATCAAAACTTTAACGTCAAATCTTTTCAGCACTTCGTCGGTGATGTTTTCCCCGAAGAGTTTGCCTGCACCCCGTGGTGATGCACATACTTCTTTGATCATTCCGTTTGGGTCGCTCCATAGCATGTCTTCTAAAAGTCTTTGTTTTGGATGTGTAGTGTGGGCGTATGCCAAATCCTCAATAGTTTTGGCTTGAGCGGGTAAGCCACCGTGAATCATTAAGTAGCGTTCTTTAACCAACACAACATTGTAAAGACATGCAAATATCTTGCGGATTTTGGAGTACGGAATCGCCCATTTTTCGCCAAATTTCATTTGAAACTCTATTGGTAAATCATGCGGTTCAGCCATGATATCTTCTGGTCCCTCATGGTTTCCACGCATCAAAACAACTCGCTCTGGGAAAAGGAGTTTCAATTTTAAGACTATGTAGTAAATTTCCGTTGAGTATTCGCCTCGGTCGCCGTAGTCTCCCAGAAAGATTAGAACTGCATTGCTGTTCTGTTCCATTTTTTGTAGGAACCCGCTTTCTTTCAGAATTTGAATCAGGCTTTCCAAGTCTCCGTGTAAATCGCCAATTATCAACGCCTCGCCATGAGGTTTGAGTTCGACAAGTCTTCCAAAAATGTTGAAGTTTCCAACCTTTCCACTTTCCTTGCAAAGCAAATGTGTAGCATTTTCAATCAGTTGGGTAAATGCCTCAAACTTGATTTCTAAGGCTTCTTTAACAATTTGTGTAAGATTTACTTGCAAATGTTGTGCCTTCAAACTATTCGATGTGAACTTTTCTGCCCATAAAACCAAAAATGTTCTTTTCTATCTGGTTTTTATGATTGCGAATTCTTTCAAACGTTTCGTTATAAGCTTGTTCAGTCGCATTTTCTTCCGATTCAACGTTTTTCCTTCTTCTGTCCAGCACTTCAAGATGCTCATCAAGTCTAGACAAGCCACTTCTAGTTTCCGCTACTTCCGTAGATGTTGAAAGTCGACTCTTCCGTGTCACTGACCCGATGCACTTTTGATGAAGACCAGTTAAGGAATCCTTGTTGAGGATGTTATCTATGGACTGTTTTGCCTTTCGCTTTTTATCCGACTTCAGTTTTAGCTTTCCCTCAGACAATGAACGGTCTAGTTTTTGCAGAATTTGCTTTAAGACGGGATAACCAGACTTTTCTGTTGCAAAGGCTTCGAAGGGATTTTCCAGATACTGATTCAGTTTGTTGAATTCTTCTGGTGTTAAGCCGCTTCCGCCACCGTGAAGGGTAAGCGACTGAAGTTTTACAAAGGGTTTCTGCAGATGATGCAAACCATGCTTTACTTCGATGCTTAGCGCCTCTATCTCCGAGCCTATTTGGTCTAGTTGGCTCATTCCCCCTTTACTTTTTAAATCAGCCATTTTTTGCTGCGTTTCAGCAATTTCGTTCTCGACCAAAGCTTTTTCACCTTCAACTTTTTTTCTCTGTTCGCTCAAGTTTGCAAGTTGATTTTCAAGCGTTTGGAGTTTATCGATGAGTTGGAAGGTTTCTTCCAGAGTTTTGGTTTTAACATACTCTTTTGTCAAGAAATCGCTAAGTTCTTTCAGCAATTCTTTCGCTTTCTCGAAAACCGCTAGGAATTTTCTTCTGTCAAGAATGAAGAAAGGAGAGATTCTAGGAAACCAGTTTCTAACATCAACTTCTGTAACCGCAAATGCTCTTTGGATTTCTTGGACGAATTCACGGAAGGTATCATAAGAAACTTTTTCCGGAACTTTAATTTGCCGCATTCTGTCCACAAACATACGTGCAAGCTTGTTTAATGCTCTGGCTCTACCGTAAGTCTTCATATTCCTCTTCTCAATCTCTTTACCGCTATTCTCTAGAAGCATCTTAGAAACATCTGCAAGGTTCTCAAGGGATTTACGCATCTCATCAAGTGATTTTTGAGCCTTGGCATGAACCGGGATAAAAATTGAACCTGTTTCTTTTTCAAGCCAGCCTTTAATGTCCCGTGAAGAAAATTCTACAACCTCAGTCAATGACCTTCCCAATAGAAAATATGCATAACCTATATTTATTTTTCAAGTTTTCAACGAATGCCGATACACTTTTTTGAGTAGTTACTCTTAAATAACAAGTCATTCTTCCGAGCCTAGTGTTCGGAGAGGCGAAAAATATGGACGCAAAGACAGTCTCATTTGTGTTGATGATGGGTGTGCTTGGAAATGTTCTGGCTGCAATCTCCTACTACACTGGAAATCTTATTCCAGGAGTAATAGCCATTGATTTTTCCCTAGTGGCCGCTTATATTGCGGGATTTTATGGAGGCCCTTTAATAGGCTTTATATCAGGGCTTTTTGTAGGAATCTTCCCAGGGATAATTTTTGGACCTATGGGCACGAGTTCATGGCTTGGTTTGTTTAGCTTACCACTTGGAAAAGGATTGACAGGTTTAACCGCTGGACTAGTCAGTAGAGGCCTAGGTCTAGGGCGGAGACTCTATTCATCGCTTCTTGCAGCTCCAGCCACTCTCTTGTCTTATATTCCAGAATTCTTTTACACGTATGTTCATTTTGCATATTTGATGCCGCTTTTGCTTGGGATGGATAAGATTGTCATAGGAAACGTGGCGTTTGGCATGGGTGACTTCTTCCTCATTTTCATATTGCCGAAAGCCCTCAGCGAAGTAGCCATAATAAGTTTTGTGATGGCTGCTCTAATAGGGAATCGTGGCTTCAATGAGTTTGTCCGTAGATTTTTCACAAAACCATACATATCATCAAAGTTTCAAACAGACAAGCCTAGACTAGAAGCCTAAAGATCTTACCTGTTTTCACATTATTCATCATCAAAATGGTTGAAGCCAACAGGTTTGAGTCACTTTGCAAGAGTCGTAGGGTTACATAGCTATAAAAAATGGCATGGCTTGCTCCCGCTATTTCTTTACAGACCCATAGTGATTGATCAAATTTCTTGCCACAGATAGGTTTTGCTTCAAAAGCCCCGCTCTTTGTGACCCTATCTCTAGAGCTATCATTCGGATTTCTTTTTTCTTCAAAATCTTGAAAACTCGACTAAAGTTGATGTTACCTTGACCTAGTGGTAGATGGCTTTTTATGGGTGAGTCTTTGAATTTGCAGTCGTGCAGATGAAACAATACAATCCTCTCCTCAAGAAAGTTCACAAGATTTTCTAATCCGTCATATCCCCTTTTCCCTGCAAACCAGTGTCCGACATCCAAGTTGAATTCAATTTTTCTAGGAAGCAGTTCTTCGAAAGGAACTAGATATCCTGTACTTGTACTGTTTTCTACAACCAATCTTACATCCAGTTCACGGCCGAGTTCGATAAGCTCATCTAGTCCACTAAGACAGTTTCTTAAGGCGGTGTCCTCGTTTCCTTTTATGCGCAACTCGAGAGGATGCGTTTTGATGTGAAAGTTGTAGTAAAGCGGATTTAGGCTAGCTGCAAATCTTAAACATTTTGTATGGACCTTGATCGCAGCATTCACCATCTCCTCTCTGGGATGAAACATGAGAATACCTCCCAGAGGTCCATGGAAAGCCACATTTATCCCGACATCATCTAAGGTTTTCTTTGCTGCCGTCATTTCATCTTCTAAAATCGTGTCAGGCCATGGATAGTCTAAACAGATCTCAGCGAAATCCAGTTCCCACTTTTTGGCATTCTTGAATATCGATGAGAATTTCCCATCTTCGTGCCAGAAGACGTATCCTAACTTCATGCCTTCAATCATCTCACACTTTTCCTGCACCTAAAGATTCCTTCAATATTTCAGCACTAATCTCGCCGACTTTAAAAACTCTCCCAGTATTTACATTATTTATAGTCAAAACGGCTGGGGCAAAAAGGTTTGGGTCAATCTTGTAGAAGTTGTAGTTCGCTTCTTTGAAAATCTCAATGAAAGGTTTTCCATAATCTTTAGAGGCTTTGGATGGAGCCTTGTCCGCAATCTGCTTTAGCTCTTCTTCATCGTCATATTCAACAGCATAGTAAGTTACTCCGCCATAAAGAATTGCGTCGTTTGATCTTGCCATTGCCTTTACAAACTTGGGATGGATAGGCGTAATAGGAGCGCAACCCCAAGCATATAAAATCGCGTTTGGGTTTAGTCCTAGTTTGCTGAGTTTGTGGATTCCTGTTTCAACTATTCGCCCAGAAACTTGCGTTGCCCCGACCATGGAGGTTGTTGGCGTCAGGATTACTGCCAGATTTTCGGACGAAACATGGCAGTCACTCACAAGTCGATCTATTAGTTTTGTTGGTGGATACTTATCAGTTTCCAAAACGACGATAGCTTTGTCAAAATCATCTTTGTATCCGATTTTTTCGTATATTTCCTTAGGTTTTAAAGCCAAAGCCCTTGCAGGCCCAGAGCCTATTGCAAAATAGTCACCTTCTTTTATTTGCCAGCCTGCAAACTGTGAACCCAAAGTTGCGATGGTCGGATGGTCTGTGTAAACGAATATTGCTGGAAGCTCCAGTTCTCCATATTGCCTATACGTTATTTCCGCTTTTCCGCATCCCCCCATGCAGATTTCGGTTATGATTTTTCCTGCTTGAAATCCTCCCTTAGCCTCGATTCCAGCATCCACAACGTTTACACCAGAGTTTGATTTTTCAACTTTTACTCCATAAAAATCTTGGTTTTTGCATAGTTTATCTAGAAGTTTCCATGCAAGACGATTAACGCTTAAGGTTTTTTCCACAAGTTTTTCTCCTTAAATAAGCTTTTCATAATGACTTAAGTGGGGATTTTTCTCCTTGAAGACATAAAGTTTGCCGTTCCCATTTTCAGTACGGTCTCCAAGAAAGAGATAGAAGGGTCCCGCAGCAACCTCGCTTTCTTCGATTTTGACCTTTTCTTTGGTGCTGTCTATTGTGAAGGTTGGCAGAACTGACTCCAAAAGTCCTCCAACAACTATTTTGCCCCCAGTCATGCATGCTCCCGCTCTTGCTTCAACATCTTTTTGAACATAAATTGTTCCGTCATGCATCCGTAAACCCAAAAATTGACCCGCATTTCCATAGATTTTGATTATTCCCTTTCTCATGTGGGTTCCTGCTTCATTTCCGACATTCCCATAAACGGTTATTTTTCCTCCATGCATCCCCTCCGTGCTTCCCCGATATGGAGCACCCAAATAGTCACCGGCATTTCCGTGGATTTCTATCGTTCCAGCTTTCATCATTGAGCAAGCCCATCCGCCGACGTTTCCATGCACAGTTATTTTGCCGCCCTTCATTTCCTCTGCCAGATGCATGCCAACATTTCCATAAATCGTCAGTTCTCCGTTTTTTATGCCCGCGCCTATTCTTCGAACCTTGCTCACATCACCCTTTATTGTTATGGCTTCCTCTCCAGGTGGGTTTCCTGATTTGATTTCCTCAACCTTGAAGAGTTTTCCAAGATTTTTCTGTTTGTTTCCTTCCCAGAGTTTCAGCCCTTCTATTTCTTCGAGGGTTTTGCCTTGAAAAACGTCTGGGCTCATGCATTCTGCTACTATTGGAAACCTGAATTCTCGTAAGGGGTACAGATTTATCATTTTAGACGCTCGCTTTTACATTTATTGGGTTTGAAACTTCAAGATAGTTCTCAGTCACAGGATAATTTTCGTACTCAACCGTCCAGTATTCTTTGAACTTTCTTTTCATTTCGTCGGAAACTTTTACGGGTTCAGATGTCTGCACATCAAGCCACATGGTTGCGCCTTCCACATGTTTCAGTATTTCTCCGTTTTTGGCAACAATTTTTCCATCTTTAATTGTGTAGGCAGCCCTTTTGAACGCCCTTCTTGCAGTCTTATACTTTCTTGAAGGGTCTGTTGTTTCTGGGTTTACGTTGTATATTGCTATGTCTGCATCTGCTCCAATGCCTAGGTGACCCTTAGTTTTAAGTCCTAAGGCTTTTGCCTGGCCAGCCCTCGTCATTATTGCAATCTCGTAAAAGCCTAATTCACGATCTATGGATGGAAGAAGGCTTCTGCTCCTTGCTCTTGGATTAATCTTTTTCAAAGTTGCTTCTCTGGCTTTTCTGCTCATGAGCCAAGCAATGATCCTAGGATAAGCAGTAAACGGTCCACCGTTTGGATGGTCTGTGGTCACAAAAATTTTCCAGGGATCCCTAATTAGCAGGGCTAGTTCAAGGCCTATTGACCACTGGATCGCGTGGACGTAGCTTTTGCGGCGATAACGGAAGGGCACAATTCCAGCGCTTGTTTCGGTTTCCACATCGTGATTAACCCACTTGTTTCCAGTAAGTCTGTAAAGTCCAAACTGAAACGGTCCATCAGCGGTCATGGTCGTTGTGTCCGTAAAGATGACTTGCCCCATGTCAAGAGTCACATGAGAACGACCGTTCACATAGTTTGCAATGTCTTCAGCTCCTGACGTAAATGTCCGCCAGTCATCACCCTTGAATGCACTGAATTGGCAATGGGTGATGTGAATTGCTGGCTTGTTGTCGGAGGCTAGATCCTTGATACATTCCATCGTCTCCAAAGCTGTCACGTAGTTCCCAGGTTGTCCAAGATTATTCGTGTGAACGTGGATGGTATGAGGCAAGTTCAGAAGCCTGTTCACCTTGCATAGTCCTCTGAGTATTTCGCGTGGCGTTATACAGAAGTGTGGAACTTGGTCGTCCAAGCTGTGGACGTTGTGTCCGAAACCCCAAGCCTCCAATCCACCCGGGTTGACGATTTTTATTGCATAGCCTTTTGTGGAAGTCAGCATCCACGCCAAGTGTCTCGCGAGTTCCTCGATGTTTCCCTGACTCAAATACTCTAGCACGAACCACCAGTCGCCGAGAAGAGGGTAACTAGCCTTGTCAACCATGGGAGTGTCGCTTAACTCCTCGTGTGTGTGTTTAGCCTCCAAGGGTGGCATTGAAGGATTCATTATAGTCGTGTAACCCATCCTCGCGTAACGATAACCAGTCGTGAAGGTTGAAGGAATTGAGTATCCAACGCCGGATCTGGTCACGGATGTTTTTCGCTCAAAATCCCTAAAGTGATCTTCAGGCCTCAAGAGCCTACCAGTGTTCACTTCCGAACCAGCAATGTGACAGTGAATATCCACTCCGCCTGGCATGACAATAATGCCTGACGCATCTATCTTTCTGGCTTTACGCTCGTTGACTTTCTCAACTATTTTCCCATCTTTAACTGCAATGTCCATTTTTTCGCCATTAACCCCGTTAATGGGGTCGTAGACGAAGCCGTTTCTTACTAGTAGCTCCATCTATGACCCCTCTGCCAGTTTTTTCTTTCTTTTTTTTCTAATTTCTGAAAGGATTCTCGTCAAGATTTCTTCGTCTGAAAGCACTCCTCGTGGTGGTTCAACAACTTTTTTGAGCGGAAGCGGCACATGGTCCATACGGTAGGCTGTTCCGCTTGCTTCTATCCCGGCAAACGCCGAGGGAAAAACGATGTCTGCCATTTGGGCTGTTGCATTCATGTGAGGATCAATGACTATTAACGGATTTTTAACGAGATGCTCAACCGCTTTTCTTGGAAAGTTTGCAACAGGGTCTGACGCAACTACTAAGGCTGCATCTGACTCTTTGCGCAAAAGAACGTCCACAACTGATGTTTCTCCTGGATTATATCGCGGATATCCCAGAGAAAAATCCACAGCGTACGGATAGCCGGTCTGCCATGTGAAAACGGTGTTTGCACCGGTAACGTTGAAGTGCCCTCGCATTGGCATTATCGCAAACTTCGTTCGAGTGTTCAAGTCACGAATAAAAGAAAGCGCCGCATCTATATTTCTTAGCTTACCCCTACTCATTGTTAGGCCAAGTCCAAAAAATAATATTCCAAAATTGCATCTAATCATCACATCAGCAACTTCTTCTAGATATTCCACTGGGACGCCAGCAACTTCGTCAACATCAATCTCTTGGTCTCGAATCAAGGCTCTAAAAGCTTGGAGAAGCTCATAATCCCTGTTAGGCTCAACTTGAATAAAATAATCAGCTATTTCAGCAGACCTTGTCCTTCTAACATCAATAACTATTAATTTTCTCCCCTCTTTAAAAATTGATGGAGGAGGCTCCCTTCTAAGACGTGACGGAGCGGGAGGCTTTCCCTTAAAGAACACTCTTCTCATCGCACTTTCAATTTTTTTCTTGACTATTGAGGCTTTGATTTTGGTTAAGTATCCCTTCCATGCGCTTTTTTCGAATCTTCCTTGTGAAAAAGCTGTGTACCGCTCGATGTGTCTTGGGTGGGCGCTCCACGGGTTGCTTCCCCAATAAATAACGAGGTCTGCCCTATGCCTAATCTGTCCAAGGGTGCACGACGGAATGCCAACATCCTGAATGCTCAAGATTGATGGCCCATGACAAACAACTGCTGTGTTATCAATGACCCCTCCAACCTCCTCTGCCAATTCGAGACCCACGCGCGTAGCCTCGCAGTTCGTTGAACTCCAGCCGTACAGTATCGGATAATCTGATTCCGCTAGGATTTCAGCGACCTTTCCTATGGCTTCTTTAAGCGAAGCTTTGACAAGTTTACCGTTCTTTCTCACAAGCGGCTTCAAAAGCCTATGCTGGCCATTATAGCCCAAGAATTTCGACTCACACATGGCACAGCCATTCTTAACCTTGACTACTTTTCCATCTTCAATTGTTAATTCTATGTCGTCGCACAGGCTTCCACAAACTGGACACGTTACAGCCTTAACAACTGGCACTGAAGCTCCAACACCACCCATTTCTTTAAGGGCTAACTATTCGAATTGTCCATTAAATCTTTTGGGTCCGCCGAAGAGTTTAGTACTTTTCGTTTCACTTTAGTCGCCTCGGGTCGGCTTGAGCAGGTTCTTCATTATAAGAAATCGAATTCCTTAATCGTTCTAGCACGCGATTCACTGTTGAACCACGCGGAAATGATGCTCGCCCAACAGATTTTATAGGGTTTGACCCCTAGGAATACTCTTACTATCCTATATGCTGGTTCTTGAAAACGAAACTAAAAAGTGGGAAATGCCTCAGAAAAGCTCTCAGGGGTAGAGACACTCCATAGGTCATGTTTCCACGGCGGCGATACTGAGACTTTAGAGTCCGAGGCGGCTCAACCGCCTTCTTTGACTATTTCTATGATTTTTTCTTGAACGGTTGAAACGGGTTGCACCGTATTGACGAGATAGCACGGGGCGAATCTGAAGAGTCGTCTGAAGAAGTCTTGTCTTACTTCAACCTTCTCAGGGGTCTTGACAATGAGATAGGGGTTTAAGAACTGCTCTGGTTGAACTGTCAGGTATTGAACCGCTTCGTCGATGGTTAGTTTCTTGACAATTTCTGGGTCCTCTTTGTCTCTTTTCAACAGTATGACCTCTCTCACGCGGGTTGTGTCCACAAATTTTTCGGGTCCAGATATCCATAGGGGGTCAAGCATGGCGCGGGAATACTCGTGTGCTATGTAAGAGTCAACTAACATCTTCTGGATTAGGTCTTCATTAATGCCTTTTCTCCTCAGCATCTCTGCCTCGGCCTGCGTCAAGGGCTCGACGTTCTCCAACTTGCACTTTTCAAGGAGAGGTCTGATTTCTGGGAAAACTTGCACTATGTTAGTGCGAATGTAGAATTTTCTCTCACTTATGTCGGCGCTTGCTCTGCCTCTTTCACCGCCTATGAAGCGCACATAAAGCCAATCGTCGCTGTGCAATCTGGCACCTTCCATTTTCAGAAGCGCGTAACTATGTGTCGACTTGCCGGTGCCAGTAGGTGCAATTAGAACTATTCCGTTTCCGTTGACTTCGATACAACTGCCATGGATGCTGTGGATGTCGTGTTGGTCCTCTGCGATATCGCAAGTTATGCCCAAAGCCCAACTCTTAACCTGCCCATAATATTCCGTGTTGAAAATTATGGCAGTTTTGGTCTCTGAATTGTAGTAGGCGTGAGGTTGACCTTCGTTAAAATCTGGGTCGAGCACTGCGTATAGGCGTCCGTGTGACTTAGTATCGCGAGACATGGAGAACCAGTTTTCTATCCAGAAATCGTACAAGTGCTCGCTGTTAGTGAAGAGTTGCATGCAGAAGCCGTCGATACTGGCTTTCCAACCATACCACTCGTTGCCCAGTGCCTCCCCAGCTCTGGTGACGAGCCTGTCCCTCTCCTTCTTAGAGATTATGCTACTTTCAACTCTACCCCTGGCTTTTGTAATCTTGTTGTAAGCATTCAAATGTATTCAACTCTCAAGCGCATTACGGAGAGACGATGCCAGCAACTTTTGGAAAAGGCACCGCTTCCCAAATGTTCTCTATTCCACAGATATATCTTGTTAACCTTTCAACCCCAATACCGAAACCCGCGGAAGGTGGAATACCTTCTCTGAGCATTTCTAGGTACCACGCATATAAAGATGGATCTTCGCCTCCACGCCTCATTCTCTCCACAATCTTTGCGTATCTGTGCTCTCTTTCTCCTCCTGAAATTGCTTCACCGTAGCCTTGGGGATACAACAAATCAAAATCTCTCAGTGTTCCGGGCTGATGGGGGTGTTCAAGATAATAGAAACCTCGAGCCGTGGCGGGATAATCAGTTATCCAAAAAGGCGCCTTGTGTAGGGCTGAAATAGCCTCTTCTGCCTCCCATGGAATTTCCTTTCCATGCTCCAAATTGAAACCTATGGATTTCAGAGTTTCAACTGCTTCATGATAAGTGTACCTCTTGAAGGGAATCGTTGGTGTTTCTATATCCCTTCCTAGCTCTTTCAGTTCTCCTTCACGCTTTCTTTTTACGTCTTCAATCACATGACACAGCATTCCCTCTCCCAACTTCATCATTTTGTCATAGGTGGCGTAAGCCTCTTCTATATCGACCTGCCGAAATTCCGTTAAATGCCTCTTCGTCTTTATGGTTTCTAAGGGCTCAATTCGGATGTTGGGGGAGAAAGCAAAAATCTTGGCAAGACTGGCGATTGCCATCTGTTTATAAAGTATCATGCTGCTCATCAGCTTGAATCTCGCGCCGTAATAATCGATACAAACTTGCCCTGCTCCACGTATGCCGGGGTCGGTCACTGGCCCAATTATTGGAGCTAGAATCTCAATGAAGCCTTCTTTTCTCAGATGGTCTCTCATGGAAGAGATTATTTGGTCCTGCATCTTCAAGACGCAAACAATCTTTGGCTGTCTTATCGCAAGGTAGCGACGTTTAATTGACTCTAGAGTGTCCGGCGACATATACGTATAAGTGGCGGGTCATCTTTATAAATTTTTTATGAAAAATCTTGGAAAAAATTCGAAAAAGTTAAGCTTTTATACCGGATGTTTGTAATTATTACAACTAAATGGAACCCAAGCTTGATAACAAGGATTTGCAGATTCTTGGTCTGCTTCAGAAGAACTGCAAGATGACTGCTAAGGATATTGCCAAACTCATCGACTCTCCGGTCACGACAGTTTTTGCAAAGATGAAAAGAATGGAAGAGTTGGGAATTATAAAAGATTACAAGGCAGTCTTAGATGCTCAGAAACTAAACAAAGGAACAACAACCTTCATTCTCGCCTCTGTTTCCTACAGGTTAAAAGAAGGGGGTCCATTATCTCAAAGGAAGATTGCCAAAGAAATCGCCAAGTTCCCTGAGGTCCAAGAAGTTCACATTATCACAGGCGATTGGGACATATTGATAAAAGTCAAAGAAAAAGACGTCGGTACAATCGGAGAATTCGTCATAGACAAACTGCGAATGGTGAAAGGAATTGAAAAAACCTTAACGTGCATGGTTTTTGAAACAGAAAAAGAGACAACGGACATAGTTCTAGAAAGATTGGGGAACCATCGCAAGATTATGCGTGAAGACGCGATCACGTAGAATTCAGAAGACTCAAAAAGTCTGCAAGAAAAGTTTCCTGCATTTTCCTAAACAGAAAAAGGAGATATTCAGGAGATATCAACACTCTACGGTTTGATTCAAAACGAACACACCCGCAGGTTTAACTCAGGCTAAACTTGCGACGTCAACCGCTTTTTGGGAATTCCTGAAAGTTCAAAAGCGAAACGCAAACAGAAAACAGGGAGTGTGCAAAATTTCTTCAGTTGTTTATGGTTGCAGACCTAACAACCGGCGTGTTACTCCTTCCTAAACTGTTCCCTAAGAAGCGCTTCTAAACTTAGAAGAGGCTTATCCTGAGCAGGTTCGACTTCTGCTGGGATTCCCTTAAAAGAAGGCATACCAATGCTATGAGTTTCTGGGTTTACAACAACGTTTGCCCAAGGACCGTAAGGAATAAAGATTATTCCCGAGTGCGGAGTTCTTAGGGATTTTAAAGCTTTGACAACTACTGAGCCATAGCTTGTTGACACCAGAACGTTGGTTCTCTCTTTTATCCCAAGCTTCTTAAGGTCTTCAGGGTCGATGTAGCAGACTGAAACGCTTTCCACGTATTCTTTTGAGGCTTTTCCACGCTCTTTTCCTACGCCTTGCTCTATTGTTCGCCCAGTAAGCAACGTTACTCGCAGTTTTTGATTTTCCTCCATTGGTTAACCTCGGCTTGTGGGCTTAACTTGTTGAATGCTTATCTACCTTAAATCTTAAACGGATTTTGAACGCTAAAATACATGATTTAACCTATTAATTTTTACCTCAGAAATTTTCCAGATCATGGTCGATATCCGCCTAGGATACTTAAAGCCAAGGCAGCTGCAATTATGTCCGCAGTTGTTCCCGGATTCAAAAGACTATCCGATTTTCTAAGCTTTAAGTCAAATTCATGTAGCCTTTCTCGACCCTTCGAAGTTTTAAGTCCTCCAAGATTCAAAACTTCCTTAGCAATAGAAGAAACTTCTCGAGCCTTCTCTTTTCCAACCTTTCTGGCAATAAAGGTATCAGGATATTCAGCTAGAACCTTTAAGAATGTGTGAATAATGGCAATGTTCAAGTCTTTGGTTTCCTTAAAATGGTTCATTAAAAAAGGATAGGCAACATCAAACGTTATTGGGTAATTGTTGACCCATTCCGAGCAAACCCCGTCATAATCTGAGGCTATTTTGAAGACCTGATATAGCGAAATATTCTCCTTAAGTATCCTATTCTCCGAGTCTGCATCATTAATGTCGAGTTCTGGAACCTTACCTAGCCCACTGGGATTGGCGATTTTTATTGCTTCGTAAACATTCACTGCATCTTCAGACGTTGTTGATTCCACAATAAGCCTCACATTTTCCCTCAACTTCGGAATTTCAAAGATATATTCTTCACTTGTGGGAGTCATTCCGGCAGCAACCGCAATAGGTGAGAACAAGATCACTGTACCGAGCAGTGTGTTGCCACCATGTTGCCAAGCACTAATATTTGCTACACAATCCTTTATAATCTGCCCTAAACCCACAACATCAATTTGTATCTTTCCATAAGAGACCGCAACTCCTCGTTCAGCCGCCAATTCGAAAAATGGGGCTGCAGCAACAGCAGAAGCAAGAAAATGCTCGTAACGTGTATCTTCGAAGCCAACGGTTAAACCTACATTTCCAGGTTTATCAGCACTTACTTCAAAAAGAATTGCTAACTCCAGACAGTTTGAAATGTACCTTGCCTTTTCATAAGGACGTAATTGCAAGAGCGATCCCTTCTCATATATCATTGACGCAGAAAGTTTTATTAATCTTGTGTAAAAAATTACACAACAATGAAGAAAACTACAAGGTGAAATCGTGAAGCTCAGGTTATCCGCACAAGATGTTGCCTTCGTTGCAGTTTTCGCAGCGTCTTCAGCGATTGTAATTAAGATTTTGCCTGGAATCCCTATTGTGGGAGTGCCCGGTGCAAACATCAAGCTTGATGCTGCAGTGGCACCAATTTATGGACTTATCATCGGCCCATACCTTGGCTTTCTAGCTGCACTTATTGGAGGATTCGTTACCGCGGGAAGCCCCTTCGATATTCTCACTTCATTCTGCCCAGCGATTTCTGCCTTAATAGCAGGATTTCTTACACAGAAAAATTTTGGCAAAAATGAAGGAAAAGTCAAAGGATGGATGGTAGCTTTACTTGTTTTAGGTCTATTGACTCTAGGATGGTATCTTACAGGAGTTGGACAGAGAGCGCCATTCTATCCAATCCTCCAAATAGCAGGGCTTATTCTAATAATTGTTACGAGAGAATGGACTGCAAAAGGATACAAGGAAGGAAAAGTGGAAGGAAAAAGCTTGCAAGTAAAACCACTCTATCTTCTTGGAGGAATCATGATTATAGTGGTAGCTTACATGTTGACACAGCCATATTCAAGTGACTTGTGGATTATTCCTTATCTATCTCTGCCAATGTTTTTTGTTGGAGGGATCATGATCGTTTACAGTTTGTTCGGAATTGGCAGAAGTTCCTTTGTTTTAGCAGTTTCTGTGGCAAGCTATTGTGGAATAATTGCAGACCTTATGCTTGGAAATCTAATTTTTATAAGTTCAATTGATGTTTTTATTCCGTTTTCTGTGGTCGAAGAATATTTCCTAAAACCGCTTGGATTACCAGATATTCCCTCTCTCTTTATGTACATGGTACCTATTTCCGCATTGGAACGAGTTATGTTCACAGTTATCGCTATAATTGTTGGAGTAGGTTTGATTCTTGCTCTAAGGAGAGCAAATCTATTAACTCGAAAACTATGAATTTGGATGTTCATGTTGCGCAAGAAAATTAAACCCATTGAAGGATATCTTTTCAGGGATTTGAACGGAATAATTTTTGATGTAAAGGGTTTGATTCATCCTCCTGATAGATTGATTGCTTTTCCCCGTTTTCTTCCAGATTCTTCTGGCAACCGAGTACATGAAGGTACGAAATATAGGAAGATCTATGCTCTTTCTACTCGTTTCGAGTTTCTCGAACGAAATTATCCGCAATATATGGTCTATGACTCTATTTTTGACGAGAAACTTTCCGAAGTACCCCTAGAAGATATAGAGAACTACTACAGTCCTCTTGAGCGTTTGCAAGAGCTTCGCCACAGCGGAAAATTAAACGGGTTGGAAATAATCGCGCTAGAATTTTTTGAAAACTTAAAAACTTGTGCAGACATATCTTGGAACAAAATGGGGATTTCAGGTTCCCTCTTGGTCAAACTGCACAATCCAAACTCTGACATTGACTCGGTAATTTATGGAACTGCAAATTGCCGCAATGTCTACGAAGCATTAAAGTCCATGACGCAAGACCCGAAAAGCAATGTTAAAGCATACACCAAGGAAGACTTGCAGAAACTTTTCACGTTTCGCGTAAAAGATACGCGGATGCATTTTCATGACTTTGTGAGGACAGAATCGCGGAAGGTTTTACAAGGCAGATTCAAGAATAGAGACTACTTTGTGCGCTTTGTTAAAGACTGGAGTGAAGTTCAGGAAAAGTACGGTGAAATACTTTACAAGAATGTCGGCTACGCCAAGATTAGGGCAGTAGTTGAGGATGACTCTGAAGCTATTTTTACGCCATGCAGTTACAAAGTCAAGAATGTGGATTTTCTCAAAGGAGTTCGCTTTCCACTTGAGGAAATCGCTTCTTTTCGTGGCAGGTTTTGCGAACAAGCTCAGACAGACGAAAAAGTTATTGCACAGGGAAAAGTCGAACGTGTTATAGACAACACGCGGGATCATGAATATTTCAGGCTCCTACTCGGAAATAGACCTGCAGACTACATGGCGATGGCATAGCCTATCTAAGGTACAACTTTTAGGACCTGCTCGTAATATTCAGGACAATATGTCAAGATTATTTGATGAAAGCTATCTTCTTTTGTTATAACTTCTTCCAAGTTTCCCTCAACATAAACCTTCTCATCTTTGCATGCTTGCATTCGAAACTCTTCCAAGTAAGAAACGATACGTCTAACATCGTCAGAGCACTTAGCTCCTGTCAAAATATTCAAAGGTTCGATTCCGTAAATCGATGGAATAAAGGGTGCATCGGAGTTTTCGGTTACGCGTGCAAACATTTTAACCCAGTCCTTCCGCAAAATTCTTGTTTTAGGGTCATATTCGTTGTTGATTTCTTTCCAGTCCTTTACTGGTTCAAACTCTGTTTTGATTAATCTTACACCTTTTCTGTCCTTGAACAGAGCGTAAATCATTTTTCTACGTTGATGCCACAAATATTCTTTGGCGCTGTAATTTTGAAATTTCCAATGCTTTCCTCTAATATGTTCGGTGCCTTGGAACTCGTTCTTAAGTGGAGAATGCTCATCCCGATATAATTCCTGTAAGGTCTCGCGTAACTTGCAGGCGTTTTCTCTGCCATAAATGATTAAATCTAGGTCCGAAAATCTAGGATGATAAAAGTCATGAAGTAGCGAGCCAAAAACGCCGAAATTCTCTGTAGACAAGTTAGAAGATTGCTTTACGTATTCTAAAGCATCATTCAAGGCTGCAATCAGTTTATCTTTTGGCTCCATTTTTATTAGTTTTCTAAGCTTATCCTCCGGTTTTTCCGCCTTTACAACATCAGAATGATTAACTCCGACAACCATTGTGCGAAGCATTTCATGGAAAATCAGATATCTTGGGTAGGTATTCTTAACATACTTAAAGCCTTCATCCTCGTAAAACTTGTAGAAAACATTTTTTCCACAGTTTCTGAATGCTTTCGGATTGTTTGACTTGAAGATTCCAGAAGGTGCATACTCCACATCACAAATGTATGCATCTGGCGGATGAACATTGCCAAAAACACGGAAGATCAATCCTTCCTTCGTGATAATTGCGTCACGGTCCCTAAGCCTTAAAGTGGCCAAACGTGTTCTTCCTCGCTGGTGCCAGTTCCAACAACAACTTGATAGAAGACTTCACTCGTTTCAAGGCTTTCAACACGTTCGAGCGTTCCTGAAACGTTTATTTTGTTTCCTTTTCTTGCAATGTTTCTGTAGCATCCAACCATAGAAACTACAATATCAGGAACCTTCCCTTTAGGTAAGTGTGAAACAGCATTTCGTGGTTTATAGTCTTTAATGTTATAGATTGCTGGACGAAACATGGCTTCGTCATCATCCTTCACTGTGCAGCAAAACTTAATGGGAGTAATTGGGGTATACTTAAATATTCCATATTTCGAATTTACCTCTTCTGGCTTGCGAACAGCGTTATACATGAAAATTTTGTCTAAATAGCGGCCTCTATATCGTCTGGCGGCATCTAAGCGGTTGTTAGCAAAATAGCTCAGTGTTTCAGCTTCAACGAGCTTGTCTATTGTTTTCTCCAGTTTACGAAAGTTTTGGGAACCATATACGACGATGTCTATGTCCGACTTGAGTGTATGCATGTTTAGAGCTACAGAACCGTGAATACCAAAATCTTCCATACCGATACAAGATTCGCTCGACAACAAATTGACAAAATCCAGCGTCATTTTCTGTAAGTTGTCCTTTCGCTTAAGTTTCTTCAGAAAATGCAAGCATTCTCTTGGAACGTAGACTTTTTTGATAGAGCTTAATGGTGCACTAATTACATCCTTACCTCTGAAGGGACAAGAATACACGTAACTCGGGAAATTGTTCCGAAAAGTTTCAAGAAAAACATTATAATTTTGCGCTGTGTAGAGTTTTTCGGCTCGAATGAGTTTCAGTCTTCCATACTTCCATGCTCTTTCTAAAAAGCGAACTTGGAAAAGCGTCTTGACTTTATATGGGATATATTTTAAGAAAGAGAAAACTCGACCACTGGGGTGCTCATATCCAAAAACATTGAAGACAAATCCCTCTTCGGCTACAAAAGTATCTCCATCCGAGGGAATCCAATTCCTCATATCCGTTTCAAAGCACCTTGATACAATGTGGTTAAAACATTAAAAAATCTATTGCCTATATCCATAATATTTAAAACACATTTAATACAGAGCAATTCAGAGTGAGTTGCGTGAACGAAAACTTACATCCCTATGTAGTCTTTCTTCCATCGGAAGAAAAAAGCAAAATATTAGGCGCGATTTTCGGCTCAAGAGCAGCCGTTGACATTCTGAAATTTTCGCTGAGCCAAGGCATTTCGCATGAAATCTTCCAGAAAGACCTGGTAAGAAAACTTGCTTTTTCAAACAAGACAGTAATTGAGAACTTGAAATCACTAACTAAACTTGGGATTTTGAAAGAGGATATGAAAAAAATCGAGAAAAAAGGACGCATCGTATGGGTTAAAGCTTACCAACTCTCGGACATAGGCAGCTGGTTTGCTTTGCTACTCGCAGAAGAAAAGGATCTGCCCGAAGAGAAAAAAGCAGAGATATTACAGAATATTTTCAGAACATACATAAAATGGGTTAAAGACCTTTCAAAAAAACTACATGTAAACAAGAAAAGGTTGGAAGAAATCTTTATGGAAGAAATGAAATGAAAGAGGTGCAAAATTGAAAACAGCAGTTATAGCCGTTGTCGGAAGCAAAAGTTCTGGAAAAACAACAACAATAGAAGTTTTGACGAAAGAGCTGACGAGAAGAGGCTACAAAATTGCAGCGGTAAAACATATTCCAGAGGCAGACTTCACAATCGACAAGATAGAAAAAGACACTTGGAGATTTGCTCAATCCGGAGCTAGAAAAATAGTCGGTGTAGCATCCAATGAAGTAGCCACCATAGAAAAAATAAACGCAAAAAATCTTTCACTGGAAGAAGTTTTGCAAAAGTGCGAAGGTTTCGACATAGTTTTTCTGGAGGGATTCAGAAAGCTTGTAGCTAGAAACAAGGATATATACAAGATTGTGGCTGTGAAATCTGCTGAAGAAGCTTTAGAATCTGTAAGAGCTTTCGAACCTGTATTGGCTTTTACCGGACCTTATTCAACGGAAAACCTAAATTTAAAAGTTCCATACGTGGATTTGCACAAAAATCCTGAAAAAATTGCAGATCTTGTAGAGAACGTTGTCACAAGGAGAGATTGATGGTGCCATCTCGTTTTTGCGTTGGGTTATGGGGTTTGGAGATTGTTTCTGAGGGGGAGAAAGGAGATTCTATTCAGAAGGACAAGGAATTTTCTCCAAACCTTTCCACCCAACGTTCAAATTTTGACGCATCTCCTCCTTTTAGAGAGCCTTGAAGGCTTCAAACCATCTGTTGTATAAAGATAACATGTCAAGGGAAACACTCGGTTTTCTCTCTTCCAGTATTTGTCTAAAGTCATCCATTCTTAGAACTCTTGGCTTGGCTAGCTTGTTGGTTGCTTGACCAGATTCAAAAAACTCGCCTATAAGCTTCAGGTGTGCTGACTGGCAAACGTCTCTTATGTCACTTCCCGAAAATCCTTCCGACAGCCTGGCTAACTCATGCAAGTCAACATCAGGAGCAAGCTGCAGATTGCTTGTATAGAGTTTGAACATCATTAATCGAGTGTGGTGGTCTGGAAGCGGCACCAAGATCCTCTTCTGAAATCTTCTTATGAAAGGCCAGTCCAAGTCCCACGGCTTGTTTGTCGCTCCAATAACGTAGATGTGAAGATTTTTGCCCTTATCTACTATGCCATCCATTTCTTTCAAGAATTGGTTTCGGACACGAACTTCTCCGCCGACCTCGTTTGAATGTTTTCCCATGAGAGAGTCTAACTCATCAATAAAAACTATAGCCGGTTTTCTTTCCAACGCTGATTTTCTAGTTGAACCGAAAAGTTTGGCAACATTTTGTTCAGCCTCACCCAACCACTTAGACATGATAGAGGCCGCATCAATAGAGACGAAAGTTGCATCTATTTCTGTAGCAACTGCCGCAGCCAGCAACGTTTTACCACAGCCTGGCGGTCCAAACAGAAGAATTCCTCTTGGCCATCCTAATGGAAACAGGTCTGGCCTCTGAACGGGATAGACTATGGCTTCTTTCACAGCTTTCTTGGCATTTTCAAGTCCGACGACTTCCTCCCATTTTACATTTGGCTTTTCTGTGACTATTAATTCCTCGTAGCTTGATTTTCCGCCTTCGGTGCTTTTTGCGCCTTCATTTGCTCTGGCTTCATCTCGTGGCTCGACAGATATTACCGCCCCTTGCAGCGCCTTTATTCTTTCCTGGTAGGCTATCGCCCTCTGTATGTAGACTTTGTTTAGGCTGTATTCAGGATAAAGTTGGACCAGTTTCAGTAGGCTTTCTATAGCTTTCTGATACATAGTTATTGCCAAGCCTTTTGAGCCCTGCTTGTCTAGGCGAACAGCTTCTAATGCATAGTTGGTTGCCGCTTTCTCAAGTTCTTGAGAAGCACTCATAAGCTTTATACCCCTATTTTTCCGATTTTAATTCGATTTTTATTTTCCCTTTGGCTCCTAAACTTTCAAGGGCTTTCACAATCTCCTCATATGAGGTTTTCAAATCCACGGAACAACGTGCTATGTCAATTTCTCCATTACTCTTTTTAACATACTCGAGAAGCACATCTTCCAACGATGGATTTTCGACCTTTAAGGAAATTTCCTGAATCTCAGCCTTTTTGAAAGAAAAGAGGGTTTGAGAATAATTTTCGTCGGATTCCTCAATTGCTTCCTGACCAATTGCTTGCGAACAGTTGGCTGCTAAGGCAACGATCTCTTTTAGTGCAGGTTTTTCTGGTTCGGGAGTTTCTTGAGTAGTAGGCGGTTCAGGAAGCTTTTCAGCGAGTTTTTGCTCGAGGAAACCTGAGACTTCCTTTAATATTTCTTCCCCTCCGGGGGTTTTTCTGTTTACTGGAATCATTGACTCATCCGCTGTGATCCTCGTTGAGTAGAGTGTTTCACTGATTTCTTCGTTAACCTTGCTTAGTTCAGAGGAAACATCTGGCAGAACTTCAAACAATTCTTGCGAAACACTTTGCAGAAGCTTCAGAGCGGGCTTCAGGTCAAAAACTATGTCACTTAACTCTTTTATTGTCTCAAGCCTAAGAATTACACGTTCTATGGCTAGTTCTATGTTGTAAAGAAATCTTATTAGCTTTCGAACCTCTGCAACTTCGTTTGCACAGATTGCAGCTCTTTCCTTATTCTTATCCTTCAGGGCGTTTATGCATGTTTGATAAAGAATTCTATCTCTCTCTTTTAGCCTGAAGCTTGCTTGGTCGAGTTTGTTGCGCTGAACTTTTAGTGTTTGTATTGATTTGACAACGATATCGCGGACTGGTGGAGGGTTTGACCGAATAAAACCCTTAATGTTTTTTCCCTCCGCCCGCTACCCCTTGTTGCTGGTTAAACGCCGGACTTTCCGATCTCTTTCACATACACGACTACCGGGGGTTCCGGAAGTTCGGGACTAGTGGAAATTGGACTAAACTCTTTCGAATCTTCCGCCTTTACATCACCTTTTTCTTGTTCTGCTGTTTTCAGATTCTCACCTAATAGAATGTTCGAAAGCTTGTTTTTCGTGAGTTCAAAATCACCTTTTTGTACATTGACTCGTTTGAGGTTTTCTTGGATCATCGCAAACGCGGTCTGGTAATACTCGCCATCAACTTTTCCTATTTCATGTTCAATTTCAAGATTTACCAGAGCATAGTTCAACTCTCTAGTCTCCTCTGCGCATCGGACGATTTCCTTATCTATTTGTTCCATGAGCACTTGAGCCTCGGTTTTGAGTTGAGTTAGTACTCCGTCAAAACTGCTGTGGAGTTCTCCGTAAAGCTCGTTCGAGATTTTTTTCTTGTCGGATAGCTCTTTAAGGGCTTGGTCTTTACGCCATATGAGGGGGATTTGATCACAGAAAACGTTTGCTTCTGATTTTATCCTAGAGATAAGTGTTACATCGGCACCGTCGAATTTTAGGTGCTCCACAGAAAGTTTTAAGAATTTTCCATCACCTTGTTGGATAAAGGCCGCGTCAAATTTTCCGCTAGGGGTTACAGCAAAAGACGCTATCTTGCCTACCAAACGCCCGTATTCGTCCTTAATCTGTTTTCCGATAGAAAGAAAAAGATTGGGGTTTTGCGACATGTTTTTCTCCCCAGCTTTTATGAGGTTTCGCTTGGCGCCTTTTCTCCTAGTGCAGGTCCTGGGACTGCCGGTATTCCTGGCGGCAGTTCTGGGAACTTTTCTTTGATTTTCTGTTCAGCAACTGTTGCTGCTTCTGTGAGAATTTTCTGCGCGTCTTCGTTCACCGCGTCAAAGTTTAAGGTCATTCCTGAACTTTGTCCAGCTTCAATCATTATACCGCTTAATAGGTTGCCTATTTCCCCAAGCTCGCTTTCTGCTTCAGGGAAAACGCTTACAAGTCCAGCTCTCACTGACCTTAAAACGCCAACCGCTGGTCCTAATGTGGACACTACATCTCCAAGTTCTGATACAGTTCGTAACCTTAATACGATCTGTTCAAGTGCGAGTCTTGCGTTAATAATCAGCCTTTCCATTTTACGTACTTCTGCTAATTCGCTTGCGAAAACGTTTGCGCGCGCGGTGTCATGCTTAGTGTAGGCATCAACTATCCTTGCGAATATTGTTTTGTCTCGCTGACTGAACCTATCAGTTGCCTGGTCTAATTTTTGAACTTGCAATTCTATGCGTCTAACAGCAAAGTCTAAGCGTGGCTTCAATGGACCCGGTGGTCTGACAGCCCCCTTAATGCGATTTGCGAATGGTTGTTCCTCTCTTCTAGTTTCCCATTTTTTTGCGAACCTTTCTGACAAATTAATACCTCCGAAAGAGAGAGGTTGCGCAGAAATAATCTTATGCATTGTTAATATGTCGAAAATATGTATGTATATACGTAGAGCTATACATGCTAGCGAAAACGGTTTTAGGCTTTAATTTTCCAATTAAAAGGCAACGTTGCTGGTTTTGGGATAATAGACAAAAATATGTAAGTTAGACTAAAAAGGGGCTTAGAATTCAAATGCTATGCAAAGGGTGAATTAAATGGGTGAAAGAATAAAGGTTTTCGTGATGGTAGCGCTATTGGGATTCGCAGCAGGAGTCATAGCTCAGCTGACAGCCGATTATCTGATTCCAGCACTAATCACAATACTGCCACAGCTAATTCAAATAAGATTCCTGGTTTCTGGATTCGCCGGAGCCTGTCTAACACTTCTCCTAGTAAGCGTATGGGCATACATTACCGGGCCTCAAAACCGATAACAACATCTCCCCTCTCCTTTATTTACTCGCAAATCTTACTTTTGATGCTAATTCTGGACTCGGGAGCGGAAAAAGCAATCATCCTTCTTGGTCATTGTACCTCGATTACCTCATCGTCCAAAATAATAGGTGATAGTTCCAAACTATTTATGTTTACGGAGAATTTCACCGTTGTCTATTAAGCTGAAGAGTTTTATTTGAATTCAACAAAGTTAATCTAGAATCGCAAAGGAGAATCGATAAAAGATGTGTGGCATCTTTGGCTTTGCATTAAAAAAGCCCGTGTCCATGGCCAAAGTTTTCAAAGTTCTCGAAAAACTAGAGTTTCATAAATATCCACAAGAACCGAAACCTGTCGGGGGCTATGGAGCCGGCGTGGCTATTCTTGAAAATGATGGAAATTTTATTTTTGAAAAGGTTGGAAAGGTCGGTGACTCTCCCGCAAGAAGCTTGTCTGAAATCATCAAGATTAGTGAAGCATCTGTTTTGGTTGGACATGTCCGAAGGCCAAGTTCGCAATTCATGGAAACTGCGAGGTTTAAGGAGACAGCCCAGCCTTACGTTGCAAAATGTTATCGCGGCTTGACTGTGGTTTCAGTTCACAACGGTTATGTAACGAATTACAAGGAGATTAAAGAGAAATTGAGTGAGGGACATGTTTTTGAATCTGAAAATATCGGGCTTGTTGATTCAGAAGTTATCCCGCACTATTTTGAAGAATTTTTGAATGAGAAAACTAGCGTTAACGAGGCTTTAGATGCACTTCACTCGGCTTTAGAAGGTTCAAGTGCGATTAGCATGCTACAAATCGAGGAAAAAGGCACCTTCTTGCATTTTATTCATGAGGGAAACACCACCAGAGGATTAGCAATTTGGACAAACAAGCAAAATGAAGTTATTTTCTCTTCCAGAAAAGAACCATTAGTCGAAGAATTTAACAACATACTTGTTCAGGGTAATTTTAGAGAAAAGGTTTCAATTCCATACCACGGAAATGCTAGTTTCAAACTTTCTTTTCCCCTGGCTTTTAGGGTAAAAAGATAAAACACCGTTTTGCAGTATTGTTTTCGGCGCTCACAAATGGATGATGAAGCCTCAACTTCGAATGTTTTTTATTTGCTTGCTGAGCCTATCCGTGATGCCCTAGCTGAAATAGGCTTTGTGAAGCCGACGCTTCCTCAGATAAAAGCGATTCCGCATGTTTTAGCTGGGGAAAATGTGCTTTTGATTGCGCCTACTGGAAGTGGCAAAACGGAAGCTGTCCTTTTGCCAATTTTCTCAAAACTAATTCAAGAAGAAAAGAAAAGAGGCATATCGGTAGTTTATATTACGCCTTTGAGGGCTTTGAACCGTGATTTGTTGAAGCGTCTGTCTTTTTGGGCTCAGCACCTCGGCATCTCAGTTGAAGTTAGGCATGGCGACACCGAATTGAAGCTGCGCAGAAGGCAAGCCATTTCTCCACCACACATGCTTGTGACGACCCCCGAAACTCTTCAAGCTATTCTTCCAGGTTCTCGCATGAGGCAGCACCTAAGCCATGTTAGACATGTTATTGTTGATGAAGTGCATGAGTTAGCATCGAGTAAACGTGGTGTTCAACTCACAATAGCTTTGGAACGCCTTTACGATGTCGTTGGAAGAGAATACCAGAGAATAGGCTTGTCAGCAACTGTGGGAAATCCAAGAGAAGTTGCACAATTTATCGCTGGAACAAACAGAAAAATCAAAATAATCGAAGCATCGCTGCCGAAAGGTTACAGGTACAACGTGGAAAATCCAACACCAAAAGAAGTTGATTATGATTTGGCTGGACAACTTAGAACTACGCCAGAGGCAGCGGCAAGGATAAGGCGTGTAACCGAACTTGTTGACAGTCACAAGTCAACACTGATTTTTGTAAACAGCAGAACAAACGCGGAAATGCTGGGTCACAAGTTTAATCAGCTAGGACGAGCGGACATTGCGGTTCATCACGGTTCCTTATCGAAGGAAGAGCGTGTGCAGATTGAAGATGAGTTTAAGGCTGCAGTTTTGAAGGCGATAATCTGCACGAGCACTTTAGAGCTTGGCATAGACATAGGCAACGTAGACCTGGTTATTCAATATCTTTCGCCAAGGCAGGTCAGCAGCCTAATCCAGAGAGTTGGACGTAGCGGTCACCGTTTAGATATGCTTTCAGAAGGAGTTATTGTCACAGCTTTTCCAGACGATACGCTGGAATCAACTGCGGCAATGAGAAACGCCTACGAAAATAGGATTGAGCCAGTTTTGATTCACGAAAATGCTTTGGATGTTTTGGCTCATCAAGTTGCAGGCATGCTCATCGACAAAGGAACCATAGCCCCAAGAGAACTGCTGGCAATAGTGCAAAGGGCTTATCCATATCGGAACCTTACTGAAGATACGCTTTTGGATGTGATAGACTTTTTAGACAGCCTTAACGAATTAAGAATTGAGCAAGAAGGAAAAGTTTTGAGGAAAGGTCGAAAAACTAGGCGCTACTACTACGAGAATTTATCCATGATTCCTGACGAGAGGCGCTATCCGATAATAAACGTGATTTCAGACAGAAAAATCGGCACTTTAGGCGACGAATTCATGGCAATAAGAGCCCGCGTAGGCTTGAACTTTATTGTTAGAGGAAGAGTTTGGCGCATAGTCCAAATAGAAGAGGAAACCGGAACTGTTTACGTTGTTCCTTCTGAAGACCAGTTTGCTGCGATTCCAGGCTGGGACGGAGAAATACTGCCTGTCCCATTCGACTTGGCTCAGGAGACGGGTAGGCTGCGAGAAGAGATTAGGGAAACGTTGAAGAAATGCGAGAAATCTGAGGTTGCAGCAGAGAAAATTGCGGACAAGCTTAAAACGGACAAGATTGCCTTGCTTGATGCTGTAAGAGAAGTTGAACAGCACCTAAAGCAAGGTGCACCATTACCAACACACAACCACATCCTCATCGAATCCTTTGACAAGTATCTCATAATCCACGCTTGTTTTGGCGAAATCGTAAACCGCACTTTAGGCAGCATCTTAGACTCGATACTTTCGGACAGAGAAATCATAATTGGCTGGTGGAACGACGGCTACCGCATACTAATTGAAACGCCAAGAAATCTGACGCAGCAAGAAGTTGGAAAAATGCCCGCAGTGCTCTTCAGCATGACGGACGAACAGGTGGAAGAGGCTTTTGACGATTATATGGAGGCTAGGTTTCCGTTTTCTTACAAGATGAAGTTTGTAGCCGAAAGGTTTGGAGCTCTGCCGCGTGGAAAAACAATGGGTCCTGAGAGGCAAAGCCAGTTGCCAGGTCAGTTCAGAGGAACCCCGATTTATGATGAGACTTTGCGTGAAGCGATGCTGGAGAAGGTGGACATTGAAAAAGTCAAGGAGATTATGCGTGATGTTAAGGCTGGGAAAATGAAGGTCAGCACAGTATATCGTGTGGAAAAGCCTACACCATTAGCATATCACATTCTTGCGAAGTATTCTGACATTTCGGAGCTTATGGCTCCTGAAGAAGTTTTGCTAAGCAATATAGAAAGAATGAAAAGGACAATAGAAGCCAGAACAGCAACGCTGCTGTGCATGTCGTGCAGCGAATGGACAGCCGAAAAGAAAATTAAGATTTTGCCGGAGCAGCCAGCGTGCGAGAAATGCGAGTCGAGGCTTTTGGCATTGTTGTATCCGGGCCAAGACGCAAGTCATGTACGTGAGATTTTGAAAAAAAGACGCGAAAACAAGGAATTAACAGAAGAAGACATTAAGGAATTAGCTAATGCAAGACGCGCAGCTGACCTAATACTGAGCTACGGCAAAAAGGCAATAATAGCATTAGAGACCAAGGGAGTAGGTCCAGAAACTGCATTCAGGATTCTCGGAAAAATGCATCCAAAAGAAGATGAATTTTACATGGACCTTTTGAAAGCGAAGATACAGTATCTCCGAACGAGAGAATACTGGGAAGACAGAAAAAACAAGGTAATAGGCTTCTAGTCCAAATAGGATGCGTTAAAGTTTTAATAACTAGACCCTTTTAGAACAGTTTCTTTAACTGGTGTGGACATGAGCAAGGAGGATGCTCACAAATCTGGCCTTAGGCCAACTTTGGGTTTGTTTGACGCCACAGCCATAAGCGTTGGAGCAATCATCGGCGCGGGCATATTCGTTGTAACAGGTATTGTTGCAGGCTTAGCTGGTTCAGCCCTGGTAGTTTCGATGCTTATAGCAGCAATCATAGCCTTATTCACTGCATTAAGCTTCGCCGAGTTAACAGCGTGGCAGCCAAAAGAAGGAAGCATTTATGAATACGCATATCAACTAATCTCCCCATTTGCAGGCTTCTTAACCGGTTGGATGTGGATACTATCCAACACCTTTGCAGGCGCAGCAGTTTCCTTAGCATTCGCCTACTATCTAACAGCATTCTTTCCAAGTGTACCTGCCAACTGGGTTGCAGCAGCTCTTTGCATAGCCTTCACAACACTCAACTTTTTCGGCATCCGCCAATCAGCGCTTCTAAACAATTTTCTAGTCGCCGCAAAGCTGGTTATCTTAGCCTTATTTATTATCGTTGGTCTAGGATACATGAAAACTGCAAATTTCGCTCCGTTCGCTCCATTCGAACCTGGAGTAGTTTACGGCGCATGTTACATTTTCTTCGCCTACGGAGGCTTCGCAAGAGTAGCAGTAATCGCAGAAGAAATCAAAGATGCCAAGCGAAATATTCCTCGAGCCATTCTGCTATCGCTACTCATATCCACATTATTTTACATACTTGTTGGCGTTGTAGCTGTTGGACTTGTAGGAGCAAACACACTCTCAAAATCAAACTCGCCACTGAGAGAAGCCACGCAAGCCACTGGAAACCAAGCTGCAGCCTACATAGTTTCTGCTGGAGGATTGCTGGCGACAGCGAGCGTTCTCCTTACATCCATTTTAGGAGTGTCCCGCATGGCTTATGCAATGGCAAGAAGAAAAGACCTTCCACAAGAGTTAAGCACGCTACACCAGAAATACAACACACCTTACTATTCAGTCTGGATTGTAGGCGTTTTGATGACTTTGCTCGTTTTATTCATAGACCTTACAAAGGTTGTAGCCATAAGCACTTTTGCATTGCTTTTCTATTATGCTTTAGCCAATGTCTCTGCTTTACGGCTGAAAGTCCAGAGAAGATTGTACCCTCGGTTTGCTCCAATTCTAGGCACAGCCACATGTCTAGCACTCCTAGTTTCAATTCTTTTCATTTCACCACAATCGTGGATTATTGGCTTTGCAGGGTTAACAGCAGGAGCGATTTATTACGTTGCCCAAAGAAAGGTTCTGTTAAAAGCGAGGCTTTGATGGGATAGAGATGATGGAAATCTTGCTCCCCGTGTTCGGGTTTCTGATAGGAACAGTCGCTTCGATGACGGGAATCGGAGGAGGCGTCTTCATAGTGCCTTTACTAACCCTGTTATATGATGTTTATACGCATCAGGCTGTCGGAACAAGTCTGACAACGATTATCTTTACATCTTTGGCATCAGCTGCAAACTATTCAAGACAAAAGCGAATATACTACAAGACTGGACTAGTTTTGGCGACAACAACAGCTCCGGGAGCCATTCTAGGAGCATACTTAACCTCAATCACACCAGCACGGATATTGGGGTTAATTTTTGGATTCTTCTTGATCTTCATCGCTCTACGCATGACAATCGACTTTGGTTTCTCTAGATCAAAACACTCAGACAAGAAAAAAGGCACAAATAACACGCCAGTGAGCTCTGAGAGTGCATTACTTGGGTCTAGGACAAAAATTCTTTCAGGCGCAACATTAAGTTTCTTCGGAGGACTTGCATCTGGATTATTAGGCATCGGCGGAGGTATACTCTTAGTGCCCATAATGACCTTAGTAATGGCGATACCAATACACTTCGCTGTGGCAACATCCACGTTCACAATGATTTTCACCTCAACATCCGGCGTATCACAACATTACTTGGCAAATAACATAAACTTCGAATACGCACTCCTCTTAGCCATAGGAACAGTCTTCGGTGCTCAGCTGGGCACCTACACTTCCAAAAGGCTTTCCAGCAAAAACCTTCGTATAATCTTTGGCATAGTGTTAATTGTTGTCGGCACGCAGATGATTCTAAAATATATTTGATTAGAGTCTTTCTAAATTCTTAAAGGAAAAATGTTTAATCTCGTCGGTTTTTAGGGAAACCAAAAAGCTTTCCGTCGAAGAGACTTTTGCGCCAACAAAGCCTCTAAGTTCATGAGTAAACGCTGAAAAATCCGTGAAGTCTCTGTGAATTGAAATCATCAGAAGCGTTTTTCCGTTTAGACCTTCGCCATAGCTTGAGAACAGTATTTTCTGGTTTCTCGATGTCCATCCACGAATTTCTTCCATGTGTTCTGGCACTGTGTCCGCTGATAGAAAGTGTAGTGCCAGAATTTCAAATCCCAGTTTTTCAAAGTTAGGCACCACTGTGTATTCGCGGATAAGCCCTGATTTTTCAAGGTCTTTTCTCATCCTAGTTATTGTAGGTTGAGAAACTTTAACCACTTTTGCGAGATCTCTGTCGCTTCGCTTAGAGTTCTTCATTAGTTCGTAAAGCAAATCGATAATCTTTTGTTTTGGCATGCTTACCAATCATCTCCAACCTTCATAAATTTTGCTTCTAGACTAGAATTACTTCTTTTCCTTTCTCTTCAACATGTTCTCCAATATTGGACGCAGCTTCTCGTTTTCCGCTTTAATCTTGTCCTTGCCCAACGCGCGCATCTGCTTGGTCATTTCCCTGGTTATTTCTGCAAACTTCACTCCCTCAGCAGCGGAAACATACTCCACACGAAACCTTTCCGGGCTTAGTCCAAGCTTCTGCAGCATCGGTGCCAATGCGTCCATTCTAGCCTTCATTTTATAGTTTCCACTTATGTAGTGACAGTCATAGGGTAAGTGGCACGCGCCGATAAGAACCATGCCAGCACCCAACCTTAAAGCTTCGAGGACGAAATCGCGGTCAACTCTTCCAGAACACATAACCCGTATGGGTCTTATCGTCGGTGGATATTCAAATCTACTGGTTCCGGCTAAGTCTGCGCCTGCGTAGCTGCACCAGTTGCAGAGGATAGCGAGAATCTTGTCTTCCGGATTTGTTTCTAGTGCTGCTCTTATTTGGGCGAAGATTTGGGCGTCTGTAAAGTGCATTTGCGTTATGGCGTCTGCGGGGCATTCTGCCACACAAGTTCCGCATCCGTGGCACATGGCTGTTATAACCCGGGCTGGCTGTTTTTCTTCAATTTTTATTGCTCCATATGGGCATCGTTCAGCACAGATGCCACATTTAGTCGTGACGTTTCTGCATTTACCTGCATCTACAACAGAGACTATGGGTTCAATCTTCCATTTTGGCTTAGAAAGCACAGTTGCAGCTCTTGACGCTGCACCGCTGCCCTGCGAGACGCTGTATGGTATGTCCTTCAGTCCTTGACAGGCTCCTGCCAAGAATATTCCATCAGTAGGTGCATCTATAGGCTTGAGTTTTGGATGGCTTTCCATGAAAAAGCCGTCTGCTCCCCGCGTCAAGTTGAGTATGCGGGCTATTTCTTCTGTGCCTTTCTTTGGTATGGCTGCGGTTGCCAAAACAACCATTTCAGCCTCAACTTCAATTGGCTGGCCAAGTGTCATGTCCTCGGTATGTATAATCAAATTCTTTGTTTCGGGAACTTCCAAAATGCGGCTTACCCTTCCGCGAACAAAGTTTACACCAAGTTGCCTTGCCCGTTCGTAGAATTCCTCATAGCCTTTAAAGTTGCTTCGCATGTCCATGTAGAAAACGTGTGCTTCTATGTCATCCTTGTACTTCTCCTTAACCTGAACGGTATGCTTCAAGGTGTACATGCAGCAGAAGTTTGAACAGTACGGATATTTGTTTGCGTCTCGTGAACCAACGCATTGGATGAAGGCTACGCTGTGAGGTTTTTGTCCATCTGAAGCCCTTATAACCTTTCCGCCTGTTGGACCTGCAGCGAGTATGAGCCTTTCAAACTCGAGGGACGTCATAACGTTTGTGTATTTGCCATATCCGTAAAGTGGATTATCATATGGAAAGTATATGTCGTAGCCCGTTGAAACGATTATTGCACCCACTTCTAGCTCTACTTCTTCGGGCTGCTGTTCAAAGTTTATGGCTTGTCTTGCTCCACAAGCGTCAACGCACTTGTAACATTCGATACAGTAATCCTTATTTATCGTGTAAACTAGCGGAACTGCTTGGTCAAATGGGACGGATATGGCTTTTCTAACGCCGAGGTTCATGTCCCACTCGTTTGGATATTCAATCGGGCAGATTTCTTTGCATTCACCGCAGCCCGTGCAGTTTTCAGCAATTATGTACCGCGGGTTTTTCCGAATCTTAACTTTAAAATTGCCTATGTAACCGCTGACGCTCAACAAGTCAGCATAAGCAATTATTTCGATGTTGGGATGTCGTCCGACATCTACCATTTTGGGGCCTTCGATGCATATGGAGCAGTCGAGGGTTGGAAAGGTTTTGTCCAACTGTGCCATGTGGCCTCCTATGCTTTCCCCTTTTTCGAGCAAGTATACTTTGAAGCCCATTTCAGCTAGGTCTAGAGCGGCGTTCATTCCGGCTATGCCGCCACCTATGACCAACGCCTTGTTGGTCACCGGAACCTCTATCGTCTGAAGCGGTAACAGCAGCCTTGCCTTTGCCGCAGCCATTTTTATTAGGTCTTTAGCTTTTTCCGTAGCCTCTTTCGGAGTGCTTGGGTGGCACCACGATGAGAATTCGCGGATGTTTGCCATTTCGAAGAGAAACGGGTTTAGGTTAACATCTGAGACTGTTCGTCGAAACGTGGGTTCGTGCATTCGCGGAGAACATGCTGCCACAATAACGCGGTTGAGTTTATGCTCTTTTATCGCTTTTCTAATTTCTTCTTGTCCCGGATCTGCACATGTGTAGCGGTTGTCTTTCACGTAAACAACGTTTGGCAGAGTCTTTGAGAATTCAACGAGCTCTTTTATGTCCAATACTCCGGCTATGTTTAGGCCGCAGTGGCATATGAAAACCCCTATCCTCGGCTCTTCGGATTCAACTTTCTTTTCAGCCATTTTATGCACCCTTCCATCCCAGTCTTTTCTCTACGGATTCCATCAATTTCCGGGAACCTTTAGCCTTCAGCTCTTTGGTCATTTCAATTGGTGAAGCTAACTTTTCTAGGGCTTTGTTCCACGCCCCTGAACGAATGGGTGTATGACTTATTTTTGTTCGTTTAAGTTCCAAAGCTTCCTCGACGGGGCAAACAGCTTTGCATGCTCCGCAGTAGACGCAAAACATCTCGTTTACATGCACCTTTTTATCCTCATCAGAAAAGTAAAGCGCTCCAGTTATTGGGCAGACATCCAAACAGTCTGTGCATTCATCGGGACATTTTTTAGGATGAATGACGATTTTTCCTTGAAGGAATTTTCGCACACGCATGACTCCTTCTGGACACTTGAATTCGCAGATTCTGCAGCATGGGCAATGCTCCTTTTGAATGTCAACTTTTACCTGAAGCTCCTTTCTCTTCTTCTTCGTGAGCTTTTTGAAGTGTTTAACAACTTTCCCATTTGCTGTCAGCCTTGTTACCTTGACTAAATCTAGGGGGCACGCTTCCTCGCATTCCACACAATCCACTGGGCATTTGCTTGTGTCCACTTGGATGTCTCGGATTAGTTGCGGGAAGCTTTCCTTTTCGACCACTGAGAGGATGTGTTCGCCGTTCACTGTGACCCTTGCTGCTCCGTAGGGGCATAGTATGTCGCATATTCCGCAGAAATTGCATTTTGCCAGGTCAACGTCGATTTCGGCTTTCCTAGTCTTCTCTCCTTGAATTTTAGGGTGCTTTTCGAGTCTGATAGCTTCTTTGGGGCAGGCCAGAACGCAGACTTGACAGCCTACACAAAGGTTTTTGTCGAGAGTTAGCTTGTAATTCTTTACGTGCAAGACCCATTCTAGCGTTAATACTTTCGCTGTGTCTGTTTTTGTTGTTTTTAGCGGCATCCGCCTAACCCACCGAGTCACATCTTTATGATGTGTTAGCCATAGTTGAAGTACAGCCTATTAGCATTTTTCTGCAGTGAAAGTATTGCACTTCTCACATGTTTACACTTTCTAATTTTAAGTCCTACTTTGTTTCTGTTTAGCAAGTTATACTTCAACCATGCTTAATGAAGTAGTTTGAAAGGTCAAATTTATCATATAAATGTTGCTTGTATTTCGGCTTACTTCTTTCATGGACTCCCTAAAAGACTCCGGGCGGGCTATTACGTTTGTTAACGTTATTTGTCTTTTGAAGAAATCTTCTATAAGCAAGTACAATGTTTTCTATAGAACACTTTTCCGTCAAGCATTTAGATTCGACGAGAATTAGTTACTAATAGAAGACTGGAGGAAACCGCAGTTGCAAGCAATCAAATCCTACACCGTTGACTTAACCAAGGTCAAGGGAGGAGGAGAATTCAGATGCCCAAAATGTGGTGTTAAAATCTTTCCTGATGACAAAACAGAAAATGTTTATACGATTTTGGAACCAGTGATGAAAGGAAAATGTTTAGAAGAGATAATCTTACAATGTAATAGTTGTAAAAGCCAGATTCATCTAACTGGGTTTCATGTCTTGAACAAACTGAGATGAGATTTCAGTTTTACTTCTTTCCTTCATCTTAGGTATAGATAAAACACTTTGTATTGTAGAATCTTCGTTATGCTGTTAAAGTCATTGTAGACAGTTTCTCCGCAAAAGATATTTAATAATTGAACCAATAGAATTAAAAGAAAGGGGAAAATGAAGATAATAAAAACAAATTCGAAAGGCGCATTTTTCCTATCACTAATAGTATTGCTCGTTTTAGGTTTTATGTATAGCTCAAAGCCTTTTTTCACACATGCAAGTTCAGGCAGAGCAATCGACATCTTCTCCCAGAAAAGTCCTTCCGGACAAGGAATTAACCAATCAAGCGGTCCATTTCAGCCTCGGGAACTGGTTGCTCTTTATGCACTCGTGACCTACAACGAATATCCTATGGCAAACATGTTCGTCAGCTTTGTGGTACGTGGACCAATAAACCCTTCTAACAACATCACGATTATTCGAAGTGCTGCCACCAATGAAAGCGGCTTAGCTAGAATAGATTTTAGAATATCATTGCCACCGATTAATCCTGACGAAATCGTTCTTGGAACGTGGTTAGCAGTGGCAGTCGTCAACATAGCAGAACAGAAGGTGGTAGACACCTTAACCTTTGAAGTGTACGTCACAAGCAGAATAGTTATACCAAGATGTGAAAGATTCCTAGAGACACTTGGCATATTCACAAAATAACTCCACCGTTTTCTAAATCTTCTATTTGCGTTTGCCAGTTAAACTAGACTGCTATAATATTCTAAGTATAGTGTTTGGTGCAAACCGTCACATAACATTTCAAGCCTTCACTCTTCAAATCAACAATATTTAAGCCAGCACTCCGCAGAAAGCCTTCAAAACTCTCTAAAGTGAAAGTCTTCTTCAATCCAGTAACAACAATGGCAACATCCTCTTTTGCAACCCGTCTAATTTCGTTCAAGGTTTTGGTTGGGTTCGGCGTGTTCTGAATGAGCGTAATAGCAAAAACATGGCTGAAGACATTTTCTTTTAGAGGCATGTTATCAGCATCAGCCAAAATCAAGTTTACCTTTGAGAAATTTTTCGCACGTTTTTTGGCTTGAAGCAAAATTCTCCTAGAAATATCCAGTCCAACAATTGTTTCTACCTTATATCCAATGTAATCGAATAAAATTCCGGTTCCGCAACCAGCATCCAAAACCAAGCTGCCTTGTTTAAAACTCAAGCCTTCCAACGTCGCTTCAATTTTTGCACACTGCTCCTCAGCATATCGCATATCATAAATGTGTGCTGTTAAATCGTAGCGCTGCATCACTTCACGTTTCTTATCCCACTCGCTCATGGCAAACTCTTCAGAAATCTTATGTACACATGCAACCTTCTAAAACTATTGGCGAGAAGGCATTGTCAAACTTCAAACCTTTGGAGGTTTTGGTAAGCCCAAATGTTGCACAAGCTGAAAAGACTGCCAAAGAGGCTGTTTCTCAACACAAAACGTTGATCGTTATTGGTAACTGCTGGGTACACTATCTCGGCAGAGCTAGGTCGAAACTTGAGCCTGGCGAACGCATCCTAATAGTTAAGGAGGACGGCTCTCTACTCGTCCACCGTTCAGTCGGTTACGAGCCAGTCAACTGGCAGCCTCCGGGCTGCATTTTTCACATTCAAGCTAAAGATAATGTTTTAGAAATTCGTGCTGTAAGGCGGAAGCCTTCCGAGTCGGTTAAGGTGTTTTTTGACAAGATTCACATGGTTTCAGCCTTAAGCCTCATGGATTCTGGAGTATTTTCTCTTTATGCGAGTGAGGAGGACATGCAGAAAGCGGTCTTGTTAAAGCCTTCGCTTTTGGAGGAAGGCTTCAAACCCATAAGTTATGAGAAAAAGGTTGAACCTGGCTTTGTAGATGTTTACGGCGTAGATAAAACTGGAAACCTCGTTGTTGTTGAGATTAAGCGTAAAACCGCTGGAAAGAAAGCAGCATTTCAACTTGCTAAGTACATTGATGCAATCAAAAGTAAGGCAGACCGTGAAGTGCGAGGAATCATAGTAGCGCCAAATATCGCTAAGGATGTTCAAAGATTGCTGGCGACTCTTGGATTGGAGTTTAAGGCTTTAGACCCTAAGAAGTGTGCAGAGACGCTTCGTCGGTCGGAGACGAAGAAGCTTGCGGAGTTTTTCGATGAATACTAATTTTTAACCATACGATGCATAATAATACGTATTTAGCTGAATAATGCAGTAAACATGGTTGCTGGGAGAACGTATCTGAACGCTATACTAAGGAAGTCCCATAATGATTCAAAGGATTGTTCCCTTAGCCTTTGACAGTTTCGGCGTTCGTTCAATGTCAACATTCGTAGAAACGGACGACTTAAGAATTTTGATAGATCCTGGAGTTGCTTTAGCGCCTATTCGTTATGGTTTGGAGCCGCATTTCTTGGAATGGCGAAGGCTTGATGAAACTTGGGAAGAGATAAAGCGGTATGCAGAAGAGGCTGATGTACTAGTGGTGACGCATTACCATTATGACCATCATGACCCGGACTATTCAGAAATTTACAAAAACAAGACCGTTTTCACGAAGCACCCAACAGAAAACATAAACCGAAGCCAGATGGAAAGGGCAGACCTTTTTCTAGAGGTAATAGATAGAATGCCTAAAAAGCTTGAGTTTGCGGACGGAAGAAGATTCCAGGTGGGGAAAACGCTCCTAACTTTTTCAAAAGCCGTTTGTCATGGAACCAACCCGCGCCTTGGATATGTAACGGAAGTCAGCATAAAGAGCGACAACGAAAAATTTCTTTACACATCTGATGTTGAGGGCCCATCTCTTGAAGACCAGATAGGCTTCATTCTCAAAGAGAAACCTGACTTTCTGTTTGTGGACGGACCCATGACTTACATGCTTGGTTACCGCTATTCATACAAAAGCCTGGAAATTTCTAACAACAATCTTGTGGAAGTCATAAAAGAAACAAACCTTAACACGCTTGTTTTAGATCATCACTTCCTACGCGACTTGGAATACAGGTCAAGGATAAAACCGGTTTATGAAGCTGCGGAAAAGCGGGGAGTAACCGTTATCACTGCAGCCGAGTTCTGTGGAAGAAAAATCGAGATGCTTGAAGCTTTAAGGAGAGAATTGTACGCAAAATACGGTGAAATAAAAGGTGAAAGCCAAAAGCGTTTAAGAGAGTGAGCAAGCGTTTCTTAGGAAAACATAAATTGGTAAGTTTAATATTTGGCTTGAGGCTGTCCGTATGAATATCTGGAAAGATATCCCCCCAGGCGACAAACCACCGGAATTGCTCAACATGGTCGTTGAAGTCATCATGGGTTCAAGAGACAAATACGAATATCATCTTCAATGGGAAACATTTGTTCTAGACCGCGTCATACCCTCATCTGTTGTATTTCCAGTGGATTACGGCTTTGTTCCGCAGACATGGTTTGATGATGAAGACCCGCTTGACGTAATGGCGTTAAGTTATGAACCCCTTGAAGTCGGATGCATAGCTAAGGTTAGAGTCATAGGAGCATTAATCATCCAAGATGAGAAGGGCGAGGATCCTAAAATATTGTCTGTGCTTGAGAACGACGCAAGATTTGAGGGCTACAAGGACATTACTGACGTCCATAAGCATGAACTCATAGAGATTCAAGAATTTTTTGAAACCTACAAGCGTTTGGAGCCCCGCAAATGGGTCAGATTTAAAGAATGGAAAACCGCTGGAGACGCCATAAAAATTGTTAACTACGCCATTAAACGGTTTAAGGAACTTAACGTAACATAACTACTTCTTCGCAATGCTTAAGATACCACTTAAACACTAGCTACAGACCATTCATAACGTGCGATATTCTTAAATCGCCAATCCGACTGTTCTCATTTCTATGGTTGAGGCTAAGCTGGCGAATGAAACTTGCGAAAGTACATGATCAGTTTCATAAGTGGATTAGTCATTCTCTGCGTAATGACTTGGCTAATCGTAACGTTTGTGCAAAATGATGAGATTAAAAATCTTCCCTTTTACACCTTTAGCACGGTTTCCCGAATCGTAATTACACTTTTGATTTCTGTTGCTTGGGGAGTTTCCTTTGGCATCTTAGCCGCTACAAATAGATGGGCATCGCTTATTCTCACACCCTTCATAGACCTTTTGCAGTCGATTCCTATACTTGGATATTTCCCAATGGTGATTGGTTTTCTATTTGCATTAGGCCCGTTAGGACTTGAGCTTTCCGTCATGATCTTGCTTTTCACATCCATGGCATGGGCTATCTTCTTCGGAGTATTAGGAGCCATACGCGGCATCCCAACAAATGTTGTAGAGTCGGCGCGAAGCTTTGGCTTAACAGGATGGAGATACATCAGGCATGTAATATTGCCTGCAATCAGCCCTGCTGTGGTTTCTGGAGCGAACCTTGCATGGTGCGACGGCTGGTTTTTTATGATTGCCGCAGAATACATCCAATATCAAGGGAAACCTCCTATTGGGCCTCCTTCTGGCGGATTAGGCTACCTGCTTGCAAGGGCTGCCTACTTTTATGGAGACATATATCTCTGCGTAATCCTTCTGGTATTCATAACCTTCATCGTTGTCTACTTCAACGCTCTAACTTGGCACAGGCTTATGGAAAAAGCGAGCACAGGTACGTTTAAGCCTGTATTTAGAATGGACCTTTCGGGTGTTGGAAAACTTGGTTTTGCAAAGGCGACTAGATGGTTGCATTTCGGAAGACTCCATTGGCCGAAATCTTTTTCAATCGCTGCTCAGCGCTTGCGAAAATACACTTACATTGAGAGAATTTTTGCAGCAATTTTAGCTGTTTCAGTAATAGTCGTAGTTCTGTATACTGTGCGTGGTCAATTCCCCACGGTGGAAATAATTCGCAAGGGTTTCATGGATAAGCCTTCAGAAGAGCTAGTGCATCTGCCTTTATGGATTTTCTTTACGATGGGCCGACTTGCAATAGCTTATGGGATTTCTCTCGTAGTTGCGATTGGCATGGGGGTTTTGGCTGCTGAGCACAAGCGATTCGCGGCTGTGTTTTATCCCCTTTTCGATATTGGACAAGGAGTGCCGATTCTCGCGTTGTTTCCGGTTATTTTTCTTGGGTTAAGCCAGTTTTTTGGGAACTCGGGAATTGCACTCGAACTTACGTGTATCTTAATGCTGGTTCTTGACATGATATGGTATATGTTTCTTAACATTGTAAGTGCGGTGAAAAACATTCCTACAGAGATAAATGAAGTTGGGCAGCTTTTCGGTTTCAAGGGTTTGAAAAGAATAACGCATCTGGTTATTCCATCCATATTGCCCTCCATAGTAACAGGAAGCATACTTTCGTGGGGAACTGGCTGGAATACGATAATTTTTGCAGAATACCTTCCGTCGGCAACAGGTGGTCAGCCGATTTCAGTTCCGGGTATTGGCTCGCTTTTGGATAAAGCGGGATATGAGTATGGAAACACCGTAGTGCTTGTTTTCATCCTTGTAATTATTGCCGCAATTGTCCTTTCTATGGAAGCGTTTGTTTGGCGGCGTCTGCTTAGAAAATTTGAAAAATATCATGTGGAGGTGTAAACATTGTCAGTCCTTGATGTAGAAAACGTGACGAAAACATTCGTGATGGAGAAATCTAAAATCTTGGTTTTGCATAACGTGAGTTTTTCTGCTGGAAACGATGAGTTTGTCTGTTTGGTTGGGCCTTCCGGCTGTGGAAAATCCACAATGCTCAGAATAATTGCAGGTTTAGAAAAGGCTGATTCGGGCAAAATACTGTTCCGCGGTCAGCCTATCACTCACCCCACTCCAAAGATTACCATGATCTTTCAGCTTTTCGGCCTGCTACCATGGAAGACTGCGTTGGAAAACGTTGAAGTGCCATTGGAAGTGCTTGGCATGGAAAAGGAAAAGCGAAAGCCCATAGCTGAAGAGTATTTAAGAATGGTTGGACTTGAAGGCTTCGAAAAAACTTATCCTCATGACCTTTCGGGCGGAATGAAGCAACGCGTGGGAATTGCAAGAGCACTAGCTTTGAAACCTGAAGTTTTGCTGATGGATGAGCCCTTCTCCTCGTTGGATGAGCTTACTGCCAAAACCCTCCGTGAATTAGTACTTGACATTTGGCGAAACCCTGCCTTGCCTACGAACACTTTCGTAATGGTTAGTCATAACGTTGAAGAAGCAGTGTTCATGGCTGACAGAGTGATAGTGATGTCGCCTCGGCCAGGAAGAGTTATTGGAGAAGTGAAAATTGATATTCCAAGACCCCGCGCTGAGTATTTAAGGGAACATGTATACTTTAAACTCGTAGATGACGTTGTAGAACTGCTTGAAAAAAGCAAAACCAAAACGGAAGATAAGGATCTCTTGGCGCTAACAGCGAAACGAGCGGACGAACCATAGTAGATTCTATGCTAGGTATAAGTTTTGGAGTAGGTTTCTGCGAAAGCTTCATATTCCTTTTCAGAAAGCCAACCTTCCTCTCTGAGCCTTTCAAGTCCACTCTTAATTTGCCCCTGCATAGAGCTCATTCTTAACAGGTCTGCTTTATAGCCAGCCTCGTTGATCTCCCTTTCAGACACTGGATTCCGTTCAATTAACATGGGAAGCCTGTTCAGGTGTGCGCTTATGGTTTTAAAACGGGGGACAAGTAACTGCTTAATTTTTGCTTTGCCTAAAGCTCCTTTGAGTTTCGTTAAAAGGCTTATGCTATTTGCGGCAGACGGTGGAAATAATAAGTAACGTTTTCTTGATTCGGACTGATAACAAACCAAATAGAATTGCATGTAGATTAGTACGTTTTCGGTTTGCTTTTGTTTAAACCCCAACTTTTCAAATCCGGCGAGGTTTGCTTCTCTCAGTTTAGCCATCTTATTGATTTGCTCAATTATTGTTGAAGTGGGTTTCCCTAACTTCTCTATTTCTTGCTTGTGAAACTGAATTTTGGCGTCCCGAGAAGCCTCAAGTTCAAGCAAATCCTTTTTGGCTTCTTTTACTTTGGCTTCCAATTCAGATCTTAGCTTAAAAGTTTCAAGCGATCTAGTTTCTTCTATTTCCTTTATTTTTCCTTTGGCTTCTTTTATTTTGGTTTCGATCTCGGAAAGCTCTTTTTTACTTTCATTAGCCTTTTCCTTCCATTTTCGCTCGCCAACAATGTCTTTGTTGGTTGCACATGTCTTTGCTTCTATTTTGCAGCGTTCAATTTTACTGAGCATTTGTTCTTTAGTCTTTTCAAGTTTGACTTTTTCTTTTTGTAACGGAAGAAGCTGTTTTTCAGTGTCTTTTGTGAGTTTGGTTATTTTTTCGTCGTATTCCTCGTTTATGCGGTTCACTTTCGGCGTTATGATGCTTTCTTGCTTATTAATTTCCTTCCCGAATTCGTCTCTGATCGCTTTTATTTTGCTGCGAATTGTTCTAGTGAAATTGCGTGTTGTATTGTTGAGGAGCTTTAGGTTTTCGTAAAGAGTGCCAATCTCTTCTTTAAACTCTGATTTTAGGTTTTCAAGTTCATGTATCATGGATGAAATGGTTGACTCGTCTATTGTTGGGGATAACATCACCATGTCGGGCGGAGGGGCTTCAACCTGCGTAGCTTCTGCAAGATATGAAGTAAATTCGTTGAAAAAATTTTGGTCTGTAATAAGGCCGCTTATCACCATCTCTTTTGCACTCGTGGGTGTTTGGAAATAGTTAACGCTGTCGGATAGAAAAGCCATGTAAGTTTCCTGCGCCTTTGAACTTCTCTGCACACTTTCCATGAAATTTCTAAGGTCTGGAACACTTCTGTAAGTCAAAGTACGGGTTACTGTTTTTAATCCGTCGAAGAGCAGACCTAATTCACTCCAAGGGACAAGCCAGAGTGGATAGCAAAATTCAGTCAAGAAAACCAGTTTCTCCTCAGGCTTCTTTAATAATAAACCGCCTCCTTTTTCACGTTCCAACTCAGCAAGGGAATAAATGGTAGCTTTTTCCATGTCTTTTGAAAAGGGTTCAGCGCGATTTTTAGATAGAACCGAAAATGGGAGAATCAATTTGGCAATTTTCTGAGACAACTCTTCACCGTTCTCATTGTTAATGTCAAGTTAATTTAAATGTTTTATGAATGTGACCCAGTTTTATATCGTAGTTTTTGACCTTCGACCAAAGCATCCCACGCAGTAAGCATACTCAATTGATACTATCCAATCATTTCAACGAAAAAGAACGTTAAAAAATAGGGACATTTGGTCTGGTGTGGCTGCCTGCTCACTTTGTTTTCTTCCCCTTCCCCTTTTTCTTCTTTGTTTTGCATCCAGACACGATTGCGACCTCAAACCCATAACTCTGCGCGATTTCTATAAAAAATTTTCTATTGGCTTTTAACGTTGACTTATTTTTCAAAAAGCTTTTCAAACACATTTATTAACCGGTTGTAAGCAATTTTTCCAGGAGGAAAACACTGCCAAAGAGCATTTCTGACTCAGAAGGATAAAAAAATCAGAGAAATGGACTTTAATGTTTGTCAAGCGCTGTATGGTTATTTTTCTGCTCGTCGTTTAAGTAGTGGAATGCCCAAAGTGGCTATTATTGTAGTAGCCAAAATTACGATGACTACAAGGTTAACATAAAGAGAAGATAAAGCCTGAAAAATAGGACCTGCTTCCGGATATTTTGACGGATCAGAATATTGCAGAGGCAAAGTTGCCAATACAGCAGCTGCTAGGCCCCTTGTCAGCATGACGCTCATAACTGGCCGTTCTTTCACCAATCCACTGCGAATGGTTGATAACATCACGGCTCCAAATCTAACCAGTAACAGCATCAACGAAAGGATTACTCCAGTAATAACTGCTGTAATGTCGCCGATTGTAACTATCAATCCTATATAAACGAAGAAGAATGTCCTTAAAAGGAATGCCACCTCAGATTCAAACCTTTTTAATCCAACATCAACAACAGTATTTTGGGGTCTTTCCATTCTAAGCATTTTGTAAATTTGTTTTTCGTTGCCCAGCATTATGCCGAAGAGAAGAGAACAAAGCGAACCGCTCCCCCCTAAGAATTCTGCAGATGAATATGCCAAAAGTACAACAGCCAAGGTTACCATGTAGGCATAGGATACTTTGGCAATTCTTTTTAATGCGCTCAACCAAACAAGGCCAAAAATTACTCCAAGCACTATTCCTGTTGAAAATCTACCTGCGATAGATTTTCCAATAGTTGTTAAGTCTACAGATGCCCCTTTCAGTATTATTTCTATCACTACCAACGAAAAAACTATGCATAAAATATCGGTGATTGCAGATTCTAAGCTTAATATCGTTGAACACTTTTCGCTTATTTTTATCCTAGAAGCCAAGGAAATTACAACTATACTACTGCTGCCTCCGAGAATTGTTCCAAACAGCACGGAGTATAACGGTGGCAAACCTGGAATAACGAAGTACATCATAAAGAGAGTTGTTGCGATAACAGCCATGGAAAAACCCACCAGAGCAAGTACAGTAGCCCGTGGACTTTCAGAAAAAACACGGTAAATGTTCATCGCCATCCCACCGTCAAACAAAATGAAAACAAGAGCTAAAGCAGCTAAGTATGGAGCCAAGCCCATTATTGAAGCTACATCCACTAAGCCGGTGGCAGGTCCAAGGAGCATCCCCAAAACTATGAGTAAAAGCATGTCTGGAAAACCTGTACGTTCAAATACGTGGTTGCTTAAGAAGCCTATTACGATTATTGAACCGCCTAGAATTAGTGCAAGCGTGACTGGATCTACCAATCTTAAAACCTTTTACCCTTAATCTGCTGTTCAGCTTAAAGAATTTTTCATAAAAGTAAGGTCACGTTTACAAAATTGCTTGAAAGAGTATGTATGCAATTATTAAGATTATGCCGCCAGTTTGTGATACAGCACCTTTTGTCAAGTACCGCCAGAAAATAATCGTTGTTATCAAAACGAAGGGAATAATTTCTATAAAGGTTAACATGTCCACCGTAAATGGTGATGCTATAAGTAGAAGTCCCAGCACTAGGGTCAGGTTTGTTAGATTAGAGCCAATTATATCCCCAAGCGCAAGTTGAATACGCCCTCGTCGAGCGGCTGTGAGATCAAGAGACAGTTCCGGTAGTGATGTGCCTATTGCAACTATTTTAGCTCCTATCGTAATCGGCAAAGCTCCGATAGCAGTTGCGATGTTGACAGCGGAAGAAACCACTAAACGAGCCGCAAATATGACTATTGCAATTCCGCTGATAATTATGAGAACGGTTAGTGCTTTACTCTTGATAGTCGCTGGTTCTTCGAGTATTGGTGTTCTTTTTCTCGTCATGATATAAATACTCAAGACAAAAATTCCTAAAAGCAAGACACCGACAAAACGACTGAGCTCCCTGAAGATCACTAGGACCAAAGGAATTAGTGATGTGAGGAAAAGGATGTCTGTTAATTCTATCAGAAGCTCTCTGCGGCATTTTTTAAGGTAGCCAAGTGTTGCAATTATGCCTATTACTACGCATATATTGAAAACGTTTGAGCCCAGCACATCTCCAACGCTGACTCCAGGGGTTCCTTGAAGGGCTGAGAAAAGTGCCACTGTAATTTCAGGTATTGAAGTCATTACAGCCAAAATCGCGAACCCAACGGAAGCTTCGCTTAAACCAGTAAGAGAAACTAAATTCTCCACGTGTTTTATTGTGAAGTGACTTGTTATCGCTAAAACAATTAATGACGAAGCCAGTATCAAAGCTTGAGTTATTAACTCCATCATCTGACATAGCCCCTGTTATGGATAATGAGGGCATTCCAATTAACTTCACAAAGCGCTCATAATTATCTTTCTCTTCTAAAAAAGTTTTCAAAGAGAACATGTATGATACCTAGATGTACTTCATGCAATACGCTTAGCAACGAACTGAGAGGCTCTATTGAACTTCCAAAATGAGCGACTTCATAAAACGAACAAGTCCTTCTGAATAATCAGATAATTAAACCTATATTCTACGTCTATTTTAATTGCTAAACGATTATTTAACTTTTCATGGTTTCGTTTAGAAAGTCTGTTATTTTCTTTTGGAAAAGGGCATTCTTCAAAAGTTCGCTCCTCATTATCCATTGTTGCAGAGGAATTCGGAATCGACTTGCAATCCATTTTAGCGCTTCATCCAACGTGTTGAATGTGAAGGGCTTTTGTCGCATAGCGTTTCTGACGTTTTCTCTTACCTGCCAGACACCAACAGGCATGATATAACCTGGATGCGCTTCGCGTAACACTATTACTGTGGCTTGTCGCCTTTCTTTTAATAGTTGCTCACAAACCGCTAAACGGGCAGCATAATAGCATCCGCCTATTTCCGCGTAGGTTGTTCTTCCATCATAGCTTTCCCAATCTGAAAACATCACAACGTTTCTGCCATCGGGATTCCAGACGGTGCCGGGATACCAAGCTTCCATGATTTCGTAGCTCCATGCGCTTGGAATCATTAAAACATCGAAAATGTTGTCCAAATAGCGGGATTCATAAACGCGGTATTCGCTAATCTCTGGAAACGTTCTGACTTTTTCGATTTGCTCTTGCGAGATTATGCTGTCTACGGCTGTTATGCTCCAACGTGTTGGCACAAGCCGCCGATTCGGTTTTAAGCCGAAGGCGCCGACGCTGAAAGCTCTTTGAATTTTTGTGACAAGTACGCCTTTAGTGTAAAGTTCTTGGACAGCCTCAGCGGCTTTTAAGTCTGTGTCGCTGTATGCTTTTTCTATCTGGTGGTCCCAGCGGACGTTGCCAACAATTAGGTCTCGGATGGGTGCCGATGGTCCGAATGGTTGCACTTCATCGTCTAAGAGTATGAAGCCACTAGGCTTCTTTTTTAGCATTAGTTCAACGTCTACTGGTTTTACTGCCAAAGCCATTTCACGAGTTTTCTCAATTATTTTTCCAGCTTCTTCAAACTTCCGCACGTGGACGCGGTGTTTTCCGCGAATGAGCATTGAACGGAAACCGACGATGTCGTCTATTGTTTTTCCAAACCAAAATTCAGGTAAGTCGTAAAGGCTTGTGTCTTCTCGAACAGGCGGAACAAGCGGTCCAGCATAAACGTATGGATAACCGATTCTTCCAACAAAAACGCTTGGAGGCGAAGCTCCGGCAATATCTTCGCTTTGCATTAATGGAACACTCTTCAAAAAATAGTTAGCTTTGACAATTATTGGGCAGCGGGTTTTGCCGCAGAGAAATCTTGAACCTTTACATGCTACACATAGACCGCTTCCCGAAGCCTTTGTAACTAAAAGATTCTCATCAAATTTGATGTCTGAACCAACATTCGAATCCTTTAAGATGTCGAGTAACCAGACGTTTGGAGAACGTTTATCTGCCTGCTTATGAGAAAAACTCAACTCTAATCATCACATTTTTTGATTAAACTTATTCATATGTTTTCTGGAGAATGTTTAACTTAAAAATTTGGCGCCCTGGCCGGGATTTGAACCCGGCTCTTGTCATAGAGCAAGTTCTCCATGATGTCCAGCGGGCGACAGCCGCTTATACTATTCCGGCATCGAGCAAGATAGCCTCCGTGACCGGACTATACTACCAGGGCCGTCAAAGCCAAGACGCCAAAAGAATAGAGAATAATTTTGATTAATTAAGTTTTCTTGGGAAACTGTTATGTGTTTGACATCTGCCAAAATACATCCTCGACAAGCCATAAATCAAAGAAAACAACTTTGCAGCTTTTATTAAAGACAAAGAAGAAAACATCCATTTAAAGAAAGCAGAACTGCGAACTGTCTAACTCTATAACAACACAACCATGTTACACCTATTAGGCTCCAAATAGAGGGGCCCAGCACCATTGCACACACAAACCCCACTCTCCCAATTATAAAACCACACCAAAAGACCTTCACTTAGTTACGTTTATCTAAAACCACATCTTTACTTGAATACCATGATTTCGATAATAGGCGCTGGAAAAGTTGGAAGTTCCGCGGCATTCAACATCTTGAGATTCAGAATCAGCGACGTCGTCCTGATAGACATCGCTCAGAATTTGGCTCGTGGCGAAGCGCTCGACATGATGCAGGCTGCTCCTGCAATAGAGTTCGATGGAAAAATCAGAGGAACAAGCGATTTCAGTGAAACAAAAGGTTCAGAACTCGTGATCGTGACCGCTGGTGAAGCTAGAAAGCCTGGAATGAGCCGAATCGACCTTGTGAACAAAAACGCGAAAATAGTAAAGTCCATAGTGAAAGAGGTTGTCAGGTACGCTCCGAATTGCAAGCTTATGATGGTTACGAATCCGGTTGATGTTATGACGTACGTGGCGTACAAGGAATCGAGGTTTGAGAGAAAACGCGTCTTCGGTATGGGAAATGTTCTCGACACTCTTCGTTTCAGATCTTACATCGCGATGGAATTGGGCGTTTCAAGAGAAGATATTCGTGCCCTGGTGATTGGGGAGCATGGAGACTCTATGGTTCCCCTTGTGAACTACGCCTCTGTTTCTGGAATACCGATTAGCCATTTGCTCAAGAAGAAGCATATTGAAAAAATAGTGAATCTAACCAGAACTTCGGGTTCTGATATTATTAAACTCAAGGGGTCCACGGTCTACGCTCCAGCCGCTGTCATAGCAGTTATGGCTGACGCTGTTCTGAGAGGCAGGAACAGGGTGATGGGTGTTTCCACGTATCTACAGGGCGAATACGGTTTTTCAGACGTTTCAATCGGTGTACCGTGTATTCTCGGGAAGAATGGAATTGAAAAAATTCTGGAACTCAAATTGGACTCTGAAACAAAGAAAAACTTTGAAAAATCTGTCGCTATAATAAAAGATGCAATAAATAGAATGAAAGATACTTAATGAAACAGACGATCAACCGCCCAGAAATATTGTTACATTACAATAGCTGGGCAAGCCTATATCGACTGTCCACATAGAAAACTGCAGACTTCGCACGTCGTGTTTTTAACGTTTTCTCGTGTATTTCATGGTTCTTTTATAAAGCCTTCGGAAATGTTCGTCGAATGTTTCGTCGCTTTTTTCTTTTCTTAAGGCCATTATCCAAGGCTCTAGTTTCTTCCAGTTCGAGATTATATATGGACCTAGGCGGTTGTCCATGACATCTAGATCGACAAACTTCCTCTCTACTACGAGACCTACCTGTTCAAAAAATGCAGTCACCTCTTAAGGATAATCGCTTACTTCAAAGCTAGTCTTTACTTGTGCTTTATATTTCTCGTAATTTTCGAATTGGAATTCCTCCTCAACCCATCCTAAAGGCCCTGCGAAGTCTATCGTTCTCAGCCCATTCAAAAAGTTTCATGGAAATGTCAACGTTTCTATGCTGTTCCATGTGCCTAAGCTGGACAACGGCAAAAACTGCTAGGAGAAGACCAGCTGCAGCCGAAACAATCGCGGTGAAGTCTACTGTTGAGACCAAATTCGGTTCGACCTCTATTGTTTTTATGGCGCCGGGAGTGGGATTTGAACCCACGCGGCCCCGAGAGGCCACAGGCTGTTTGGGAATTGTATAGTCTCCAGGCCTGCTCCCTACCTGACTAGGAGACCCCGGCAAGGTTAGACTTAACTTTAGGATTTACTTGATTTAATGTTTATCTATTTGTCCATTGCTAACTCTGCTTGGTCGGTGGCAAGTTGAAAATAAATGAAAAATATTCCACAATCTTGTTTGGAATGTTAATGTCGATAGGAATGTCTTTTTCGATGTCTATTGTCCTTACTTTAATAAATTTGGGTTTTGTTTCTGGTTTTTGGGAGAAGTGGCTTCGCGCATTCGCAATTGGATTTATTGTGAGCTTTCCAACATCCGTTCTGATAATTCCGATCGTGAGGAGAATTGTGAATAAGCTAACGATGAGCTGAGAATGTTTATTGTTTCCTTTGAAACCAACACTCAAGTGTTTTTAGTACCGAGAATTTTCTGTAGATAAGGGCATTTACCGGGGTGCTTTGTTAGAAAAATTGGGAATTGTTGCGTGTTAGGTGTTGGCTATTTTCATTTTGGTCCTTTGATTTTCATCCAGGGTCGCCATTCGCCGCTAGTTAGCGTTACGGTGCCTTCGACTGTTATGGTGTCTCCTGTTGAGATTGCTTGTACGTAGAAGGTTGCTTTTCCGTTTCCGTACTCGTCTATGTATATGGTGCCGATGGGTTCACAGTTGAGGTACACGTTTACTGTTTGGCCTGCTAACTGCATGCATTCCTCTACTTCGACTTCAAGCTCGTAGGTTAGGTCGTCTTCTGGATTCGTGTTGAATATCACTTGACCGAATCTGTTTCCGTCTAAAAGTAGAGAGGCTACGTATTTTGGGTATTTGGGGCCGAGTTCAGTTGGTTGTGCGAGGATGGGTGTTGCCAAAAGGGCGGCTGCCACGGCAGCGAGTATTTATTGGCGTGAGACATTTCAGTTGAATACTCTGATTTTGGAGACATTATGAAAGTTGAAACAACAATAAATAAGTCATCGTTTTACTATTTGAACACTAGGAGACAGGAGAAGCAATGGAAATTTCCAATCATGACAAGGGTAGGCAAACTTATCGTTTTCTGTGGATTCTTGTATTATTCATCGTCGTTTCTGTAGTGGTTGCTTCAGTAGTATATCCGCAGGATAGCTCTGCTCTTGATTCTGGAATGGTTCTGGAACAAACGGTTGACTTGGCTTCACCGAAACCAGGCGGCAAAGTAAACTTTAACATCTCCTACGCCAACCCAACGAGTTCCACAGCATATAATGTCACAATATTCGAATGGATACCTTCAGGGTTGATTTTCGTAAAATCAAAACCATTTTACGACGGTGTCAGCAACCCTGAAGAGGGGTTCCTCAGATGGAGTCGAGGCAATGTTGCGCCTAGTGGCGGAGGCACAATAAATGTCAGTTTTATAGTTGACAATGTACTGAACGGAACCTACATAACGAACACTATACACTTAACATACGAATGTGAAAATGGCACAACAGTTGAAGTAACCTCTAGTGTAAGCATAATAGTGGCTCACGGAGCTGGCGTACACGTCTACCCTGACCAAATTCACGGGATTCAGCCAGCCACAAGCTCAGAAACGAGCTACAATATCACTGTTTCCAACAGAGGAAACGCTCCCGACGTTTTCAACATATCGCTTAGTTCGCTTGCCTTTGACCCAACTCCTGCAGGGAAAAAGTGGAAAATACAGCTGTACAACGAGACTGAATACTTGGTCGCTACTTTATTCGATGAAGCAAGTGACAATCACTCTTCATGGACCAATTGGGGAACATTGACGATAGTCTCGCTCGAAAATAATGCGTCAACACGGTTCACAATACAAGTTGTTGAACCTGGAGGCACGAGTGGATCTGGTGACGCTTACATCAAAGTCCGTCTGATTGCCACATCACAATTTGATCCAAACATATCGGACACTGCTGAAACAATAACAGTCGTGAGAAGGGCAGTCGGCATATCAATTGCGCCTGACTACGCAAAAGAAGCGAACCCAAGCGAGACAGTAACGTTTGTGCATGAGGTATATAACGGTGGAGGATGGAAATGTTCAAACCAGGCCGAGGTCGTCGATCTAAACTACACTTCATCACGAGGTTGGATATACTCCTTCTATTTTGCAAACGGAACTGCCCTTAGGGACACGGACAACAGTGGTTGGGTGGATGTTGGGATGCTTGCCAAAGATGAAGGCTTGAATATGCTAGTCAAGGTAACGGTTCCGTATGGGACCGCGGCAGGCGTTACCGACTATGCGGTGATAACAGCAAAAGGAGTAGCGAGTGGAAGATTCGACACCGCGAAGGACAACACAACTGTGAAGTCTGCCCCGTTGATAGAAGTTGTTAAAGAGCTTGTCACTGCCAATCCCACATATGTAGGAGAGATGGTTACATACCGAATAAATGTAACGAACTTGGGAAACACAAAACTTGTAAGGATTCCGTTAGATGACGCTTTCGAAACCAATACCATCGACTTTTCCAGCGCCAGTCCAAGTCCAGACAGCTACAGCGAGATTGCCGGAACGATCCACTGGGAAAATCTTACCAGCTTAGAACCTCTTCAAAACAAAATTGTGACAGTCAATTTTGTAGCAACAGCCGGCGGCAATTCAGTCAGAGAAAGCGCTAACGTCATTGATGCTGAAGACCAGTTCGGTAACCTAGTTAGTGCAGTGTACCTTAACACTGAACTGAAGATTGTTCGGCTTTTCACACTCACCGTTACCGCTTCTCCGCCAGAAGCCCTAGGCGGAACCTTCGACATCACTTGGACTGAACGAGGCGTTATTTGTAGCGCGACGTTTACAACCCCAAAGAATATCGCATGCGACGAAAACACGAACGCAACCCTCAGCAACCCTCAAGAACACATTTTTAATGGCGACATTCGCTACGTGTTTGATAACTACTCAGTGCCTTCCCCGACAATAACGATTGAATCAGACATGACTGTTGTCTTGAACTATCGAACACAATACTGTGTTACCTTCACCCATACTGGATTGGACGACACAGCAACAGGTACCGTGGTAACCGTTGGTGGTGAACAAAAAAACTTTGCTGACTTGCCGTTTACAACAGACTGGCTTGACTATGGCACCAGCCTTACATTCGAATATTCAAACATCGTAGACAGCTCAATTTCAGGTAAGCGGTTCAGGCTTGACAGTACGACCGGACCAACTTCGCAGATAACTGTCACAGTTTCCACCACCGTGACTGGAAATTATGTCACACAGTACCTTATCACCTTCAACCACGTTGGTCTAGACACGTCGGCGATTGGAACGGTGGTTACAGTTGACGGTTCAAATAAGACCTATGGCGGCTTACCGTTCTCAAAATGGGTCGATAAGGACGACACGGTCACATACAGCTACGGACCCATTGTGTGGAGCTCTGATACAGGAAAGAGGTTTAGGCTCAATAGTGTCACAGGCCCGGGTTTCCAGTTCACTGTGACAGAACCAGTAACCGTTACAGGCAATTATGTAACTCAGTATTTAGTCACATTTGCCCAAACGGGACTAGACAAAACCGCAACTGACACAACACTAACAGTCGATGGAGATACCAAAGAGTTCAATAATCTTCCTTTCGCCGTATGGATTGACAGTGGTGGCTCCATCGCTTACTCTTATAGCGATATGGTTTCAAGTTCTATTTCGGGTAAAAGGTGTGTCTTGGTTAATGTCACTGGTTCAGCTTCACCAATAACCGTAACAGAACCTTGCACTGTTACTGGAAACTACAAGACGCAATATTATCTGCTAATGAACACAAATCTTGGAACAGTCGCGCCAGGTAGTGGTTGGCACGATGCCGGCTCAACTATACAAGTCAGTGCATATGCCCCGAGCGTCGTTGAGGGAAAAGGGTATGTATGGTATGGCTGGTCTGGAATAGGAGAAGTATCCTACAGCGGCCTCGACAATCCAGCAAGTATCACATTTAACAGCCCTATCATAGAAACAGCCCAATGGAAAATACTCCCAGAGTTAACAATATTCGTTTCCGAGGAAACCATCGCAAGATGCGACAGAATAGTAGTCTACGGAACAACTCTGCCCACTAGCCCGAGCACAGAAGTCACGATAACGTACACGTTTCCAAATGGAACACAGATAACTCATACCGTGCAAACAGACGAAGAAGGACGCTACAATGATACACTACTCCTGGAAGAAGAAGCCCTGTACGAACTTTTCGCACAGAATGGACAATGGGGCATCACTGCTAGTCGCGTAGGGGACGTTAACCAAGAAGCTACAATAAGTTCAACGACGCTGGAAATAGCGGCTCCCGGATTGTCTCAGATTCCCCCAGTTGTAATTGCTCTGTTGATAGCGATTGTGGTGGCAATTTCCTACCTGATAATTGAAAAAAGAATGAACGGTAAGAAACTCCCCTATAAGACTTGGTGGCGCGCAACAGTCGTTCTAGGGCTTACCGGTTTGGCTTTCGCAGCCGCCTCTTTGGCGATGAATTGGCTGTCAGTCGCCGGAACCGCAAATACCAATGGACAGACATATCTAGTCAATATTAATTTACACCCATTGAGCCCTGGTTCGGTGTCAATACCAGAGTTACAATACATCGGAGCGGAGATACCCTCTCTGATTGATTCAGCATGGTTCAGTATTCCGAAAAGCCCTGGGTCTGTTGTGACACTCTACTTGGTGCCAGTAGGATGCGTCTTGGCCGTTTCAAGCCTGTACAAACCCCGAACTGAACGACAAAGAACAATCAAGGTTCTAACACTAGTGATTGCAGGAGCGCTAATACTGATACCGGTGGCTCAGTCATTCATGTTCTTGCAGGCTCATGCAAGTACAACCACGGGCGCAAGCATAGGATATGGCATCGGTCTATACATTGGTATGATCGGCGGCGTGCTAGTGCTTCTATCAAGCCTGTTTGCAGCTAGAGGAACTTCTACTGGAATGAAGCAAGCAAGTGTCAACTAAAAATACAACTGGGCCCTATGTATTTTTTCCACAGTACTTTTTACAATTCCAACTGTATGAGGTACCGTGAATGATAAAACACGGATCGAGAAAGTGTTACAGTTTTTTTGCGATTAATACTCTGTAGCCGCTTTTTCTTGCCAGAACCACAACGTTTCCGAAAGCTTCCTCAAACAACACTTGCATTCTTTTTCCGCCAACTTTTGATCTGAGAACCATTTGGAATGAGGCTCCATTCGTCATGTGTTTTGGTGCTTCAGCTATTATGGTTTTTACAGTTTCCATTCCAGCGCTCACCGGAGGATTCGAAAGAATGCAGTTGAGCGTCAAGCTTTTAACAGGTTCGTATAAGTAACCGCGTCTAACTTCTGCATTGCTCACACCGTTTAATTCAATGTTTTGTTTTGCAAGCCAGACAGCCCTTTCATTCACATCAACCATTATCACGTGCAAGTTTTGGTTGAAAGCGGCTGCTACAATTCCGACAGCGCCGTAACCGCATCCAACATCCAAAACGTACCCGTTTTCTGGAAGAATCATGGACTCTATCAAAAGCCTGGTGCCCAAATCGACACGTTTTTTGGAGAAAACACCCGAGGCTGTCAAGAATTTGAATGCTACTCCACGAAGATATGTGTGGATTGTTCCAAGCCTTAGTTTGGATCTTGGATGTACTGCAAAATAGTGGTTTGAGCCTTCACTTTTCCCGTCCATCTATATTTCGCCACTTTTCCAGCATTTTGGATATGTTCCTCTAGGCATCAACACCCTCTTTGTTTCAGCAACAATCCCATGTTCCATGTTTAAAATCTCTTCCGTGGAAGCAACAGCCTTTGCCAAAGCTACAGCCTCCCTTTTTAAAGTGAGAACAGTCACCATTGAACCGTTATTTACTCCAGTTTCAAGCGACAAGACGCCTGGTGCTGTTAGGTTTGCGCCATGGCAGACGGCATCCACGGCGGAATCTCTAATGTAAATCTTTGGAACTAGAGTCAAACCGTTCTCCATTGGCTTTATGAATTTTTTTAAAATTTTGTCGTCTTTTTGCTGTTGCCATTCCATAAACCAGTAAGCAACATCATGCAAGGTCACGATATCCCCGTTTTCAACGAAAGGGCCTGCCCTAGTTCTGCGAAGTTCTTGCATGTGGGCTCCGCATCCCAAAACTTCTCCAATATCATAGCAAAGCTTGCGTATGTAAGTTCCACCTTCGCATCCAACCTTGAAAAGAACGTTTCGTCCTTCCATTTCAAGAAATTCAATATAATAGATCCTTCTTGTTCTCAGTTGACGTTTAACCGATGCTCTTAATGGTGGTCTTTGGTAAATTGTGTCTTCAAACTCACTGATGACTTTTTTAACTTGTTCTTCTTTTGTGTCTCCGTGAAGCTTCATTACGCAGATGTACTCTTTCCCGCTGTAAAGTAAAGCCTGAACGATTTTCCTGGATTCCTCTAGGGTGACGGGCAATACTCCGGTAACGTTGGGATTTCTCTGGCTTGCGATTTAAGCCCCTAGAGTCCCGCCGTGACCGATGCGGTGAAGATTTAGGATGCGTTTGACCCAGGCGGCTACCTCGTGGCTTGTTGGACCGGCTGGCTTGTCAAGGTTTATTACGCCGTATCTTATGTATTCTTCAGCCGGTCTTTCCTCTGGCTTGCGCCCATAGCGTGGGTTAGTCTTGTCCTCAGCCTTCACCAAGAGTTTGCATTCAATTTCCCATGGAGCAACAGTTCTAGGCATAAGTAAATCCTACACTCCCACAGAATAGAAAAAGGCTTAGAAGTATAAAGAGCTTAAACCGAAGCCAAAGCTGGCTTAACAACTTGCGCCATTTCTTCAAGCTTGGCGGAAGCCTTAAGCTCTTCGACAATTTCCTCGTCGGACGCTCCCCGCTTGATGTCTATTTTGTCCTGGAGAGGTTCAACATGGTTAATGTTTGCCCTTCGCCTTTTTATTCCCGTCACAGTTTTTGGACCAGTTACTAAAACGAAGCTTTTGTCTATGACGTCAACTATCACGCATTTTCTTCCAGCCTCTCGACCAGTCAGTTTCACGCAGATTCGACCAACCTCTATTGCGGGCACATCAAAGCCCCCTTTAAAACAGTATAAGAAAACCGTTCAAACATGTATTTATAACTTCAGCTGCAACGTGAACCTCAAGTCATGAACCTTTCAACAACAGTGTAGAGAACGCTGGTTCCGAACACTAGATTTTCTATGGAAATCCGTTCATCTAGGCCATGTGTCATTTTCAAAATTTCGCCGTAGGGCAAGTCTGCACGCATTGGCCGAAAACCATAACATAAACTATCTATTTTTCTTAGGAAGCGGGAGTCGGTTCCGCCAGTAAGCAAGATTGGCGCTACCGAACAGTTTGGTTCAAACTCTTTCAGAACATTTAGAATCAACTCATAAAGAGGTGTATTCGTCGGCGATTCAGACGGCTCGTTAGCTTGAATTATTTCAAAATCCAGTTTTTCTAAGTCAACATCTTTCAACAAATCCTTTACTTCATTCAAGGCTTCGGTTGGAGTTTGTCCGGGCAAGACTCTGCAGTCGAAAACGGCTTCACATTCTGACGGAATAATGTTTTCTTTTACGCCTCCATGAATTATTGTGGGTGCAATGGTCATTCTGAGCATTGCTCGAATTTCCTCAGCCAAGGCCTTGTCTTTTTGGGCTAACATATCTAGTATTTGGTCTCCAGTCGCCGGGTTTTTAAGCAGAAGCGTTAATGCTTGTTGTGCGGTTTTGTTTTCCTTTGCGATTTCGTTTAGGAACTGCTTCACGGTGTTTACAAGCGAGATTTTTGAACGGTAGTTTCCAAGTTTTTCAACAACCTTATTCATGCGCATTATGGCGTTGTCTGCCGCACCAGGAACGGAGCCATGTCCTGGTCTCCCTTTCGCCTTAACTTTAAACCATAGAATTCCTTTCTCCGCCGTTTGGATTGTGAAGATGTTTTTGCCGTCAACGGGGATTGCCAAACCCCCGCCCTCGTTTATCACGTAGTCTGCTCGAATTTTTTCTGGATAATTGCGGGTTAGCCAGCCTGCTCCCTGTTCTCCGCCTCTTTCCTCGTCGGCTGTTGCAGCAAGTAATATGTCACCTTTTAGTTTCACGTTATTTCTTTGTAGAAGTTTCATAACTACGACTTCCATGGCTGTCATCGACTTCATGTCTAATGCACCGCGCCCCCAAACAAAACCGTCTTTAACTATGCCCGCGAAGGGGTCCACGCTCCACTCCTTCGGGTTTGCAGCAACAACATCCAAATGGGAAAGCAAAAGCAGACTTGGTTTTTCGCCACTTCCTTTAAGGCGTGTGATTATGCTACCTCTTCCGGGCGTTGATTCAAAAAGTTCACATTTAAAGCCTTCTTTTTCTAAGTTTTCAGCCAAGTATTTTGCCGGTTCAGTTTCGTTTCCCGGGGGATTAGTTGTGTTCATGCGTATTAAATCGCTCAGAAGATTTGTGACATCTTCTTCTATTTCTCTCAATAATTGAGCACACATTGCAATAATCCACCTATTGCCAAATGTATAATATCCAATTCACTTAAGATTTTGTTCCGCTAGCATGTTAAGTGAAAAGCCCCGACAAGTGGTCTGTTAGACTTTAGAAGTTTGTTGAAGGTTTGACACGCTTCTTTTGTAGGCTGAGCTATCAGTTCTATTTCTTGAGATTGTAGAGTGTTCTCCACTGCAGGCGAAATTTTCATAATTCCATAATAGCCTGTGCCAACTACAAGCACTTTCGGCTTTGGTTCATGGTTAAGGATTTCATCTAAATCTTCTAAATGGAGCCTATGCCCTTCCTTTCTCCACCAGTTGTCAATGACCTTTTCTGGAAAAACTATTACATCCCTCGTGAATTTTTTACCATCTATCACGATCAAGCCGAATTCGTAAGACTTTATCATTTAGCATTTCACTCATTTAGTTCAGGGCTTGGATCAGGTATATTCCACCTTAAAATCATAATATGCGTCAAGCATTTTATGCGTCAAGCATTTGCCATTTTCCAAATGGCGTTTTTCATTTGTTCGCCATGTTTTGCTCCGTAGTAGATTCCGGCTATTTTCCCAGCAAACGGAATCACTCCGCTCTTAACTAGTTTAAAAATAAGTTGATTGGGGATTCTGTTTTCAAGGAAGGTGTCTCGCCAGATTCTTATGTTGTATTCCCAACATCGCGTGAGGAATTCCCAGCGCGCCTTTGTGAGAGAGTCAATTTCTGCTCCGCTTTTGTCCATTAGTAGGCAGTTTTCCAAAGGGACGAAAAACAACGGCACGTAGAAGGCATTATAGTCTTTCAAGTCATCCATCAATTCCAGCGATTCCAAAACGTCTTCTTCCATCTCGTCTGGAAGCCCAATTATTAACGTTGCAAGTGGATACCAATCATTGTCGTTCAATATTCCAAAAGATTGACAAACGATTTCCGCCCATTGTTCAGGTTTGAAAGGAAGCATTTTTCCAGCCATGTACTTACGCATAAGTCTAACGCTTCCAGTTTCCACACCTGTTTCAGAAGTCACTATAGGTCTTTTCGCATAGGTGTACCAGTGATGCTCAATCAAAACTTCAGCGACTTCCCGAATCATGCCGGGGTCATAAACAACCGGAGCCAATGACATGTGTGACGGTTGTATGGTTTTAACTCCAGGATACGATGCTACGCTCTTGACAAGTTTAAGAACAGCCTCTTTGTTGGGGACAAACTGCTTGTTTTTTGCACCGTAAAGAAAGAGGTCCTCGGTAACTAAAGTAATCCTTGAACCGCCCTCTCTCACTGTTATTTCCACTTCTTTTAGGATTCTTTCCAGCGGAACGTCACGCTTTCTCTGCATCGTAGGCGTGCAAAATTGACAGTTCCGACCGCACCCTCTAGAGATTTCCACACACCCATGGATAGCCGCGTGCCTAATTGTCGGCATGTTCCCGTCGTTTGAGCTCTTTTCAACGCGAACCACATGGGGAAGTGGCTCTCCTTTTACGGCTTTTCTAAAAATATCCGCCACGACCTCTTCTCCTTCTCCGATGACCACGCAATCTACTCCGTAACTCTCCGCCACCTTCTTACGTTCCAGTTGCCATGCGCCGAAACCGCCAACAATTACTCCAGGCTTATGCCTCTGAATGCTCTGGTGCTTCACAAGTTCTCTGAATTCGATGGCGTTCATAGGTTCTCCTCCGCCCACAATTGACGAATACGTTTTACTAACGTATCCCATTCCTGTCGGGTCCATAGAAGAAATGCCCACTGCCTTTGTGTCGGGTCCTATAAACGCGTCAAGGTCGAATGGGTGAACAACAGCCACTTCTGACTCATTGAAACCGTTCTCCAACAGAATAGCTTCAACCTTTCTCAAACCATAAGGGGCATATTTGGTTCTTCCATCCTTACGGTTGCGTTCCACCGGCGGATAAAGCACTCTTCTTACCAACCACAAAGGGAAGGGACCTTTAGCGAACCCAGCAACAAACGCGACAAACGGATTATTGTAAAAGTCACTCATTTCAGTAGCTGAAGCCGTCAACACCACTTTCACGCCTGAATTTTGCGCCATTCTCTTCCCTTTCTGTCTGAATGCTAATGGACTGGTTCTTAGCTTATTAAAAATTATCGTTATTTATAAAATAAAAATGTATATACTTGAATAAAAGCAATGAGCAGCAAAGAAGCTTCTATATAGTCTTGCAGCTCAAAAGTAAAGAAAAAGGAGGCTGTTAGTTGAGGCTTTTGCTTGATGAAATGTATGCAGGATTGAAAGAGTATTTTGAGACTCTGGGATGGGAAGCATTAACAGTTCAAGATGTGGGATTACAAGGGGCAAAAGACAAGGATATCGTAGAATATGCAAAAAATAATGATTTGTTGCTAGTTACACAAGATCAGAAACCAGCAGAGCTTGCAGAACTAACAGGAGTTAAATATGTGCTTATTTCTAATGCAATGATTGCCAAAATAGCAGACACAAAAATAAGAGAGAAATATCCACGCACAAAACCCAAATGACACTGTTTTTCCCTGAATCCCCAACGGGGTTTATTTTACTATTAAGTTAGTGTTTTTTGTTTCTCAGCCGATATAAAGCTTGAAACTCTTAGGCCTATAAGCCGTATTTTTCTGTCAGGTCTAAGGTATGTATGCAACAGCTCTTTGGCTGTTTTCTTCAGGTCCTCCATTCGATTTGTCATAAAAGGCAAAGTTTTGCTGTGGATGTGGGTTTCAAAATTTTCATAGCGCACCTTAACGGTAACGGTTTTAAAATAGAGGTTTTGTCGCAAAACGTCCTTATGCACGTCTCCTGAAAGCCCATCCAAATTGTTTAAGATAAACTCAAAATCTGACATGTCTTCCTCAAAAGTTGTTTCGCGGCTAATGGACTTGATTTCGCCTCTTTCCTCAACCTCGCTTCTGTCAATTCCATGCGCCATCAAATACATTTGGGTTCCCATAACACCGAGCATCTCCACCAGCTTCGTTGGGTCGCAACGAGCTAAATCGCCTATAGTCTTGATTCCAATAGCATTTAGTTTCTGCTCAGTCTTTCGCCCAACCCAAAGAAGCTTACGCACAGGTAGCGATGCGAGAAACTTTTCAGCTTCCTCCTCTCTAACAACAGTCAAGCCTTCTGGTTTCTGGAAGTCGCTGGCTATTTTGGCGACAATTTTGTTTGGACCTATACCTATCGAACAGGTGAGTTTCTCCTTCTCATAGATTTCCCTTTTTATCTGGCGTGCCAAGGCTTCAGCTTCCGCATGATCCTTCACCTTCAAGGTTACGTCTAGAAAAGCCTCATCTATCCCCCACCGTTCAAACTTATCTGCGTATTTTTGCAGAATATTCATAATTTCTTCAGAAACTTTGGTATAGAGTTCGTAGTTTACTGGCAAGTAAACAGCTTCTGGACATAGCTTCCAAGCCTTCGAGATTGGCATGCCAGACCTAACACCGAGCTTTCTAGCCTTATAATTGCAGGTGCTTACAACTCCCCTACCCTTTCCACCTTTCGGATCTGCCCCCACAATTACTGGTTTCCCTTTATATTCTGGATGCTCCCTTTCTTCAACCGCCGTGAAAAAATGGTCCATGTCCACATGAAATATTATCCGCTTTTTCTCGCCCATGATTTTCCTTTCCAAACACATTGCTTCAAAATGAAATGGGTTTTTGTTGATTTGAATCTATCGCAACTATGCATGTGTACGCATTTCACCCTATGTTTAGCTTTACTAACGATTTTCCGTTCATAACCCTTAATGCCATCCTTGGCTAGAATAAAAAAGGCAAAGGCTAGAGGTACACGCAATGAAGAATAGTAACATTTCGACCGAGGACGTCCAGAGAGTGGTCGTTGATTTTCTTAAGAAAAAGAAGAACATGGAAAAGGTGGATGTTTCTTCGGTTGAGCAGAAAAATGGAGAATGGATATTCAGGGGAACCTGCCCAATAGACCTAGAAGGACATCCGTGGGCCGAAAAATTCGAGGTGGTAGTAGATCAGAAGGGAAAGATTAAATCCACAGACTTTTCGTTGCTCTAGAAGATTTAAGCGTTAGCGTTTAACTGCTGCCTTTTATCTATTTTCCGAGAAAAAGATTAAAGGTATTTAGACACTAATTATATTGGATTGGAGCTGATCAGGTTTGTTCGAAAAAATTCTAGTTCCATTGGACGGGTCCGAACATTCATTAAGAGCCCTTGATGTTGGGATTCAAATGGCTAAAAAGTTCGGAGGAAAACTAGCATTGATCCATGTGTATTCTGTCGCTGTTAGGCCTACTATTATGCCCGAACCAACAACCCTAACCGCTCCTGGAGTGCCAGTTATGGCCCCGCTAGAAATTTCAAAAATGGCTGAAGCTACCCGCAAAGTCGGCAACCGCATTCTCGAAGACGGGGAAGAGAAAGCTAAGGCTGAAGAAGTTCAAGTTGAAAAAATACTCGTTGAAGGATATGTAGTTCAAGAAATTATCAGAACAGCGAAAGAAGGCAGCTTCGATTTGATAGTCATTGGAGCCAGAGGCATAAGCCGCATAAGAGAACTGCTTTTAGGAAGCGTGACGGACGGGGTAATACATCATGGATCGTGCCCGGTTTTAGTTGTGAAATAGATCGCATTCCAGCATACATGCCAAGACAGATAATCACATAGCTGAAACGCGTTTCGCCCTGTTTCAAGGTTTTCTCATGAGCGAGCGGTAGAAAAGCTTTTTTAAAATAATTGACTAAAAGAATTGAGATTTGAGTGTGAAATTTGATGCAGAGAAAAGACCTTCTTCTTGAACCCGTAAAACACATAAGAATAAACGGAAAACTGACTGTGAACCAGTTGGTTCAACAGTTTGGGAATTCGGGCTCTTTTGGGGCTGGCAGGCTTTCAGCTGCCTGCGACATCTATGAAAGGATGGCACGGGATGAGAAATGCACAGTGTTCTTGGCTTTGGCTGGGGCTGTTGTTCCAGCTGGGATGCGTTCGCTAATTGCAGATTTAATCCGTGAAAGACTTATTGATGTGGTTGTGAGCACGGGGGCAAACATGGTTCATGACGCAATAGAAGCGCTCGGTGGTCACCATTACAAGGGACACTGGTATGTGGACGACTATATGCTTTACAAATACCATATGTACCGCATATACGATGTTTTCGTGCCAGAGGAAGACTTCACAAAACTTGACTATAGGCTTGTGGGAATATATGATGAAATAGCGGCTGAAAACAAAGGAAAAAGCCTGTCTTCAAATGAGTTTGCATGGGAATTAGGCGAAAAACTTAACGACCCAAACTCGATTTTGCGGGCGGCTTACGAAGCAAAAGTGCCAATTTTCCTTCCAGCAGTCCGTGACTCAGAATTTGGCTATGCATATTGGCTTCATGCTTTACGGAAAAACTGCCAAAACACGTTGGAAGTAAACGCTTTTAAAGACGTGCCAGAAATAGTCGGTATCTGTAGACGTTCTCCTAGGAATGGTATGATAGTCATTGGTGGCGGAGTGCCGAGAAACACTGTTCAATCCGCTGCTCTTGCATGTAAAAAGGGAATGGACTATGCCATAATAATAACTATGGATCGCCCTGAAATTGGAGGATTATCAGGCTCAACGTTGGAAGAAGCAGTAAGCTGGGGAAAAGTGAAAAGCACGGCAAACAAAATCATGGTTATTGGCGATGCCATGATAATTTTTCCGATAATCGTTGCTTCTGTTATTGAAAGATTGGGGGAAGACTTTAAGCGAATGTCCTACCTAAAACGCGAAGAACTTCAAGCAGTTGGAGGAAAGTAAATGGGAGAGAAAGCTAGGATGAAACAGAAGTTTTGTGGAAACTGCGGCAACCATAACGCTTATGATTATCCAGACAAAATATTCTGTACAAAGCGCTTTTCTAAAGATGAGAATCCCATAGTGGATACGTTGTGGTGCTGTGAAGAATGGAACCCAAGCAGCCAAGAATGCTATTGTGTCGAAGAAGCCATCAATAAGCAAAACAGAAAATGAATTTCTTATTTTTCTTTTTTCTTAAGTTTAACGCTAAGGTTATTACAAGGAACTTTTAGTGTTAAATTTGCTTTAGGGAAGCCCGGTGGTGTAGCGGTCAAGCATGGAGGCCTCTGGAGCCTCTGACGAGAGTTCGAATCTCTCCCGGGCTACCAAATGCTTTGTGCGTGTGCGTGCAACGGTGTTAGGCCCCTCTATTTGGATGCAAATATGTTTTTTATTCTTGATGTGTTGTGTGAACGAGTGTTTGAAGGTATCCTGGGCTACCACTCCAAAATTTCATGTTGAGGTCATTTTGGGAATATTTCTGGAATAACTTCTGTTAGTTCCAACGACATTCTTATATATCACGCAAAAAAAGGAAAAAGGAGGATGTTTTCACAATGTTAGCTCAATTTCCAGAGTCGAAACACTTTCAGATCAAGCGATTAACAGATGGTGTCTATGCTGCAATTGCCTCTGAGAAAGGTTATGCTATTTGTAACGCTGGTATCGTCGACATTGGCGACAAAACCATCGTCTTCGACACGTTCATCTCTTCAGACGCGGCTAAAGATCTTTTGAAGGCGGCTGAGCAATTAACGTCGCACAAGGCTACTTTTGTTGTCAACAGCCACTATCACAACGACCACATTCGCGGTAATCAAGTCTTTTCTCCCGATGTTGATATTATCAGCACCATATGGACCCGTGAAGCAATCGCGCAAAATGAGCCTAAAGAAATTAGATGGGAAAAGGAGAACATTCCCAAAGGAATTATCGACGCTCAGTTAAAGTTGGATGCCGAAAAAGACCCCAAGCGACGTCTCGAACTTGCTTTCTCGATTGTTTACTACCAGTCAATCGTCGAATCACATCCTCAATTGAAAACACGGCTACCAAATATCACGTTTGAACACAAACTCGTCATACACGGAACACGAAGAACAGTTGAGCTTCTCTCTTTTGTTGGGCACACGGCGAGCGATATTGTTCTCTATCTGCCCGAAGAAAAAATAGCGTTCATGAGTGATTTGCTTTTCATCAACATGCACCCATATCTTCCAGATGGTTTCCCGGAACACTGGAAACAATCTCTCAGCAAGGTCGAAGCGTTAGGAGTACAGACCGTTGTTCCTGGCCACGGCCCGGTGGGTCGATCCGTAGATCTCTCGGTGATGACTCAATATATCCAGTCGCTCGAAAGTATTGCAGCAAACATGGTAAAGTCAGGCAAGTCTGCAGAGGAAGTTTCTCTTCAACCCATTCCTTCACCGTTTGAAACATGGTGGTTATTTTTTGATAATTTTTTCGTCGCCAATCTTGAGTTCCTTTATAAGTGCACAATGCAAAGAACGGAGAAAAAGGAAACCGCCTCACAAACCTTATAAACAATTAGAAACTTGGTTTATTAGCTTTTTTAAGCAGTTTTCGAACATTTTGGAAAGATTGAAACCTAGCTCTCAGGTTTTTTCAACAAGTTCTTTTGTCTGAACATAGTACAATATTTCTTTTTTGCGTCATTTTACATTTGCACCTTGCTACATGCAGAGGGAGGATAGGTTCCATGTTATAAGTTTGGCACATACACTGAAAACAATGACAAAAGCCAACAATAATAGAACTTTCTTCCGTAACCGTTATTAAATGGTTAAAGTAGTTCCGTATGGGAAAGGAGATTGCTGAAGAGAACATTTCTTGGAATAGTGCTGACACTTTTGTTAACAGCCACCTTATCATTGGGGGTCTATGTTCAGCCAGTTAGATCAGAGCCTAGAACTTGGACTGTGGACGATGATGGACCAGCAGACTTTGACAAGATACAAGATGCGGTGAATGCAGTGAGTCCAGGAGACACCATATACGTGTACAACGGAATATACTATGAGCACGTCGTCATAAATCTGAATCTGAGAAATAATTTGACAATTGTTGGACAAGACAAGTTTAACACAATCATAGACGGCAGTGGAACTGGATCGGTTGTTACAATAGAGTTCACAAAATATGTTAACTTTACCGGGTTCACTGTACGAAATGGTTGGGACTCGATATGGCTGCGTGATAATGACTTCTGCACAGTCTGCGATTGTATAGTTTGCAATAGTGGGACCGGCATTGCTTTGCTCTCTTGGGAATACGTATCACACAACAATACCATTCGCGGGAACATAATATTCGACGTGTACGATGCCATAATAAACTACATGGACAACACTGCAGAAGGACACATCATAGCCGAAAACACCATATACAACTTTTGGGGTTCCGGCATCTACTTCAACTTTCCATACAAGGTACAAGTCATGGACAACAATATAGCTGGCAACGGCTATCCACACGGAATTCACTTCGAAATGGGAGGCTCCGAAAACATAGTTATTGGCAATACAGTATCATGGTGTGCCCCAGCCATTGAAATAAGCTATGCAGACAATAATATAATAGGCGCAAACACCGCATCCGACAGCAGCACCGGCATTGAGCTATACGAAAGCAACAATAACACTGTCATAAACAATGTTGCCTCCAACAACTACTATGGAATAACTCTGTCCGCGTCAAACAACAACACGATTTACCACAACAATTTCATAGGCAACACTCAGCAGGCTTATATCATCACGCCCAGCCTTGCCAACCTTTGGGACAACGGATACCCTTCCGGCGGCAACCACTGGAGCGACTACACTGGCCCTGATTCTGATTTAGATGGTATAGTGGACTTTCCATACGTCATCGACTCAGATAATCAAGACAGATATCCGCTCGTAAGTCAATACATCCCATGGGTTCACGACGTTGCCGTAACCGACTTGACACTCTCCAAGACTGCAGTAGGACAACATAGCACAATGCTTATCAACTTTGCCATTGAAAATCAAGGCGACTTTACAGAAACCTTCAACATCATCTTCTACGCGAACGAAACAGCATCCGGAACGTTCACAACAACCCTGTACATGAAAGTCCGCTCAAACTTTAAGTTCATGTGGAACGCTACCAACCTACCTAAAGGTAACTACACGATAACTGCTCATATAACTCCAGTAGAAGGCGAAACAGATACGGATGACAACAACTTCACAAGAGGATGGGTGTTCGTAACTATAGCAGGTGACGTGACAAGTGCCGAAGGCCCGCCAGATTGTTTAGTTGACATGAGAGACATTGGCTATTTGTGCACCAAGTTCGGGACAACACCATCCAGCCTAGGCTGGGACCCCAACTGCGACATCACTGGATCTCCGCCAGGCAACCCAGACGACATAGTTGACATGAGAGACATAGGCATAGCATGCACCAACTTCATGAAAGACCCATAACCCCTCATTTTTATCATTTTTCTACAACAAGAATAGCGGCAGCAATAGAAGATTTCTCCGTAAACATTATTTTCGAGGACAAAATCATTTATTATCGAGAGGAAGGAAATGCCAAAGAGAACGTTTTCGGGAATAATGCTCATATTATTGTTAATCAGCATAGCGGTTTTAACGTTTGATTTTCGAACCGCGAAGGCTTGGGCTGGAACGGTTTACATTAGGGCTGACGGTTCAATAGACCCAGTAGGAGCACCGATACAGCGGAACGGAGATATCTACACCTTAACTGGCAACATTAGCAGTGATGCTGATGGAATTGTAGTTGAGAGAGACAACATGACGTTAGACGGATCTGGCTACACGGTTGAAGGAACAGGAGCCCTCTGGAGGGCAGGAGTAATGCTTTCGGCAAGAAGCAACGTAACAATCAAGAACGTAGAAATCAGGACTTTTTACTATGGCATCGAACTCGATGCTTCTTCAAACAATAGCATCGTCGGAAATATTTTAGAGCAAACAATGTTATACGGCAAAGGCAACATCTTGCTCACTGACTCAAACTACAACAGCATAGTTGGAAACAACATGACAAACTGCTGGGTAGGCATCCAACTCTTATCATCACACAACAACACTATTTCTGCCAACAATGTAACAAAACACTCAACAGGCATCTATTTCGAATCTTCTTCAAATAATACTATTTACCATAATAACTTCACAACAAATGACCATCAAGTCCAAACCTACGACTCAGTCAACATTTGGGACGACGGATATCCTTCTGGCGGCAACCGCTGGAGCGATTATTGGGGAGCTGACTCGTACAGCGGTCCCTACCAGAACGAAACTGGAAGCGACAACATAGGAGACACACCGTATATTATCGACGAAAACAACGCGGACCATTACCCGTTTATGTACCCTCGAGACCCATGCGAACAACAAGTTGTATCCCTTGTCAATGGCACAAGAGCATATGACTATGACTTGGAATTGGAGAACATCGCCTTCAGTCATTACGCATTCCGTTCAAGCGGTTCCATAGGTGCAAATGAGACTGCAAATTGGATCAAAGAAAAATTTGAAAGCTTTGGACTGGAAGCGTGGCTTGAACCCTTTGAATTTACAACGTGGGATCTGTTAAGTAAACCTTCTCTTATTATTGACGACGACGGAAACAAAGACACAACATTCGATCAGACTACAATTTCTTCTTTCCAATGCGAACATTATAGCTGGCCAACCCCTGAAAGCGGAGCCTTCGCTGACCTTGTGATTTTGCCACTACCTGAGGCTGCAGGCTATTACGAAATTGGCGCGAATCCAATTAACACAACCGCGTGGAACGCTGTAAACACGGCTGGAAAAATTGTTTTGATCGGCAGAGAAGTTCGCTGGAGCTTCAGTTGGCATTCAACATACAAAAGCAAACTGACTTCGCAGCCTCCAGCCGCGGTTGTCTATACGTGGTGGTATGACTGGATGTCATTTACTCCTCCAATGTTTGGTTCTACTGGAGGTCGCCCAATTAGCGGTCTCGGATCTTACTATTGGGATTTGAAGATTCCAGTAGGCTTTGTGAACTACGAAGACGGTTTGTGGATTAGAAACAGAGAAAGCACCACGGATGTTTCTGCCAACGTTTCTATTAGATCAGTCATTGGCACAGGCACTCATTACAATGTCGTTGGAAGAATCGGAGGTTTCATATGCCCTGAGAAGATGATAATCGTTTCAGGCCACTATGACACAGTTATGTGCAGTGGTTTTTGCGATAACGGTGCTGGCACGGCAGGAATATTGGAACTTGCAAGAGTTTTCGCTGAGGCAGTCGAAACAGGATTTTATAAACCCATGTATACGATTCTTTTCATAGCCTTTGCAGGTGAAGAGCTTTACTTGGTTGGCTCCACAAACTACATAAAGCAACACAAAAGTGACATGGCAAACATTAACGCGGTCATCAACTTGGATTGCATTGGAAGTGACGAATTCTATGTTACAGAGACAAATTCTGTCAACGGATTCGACCTTGACCAGGTCGTATCGGAAGCCGCTCAAGATCTAGGAGTCCTCGCTGCAATTGAGCCGCCAGGCGGTTCCGACCAAGAATCCTTCCGCAACCCGTCCCTGGCTGACAGCTATTATTATCAGTATTGGGGTCTCGACGCAGGCATTTCAGACGCTCAACCAGTACAGTCCAGTGCGATGCTTATATCTTATCCACTTCTTTACAGCGATGAATGGTACACGGGTAAACCAGGTTGGATTCACACAGAGTATGATAACTCAACTTCTACTAGCACGTTAAACTGGGTTGAAGTAGCGGACCTTGAGAAGCATATTAAAGTTGCGGCTCTCTCAACAGTGCGCACTTCACCCGACGCTCCCCCTTCACCACGCAACCTTGCCGTAGTCAATGTAACACCTTGGAAAACCATTGTGGGACAAACATACTACATGTGCATTAACGTTACGATAGAAAACCAAGGCGGCTACTACGAATACTTCAATGTTACTGTTTATGCAAACACAACAATCATTGCTACAATCGAACACATAACCCTCAGAAATGCAACTCGCACTACAATCACCGTTATCTGGAACACCGCCGGCTGGTCCAAGAGCAATTATACAATAAGCACTTACGCATGGGCAGTTCCAAACGAGACGGACACAACGGACAACACTCGATTTGACGGTGCAGTTTTGGTGGGCGTTCCATGTGACGTAACCAGTCCCACCCCAGGAGTTCCAGACGGCACCTGCGACATGAGAGACATAGGCTACTTATGCACCAAATTCGGAACAACACCGTCCAGCCCGAACTGGGACCCGAACTGTGACGTAACCGGATTCTATCCGCACTTTCCAGACGACATAGTGGACATGCGCGACATAGGAGAAGCATGCAGCAACTTCGGAGAAACAGACCCCTGAAAAATTCACAAACAAGGAAATCGATAAGCAGATAAAGCATAATGTAATGTCTAAAGAAATCCATTAAATTTTCTTTTGAACAACTTTTTTTTTTTTTTTTTAAACAATATTGACAAGAGGAAATAGGATGATTGCTGCCTGCATTTTCAGTGATTGCTCCGCGCGCTAGGTTACCCGTCTGAGACTACTCGGTTCTGATTTACTGTTCACCGGGCGCATTCCACTTTTCTATTAACAGTTTGTTATCTCCAAGTTTGAAGCTTACTTTGACAGCGATGGAATCAGCTCCTCGTTTCGTCCTTTCGTAGTCTTTGAATGGAAACATGCTGTCTTCGGCTAGGTCTACTGGTAGGTAAATCAAGTATTTGCCGTCTTTTCTTTTGAATAGGCTCCCTCTTCCTTCATTCACCATTTTGGTATCACCTCGATTAAATCTGTGGTATAAGAGCAAGGGTCATAAGAGAAGTGCTATTTAATGTTTATCCTCATGTAATTCAAGAAAGCAACAATTAATTTATAACATTGTCTAGAAAATGCGAATTATCTGCAACGTAATTTACAAACCAATAAACCACATGAGCGTTTCAAGCCTTAAGCCAATCTCTTTTTAGACTCTTAGTTATTATACCGTTCAAGTTGTTTACACTTGAATCTGGAAAAACACGGAAAATTGCAAGTTTTGAATAAAGGTTGTTGGCTTAAACTAATATCTTCGTCTTTGGGTTCTTCTTTTTGACCAGCATTCTCGGCAGTAAACAGGTCTGCTTGGGTCAGGTTCGAATGGGACTTCGCATTCCTTCCCACAATCAGCACAAACTGCCTTATGCATCTTTCTCTCAGCCATTACTATTCCAACTCCTTCAGATTTTATGTGCAAAAATCGCTTCTTGCACGATGCAACTATCCACAACATTTCCACTTATAAGACTTGCCTTTAAAAACTAGAAAATCACGATCTTTTTGGTTTCTGAAACATTACCTCTCATGCAAAATGACTTAGCAAATTTTATCCTTGGAAACGTCTTTTCTAAATGATATGGAAGTGATTTTGACCTCTCATCGTTATGGAGAAATGAAGTTATTAGAAAGCTTGAAGGAGCTTGGAGAATTTCATAAGGCAGACTTTAGGGACGTTATCATAGGCAAGGTTGAGCACCTTGAGGCTTTTCTGCAGGAACTTGAGAAAAGGAGCATCTTCACCCTATCGAGGGTTGTTCCCATTGAAAAGTCCTTTTTTTTTCTCCCCTAGAAAGGTTGTTGAGGAATTTTGTGAAGCTGTCAACCCCCTCTTGGAGAGAATCTGGAGAGCCGATTCCTTCTGTGTTAAAGTTGAACGACGCGGTCTTAAAGGAGCTTTTTCGTCGCAAGAAATTGCTAAGGAAGTGGGAACATTCATCTCTAAGGCTCTAGAGGAAAGGGATGGAGAAAAACCAAAAGTTAACCTCAGAGACCCGGATAAGGCTGTTGTTTTTGAAACTCTTGGAAAGTGGTGTGGCGTTGGAATAATATCGAGGGAAATGAGGCAGAGATACTTTTATCTAAAGCTTCCATAAAAGATTCCCTTCGCTTCCATGTGCTTGTTTGTGTTAAGATTCTTATTTTAGGAAGTCGTTAAAGGTGTTAGAGAGGAACTTTGAATGGCCAGTCAACAATCCCAAGTCCTTTCTCAATTGCGCGAATATTTTCCAACAAAAACTGTAGGGTTGATATCTGATACACACGTTCCAGCGAGGGCTAGGAATATTCCGAAAAAAGTTTTCGAAGTTTTCGAGAAAGTTGATTTCATAGTACATGCTGGTGATTTGGTGCAATTGTTTGTTATTGATGAGTTGGAGCAGCTTGCGCCGGTTTTGGCTGTTTATGGAAACATGGATGGGCCAGAAATTCGCGGGAAATTGCCCAAACTGAATTCTGTTAAGGTTTTTGATTGGAAAATTGGAGTTACACATGCTTCCGGAACACTTTTTGGAATTGGAAAGATGCGCGAGATTGCTGAGCAAAACGCGTTTAATGTATTGGTTTATGGGCATACACATAATTCCAACATAAGATGGGATAGAGACATCTTATTCATAAATCCTGGAAGCCCAACTAATCCTCTGCCACCTTTCATATCGAAGCCAACGGTGGCTTTGCTGAGAATAACAAAGGAGAAAATAATACCTGAAATAATCCAAATTTGAGCAGGGTATCGGATGAAAAAGGAAATTCATGGAAAGTTTAGGTTGGATGCATCCACAATCTTGATGCCTTCTGAGAAAAAAATTGACGCTGAAGTCTATATTCATTTGAAAGGTTATGCAAGAGCGAGAGTAAGCCATCTAGATATTGAGAAAATTGGTTTAGGAAAGGTTATTCATAGAGGACGAGGCAATTTTCTTGAAATAAGGGGAGTTGAGAACGGGCTAGAGGTTATTTTGAGGGAAAAACGCCAAATAGATTTGAACGGGGAAGAAATCGCGGTTTCAAGTATTGTTCTAGATTGTCCCTTGCTTAACGAAATCATCGAAAAGGAGAAGTCATCGAAGGCTTGGGTTGGCAGAAAATACGATGGCATCTACATAGGTTTTAGAAAAGCAGAATTAGAAAGACTTGAGAAGCGGGCTCTGGAAAAATTTGGAATAAAACCACTAAGGAAATTAGAAAAGCCACTGTAAAAAATTAAACGTTGGAAAGTTTATTTCTAGAGTAAAACTTCACTTTCATTGTTGGCAAAAAGGCGACGATGCTCCAGCATCATACATCTATCCATAACTACGGTTAGACCTGCTTTTCTGGCTGTTTCTTCTGCCTGCTCATTGATTATTCCGAGCTGCATCCAAATTACATAAGGCACGCCATACAATGTCTTCAAATGAATTACCTGCTCAACTATTGATAGGACCTCCGCAGATGGTCTAAAAACATCCACAACCTCAATGGTTTTCTGAACTTCCGCCGGAATATCTAATAGACTTCTGTAACTTTTCTCGCCTAAAATTTCTTCTCCAGAAGGATTGATTGGTACGATGCGAAAGCCGTGTTTCATCAAATACTCACTTACCCTATAGCTGTCTTTTGAACGGTCTCGTGACAATCCTACAATGGCTACTGTTTTATATCTCGTTAGAATTTCTCTCAAATCTTCATGGTTCAAATTTTCAACCTTCAAGAAATAAAATGGAAGCCAGACACTGCTTAAATGCTTTAGTTTCACTTTAACCGACCTCTCTCCACTGCTCGAAAATGTTGTTTCATGGAGAGTTTTAAAAGCAAAAATGACGAATTGTTTCGACTGTGGTTTGCCAGTGGAGGTGCGCATTTATGGAGCGCTGCAGAAACCCGTGGAATAGAGAGTGTAAGAACAACAACATTGAAGTTTACATCCTTTTTAGAGGGGAGAGACTGCCCATCTGCAGGCGTTGCTGGAGCAGGATGGCTGAAAAGGATTTGGAGTGGTGAACATGGAAAGGTTCAGCATAAACACAGCCAAGTCTTTTCTGGGAAAGAATGTAAACCTTCACTTGAAAGACGGTTCGGTTATAATAAATGTCCTACTAGCGGAAATTCAAAGAGACGATTTCGGAAGAGAAAACTTTGTCAAATGTGTTCCTTATGGAAGAAGAAACGCGCTCAGGGTAGCGCTGAGAAATATCGCTTGGGCAGAGTTACTGAACTTGAACCTGATAACTTGTTAGAACTGCGAGACAAAAAGGTAGTTCTTTCACACACTGTTCATATGACAATCCGCTTTCTCTCCTTCGTCAACTTGCCTATTTTGTCTTCAAAATGCCTTGTTAACAACGTTGCGAATATTACTGTAACATTTCCAACAATGAATAATATGGCATCTGCCCTTAAAAAGCCAATGATAATTAATATTAATCCAAAACCGGATGCCACCCATCCGATTTTGTTACGTTTTTTTGTTTCTTCTATTTTCTTGTCAAGATAACGCACTATAATCATTTGCTCTTTAACATCAGGAGTTAGTTTCTTTAGATATTCATACTCGCACTTTTTGGAACATAGTGGGATGCCTAATATTTCGTCTCTAAACAAAAACCTCATGGTTATTTCCCCGCACACCGCACAAGGTCTTGCTTTCCTCATGGCATGCGCTTTCCGCCTATTTTGTTCTTGTTTTGCATGTCAGATAGTGAATATGCGAGACTTGCCTCTGCGCCTCAAGTATAGCTTCGGAAATCTGCGAGGCTGATTTTTGTCCATGCACTATCACGTTCTTAGAAGCTTCATAGTATATACCATTAGTTATGGACGCGATCAACCTTGTGGTGATGGAACCTGAGGTTGTTGATAAATTAGGCGGGGTTAAGGTTGTGTTTATGACAACAGTGTACACGCCTTCCTTTTTTGTCATCTCTGAAACCGAAATCACATCCTTTATCGCCTCTTCCTCATACTTGAAGAAGACAACGTCAAGCGGGTCAAGATCACGGATTTCACCTGTCTGCAAATCTCTCTTTAAGGGGACGTTGGCATCTCCATCAGTTATGATGACCATTACCGGCGTGGTGGAAAGGTCTCTTCGCTTAGCCTCCTTCAAAACTTCTAGGGCTTTAAGCATGCCTGTAGCCAAGGGGGTGAAACCGCTCATTTTCAGCCTTAACAATCTGTTGGCGACAAGCCTCAGATTTGCCGTGGGATGCTGAACCACAGCAGCGCCCATTTCCTTAAAGGCTACCAATCCCACTTTATCCCTGTAGCGGTACGCGTCACTGTGCAGCTTCAGCATTGCTTCCTTGACATCGTCAATGTTGTGGAGCATTGATTCACTGAGGTCCAACACGAACATTATTGTCATAGGAGCCTTGTAAATTCTTGATTTTTCCCTAACGTCCTCGGGACAAATGGTAACCGCAGTGTTTGGCGACTTATTTCTGAATCTCTGCATCCTTGCAGCTGCTCTTATTGTTGCCGGAAAATGTATGTCGGAGGGCTTCCCTTCAGGCATTCTCCATCCTAAAGCCCGCCCTCGATGAATTGCAGTTACAGTTTCAGCCCTCTTGCCCACGTTACTTGAAACGTGCTTCGAGGCTTTCTTTACCTTAAACACGTATCTGAAGGGCAGAAGTCTGCTTTCTCGAATCTTGTCAAGGAAAGCCGAGCCTCTGGTCAGTCTTGGAGAGGACCATTTAGTTTGCTCTGCATAAGCGGCCCTTTTTCCGCCCTTTTCCGGCTTTGACTCAAATAAAAAATGTCCTTTCTCCACGTCGCTGCTTCCGACTGAAAAAGTGTCAGACATGTGCCCCTCATACTTTTTCGTTTTGCCCATATCCTTCTCTTTACCAGTGCGTTTTCTAAGTCCAAAAGGAGGAAAAATTCTTTTTTTCTCTTCGCCGGTGGGTTGTTCTCCTCTGTCTTTTTTCCCTTTGATTTTTTCCATTACAATGTCACCTTTTGTATAATTTGTTTCTTTAAGTTTGGCAGTTAGTGTTTCCCTGATTTCTTGTGGTGTAGCTGGCTCTAGGAACCCACCTTCCCTAGTCCGGTGATTCAAAGTGAGTTCAGCTGCTTTTAAGATATGCTTAGGAGTAACCTCTTTTTGGTTTTCGAAGGCAGCTAACGTTTTAGCAGTTTTTGTTATCACAATGTCTGGACGTATACCATCAACCTTTAACTCTAGGCACACTGCACTGATAACTTCAATGAGGTTGTCGGAAACGTTTACTTCTAAAAGAATCTTTCTGGCTTGAATTATCTTGTTTTTTAACTCCTCCTGATAACCCCAGTATTTTTTGACGAATGCTTCTGTATCAGCCTCAAACTCCATGTTCCTCTTCACAACTTCAATCCTATCCCTAACGTCAGAGATTCTCTCAGCTCCAACAGAAAGCGGGAAACGATCCAACAGCTGTGGTCTGAGCTGCCCTTCTTCAGGGTTCATCGTTCCGACAAAAATAAAGCGAGCGGGATGTTTAACGGATATTCCCTCGCGTTCAACGACATTCCAGCCTGTTGCCGCCGCATCCAATAAGTCGTCGGCTATATGGTCTGGCAGCAGGTTCACCTCATCGATGTACAGGATGTTCTGGTTCGCCTCCGCTAGAATGCCGGGTTCGAGGGCCTCAACTCCTACTTTTATGGCTTTTTCCACGTCTAAGCTTCCGACAACCCTATCTTCAGTTGCACCGAGGGGAAGATCAATAACTCTCATCTTTTTCTCCTCAGAGAGGAGTTTCCCATCTTTCACGTAAGAGTCTCTGCATTTCTCACACATGTTGGAGGGGTCTTCAGGGTTGCAGTTGAATGAACATCCTCTCACGATTCTTACATTTGGCAGCAGATCTGCCAAAGCCCTGACAGCCGTTGTTTTTCCAGATCCTTTTGGTCCCCGAATCAGAAGGCCGCCGATTTTAGGGTTGATGGCGTTAAGAACTAAAGCCAGTTTCATGTCGTCTAAGGCAACAATCGCGGAGAAGGGATAGGTTATGACTTCTTGCATTTTTTCTCTAACAATATATTAAGAGGAGAAGTTAAAGAGCTTGTCGAACTCGGTTAAACTTGTAGGACTAAGAAAATAGGAAAATAGGGACATAAAAGAAAACTATAATGGAAGATGGGTAGAGGAGAATAGGTTTATGCCCTGTTTGCGCCCCGTCTGTCTGATGAACATGTTTTTGACATAAAATTGGCAAACAATCTTAAATAACCTTCAGCAATTTTTCTCATCGGTGATAAAATGCCGTGCACAGTTATAGCCGGAGCTTTCTGGGGAGATGAAGGTAAAGGAAAAATAGTTTCTTATTTAGCCCTAAAGGACAAATTAGACGTTTGTGTGAGAACAGGCTCGGTTAACGCAGCTCACACGGTTTGGCTTGAGGGCAAACGCTACGCATTACACATGGTTCCTGCAGCCTTTGTCTATGAAAAATGCCGTTTACTGATCGGTGCTGGTGCAAATATCAATATTGCAATGTTCCTTGAAGAAGTTGAAGCTACAAATGTAAAAAACCGGATAGGCATAGATCATCAAGCATCCATAATTGAGGAGAAGCATTCAACCCAAGACAAAACAAGTGCACACCTGAAGGGCTTGGGAACAACCGGATGGGGCGTTGGACCTGCAATTGAAGAACGTGTCCGCAGAACAGCAAAGCTTGCGAAGGATATCCCGGAACTGCAGCCATATCTGACAGATGTAGCAGCAGAAGTCAATACTGCAATAGACGCTGGCAAAAAAGTCTTATTAGAAGGAACTCAAGGCATATTGCTTTCACTTTTCCATGGAACATACCCATACGTGACCGGAAGAGACACAAGCGCCTCGGCAATATGCTCCGAAGCAGGCGTAGGCCCAACAAAAGTTGACAACGTCTTAATAGTGTTTAAGTCCTTCATGACAAGGGTTGGCACTGGCTCATTACCAGAAGAGTTGACAAAAGAAGAAGCGGTGAAGCGTGGGTGGTTTGAAACAGCAGCTGGAACAGGCCGTGAAAGACGCTCTGCTCCGTTCAACTTTGAACTAGCTAAGAAAGCTGTAATTATTAATGGTGCAATACAAGCTGCCCTCACAAAACTTGACGTCCTATATCCAGATTGCAAAAGCGCAAGAATCTACAACGAACTTCCTCAAGAAGCAAAGCAGTTCATAAACGAAATTGAAAAACAAACAGGAATTCCGGTTATGCTCGTTGGCACCGGACCAGAAGCTCTAGACATAATTGACAGAAGAAAATAATCAGTGTTAAGAATCCACAATACTGATAAGGCAATCAGGCTCAACGATTACTCCATTCTGAATAGAAAAGCATAAAATCATCGATAGTTTATTGGGTTAAATCTTAAAAGTTTAAAAAGTTACGGGAGTCTCAACATTGACTGAAGCCCGCTACCGTAAAATTTTGAAGTTAGGCTTCCCGTTCGAAGTGTTAAACAGAGATTTAAGATTGATTTTTGCCACCAACTTGGTTGGCTCTTTTGGAGACGGCCTTTTCTCCTTTATCTTACCCTATTACATGACCAAAGATCTCGGAGCCAGCGATGTCGAAGTTGGTATACTTTATGCTGTGATGAGTCTAGTTGCAGCATCAACTTTATTCGTAGCTGGGACGCTTGCAGACAGGTATGACCGCAAAAAAATTATGATTGCAGGATGGATTGCATGGCTGCCCGCGCCGCTAATCTTCTCTTTCGCCCAGAAATGGTTCCAAATGCTGCCCGGAATGGTGATGTGGGGTATTTGGCTTGGAGGACCGACAGGCACAGCCTACATTGTTTCATCTGCTGACAAAGGCAAGTTGACTCTGACCTTCACAGCCATTTCTGCTGCTTGGTCCTTTGGCTACATTTTTTCTCCAGGTTTAGGAGGTTATTTAGCTGGAAGAATAGGAATGCGAGTCGTCTTCTATTTGGCTTTCATTTTTTACGCTTTAGCTACTCTCATCCTCACTTTTATAAGCAGTCAACATGCCACAGGCTTTACGCAACGCTCCTTGGAAGAACGTCACTCCTTTTTTAAGCTTCTAAGAACAAGAAAACTAGTCACGTTGTCGACTTTCTTTGCCTCAATAATGTTCATCATAATGCTGTTTCGACCCTTTGTTCCACAGTTTCTCGCAAATGTATATCATTACAGCGCTTTTGAAATAGGGGTTCTAGGGTCTGTTTCTTTCTTCGGCTCAGCAGTTTTAGGCATACTTCTGGGCAAGCTTGGAGACAAATGGAGAAAAACTTATGCGCTTGCCACATCCATGATCTTATGTAGCCTTTCAATAACTCTTCTTCTGCTATTCGGCGATTTCCACATTCTTATAATCACATTCTTTCTAGCTGGAGGTTCTTATTTGACATGGTCTTTGATGAGCGCCATTGTTGGACCTCTAGCCCCAGAATCTATTAGGGCACGCTGGGTCTCTGTACCGCAAGCGATGAGCATGTTCAGCTCGTTTATAGCACCTTACATTGGCGGCTTGCTATACGCTTCCTCACCATTTTATCCATTTGTCGTAGCAATAGTGATAAGTGCCTTTCTCGCATTGTTAGCAACCACAAAACTCTTTGAAGATAACTGAAATTCAGTTATGATTTTGCGGAACTTTTATTTCTAAGGAGAACACTCGGTTCTCGCTCAAGAGAGGTGAAAAACATGAGTGGGTCCGATGAACGATTTATTAAAGCGTCTTCTGTTTTCACAGTGTTGATATTTCTAGCGGGATTGATTGCTGGGGGAATAGCAACCTACTACATAGCTTCCCTACAAATCATCAGCTTAAGAAATGATGTTTCAAATCTTAGAAATCAGGTCTCCGAACTGTGGGGCTTCCAGAACATCACTTACCAGAATATAACTATTTACCAAAACAGTACAGCCCTATCAGAATTGTACGAAACAGTAAGGGATTCGGTTGTTCTTGTTCGTGGAACAACAGCAGGGGGAACTGTTCAAGGCTCAGGGTTCGTTTACAACTTTTCAGGAACAATGATTGTGATAACGAATTACCACGTTGTTCACGGGTCAATAAACATGACTGTAACGTTTTCGGATGGAGATGGATACGCAGCCAAGGTGAATGGGACAGACCCCTATGCAGATTTAGCTGTGCTCTCGGTTATTGATGCTCCCAAGGATGAGTTCAAGCCTCTTCAAATTGTCAGTTCCTCAACGTTAAAGGTGGGTGACACTGTCATAGCCTTGGGAAATCCATACGGCTTGGTCGGTTCAATGACGACTGGCGTGATAAGTGCGCTTGGAAGAACAATCACCGAAGAAGAATACACAGGAGGATTTGCAATAGCTAACATTATTCAAACGAGCGCGCCTATAAATCCTGGAAACTCTGGCGGTCCATTATTAAACTATTGCGGCAAAGTTATAGGAATAACAACAGCCATAATTGCTGACTCTCAGGGCTTAGGCTTCGCGATTCCTTCAAACGCTATACTTCGAGAAGTCTACTCACTAGTAACTTATGGCACTTATGATGGGCATTCCTATGTGGGAGTGAGGGGAACAGACATGGATTACGACATAGCCCAAGAAATGGGCGTAAGTGTAACCTATGGATGGAGGATAGTCGAAATCGTACCTGGAGGACCGTCAGACGGGAGACTGCAAGCCGACGATATAATAACTGCAATGAACCTAACTCGCATCAAAAACGGCGATGACTTGGCCAGCTATCTTGAAGAATATACTCTGCCCGGCGAATCTTTATCCATAACAGTTGTAAGGGAAAATAGAACTGAATATGTGACAGTGACTTTAGGAAAAAGACCTAGACCACCTGTCTAAATCTCTTCGTTTCTTTATTGCTCACTAATGTCATAAGGCTACAAAAAATTGTTCGAAGTTACGAACTCTTGCTAATAAAAATTTAGCAGGGCTGTCCGCACTTATATCCAAGTGGGTTCAAGTACCCCGCCCGTTTAAACACGAAAGCTGTTAAAAACTTCTAAGTGTAACAATAAGTGAATATACAGATGAATGGAGGCATAGAGTATTTTAAAGTTAATTTACGTGGTCATAGACGGTATGGGCGACTTGCCAGTCGAAGAACTTGGAAACAGAACGCCGCTCGAGGCCGCTGAAACACCTAACATGAACTTTCTTGCGAAAAACGGGAAAACAGGATTGATGTACACCGTTGGAAAGGGTATTGCTCCCGAAAGTGATGTGGCCGTCATCTCAATTCTAGGGTATGACCCGTTCAAATACAGTACTGGTAGAGGGATCCTTGAAGCCGTTGGAGCGGATGTAACTGTGAAAGATGGCGACCTAGCCTTGAGATGCAACTTTGCAACGTTAGGTAGCAGAAACGAAATTGTCGATCGAAGAGCCGGAAGAAACTTGACTACAGAAGAGGCTGCGGAGCTAACTAAAGCTGTAAATGAAAAGGTTAAATTAGAATCTTACCCAACGGATTTTGAATTCAAGAACACTATCGGATACAGGGCAGTTTTGGTCATCAGAAGTAGAAAGAAACCTCTCTCAAGTAGGGTAACAAATACTGATCCAGCCTATTCTAGGATGGAGGAACTTGGCGTAGCGGAAACCGAAATTGAAATGGTTCTTGAAAAATGCAAGCCCATGGATGAAACCGAGGAAGCAAAGTTTTCCGCAAGAATTGTGAACGAGTTTGTCAAGAAAAGCCACATTGTTTTGGATGAGCACGAGGTAAACAAGAGGCGAGTGGCTGAAGGAAAGCTAAAAGCTAATGTCATACTCACCAGGGATGGGGGACACCTTTTACCCAAATTCTTCAATATCAGCGAAAAATACAATGTTCATTTCGTTTCTCTCACGGACATGCCAGTTGAAAAAGGAATATCCAAACTAGCTGGTATGCACATAACTACTCTTCCTCCCCGTTCATGTGACCTTAAAAAGGACTGCCTAGTAGGAGTGAAGAAACTACTTGACCTATCACCTTATTATGACTGCTTTTACATACATATCAAAGGCCCAGATGAACCTGGCCACGATGGAAAGTTCGACCTCAAAACAAATCTTATCGCCATAATCGATAAGTACTTTTTTGGAAGACTACTAAACAAAATAAAGCTGGAAAACTTTATCATATGTGTTACGGCGGATCATGCAACACCTTGTAAACTGAAAGCCCACAGTGACGACCCAGTTCCGATACTCGTATCTGGCGATAAAATCAAAGGTGACAACATCTCAAAATTTTCTGAGAAGGAATGCCGGAAAGGGAGCTTGGGAATCTTAAACAAAGGCACACAGCTCATGCCCATGCTAATGGATCTTCTTAAAAAGTGAAAAAAAAAAGCTAAAGCATTTTGATGAATATTGTCGATGTGAAGAATTGTTGGTTGAAAACTATAGGCGTGGTTACAAATGGCGGAGATGCGCCAAGGATGAACGCCGCTATTAGAGCTGTAGTCCGCATCGCTCATATTTTGGGCTAATAAGATTAGGGTTCTGAACCCAAAGTGTGGTGGGGCTGCCCGGATTTGGACCGGGGTCCTTCCCGTGCAAAGCGCATGTCCTTGCACTTAGAGAGCCCAAGTCTCACAAGGATTTGTCAAAAGAAGGCGTAGATTGGCTTGGTTTTGAGAATTGGCTTAGAAATAGGCTTGATAAGGCTTATGCTGCTAAGGTCCGTAATTACGCTAAGAACTATTGCTACGTTCTGTTTGAGCCTTCTAAAGCGAGTACGCTGAGTAATCTTTCAAAGTGTAAGCGTAGGAATGTTATGGCTGCTTTGGCTAATCTTGCTAAGTTTCTGGGTGCGTATGGAAGTTGGAAGGAAATAGTTTCCGAGGCTGGTTTGCATTGGCAGAAGACGTCGCATTTGGAGGTCTTTCTTAGCATATTCAATACGGATATGGACGATGTCAAATCTTGGTTTAAAGAAGCTTCAGAGAAGCTGCCTAAGAAGTATTCTGTTGCTTTGATGTTTGCTGTTGCTACTGGTCTTAGACCTAACGAAGCTTGCAAATCCATAAGCCTTCTTTCAGAGCTGGCGGAGGCTGACAAGCTCGGCGAGTACCTTAACGCCCAATATGGTATGCTTGAGCACTTCCGATTTCCAAATTTGTTCATTCGTGGATGCAAGAACTGCTACATTTCATTTGTTCCAGAAGAGTTGCTGAAGACCATTTTGGCTGTGAAGCCTAAAGTAAAGGCTAACGGATTAAGATCAGCCATTGAGAAAGTAGGGTTGAAAGTTAGAATAAAGGATTTGAGGAAGCTATTTGCGACGACACTGAGAGAAAATGGGATATCGGAAGAAGTCATTGACTTGTTGGAGGGTAGGATTCCACAAAGCATCTTCTTAAGACATTACTATAAACCTGATTTGTTGCGAAGCATCCGAGAAAAGGTATTAGAAGCTATAAAACCGTTGATTGAAACGCAGCTGACTGTTAATGCCTAAAACTTCCCTTTTTTCTCTTTTTGTTTATAACACCGAAGTTATGAAAAATTCATGTTCATTATATTACTATAGTTTTGATATAGCATCCTATCGAATTCCACGCCTGACATTTTTAGATACTTGCACACTTTTTCCAGTATGTCCTTTTCTATTTCGTCGTATAGTTTAGGATCAGATACAAATCCTCTTGGAATCCGGACCCCAATCTTTGCAAAGATGTTCTGAACACGTATGTCTAACGCAACAGCATCTCTGACTATTCCTAATTCCATCAGAAAATCCCTTGCACTCTTGCTTTGAATATACTTGAAAATTCTCATGAGATATTTTATTTTCCTTTTATCTGCGTATGGTCCCTCAAGCTCTGAAACTCTCTTCAGTAAGCCCTTAGGTCCATCGTTAAAACTTTTTAAAACCTTGAAATTGTGAGCCAAGGCATTTGTTTTTCTGCATTTTGAAACATTAGAACTTGCATAGCGAGCACCAACCGAACGCAAAACATAATTAATCTCCTTCTTTAAGTCCTCATCTTCTCTTTTTTTCACTAACTTTTCATATGATACTTGGCTTCTGAGTTTGGCATCTTTACTAAATTTCTCGGCTGGTTTGGAACTGCCGACAACGATAACTTGTTCAAAAATATGCAGCCAGATTTCATCATTTGTCCAGAATTTCCAATTATTCTCCTCCGGCACTTTCGTCTTCGCAAAAAATTGTTTCTTTATTTCCTTGAATCTATCTAAATGCTCTTCTTTGATGTCTAACATAACCTTAAATTAACTTGCAGCTTCTTTATAGTTTTGACTACATCAATCGTGCAAGAAGAAATGAGTTAACTGGCAAGGAGGTTGGATAATGTGCAATTGGCAGGATATAACAAGAAGTTATGGAGTTGGAAAAATTCAAATAAATGCGCAGGTCATTGAAGATGCTTGCGATATAATCCGGCAAAGGGCACAACGTAAACAAACTATTACTTATACTGATCTAATGGTTCAGCTGAAACATAAGGGTCATGGAAAAATAAACAGAGGCACCATTGGTCACATAGTTGGAGAGGTAAGCACTCAGGTAGCTCAAGTTACTAATCCCTCTGTTTATCCTTCAGCTATTGTAATTAGGAAAGATACTGACCAGCCAGGAGAAGGTTTCTGGGGACTTAATAGTGGTACCAACCCTCCCGAAAAAGTGCCTGATAGTCAGAAAGCTCAAATGCTTCGTCAATATCAAAATGACGTGTTTGACAAAGAATGGAGTTGCAACTGCTAAGAAATGTAAAGTTACAATCTTGCGGAAGTAAGTGCGCTTTCTTCTTGAGTAGATAATCTTGTCTCAATTTTCAGTTAATAGTTTTTTGACTCTTGCGAAATCTATTGAAAACTTATACTCATCTAAGAAAATGTCTTTTTCTTTTTTTACAGCCTTCTGCAACCTCATATCAGCTTTTCTGCAAAGAATAATTCCCAGTGATTTTTCTGCTCCTCTTTTTGTTCCTACTTCTTTCATGTACTTCTTTATCTGTTCAAGAGTCTCTAATCCAGCGGTTCCTTTCTTTATTTCCACAATAACGTATTGGTTCTGATATCCTTTGAAAGCAACATCTATACGGTTATCCTTTCCCTTTTGCCTTTCAACAAATTCCAGATTTTTTTCCAGCATTAAGAACCAGAGCATCTCTTCAACATCCGTTTCTTGCAATTTCTCATCTCTGTGAGAGACCAAACGATAGACATAATCGTCAACAAAACGGTCCAGTGAAAAACGCATTCTCTCTTCCTTAAACCTTGGATCCTTAACTATTGCAAAATTTTGCACGCGTTTCAGTTTTTTCCCATCGCTCACTTTCTGAAAATCAGAGAGACCGTGTTTCCTTTTTAGAGGAAAAATGTCTTTTAGTTTTAGCCATACCTGTCCAGGAGTTTGTTCATCTTCCCAGTTTATTTTTCTCCAGTTGGGAATGTATTTTTCTTCTTTTGGGTTTATATTTTCTTTCGGTTCCATGAACTCAACTTTGCATTTAAAAGTGACGGCCTTTTCCTCAGTGTCATAGAAGTAAGCTATGCCAATATCATAATGGGAACCAGCTTTCGCCAAATCCCAGAAAACGGAACCATGTTTATCAGCAAACATTTTATGGGCAGGAAGACTTCCAATGGCGCTTCCACCCCAGAAGTCAAGGTGTGGATTGAATGGGATTACTATGGCATTCCTAAAACTCATCTTAGTACCTTCTCTTATGGAAGTTTTATCTTTCTTCTATAATATGATTTGTGCGTTTGATAGCCCTTTCTGAGCTTGACGATTTTTTCAAAACAAGTAACTTTTTGAGTGCACCAAGACCGCTCAGATATTGATCGATCGTATATATAGCTGAAGGATAGTCATTCGGCATATGGTTTAAATTCCCATGATGCTTTGTCCACGTGGATTTGTCTAAGGATGTTTGTTGCTTTTTCTTTTTCCAGTGTCAGTAGTAGCTTGCCTAAGTGTTTGCAGAGTCTTTTGTTTGGTAGCATTTTACTCCAGTCAGCGCAGTCATGCATGATTATATGATTTTTGAGATCTATGATTATGTGGTATTCTTTTACCATAGCTCGTATTTGATGAGCTGTTTCTTGTTGAATTGTAACTTCGTTGTCTTTGATTTGCTGAGCTCTCTTGATTCTTGCTGTGTCTATAAAGTGCCTTAGCAAGGTTTCAAAGGTCAACTCGGATGGTTGGACAAAAGCTTCGAGTTTGGCTTCTATTGTCTTTGCTGTTTTGAAGTAGTTTTCAACGTTGACTTTTGCTTCTTTCTGCTCAGATGTTAGAACGCCAAGCATTTCAAGGACTCGAAGACAGTTTTCAACAGCGTAACCGTGATAATGGTTGTTGAAGTATCCATATACCTGCTCAACCTTTTCAGTCGCCTCTTTCACCTTAGGAGCCCATGGCTCAAGCTCTTCCGGGCGGTATCGGTAATTGTACCATGGTCTTGCTCCATGTCCATGCCATCGGAAATAAGTTATGTTTGAAGTCATGTGCACTTCTGGAGGAAGCAGAGGCTCGTCGACTATTGTGTATGCTACGCGGTATTTTTCAAGCAGTTTCCATGTTTCTTCTCTCATCCATGATAGGTCCCTGAACTCGACGGCGAATTTTACTTGTGTTGGAAGGATTTTGAAGAAGTCTTCCATTTCTTTTGGCTTATAGTCGAATTTTGGCGGAAGCTGGATGAGTATGCAACCGAGTTTTCCGCTAAGGTATAATGGCTCCATGAGTTCTATGAATTTCTGGAGGTCATCTTCTATGCCTTCGTTCATGTCAAGTTTCTTTGTATGAGTGATTAGTTTTGGCAGTTTTGCCGTGTACACAAAGCCTTCTGGTGAGTATTTTACCCAACCCATAACCGTGCCTTTAGTCGGATACCTATAGAATGTGGAGTCAATCTCAACGGTTTTGAAGACTTTTGAATAGGCTCTGAGTAGGCTCTTGTCTTTTTCCGTGTAGAATGGTCCTACCCACTCCTTATAGCTCCAACCAGACGTGCCCAGAAAGATTTTTCCAGTAAGTGTAGCCAATTATGTTCACCTTACTGCGGACTGCAATGTTTCTATCACTTCGCCGATATTACTGTATTTTCTTTCTGGGAGCTTTTGCAGAAAGTCTGCGACGTGTACTCTTTTGTTGTCTGTTAGGTCAAAGAGTTTCCATCCTTGATCTTGTATTAGCGCTTGTTTCGTTGTTGGAAACTGTGCATCTTCGCTTAGCACTTCTTCTAAGGAAGCGAGTCCGGTGTATTTTGTGATTTGTGGAAACTTGCCAGTCTCCTTGTATAGTTTTAGTCTGGCGGCGTCTTTGTACATTCTGACAAAATGGAAGCTTAGGATTACTTTTTGGAAGTTTCCGCTTTCGGCCTTCTTGTCGATTTGCGCTAATTCCTCGTCTGTAGGTTGGTACACGTTATGGTGTCCTGTCCCAAAAAGTCTTGAGTAAAGTATGTCAGATTCGTGGGCTGGCGTTTCGCCCTTTGAAAGATCAACTGAGTGAATCATGTTGTAGTCTTGCATAGTTTTTAGGAGCCCAAAGGGCAACTTGGTAGGTGCAATTCCTCTTATTTCGAGGGCAAGCCCCAGTTTTCCAAGGGTTATGGAAGAGAGGAAGTCCCGAAGGTTGTTGACGGAATTTTCAGTGAATATGAATTTTGGTGGAGTTTGAAGGTGCAGAACGGGAGCATTTAGAATTGTGCATATTTGTTTCATTTTTTCGAAGGTTCTGAGGGCTTCTTGGGTGGGTTGAAGCTTGTGTTTGTGTGTTATTGCTTTGTTGGCTCTTACTGTGAATTGAAAGTTGTGAGGAACGAGTCGACGCCATGTTTCCACTTCCCTTAGAGGAGGTATTTGATAGAAAGTAGAGTTTACTTCTACGAAGTTGAAGGCTTTGGAATATGCCAATAATGGGTGGACTCCTGGGATTTGGAAGTAAGCCCATCCGCCTGTTCCAATGAGGTATTCAGTCAAAATGTGCCCTCTTGCGGGTCGATTCATGTTTCACTTTAACTCTACTCTCTCCGAGTATTAAGTAGTGCCTTTCTGGGGAAGGTTTATTTGGGATTTTTCGATTTTATTACTACCTGCAGCTTGGGGAGTCTGTCTTGTCTGTTTTGGCAGCCGAACGGGTCAGACGTCTTTCCCTCGGTGTCTCAGTAGTGGATGATATTTTTCCGGGTTTTGAGGTGGGGGATTTTGTTGTTTTGTATGGCGACAGTGTTTCTTTTATGTCTTCTAATTTGTGTGTTCGTGCTGAGCTGGCTCCTGATAAGGGTGGTTTGGGTTCTTCTGTTGTTTTTGTTGATGGTGGTAACTCGTTTAGTCCTTATCTTGTGGCTGAGATTGCTCGTGGTTATGGTTTGGATTCGAGAAGTGTTTTGGAGAGGATTTATGTTTCGAGGGCTTTTACTGCCTATCAGCTTTCGTCTCTGATTCTTGAAAAGCTTGAACCGTTCTTGAATAGCAAGAGAGCCAGGCTCTTGGTTGTTTCGGATATGACTTCATTGTTTTTTGATATGGATATTCCCAAGACTGAGGCTAAGGATTTGTTCATAAAGGTTTGTGCAAAACTCTCGGACATCGCGTCGAAAAAGCAGTCAATTGTCGCTGCAACCTATTTTCCGTCACGTAGGTCGAGGCGAGGCTTGTTTTTTGAGGCTGTTTTGTTTGGAAGGTCCAATGTCATAGTTAAGTTTGAGAGAAAGGGTAAAGCTTTGAGGTTTGTTCTGCAGGATCATCCGCGCATGAAGCAGTTTAGCATCGATTTTCCAAGTGATGAAGTTCCCTTAACAAATTTTATGGAGGTGTAGAATGATGGGAAGGACTGTTCCATCTTATAGGCAGGCTTTGGAGACGGAGATTGGTCGTTGGGATGGCTTTCGGAAGGCTTTGAGGGGCAAGGAGCTTGAGGCCTTTGATAAGATGACGAATGCTTGTAAGGCTTACGCGTCTGCTGGGGGCATGGCTACAAGGACTATTTTGGTTGAAGCTATGTTCATGTCGATTTTGCTTAGTCAGCAGAAAGAGTTGATGGAGATTAGGGAGAGCATTGAGCGACTGGAAAAACAGCTTCGTCAAACTTAATGCGGTTCGGGGCTGGCTGTTTGACGTTTATCCTTCAGGCCCTAATGAGGTGACAGTGTGGGTTATTGCTGAGAATGGAGAACGTGTGAGGCTTGTTGACAAGTTTACTCATAGAATTTATGTTTCTGGAAATTCTTCAGATTTGAAAGGTCTGGCGGAGAAGGTTAGGGATAGCAAGTCTGTTGCTGGTTTGCGTCTTGTTGAGAAATACGCAGATTTTATGGAGGCTTCTAAGAAGAAGGTTTTAGAAGTTGACATAAGCGATTATAGCAGAACTTCGTTTTTTGCAAGGAAGATACTGAGGCTTGGCGGTTATGAGAAGTATCGCTTGTATAATGTTGATGTTCCAATTGCCCAAGCCTACTTGTATGAGAAGGATATTTTTCCTTTGGCTCATGTTATGGTTGTTGATTCTGGGAACAGGCTAAGTTGTGAGGTTCTTGATTCTGTTGAAAGTTGTGGGTATGCCGTCCCGCCTCTTCGTTCTGTGTGGCTTAGCGTAGACATCAAAAAGGAAGGTGGACCAGCCAGATTTTCGGATAAGATAGACAGCATATCTTTAGACTTTGATAGCAAGACGATAGTGATTAGCGAGAGAAGCGAGGCAGACAAGATTTTAGAACTTGTAAAAGCGGTTAAAGAAGAGGACCCAGATCTCATTTTCACTCATGGTGGAGACTCGTTTCTTTTTCCCTATTTGGCTTTTAGAGCGTTTGTTGATGGCGTATTAGACCGTTTTATTTTGAGTAGGGAGGAGGTTCCTTTGAGGGCTAAGAAGGGTAAGGGTAGGAGTTTCTTTTCTTATGGTAGGGTTCATCATACGGCGCCTATGCGTAGGCTTTATGGTCGCGTTCACATCGACGTGGATAATACGTTTATCTATACTGCTTGTGGTTTGGAGGGTTTAGTTGAGGTTTCGAGAACTTGTAGGGTTCCGCTTCATAGGGCTGCAAGAGGCTCTATTGGGAGCATAATGTCTTCTTTGCAGCTTTACACGGCTTGGAAGAGTGATATTCTCATTCCTTGGAAGAAGCATGAGCCTGAATCGTTCAAGTCTGGTTGGGAGCTGCTCGTTGCCGATCGTGGTGGGTTTATTTTTGAGCCTAAGCTTGGTTTTCATACGGATGTTGTGGAAGTGGATTTTACTTCCATGTTTCCGATGTTGATGTTGACACGGAATATTTCGGCTGAGACTGTGCTTTGCAAGTGTTGTCCAAATTCTAAGCTACGTGTTCCTGAGTTGGGCTATAATGTTTGTGAGAAGAGGCTGGGTATTGTGCCGAAGACTTTGGATTTGCTTTTGAAAAAGCGCTTGAAATACAAGAGTTTGATAAGGGAAACTTCGGATGAGAAGCTCAGACAGATTTACGATATGAGGCAAGGAGCCCTTAAGTGGATTTTGGTAACTTGTTTTGGGTATTTGGGTTATAGGAATGCGCGGTTTGGGAAGGTTGATGCACATATTGCGGTTTGTGCTTTTGCGCGGGATGCGCTTTTGAAGACTGTTCGTTTGGCTGAGGAGTATGGGTTTGAGGTTGTTCATGGTATTGTTGATTCTTTATGGTTGAAGAAGGCTGGTGTTTTGCCCAGAGAGGTTGCGGAGTTTTGTAGAGAAGTTTCTATGGCTATTGGTGTTCCTTTGAATGTTGAAAGTAAGTATCGTTGGATTGTTTTCTTGCCTTCTAAGGTTTCGAGTAGTGTTCCTGTTCTGAATAGGTATTATGGGGTTTTTGAGGATGGACGAATAAAGATGAGAGGCATTGAGACAAGGCGAGGAGATACTCCGCCTTTTATTGAGAAGATGCAGATTGAGATGATTAAGGTGCTGGCTAAGGCTTCGAGTTATGAGGAGTTTTTGTCAAGAATTCCAATTGCTTTAGGTGTTCTTAAGCAATACGTTGAGAAGCTTGCTTCAAGAAGTGTTGATGTCCAGGAGCTGTTAATTGCCAAGCGGTTGTCAAAGCATCCTTCCGGTTATGCGCATGATGTTTTTCAGGCTATAGCTGCGAGGCAGCTTATGACTGCGGGTTTTGATGTTTATCCTGGCCAAACAGTTCAGTACTTGATTACTGATTCTAAGAGTAAGAGGTTGAATGAGAGGGTTTTGGCAAGGCAACTGATAAAGGATAGTGTGAATTATGATGTTGAAAAGTATTTGGAGCTACTTGTTTCTGCTGCGGACACGTTGCTCGGAGTTTTCGGCTACGATTGTAAGAGGGTTCGAGACCTAATATTATACAGGGAGAAACAATTGGCGCTTAATTGAATAATACCCATGTTTCGTTTTCATAACCCTGCACTTTTGGCGTATCGTATAGTGTCTTGTGGCACTTGGGACCGGTTGGGACTTGCACCTTGCACCCAGTGACGAAATCTTCCGCAAATCCCCTCCTTTTCTTTTTATACGTAACCTCTCGAGCCTCCGAGCGCCAATAAAAACTATTTATGCGTATTACACACAAATGATTGAAATATGACACATAATGAATCAGCTGAGAACTATCTCAAAGATCTAATCAATCGAAGCGGCAAGCCATTAGAGATAAGGATTTCTTCACTTCTCGATAATCGATGGAAAAATGTCAGCAATCAAGATACGTTTGTTGATCAGGATGAAAAGAAGCTTAGAGAAATCGACATCTGCGCATTTGATGGTCCAAAGCGCATAGATAACATTGAACTGGAAACCACCCTTGTCATTGAATGCAAGAGGACAGAAGCTTTTTCATGGGTTTTCTTCTCGAGGCCATTCAAATACTCGAAAGAAGACGTTGCAGGTCAATATTTGGATGAGATCCAAATGGCAGCAAAAAATGCTGAGAGGACCGAGGTGATGAACAGCATACTGATGAAAACTCAGTTGCACTACGAACATGCGGAAACCGTCGCGGTGACGTATGAAGCCTTCAAGACGGGGGATGCCAAGCAAAGCCAGTTTAGGGAAGACCAGAGCGCAATATTTGAAGCGCAGAATCAACTCAAATCATACGTCGAGTATGCCATAGATCAGTCCATAAGGGAACGTGTGTCCATAATCCCTTATACGATTGAAATGTACTTTCCATCCATTGTCTTCCGAGGCAAGATGTATGAGGCTATAGTAAGAGGCGACGAGATGGAACTTAGAGAATCCAAACATCTCATACTGAAGTCACTTTACAAATCACCACATTCGATCTATGAACGGAGCATACTCATTGACGTCGTTTCGGAAGAATACTTTGATAGTTACCAAGAGCTCATTCGCAATGACATCTTTGCTTTGGAGCGGGCTATTCGTGAGGATTCGCAACTAATAAGCAGTAGGATTACGGAAATAGTATCTCTTCTTGAATCAGCCACCAAGGGCAAATAGCTGCACATATGTGGACATGAGAATTGAAGACTTGGTGTTATCGTCAGAATAGTGCACGCTAAAATCACTCGATAAGGGTCCAAGAAAAGATAAATCAACTCATCAAGCATAAATGGCTCAGAGGGTGATGATTTGACAATAGGTTTCGTTCCAAGCTATGAGCTCGACACCGATACTGGAAAAAAGATAGCCAAGCTCAAGGGTTTAGAATACGGTTGGCACTATCCCACGTTTCTCTTGTATTACATCAGAAACCCTGGACCCCTGCTCCTTTTCGACCAGATAATAGTGGATGAGGAGGCTGCGAGGAAAGCCATTGAATATATGTCCAATGTAAGACAAGCGCAAAGTAGTTATGAAAGTAGTTTTATCCACAAGATGAAACCAACTGAATCCGAAATCCGAACATTCCAAAACTTAATTGATTCGAGGCTTTTTAGGAAGGAAAGAGTTGTGGATTTCATATCAGAAGAGGATTTCGAAAAGATTCAAGAAGGATATATAAAGGATACAGGAATCAGCAATTCAATGCCTGTGGAGTTCAGTGATGGCATCGCAATCATGAAAAAGAGGTATGGGGAAAATTATGCGACTCCCAGTCCACAGCTCTTTGAAGCAATGAACATAAATGTAACATGGGTTCTACTTAGAAAACTTTCTGCTGTCCCTCTTGACGACGTTCTCAGAAGCCCATTATATGAGTACAAAGCGGCTCATTCGGTATCGGGTGAAATAAACATGGCCAGGACTGCTTACTTGATGATCAAACAAGCGCGCCAAGTCTTATATTTACCAACAAAACCTTTGCATGATGTTGATGCGTTTTTGTCTCTTCACGGTGATCCAAGAATAGTGAGCTTTCGACACAAAGTGCAGGAACTTTCTGAAAAACGAGCCTCTCGTCAGCAGATATCTCGAGAGATTTATGAAGCAAACAACGAACTTCGTAAGTTAGATATAGATTCCTTCAATCTGGTTATCGCGTTTCTTGGTTCCATAACTGCGCTTGCTTCATTGTATCAAGGCAATTTTGTTACAGGCTTGGTCGGCACTGCCACGGCTTTATTAGAGATTGGCAAGGAAATCCTAAAGCCAAGTAGATCTGAGAAATACGGGTGGCTTGAGCTGACCAAAGGAATGTGCGAGATTTAGACCAGGGTTCGTGCTTGTGTATAAGCGCAATCCAAAAAGAATATTAAGAGAATCTTATAAAATTCCTCATTGACCAGGGAGGTGCGGTATGCCAAAGAAAGTGCAAGTTACGTTCTCTAATGGACAATGGAGGCTTATCCAAAAGCTCAAAGGAACGATAGGGGAGACTGACTCTGAAATTGTTAGAAACATAGTTATTTCATATTTGTCCGAAAAGTCTTATGTTAAGGAAGAAGTCGCAAAGAATAATATGCAAGAGAAACCGCAGACTCGAAATGTGCGTCAAATCAAGTCAACCGAGGTGAGCTAATGAGAGCGTTATGGCGAATCGATGGTGTGGAACCCTACTACACTACGGACTTTGGAGCTGCATATCAGGGTGATGCCTTAGACATAATGAGACAAATGAGATCTAACACGGTGGACTTGATAATGACATCTCCGCCTTTCGCTTTACAGAGAAAGAAGAAATATGGTAACAAAGCTGCAGGTGAGTATACGGAATGGTTTATTCCATTTGCGAGGGAGTTCAAAAGGCTCCTAAAGCCGAAGGCGAGTCTGGTGATTCACATAGGAGGGAGCTGGGTTAAAGGGAAACCCTTGAAGAATTTCTACCAATACGAACTTCTTGTAAGACTATGCACAGAACTGGACTTTTGTCTTGCCCAAGACTTGTATTGGTTCAACAAGGCTAAGCTGCCCGGACCCGCACAATGGGTTACAGTTAACCGGTGGAGATTGAAGGACGCAGTAGATCAGATATTTTGGTTATCAAAGACTCCATATCCAAAAGCGGACAATAGAAAAGTGTTAAAAGAATATAGCGATGCGATGAAAGAACTGCTTTGTGATAAGAACTATTACAAGCCGAACGTATCAAGGCCCTCAGAACATCGGATTTCAGACAAGTTCTACAACGGACATAAAGGTGCTATCCACCCCAACATCTTTGAATATTCCAACACGGATTCCCAGAGCAAGTACATACGACTCTGCAGAAAATATGGAATTCGGCCACACCCAGCTCGTTACCCACTAAAGCTGCCGGAGTTTTTCATCAAATTCCTGACCAGTCATGGCGACAAAGTCTTTGATCCATTTGCAGGGAGTAATGTCACAGGAGAGGCTGCGGAGAGACTAAAACGAAGATGGATAAGCATCGAGATAGAGCGTGGCTATCTAAAAAGTTCGATGTTTCGATTTTTTGATCAAGTAATACTTGAAACACGATACGGGCTTCAAAAAGGAATGCGGACTCCAAGCCAAGATACTTAGTCAGTTTCAACTTCGTCAATCTGAGCTTCTGCTTTTGAAAATGCCTGTTCACTGGTAATAGCTGTAAGAATTGCTCTTGCTGCCCACTCCAGAGACTCCAGACGGATTTTGTCAAGTAATTCCTCAGGTATATTCTGTGTTGGTACAAGACTCTTTTCCTGGATCCCATTTTTTCCGAGATCCTTTAGACCTTTGTTCTGCAAGTATGCGTAAAATGCCATATGCAGGAGGTATTTGCTCTTCAAGAGTTCTTGTTTGGTTGAAGTGTAACCAGAACCGGTAAGAGCTCCAATCAACCATTTGTTTCCGAATGAAACGTAGATAACAATACTACTCCCTTCTCTGACTTCCGCCACATTATCCTGTGTCCACTCGTTATCTTTCCAGAATTGATTGTCCGGATGTACCTCCACTATATCTGGGGCATCGAGAGGTAGCTTCTTGTCACCTCCTCCCGGAGGAGGTTCGACTATGACCGCGTTTCTACTATCTTTGAACTCTTGGATTTGGCTTTCACTGCATTGCATCTTCACGCAAAAAGGAAAAGTTGTTCCTATATTTGGGTCTCCAATCAATCCAGCTTTCATGTAAAGTCTGCCTCCTCTGAAGTCCTTATGTTTGACAACCACATGACAAAACTTTCGCGTGTCTTCTGACAATTCCAAGGTGGCGCCAGATTTTGAAAGAAAATCGTCAGGTGCATCTGATTCAATTTCAATCCAAGTACCTATCCAAGCCTTACTGAACTTTAATGGATCCTGCTTATTTGCGATCTTTATGTATGTTGGAAAGGCTTTTGTTTCAAGCGGAGGCTTGCTCCGACGACTCCTCTTTTTCTTCTTTTTCTTCACGCCAGAAGGAACCACAGCTGAACCCTCACTGGGCACAGAAAAAGTTCCAGGCTTTATGCGATTGATCATTTCAGCAAGTTTACGCCGCATTTCATCTTTTGCTTTTTTGACTCCTTCACTGAGAAACTCCAGTTGCCTTTTCTGATCCAGCTCAAATAATTCATCCGAAAGTGTGTTGATAAGAGAATCTCTAATAAGTCTACGACCCTCCTCAGTTATGACTTCTCTTGTTGAAGTGAACACTATTCTTCTTCCCTTGTCCGTGAGCCCATCGCAGTCGACTTGAACCACCGTGTCCTTGTATAGATTCGGAAGTTGACAATCATTCGCGAGTATTCTGCGTGGAAGCTTAGCATGTGCTTGACCAAGATAAGTGATGACTATGGGTTCGTCTGGATCAATAAATGTTAATTTTTCTTTTGTTTGTGTGCCTCTCTTAAAAACCCAATATCGAATGATTATGCTTCCTAAATCTCCGTGACCGAGTGAAGCCACAAACTCGTCTTTCTGCTCAACTATATCAGTTCTACTGAGCCGATCTCGGCTACCAAAAATCCTTCGTCCTTGTCCCCTGTTTGTCTCCCAAGACCTTTCTTCTCTTAACCAGAACGGCAAAACGGGATCAAACAAATAGGTCTCCACATAACCATAGACATCCAAGAAGTATCTCTTGCCCAATGAATAGTTTACATGCCTTACAAGAGTTCCGCCTCCAAAATCTATACCATCAGCAGGAATAAAGAAAGGCAAATTGTCGCTTTTTCTTACAAGATAAACATATTGTCCATCTTTTTCTCCTTCACTTGCCTCTCGATATTTTACAATTGTGAAAGAAATGCTATTGTCAAGTTCGTGAAATGAACGTCTCCTTCGGGAAATCATAACGCTGTATTCAGAAAAGCGATAAGTGGTCGAGCCTCCTTGTCCAAATCTGCCCATTAGATACCATTTGTTGATCTTATTGTCTTTGTTCAATGAGAGCAAAGTTTCTGGGAATTCGCCCCTCCCCACTCCTATCCCTTTATCACTGGTATCTATTGTTGGGGTATCTTCTTCATCACCATCTCTCAATAAAATGCTTATCCCTGTTTCTTCAACTAAATGCTCCTTTTTGTTCTTGAATTCTTCAAGCGAAATCATGTAGCCTCCAGCAACACCGTATCTCTTCTCAACAAGTTGGCGTGGTGATTTGCAATCTGCTATTATTGCTGGAGAAAATAATGCTACGGCTTCGAGTTGTGCGTCGATGGCGTTAGTTATTCTTTCGACAATTGATGGGACAGGGTTAGACGTGATATGAATCGTAGGGAAATTCGAACGGTCTCCCACCAGCCTCCATGTTCCGTCATATTTTTCAACCAAGGTATCGATGATCTTCTTGATCTCGCTACTTTTGGTAGCTTTCATCAATTGATGGAATATTTGCCTCAGCTCTGGTGGGTTTTCCTGTTTGGTCTGAGACATTCACACAACAGCCTACCTTTAGTTTGTTGTTTGAATCGCCAGAAGTTCCAGAGCACTTTTTGAAAGAACATAACGAACGTTTACTCCATCGCGTTGTCGTATCAACATGCCCAATTCTGAAAGTCTGCTAACCGCACTGGAACGGATGGCGTGTGCTTCTTTACTGCTTATATTTGGGTCTGCCCCGTGAATGACTTCCACAAGTTCATTCGGAGTACTGCTGCCGCTCTTTACTGCCTTCAGGATATTCATTGAAAGCATGTACTCCTTTGGAAGCTTCTCCGAGATATGTTTTAGGTAAAAATCAATCTCCTCGTCATGGAAAACCCTTGAATAATCGAATTTATCCAATATTGGGTTTTCCATTATGGCAAACCTAAAACCTGACTCAGTAATTCCGATTTGCGGATGCCCAGCTTCATCTTTTCTAATATTGACAAAGCGAAGTACAGCCGGTGCACCTTCCACATGACCTTTGGAATTTATGGTCCCAACAAAATGAGACTTAAATCTCTCAAGAGCTCTGTGTCCAGCATGTGGCAAACCAGTAGAGAGTTTTTCACCATGTATACGATGACTTTTCTTGTCAATTTTGGATAAAGCCAGATTCAATTTTCTCGCCTCAGAGGAG